>Ga0182232_1000360_pt1 | contig 11841 bp, 10 predicted proteins | sample G6R1MG_30_FD_155484 | JGI IMG/M metagenome (GOLD analysis project Ga0182232, IMG submission 155484) | Phyllosphere microbial comminities from miscanthus, Michigan, USA - G6R3_NF_07NOV2016_LD2 MG | ecosystem: Host-associated > Plants > Phyllosphere > Phylloplane/Leaf | place: USA: Michigan... | reverse complement strand
AAAAAGAAGCTCCATTTGAATGTATATATCTTGCAAAAAACCCTAAATAAGTATCTCTCATTATTCATTCTACAAAATCGAAAGAATAAAAATAAGTAGCAACAAAATAAAACGATAGTAACATTCCTGACAAAACTTGCAAAAACAAAAAATAGAGCCCCAAAATTCCAAAATTTCACAATGTTGTGAGATTACTAGGAGTTGGATAATTAAAAAAAAAATTATAAGTTCTTACTAAAGTTTTAGTGAACATTACAAAAAAAATAGAATACTTCTATATTATAATTATACGTTTAAAATTTAATGTATAATTATAGTATATAACAAGTTGTTAAAAAACATATAAATAATATCAAAAAAAAAAATATAAAAAACATTTGAAAATATAAAAAAATTGAATATGTAAATAGACATACTTTTTTTTATGACGAAATATTTTAAATTTAAATTTCTTTTTTTTACAAACAAAACTCTTATAATATTTATATAACAATAAACTATTATTAAATTTAACAGAGATAAAATAAAATAATAATAATACATTTTGTATTCAATTAAAAAATAAAACATGTAAAACTTGATAAAAAAATTGGAAAAAGGCGGTATAGACATTAAGCTCATTAAAATTATTAAAAAAGAAAACGAAATTTGCTTATTTGTGTAAAATAATCCTATAACGTTGGTTAATTTTTTTACTTTTAGAAACAGTAAAAAATAAAATATACAAAACAAATTTAAAAAATATATAAACATAAAATTAATGAAACAAACTAAAAAAAATTTATATTTTAAAAAAATAAATAAAAATAAAAATGGAGTATTTGACAAAGAAACATTAATAATAATATCTTTAAAATTAAAATACATTAAACACATTATAGAATGAAAAACACTTGTTACAAAAATCAATAAATAAATACAGGTCAAGAATTTATAATCTAATATTAAAAATATGAAATTTGAAATTTTAAATAAAAACATTAAAATAACAAATTTCGGTATAGTTAATAAATAAAAAACATAAATAGAAGGCAAATTCTTATAAATTTTAAACATAAAAAAACTGAAAGGAAACACAGCTAGTTTAATTAAAAAGCTTAAAAATAATATGACTAAAGCATAATTTAATAAAAATTTGTAATAAAAAATATCGTAAAAAATATAAATTTTGTCTAGATCCGAAAAATTGATTATTCCTGTACAAAAATATACGTAAGAAATAGAGTATACTAAAAATAATGAAGCTACTATATTCAAAACTAAATACGCAAATGCACTTTCTATTACTTTATTTTTAAAATTTTTCAATAATATTGTAGAAGATACAGTTAAAGTATAGCTTTCTAATATTACATAAAAATTTAAAAAATTATCACATTGCATAATTAAAAATAAGCAAAAATTAGAAAACATAAATGTAATTATAAATTCGAAAGAAAACATTTTAAAATTTATTAAAAATTGTTTAGCGTAAAACAAAAAAATAAAAAAAAATAAAAAAATAAATTTACTAGAAAAAATTAAATCAATACTATCCTTAAACTCATTTATATAAAACAAATAATATACAACAAAAACTAAACATGTCTTAAAATTTAAAAAAATATTTTCAAGAAAACTATAAAAATAAAACTTATTAATTTTTTCTTGCTCCCCTTTATGCTTTATGTAACATTCCAAATTTAGTAAATTAAAAAATAATAAAAAACTAATAACAAACATTATATAAAAATCAATTATATAAAACATTATTTATAATTATATTTCAATTTAGTATTAACAGATCAAGTAAATAAAGAAGAATTATCTAAACCGTAACCGTAACTTTTTATTTGACTTAATTTTGGTCTATCTATTACAGTGAAATGCATTATTTTGTAATTATATTCAATAAAATTCGGTATATTTACAGTGTTTCTCAACAGTCTTTTTCTTTTATATCCTCTTTTCACAAAATTTTTCAAAACATAACTTTTGTTAAATTTACACCTTTTAATAAAAATATTTAACATTTTTTTAAAATAAAACTTGTTTATACTAACAGTTTGAAATACATTTATGACTCTATAAGGATAAGTGCACAACTTATTATCTACCATTATAAACCTCGTTTTTCTTATTAAATTATTAACCTGGAAAATATTATCAAAAAAATTTAGCCTCAAAAAAAAAATATTTAGCATACACTCTAACTTTATACCATAGTTAGAATTTACTGCCATAGTTTTATTAAAATTATTTATATATCTAAATTTTCGCATATTTATAAACCCATAATAAAAAGCAACTCTTCTTTTTAATTCTCTAACAACTCATCAATTTTCTGATTTTCTGTACGTTTTACCGACTTTTAATCAACTTACATTGCTATATTTTTTGCTTTGTTTACTTATCATATTTCTTTTAAGCAAACTTCTACTATTTGTACCTCTGTACTTATAAAAATTAAAATACAATTTTTTATTTTTTATGAGCTTTTTTACTTTATCATTTACTTTATAAACTTTAATAGCTTTTCGATACATTTTTCTTTTTATAAATAAAGTATTTAGCTTTTTATTTTTGTATAATTTTTTTAAATCAAATAAAAAACTAGATTTATGAAAACATTTTCTTTTTTTCTTACTATTAAAAGAATAATCGATTTTTCATTTATTTTTTAACTTTGAAAAAATAATTGAAAACATAAATTTCAAAGTTTTATCTATCTTCACGTTTTTAATAAGACTTAAACTAAAAAAAAAATATTTTTTGTATAATAATCTTTTTGGTACTTTAAAAAATCTTCTCATTTAAAATGTATCTATCTTTTTTTGAATAATTAAATATATTTCTTGTTCTAAATTATACAAGCAAATATTAGTAAACAAACCTAAAATAACGATTATTAAAAAAAGAATAAATAAAAAAAAAAAATCAAATTTTGTTAAAAAATAAAAATTTTTTTTCAAAAAAAATTTTCCGAATAAAACATTATGTAATATAAAAAAAGTATAAATAGTCGAAAATAAAGTAGAGACTAATATTATTAATAATAATATTATACTAATTGAAGTTAAGTTATTTATTATTAATAACTCTGCTACAAAAGCCATTGTAAGTGGGAAACTGATGTTAGACAAATTAAAAAAGAAAAAAAAGAAAAAAAATTTAGAATTATAATTCAAACTTTTATTATAATTTATTAAATTTCTAGTGTTGTTATTTTCGTATAATATACCTATCATATAAAATAGACCAGAAGAAACAAAAGCATGAGAAAACATATATAATAAACTAGCAAAAATAAGTTTACTTTTTAAAGAAAACAAAGAAATTATTATGTAATTCATATGAATGATAGACGAAAGGGCGATTATTTTTTTTAAATCACTAACGGTCAAACTTAAAAAACTAGCTAATAAAATTGATACTACACTGAAAAATACAACAAATTTAAAAAAATAAACATTAGCTTCATATAAGTTAAAAATAATTATTTTTAAAAAAGCATAAGTAGCTATTTTTAAAAATATAGAAGCTAACAATATAGATAAAGAAGTTGAAGCTTCCACATGGGCTTCAGGCAATCAGGAGTAAAAAGGGAAAATTGGCACTTTTACTGAAAATCCGACAAAAAATAAAAAAAATAAAAATAATTGACTGTTAAAATCTATAACTTCAAATGACAAGCTTTTAAAATCTAAAGTATTACTTATTACATTTAAGTAAATTATACCAAATAATAAAAATATTGATCCAAAAAGAGTGTAAAAAACTAAAGCAAAAGCCGCAAAATGCTTTTTTTTACCACCCTTTCCTAACATCAATATTAAAAAATAAAGTGGCATCAATGATACTTCAAAAAAAATAAAAAAAAATAAAAAATTAGAAGTACTAAAAGTTAATATTAATAAAATTTCTATTAACAAAAATAAAAATAATATCACTTTCATATTTTTAAAATCTACATCATTTTTAAATTTCAAATTAAAAAATGTAAAATAAATAATGAAAAATATAAAAATAGTTAAAAATATAAAATAAAAATTTATAAAATCTAAATTAAATGTATACAATAAACTTGTGTTAAGTAACTTTAATTTTTTGTGAAAAATAAAAATAGAATTATTAAAATTATTACTAAATAAATAAATTTTATAAAAGACAAAAAAAGTTAAAAATAACACAAAATTGAAATTGAAATAAAAATTATAATTTCTTTTATTTTTATAGTATAACGTATTTTTGATAAAAAATAATTTATACACAAACTTTTTATGTATTGTTGAAATAAAATATATAAATATACATATAAAGGTTAAAAAAAAAAATATATTAAAATTAATATTTATATAAACATTTAAAAAACATAATTTAAATAATTTAATTAAATCATTAAAATTATTATAACCATTAAAAAAATTTTTAAATAAAAGTCAATATAGCTCAAATAAAAATAAATCAAAATTATCACTAAATGATATTTTAACATTAGAATAAAAATAAAATTTTCTACTATTTACACACAAAAAATTTATTAAATGAATAAAATACGTAAAAATAACAACTAATTTCAGAGCATAAATAATATACTCTTTTTCAAAAATACTATTAAACTTTAACATGTTTATTTCTCTATAATGCTTTTTGTAATCAAAACAAAAAAAATAATTTATTTGAATTTTTGCAAATTTTAAAGTAGACAAATAAATATTTAAAATGTTTAATAAAATACATTTTAACAAAATATTAAAAACTATTTATTTATTAATTTTTTTGAATAAACTTTTAATTGTGTATAACTTTGCTGACTTTTTGAAGTGTGAGTAGCAGATACAATAGACGTAGTTGCTACTAAAATAAAAGTTAAATATAAAGAGATAAACAATACTAAATCAACATTATTAATAAACAAATCATAACTAAAAGATACGATGTCTAATTTTATACCAATAGTTTTAAACCAGTTTATATATACATAATCATCAAAAACAAAAATTTTAATTTTTTTATTTATAAATATAAATAAACAAACTTGTATAGCATAAACAAAATAAAATGCAATATAAAAATTTTTTATGTTACTAGACTTAAAGTATATTATTCTTAAATTTAATAACATAAGAGTAAATATTAATAACATTGATACAGCGCCTACGTAAACTAACATAAATACTAAACCTAAAAATACAACACCATTAAAAATAAATATAAAACTAACCAAAGAATAGTTTAATATCAATAGCATTAAACTATAAATAGGGTTTTTCATAAAAAACATAAAAATGGTGTTGAATATTATTACGTTAAAAAATAATATTAATACTGCATTGTATGTATTTATAAAGTCTAAATAATTTTGTAAAAATACTATAAACAGATTTTACTTTTAGCTACCTTTAATCAACATTTTTCAATCTTTTTTTTTTTAATTTTAATTTTAATTTTTTTCAATTTAAGGTTCTAAAATATTTTCTTTTTAATTTTTTTAGTTTTTTTCTTTTTCTAGGAAATCTTTTTTTAAAAAAAGCAGAATAAAAGTAATTTTTTTTATAAGAATCAAATCCCAAAGTTAATCCATTGCCTTTAGCTTTTATATCATCAAAATAACTTATTCTTTTTATAAAATATAATCTACTTGATCTAAAAGTTAAAACATTATAAACTTTTAGATGCACTATTTTTATAATTGCAGGAGAATTTTTAGTAAATTTTATAATTATTTGCTCTTTATTTATTTTATTAGTTAACTCTATAAGTTTATCTTCTTTTTTATTTATCAAAATTCCAATAAAATTAGAAATTTTTTTCTTTTTCTTTTTATTTTTTAAAATTATTAAATAATAAATTTTATAAACGTTACCTACTTTCGTTTTCATTCTTCGTATAATTTTAAAATTGATTTTGTTACAGGAAGTAAAATTATAGAAACAATAAATATTGCAGGACATGCTATAAAAAACAATATGTCAAATATTGTTAATACGACAAAAAAAACTAACAATATTTTATCTGCATAAATAAATTTTATAATAACTTTAAAATTCCTTATTTTATTTTTAAAATAAATAATTAAAAAATTTTCATTAAAATCTTTTTCATTCTTTATTATATTTCTTATATTTAATAAAAATTTTACGATATAAAAATAAATTACATCAAAATAAAATTTTTTTTCTACAAGTTTCCTTGAATGATATAAATATCAATTAAAAACGTAATAAATCTCTTTTATAGGTATAGATGTGTACATCATAGCAGAAGTGAAATCAGACAAAACACATATTGTATTTAAATATTCAACACCTAAACTATCGTTTAAATGTTCTAAAATAAAATTTTGAATTATATTATTACCAAAAGTTAACTCTTCAAATGAATAAATTTCTTTAAAAAAAAAACCAAAATAAATAGAACAAACAGTTAAAAAAAGTACGACAGTAACAACAATAACGAACGATATATCTTTTTCTATTTTAAACTTTTTAAATTCAAAATGCGTTTCGTTATCTCTGTTTTCAAGCATGAAAGCATAAAATATTAATCTAAGTGTATAAAATGTCGTTGTAAAAACACTGAATATTAAAAAAATAGAAACAAAAATAGGAATAATACGAATATTTATTACTGATGCTTGTATTATTATTTCTTTAGAATAAAAGGCAGATAATCCAGGACAACCAGCTAAAGTTAATAAAGAAGTAATTAATCCTGAATAAATAATGTACCTTTCTTTGTTTACATTTGATATAAATCTCAAATCTTGCTTATTAAATAAATAATGTATTATTATACCCGCCAGTATAAATAGTAAAGCTTTAAAGAAAGCATGGTTAAACATATGGAAAAACGCTAAAACTGGTTTATACATTCCAATACAAGCAAAAATCAAACCCATTTGACTTGCGGTGGAATAAGCAATAACTTTTTTCATATCTGGTTGTATAATACACATTAAAGAGCTAATAAAATTAGTTAATAACCCAGTTACTAATATAACACGAAGAATATCATCATTTAATAAATAAATTCAATTAAATTTTATTATAAGATATGCTCCAGCAGTAACCATAGTAGCTGCGTGTAATAGAGCAGAAACAGGTGTAGGTCCTTCCATAGCATCAGGTAATCAAATATGTAAAAGAAACTGTGCAGATTTTGCGACCCCAGCTACAAATAATGAGATACATATAATAAATAAAATATCAATATTTAAAATAATAGGTTCATATTTTGCAAAAAAAAGTAAATTAGTTTTTATACCTTGAGATTTTATAGTTTCAAGAGTATCAGAATAACAGGCTATAAGTAAAAAGATAAATGAATCTCCTACTTTGTTTACAATTATTGCTTTTAATGCAGACCTATTTGCGTTTAATCTGTCATTTCAAAAATTTATTAATAGATAAGAAAATAAACCTATACCCTCTCAGCCTACAAAAACAACAAACAAAGAATTTCCAATAACAAGCAATATCATAAAAAACATGAAATAATTAAGATAATTTAAAAATTTTAAATGATTTGGATCATTTTTCATATATCATATAGAAAATAAACAAACACATAGCGAGATAGAAACTACAACAAAAAGCATAATTATTGTTAATTTATCAATTCTGAAAGATACTTGTAATGAAAAACTTTCAAATGATAAAACACTTCACATAGTAATATCTACAATTGCTTGAGTGTTTATTAAAAAATACATTTGAAATAATAAATAAAAAAAAGATAAAAAAAAAAAAAAAAATATATGTAATAAAACTTTAATAAACTTATTCTATTACCAAACATAGTTACTATTAAACCTGAAAATAAGCTAGTGAATACGATCATAAGGAACGTGTTTTGCATTATGCTGCTAAATAAATTATAAATTTCAAATAAAAATCTAAATATGTATCAAGAGCATACTTAATGTTGAAATAAATAAAATTAGCAAAAAAAAAAAATGTTTTATAAAAATAAAAAAAATTAAAATTTACTGAATAAATTCAAAGATTTTGAATTCATATAACTCACCTCTGTTTTCTAAAAAACAATTTATTCTTCTTTATCAAACGGTATAAGATTCTGTTATACAATTTATTGTTATATTTTAATTTTAATTTTTTAATGTAAGAATATATTTTTAAATCCTTTCTGAATTTATAATAATAAAATATATTTTTTGATTTCATAAAAGATTTTATAATCAAGTTAATATAACTTGAATCAAGACCGTTTGTATCGTGAAAATATTCACCAGTTAAGAAACTTTTTCTGTTTCTGTTTTTATGTTTTTTATTTAAATTACGCTTATAGCTATAATTCAAAAAAAAAAAATAACACTTAAACTTTAAAAATAAAACAAAGTATTTGAAATTTGAAATTATAAAAAAAATTATCCTTTTTATAATTACTAATATTTGAATATTTAACACATTTATAAAAACAAATTTTGTGAATAATGCAGTTATAAAAGCTGATAAAATAATGTAACTACATACTTTTAAAATATCTTTTCTATTGCCTGCAAAAAATTTTTGATATCTTTTTATATAAAAAACTTCTTTTCTTATAAATCTTCTTCTATTACGCCTAAAAAATCATAAAAATATTTTAATTTTATAATAATATTCCTCAGTTACTAAATAATAAATACGATCTGGCATATAATACCATCAAACCTGCACCTGCGCATTTCAAAAATAATGATTCAAAACATTATAAAAAATTCATCTAAATCCAAAATTTACTCAAACAAAATATAAAATTACACAAAATAAATTATCGTATAAATGTAATTTTAATTTGAAGAAATAATATTTTATATATATAAAAATTATATAAAATACTTTTAATAATTTAATTATTATAGCTTTAATATTTTTTGATACAAATTTATAAATTTTACAAAAAATAATTATACTAACACCCGTTTTCTTTACTAATCAATAACAATAGAAGCAAATTTCGTTTACAAGTTTTTTTTTTAAACTTTTTATAATTTTTTTCATAGTTTAATGTTTTATTAAAGAAAAAGATTCTAATAAATCCATATTATTTACTTTTTTAAAATACACTATAAAAAAAGTTAAAAGAACAACTAATTCGGTAGCAGATAATACAATAATAAAAAAATTAAACAATAAACCTAAAATACTGTTTAAAAAAATAGAATGAAATAAAAAATTTATGTTTATTGCAATAATCATAGTTTCAACTGATAAAATAATAAAGAAACTACTTCTTATTGCAAAAATTAAACTAAAAAACCCAATAAAAAAAACAATGTTAGACATTATTAAAACTAAAGTTAAAGAAAAAATCATTAAATATTAATAGTTTCTTCGTTTCAATATTCAATTAAACTAGTAACAATATAAAAACGAAATTCTTGCATCAATTCTATAAGAACTTCAAATGTCAATTTTTTTCGAATATCGTAATATAATTCTACAAATCCTGATAAAGGGAAATCTTTCCTTAAGGGAAAACCAAAAAAAGTATAATCAGTTAATATTTTTCTTAAGTCTCAATTGTTGAAAAAAATTATACCAAACATATCATAAATTTCTCTTTCTATTCAAACAGAACATTTAAAAATTTTAAATAAACTTACAAACCTGTCAAGTATTTTTAAGCTTTCATTAAAAAACATATTATTTTTTGTAAAAAAAGAAGATAAATTGTAAACTATCCTGAATCTTTTTATATAATAAATATAATCACACACAAAAACATCAACTAAATAATCATACATAAAATTAATTTTGTTTTTAAAATAATTAATAATTATTAAAAAATTATAACTTTTTATAAAATATACATATAAATCGTTAGTTTTAGATATTAAATTAAAATTAATAAAATTATTTAACTTCAATTTAAAAAATTATTTTTTCATTCATATAAAAATGTAAGAAAAAAACAATTAATAAACATAACTGCTGCAAACATTATATAACATGTAAATGCATGCCCAGAACTTATTAGCGGTAAAAAAAAAGCGATTTCAACATCAAATACTAAAAATAACAAACCAACCACATAAAATTTTACGTCAAATTGCTGCAAATTTAAATCAATCGGCTGAAAGCCGCACTCATAGACTGAGGTTTTGCTGGCATCGTGTATTTCCTCTACCAGGAAATCACTAGCGGCTATTAAAAGCAAAGAAATAATCGCAGCTACAAATATGAAGAAAAGACTAAAATAAAATTCATAAATCAGTTTAACGCTTTTTTTTCTTTTTTCGTCTTCTAAGTTTTTTGTTTTTTAAATTATTATTTGCGTGGGATCTATTATATAAAGGGTTAATAAATAAATTTATTGACAGTATTTTTTTGCAAATTAAAACAAATTTTAAAAAAAATTTAAATATATTAAATTTTAAAAAAAATCTTTTTTTTTTTTTTAAAGATTTTTTTTCTTTTGTATATTTCTTTATTTTAAAGTGTATTATAAATGTAACTATTTTATTATTTGAAATTAATTTTTTAAAAAAAAATTTAATAAATTTTATTTTTATATTAAAATTTTTTATTTTTTTTACATGATTTATTGAAGGTTTTAATATTTTTTTTTTATTTAAAAATATATTTAATAAAAGTAATCTTTTTTGACTTTTTACCTTAAAAAATAATTTTTTTTCTTTTTTTTTAATTTTAAGTCTCAATTTGTTTTTTATAACTGTTAAACAACATAAACTGTAAATCGTTTGTAATGACTTTTTTGATAAAGGTGCAAATTGAATTTTAATAAAAGTAAAACAACGGAATTTTTTTGCACTCAAATTTTTAGAAAAAAATTTTTTATTTTTTTTTTTAACGTATTTATTAATACAGTTTTTTTTTACTTTTACTCTTTTACTCTTTGCACTGAAAAGAAATTTGTAATTTGATTTTACTCGTTTATTTCTTAATTTTAAATAAACGACTTTTTTATTAAATAATATTTTTTTCTTTAAATTTTTAGAAAAAACTTTTAATAACTTTTTGTTATATTTTTTGTTATATTTAAATTTTTTTGATTTTAAAGTATTTTTGTAGTTTAATAAAAATTTATTCAAAACTTTTTTATTTATTTTTTTAAAATAATAACGAAATTTTTTTTTGTAATTTAAAATTTTTTTTTTGACAAACTTTCTCTTTTTAACAACAAACATTTTTTTACTCTTTTTAAATTTTGATATTATAATAGGTAAAACAAATATATTTTTTTTTTTAGCGTACATAAAAATCTTTTCTGGTTTTTGCATTCGTTTTTGTTCTTTGACCTCTAACAGGTAAATGCATCATATGTCTATAAGAAAAATATAAACAAAGCTTTTCTTTAAATTTTATATTTTTTATTCGCATACTTCTAAACTTTATTTTTTGATGGAAAAAAACTATAAATTTTGATTTCAATACTTCAATATCTTTTTTTTCTTTCATATGTTTTCTATTTTTTTTTATTTTTTTGTTTATTTTACTTTTAATAAATTTATTTCTGTTTTCCAATGAAGTATGTGCTATTCTTTTTTTATAAAAGTTACTTTTTTTAATTTTAAGCTGAATTATTTTCTTTCTTTCTTTTTGCATAATTTTTTTATAATATCTGGCTTTTTTAAAATTATTTTTTATTTTTAAAGCTAAATATTTTGATTTTCTAGAAGTATATTTAAAATTAAAAAATCTATAACTTTTATTCATACCAAAATATTTTATAAAATTAAAAACTTTATGAAAATTTGTTGATTCAAACAAATTTATAAATCTTATAAAACTTTTTTTTTTTAATATATTTATTTTTCTTCTAAATATATAATTAAATCTTCTAGAAAATGATTCCGCTTGAAATGGCACCAAAGATCTTTTTTTTTTTAAATTA
>Ga0182232_1000359_pt1 | contig 11860 bp, 9 predicted proteins | sample G6R1MG_30_FD_155484 | JGI IMG/M metagenome (GOLD analysis project Ga0182232, IMG submission 155484) | Phyllosphere microbial comminities from miscanthus, Michigan, USA - G6R3_NF_07NOV2016_LD2 MG | ecosystem: Host-associated > Plants > Phyllosphere > Phylloplane/Leaf | place: USA: Michigan... | reverse complement strand
CTTGGTTTTGGGCGCGGGCGGGGTGGGCGGCGAGGGCTGCCGTGAGCAGCGCGGCGACGAGCAGGGTAGGGGCGAAAGACATAATCAAAAAAGCTGGGTGGAGCAGGTTGGTGCTTTGAACTGAAAATGATAAATTAAAAATTTGCTAGTCAGTTTCTTAATTTATTGTTTTTAATTTCTAATTCAGAGCACCAACCGCGCTGGGCCTACTACGCAACGCACCCGCGCTAAGCTGCGCCACTAGCCGCTGCAAAATCGTTGGCTACCGCCCGGCTACGGTGAACCCCGGCCCGGCCCGGCGTGTTAAAAAGAATCCGGCTACCAGGCCGGCCGCGTATGTCGCAGCCCCGCTTTCGTTCAGCTAAACACCCCATGACCAAGCTATTTCCGGCCCTTTTGGGCCTCGGCGCGCTAGCCTTCACGGCCTGCGGCCCCCAGCAGTCGGCCCAGGCCCAAACCTCGCCCCCGGTGCCTCAGCGCGCCACTACCGGCTTTGCCCCGGCCAACCTCACCGGGCTGGCGCAGGCCACCTTCGCGGGCGGCTGCTTTTGGGCGCAGGAGGAGGCGTTTGAGGAAATAAAGGGTGTGAAGCAGGTGGTAAGCGGCTACGCCGGCGGCACCGTGCCGCACCCCACCTACGAGCAGGTGGCCGGCCAGCGCACCGGCCATGCCGAGGCCGTGAACATCTACTACGACCCCAACGTAGTGAGCTACCAGACGCTGGCCGATATCTTCTTCACGGCCAGCCACGACCCCACGCAGCTCAACCGCCAGGGCAACGACACCGGCCCCGAGTACCGCTCGGTGGCCTTCTACCGCACGCCCGAGGAGAAAAAGATTATCGAGCAGACCATTGCGAAAGTCAACGCTGCCAAGCAGTACGACGCCAAAATCGTGACCCAGGTAGCGCCCCTCGGCCAGTTTTGGGATGCCGAAGACTACCACCAGGGCTACTACCGCCTGAACCCCGACAACCCCTACATCACCAACGTATCGGCCCGCAAGGTGGCGCACGTGCGCGAGCGGTTTCCGCAAGCGCTCAAGCAGGGCGCGGCGCTGTAACCTGCGATTTTGCTCGTGCACCAAAAAGCCTCGTCAGTCTAGCTGGCGAGGCTTTTTGGTGCACGAGCAAAAGCAACTTCTAGAGCTAACGCGTGGCCGGCTGGCTGGTGCTGGCCGCGCCCGCTGCCCAGCGCCGGGCCTCGTCGGCGCTGGCAAAGTGCTGGGTATCAAATGGCACGTGGGCCGTGGCGCGCTGCATAATAGCATCGACGCCCATGCGGTTCAGGCCGTCCTGCGAGAGCACGATGGCCAGGCGCTGCACGCCCAGCTTGGCAAACTCCGGAAACCATTGCTCGTTTATCCAGTCCTGGTCGGCGGGGCGAATGGCGCGCAGCAGCGTATTATTGGCAATGTAGCCCCTGATGCGGTAGTGGCGGGCCTGCCGCAGCACTTCGGTCAGCGACACGCGCAGCTGGTCGGAATTAACAAAATCCTGCCACTCGGTTTCGAGCGTGTTGCCGACGGGCTCGTGGTGGAGCAGCAGGTAGGAAGTACGGTAAATAACCGGCATAAAAGCAGCGGCGGCTAGGTGAGAAGCGAGACAAGCCGGGCGGGCCCGGCTCCCATAAACCCGGCCAAAGCCCCTAGGGTTATCTTTGGCAAGACCCGAATTTACGACCCTTTGGGCCAAACGTTTTCCATTGCCGCCGATGCTTAGTTCGAAGCTGCCCGACGTGGGCGTGAGCATTTTTGCCCAAATGACGGCCCTGGCCCAGCAAACCGGGGCCCTCAACCTCGCCCAGGGCTTTCCCGACTACGACCCGCCGCTGGCCCTGCGCGAGGCGCTGGCCCGCCACGCCCTGGCGCCCGGCAGCCACCAGTACGCGCCCATGCCCGGCCTGCCGCGCCTGCGCGAGGCCATCGCGGCGCAGGTGGCGCGCCTGCAGCCCGAGGCCCCCGCGCCCGACCCGGCCACCGAAGTCACCATCACGGCCGGGGCCACCGAGGCGCTCTACGGCGTGCTGGCCGCCGTGGTGAGCGCTGGCGATGAGGTTATTATCCTGGAGCCGGCTTATGACCTCTACGGCCCGGCCGTGCGGTTGCAAGGCGGCGTGCCGCGCTTCGTGCGCCTGCCCGCCCCCGGCTTCCGGCCCGACTGGGCGGCCGTGCGGGCGGCCCTCTCGCCGCGCACCCGGCTCCTCATCGTAAACACGCCGCACAACCCCAGCGGGGCGGTATTTGGGGCCGCTGACTGGGACACGCTGGCCAGCCTGCTCGACGGCACCGACGTGCTGGTGCTCTCCGACGAGGTGTATGAGCACCTGGTGTTTGATGGCGTGGCGCCGCGTAGCGCGCGCCAGCACCCGGCCCTGCGCGGGCGCAGCTTCGTGCTCTCGTCGTTTGGCAAAACCTACCACGCCACCGGCTGGAAGGTGGGCTACTGCCTGGCCCCGCCGGCCCTCAGCACCGAACTGCGGCGGGTGCACCAGTTCGTGACCTTCGCCGTGAGCACGCCCACCCAGCACGCCCTGGCCGACGCGCTGCTGGCCGACCCCACCGATGCCCACGCGCGGGGGTTGGCGGCGTTTTACCAGGCCAAGCGCGACCAGTTCCGGGCCTTGCTGGCCGATACCGGCTGGGAGCTGCTGCCAGTGCCGGGCGGCTACTTTCAGCTGGCCAACTACCAGGCCTATGCCCAAAAAGGCGACGTGGCGTTTGCTACCGAGCTGGCCCGCGACTGGGGCGTGGCCGTGGTGCCGGTGTCGGCTTTTTACCACGACGGCTACGACCCTGGCCTGGTGCGCTTTTGCTTTGCCAAGGAGCCGCCTACGCTGGCAGCGGCGGCGGCCCGGCTGCGTCGCTAAGGGGCCTGGCGTGACTTTTATCAGGTAAGTATGGTTTTCGGCCGAATACCGCGCTATTTACATTATCTCCTTTTCCAAGACTCCCACCCTAGCTATGCCCGATTTTTCCGTATCGCTGGTGCAAACCGACCTGCACTGGCACGACCCCGCCGCCAACCGCGCCACGCTGGGCCAGCTGCTGGCCGATTTGCTGACCGGGCCGGGGCTCACCGACCTCATCATCCTGCCCGAAATGTTTACCACGGGTTTTAGCATGGACACCACCCAGGCCGAGCCCGCCGATGGCCCCACCCTGGCCTGGCTGCGCGAGCAGGCCGCCCGCTACGATGCCGTGATAACCGGCAGCGCCATGCTGACCGAGGGCGGCCGCTACTACAACCGCCTGCTGTGGGTGCGCCCCGACGGCAGCTACAGCCACTACGACAAGCGCCACCTGTTTCGGATGAGCGGTGAGCACGAGGTGTTTACGCCCGGTGGGCGCGTGCGCCTGGTGGAGGAGTGGCGCGGCTGGCGCATTTGCCCGCTGGTGTGCTACGACCTGCGCTTCCCGGTGTGGAGCAGCAACGACGGGGCCGCGCCCTACGACCTGCTGCTGTACGTGGCGAGCTGGCCCGAGGCCCGCATCAACGCCTGGAAGCTGCTGCTGCAAGCCCGCGCCATCGAAAACCTGGCCTACGTGGCGGGCGTCAATCGCATCGGCCTCGATGGCAACCAGCAGGAGTACAGCGGCTATTCGATGCTGCTCGACCCGCGCGGCGAGCACCTGGCCCAGGCCGGCAGCCTGCCCACGGTGCTCACGCGCCGCCTCATGCGCAATCCCCTGCGCGAAGTGCGCGAGCACCTCTCCGCCCTGCTCGACGCCGACAAGTTTGAATTGAAGTGACTGGATAAATAATTGGGTGAGTGGAGGAAAACGAGCGTCATGCTGAGCGCTGCGCAGCATCTTGGCCGCTTCATACAAGCCGCGCAGTGGGTCGGTAGAGAGGCTTCGCTGCGCTCAGCACGACGCTCGTTTTCCTCTACTCACTCACCTGAAGCTTGCTGGTGGCCACGGTGCCATCGGGGGCGGTGGCGCGCAGCAGGTAGAGGCCGGCGGCGAGGCCAGCGAGCGGAAGAGTGTGGCGGCGCTGGGCGGCGGCCTCCTGGCGCACCAGGCGGCCGGTGAGGTCAAACAGGCGCAGGCTGGTGGGCTGGGCAGTTTCGACGGTGACGCTGGCGGCGGGGCTGGCCGGGTTGGGGTACACGCTCAAGGCCAGGGCGGCGGCGGCCTCGGCGGCGGGCTGGGTAGCCAGCACGGTGCGGGTGCCGGGCAGGTAGCTCACGATGCCGCCGCCCTCGGTGCCGATGTACAGTTCCAGCGTGCCATCCTGGTTGAGGTCGGCGGCGGTGGGGGCAAAGCGTAGGGTAGCGCCCTGGCCCAGGCGCACGGGCTGGTAGCTGCTGCGGAAGGCATTGTACAGCAGGTCGGTGCGCCCGGTAAACTGGCTGCCCTGGGCGCGGAAGTTATTGTAGAGGCTCACCGTGCCGTTGGCATCCACCGTCAGCAGGTCGGGGCGGCCGTCGTTGTCGAAGTCGGCCACCGTGGGGCTCAGGTTGGCAATACGTAGGCCGGCCGCGTCGCGCAGCTGGCCGTAGTCGCTGTTGGTGAGCACAAACTGGCTGTTGACGGCCCCGCCGGCCGTGCCCCGGTTGCGGAAGTAGCGCAGGCTGCCGCCGGGCTCGCCAATGTCGTTGGTGCCCAGCAGCAGGTCCACGTAGCCATCGCCATCCACGTCGAAAAAGCACGGCGTGTCGCCGGCCGTGGCCGCGATAACCCCCGTGCCGCCCGCGCCCTGCGGCCGGAAGTAGTCGCCCGCCGCCGGGCTAAAGCTGGCGGGCTGCCCGGCGGCGGCCGTGTTCAGCATAAAGCGTAGCTGGCTGCCGCTGCTCGTGTGCACGGCGTAGGCCAGGTCGAGCTTGCCGTCGCGGTTGAGGTCGACCAGCGCCGGGCGCAGGCTCTCAAACTTGACGGTGGGTGTGAGGGCCGCCGCGGCGGCCAGGCCCAGGTAGTCGTCGGTGATGAGCCGAAATACCGGCCGGCGGGCCGTGCCCACGTTGCGGTAGTAGTAGAGGCTGCCCCGGTAGTAGCCGTTCACCAGGTCGCCCTGCGTGCCCACTAGCAGGTCGGCGCGGCCGTCGCCGTCGAGGTCGCCAAAGGTGGGAGCTGCGCCCTCGCTCATGTCGAGCATGTCGTTTTGCAGAAAGCCATCCGATACCTGCGTGTAGCTGGGGGCCGCGCCCGCGCTGCTGGTGTTGCGGTACTGCCGCACCGAGTGGCGCATGCTCAGGCGGTCGTCCACGTTGGTAACTTGGTTGGGCACCACCACCAGGTCCTTAACCCCGTCAAAGTCAGTATCAAACGAATACGGTGCGGGCGAAAAAAACGTGGCCAGTGGCGTGGCCAGCGGAAAATTGCTGCTGATGTTGGGCGCCGTGAAGTTGGCCGCCACATTGGTGCCGCTGTTGAGCAGGCGCGTTAGCTGCGGGCAGTTGTCGCGGCCGTCGAGCAGGTCGAGCACGCCGTCGCCGTTCAGGTCGAGCAGCAGCACGCTGTGGCCCTGGCTGTGGGTGGGCCGCCCGCCGGTGGTGGGGCGCAGCTGCTGGCACTGCGCCACCGCATTGGGCAAGTACGAGCGGCAGTCGGTGCAGGCCTGAATGAGGCCCCAGTAGTTGCTGGCCTGCTGCCACCCGCCGAGGTCGGTGCACGTGCCGGTGCCCGTGTTAAGAAACACCTGCATCACCGTCGAGCCCAGGTAGTCGTAGCTCATGATGTCGAGGCGGCCGTCGCCGTTGATGTCCTGCACGGTGGGCATATTGTAGTAGCCCGTGTTCAGGTTCAGCAGCTGGGTGGGCGTGAGGGCAAAGTAGAGCTCGGCCTTGGCCAGCACAAACTGCGGCCCGGTGGCCGCCGAGCCCACGTTGTGAAACACCCGCACGTTGCCGCCATTGGCGTAAGTAAAAATGTCGGCCTTTTCGTCGCAGTCGTAGTCGCGCAGCAAGGCCCAGCTCTCCAGGTCCAGCGGGAAGGCATTTTCGTACATCGGCGCGTACTGCCAGCGCCGGCCGGTGCCCGTGGCGGCGGCCACGTTCAAAAACGTGTAGCTGCGCCGGCTTTCGCGGTCGAAGGCGTAGAGGTCGGGCACCCCGTCGTAGTTGAGGTCGATGTTGCTGAACTGCGGGGCGTTGAGGCCGCCCGCCCAGGCGTGGGCCAGCGTATCGGTGCCCTGCACCACTTTGGCCACGCTGCCCGTTTCAAAGCCAAAAAGGGCAGCATTTTGGGCCCGGCCGGGCAGGGCTACCCCCAGCAGCAAGGCCAGGGCGGGCAGCAGGTAGCGTAGGCGAGAAATCATACGAGAAGCAAGTGAAGCGCGCTGGCATTGTGCCAATTACCCCCAACCACCCGCGCGGGGCGAAGGTTCGGGCCGGCTTGGCAAGCTACTACCCAAGCCGCCATTTATCCAACGCCTGGCGCGCCGCCCTCGCCCGCCGCCGCCCGCCGGCCGAAGGCCAAAAATCCGGCCGCAGGGCGCGCCAAGCGCCGGGATAATCTAGTACATCTGCTTGATAGTTAATTACTTGTGAATGATTTCAGGCTCTCGGCCTGCCTGGTGCTCCCAAAGAGTGCCCGCCCCCGCCCGGCCGCCGGCCCAAAACAGCGCCAACCCAGCGTGGCGGCCGGCGCAGCCCGGCGGGGGCCATTGCTGGCGGGCCATTTCACCCCCGCGCCGCACCTTTGCGGCTGCTATGCCCCCGACCCCCACGCCCCTCTACGCCCGCTACCTCGCTGCCCAGGGCCAGGTCAGCACCGATTCGCGCCAGCCCCAGCCGGGCACGCTGTTTTTTGCCCTCAACGGCCCCAGCTTTCGCGGGGCGGCTTTCGCGGCCGGTGCGCTGGCCGCCGGGGCACGCCATGCCGTGGTCGACGACGAGGCGCTGGCCGCCCAAGACCCCGCCCGCTACACCTACGCCCCCGACCCGCTGGCCGCCCTGCAAGCGCTGGCCCTGGAGCACCGCCGCCGCTTTGGCGGCCCGGTGCTGGCCGTAACGGGCTCGAATGGCAAAACCACCACCAAAGAACTGCTGACCGTGGTATTGGCGCAGCGGTATAAGGTGCTCGCCACCATCGGCAACCTCAACAACCACATCGGCGTGCCGCTGACCTTGCTGCGCCTGAAGCCCGACGAGCACGACTTTGCGGTGATAGAAATGGGGGCCAACCACCAGGGCGAAATCGCGGACTACTGCCAGTGGGCCGAGCCTACGCACGGCCTCATCACCAACATCGGCAAGGCGCATTTAGAGGGTTTTGGGGGCGAGGCGGGCATTGCCAAGGGCAAGGGCGAGCTATTTGGCTACGTGGCCGCGCACGGCGGCACGCTGTTTATCAATTCGCTGGATGCCAAAATACCGGCAGTGGCCGCCGCCGCCGTGCAAGCCAACGCGGCCGGCCCCGCGCCGCTGCTGGTCAGCTATCCCGGCTCCGGCGACACGTACCCCACCACGTTCTTGAAAGCCGACCCGGCGCTGCACCTGCGCCTGGGAGACGGTACCGAGGTGGCCGCCCAGCTCACCGGCGACTACAATTTTCCGAACCTGGCCGCCGCCGCCGCCGTGGGGGCATTTTTTGGCGTGCCGGCCGCGCAGGTAGCCGCCGCCCTGGCCGCTTACAACCCGCAGAATAACCGCTCGCAGCTGGTGCGCACCGACCACGGCAACGACCTCATCCTCGACGCCTACAACGCCAACCCTAGCAGCATGGCCGCCGCGCTGCGCAGCTTTGCCGCCCGCCCGGTACGCGCCGGGCAGCAGCGCCTAGCCATTCTGGGCGATATGTTCGAGCTGGGCGACAGCGCCGAGGCTGAGCACCGCGCACTGGGCACCTTGCTGGCCGAACTTGGGCTGACCAACGCCGTGCTCATCGGCCCGTTGCTGCGGGCGGCCGCCCAGGCGCACCCTGCCGCCCACTACTTCGCCACCAAAGCCGAGGCGGCCGAGTGGCTGGCCCACCACCCGCTGGCCGGGCAGCTGGTACTGCTGAAAGGCTCGCGCGGCATGGGCCTGGAGTCGCTGCTGCCGCTGCTGTAAGTCAATTATCAATTATCAAGCTCTTAATAAATTCATTATCATGTTATTGAGGGCCTGATAATTGATAGCTGAATGATTGATAATTGACCTAAAACGGGCTATCCAGTTCGGCCAGGGTGGGTAAAATCACGTCCTTGGGCGAGACCAGCGCCTCGCCCTCGAAGCCCCAGGCTATGCCCAGCGCGGGGTCGTTCCAGCGCAGGCCGCCCTCGGCGGCGGGGGCGTAGTAGTCTGAGCACTTGTAGAGAAACAGCGTGTCGTCTTCCAGCGCCACGAAGCCGTGGGCGAAGCCGATGGGCACGTACAGCACGTTGCCGAGCGCGGCCGTGAGCGCCACGGTGGCGTGCTGGCCAAAGGTGGGCGAATCGCGGCGGAGGTCCACCACTACGTCGAGGGCGCGGCCCTGGGCCACGCGCACCAGCTTGGCCTGGGCGTGGGGCGGGCGCTGAAAGTGCAGCCCGCGCACGGTGCCCGCCTTCGAGCTGCTTTGGTTGTCCTGCACCCAGTCGTGGCGCGGCAGGCCCAGGCCTTCCATCGTGCGGGCGCTGAACGACTCAAAAAAAGCGCCCCGGTCGTCGCCAAAAATGCGCGGGCGGAATTCTAGCAGGCCCGCAAGGGGATAAGTAACAAGTTGCATAACTACAGGTCAGGGTATCGGAAAGGCGGCTTGGGGGCTGGGCTACTGCTTGCCAGCCTCGGCCACGGCGCTGAGGTACGCGCGCAACACCAGATTTTCGTCAAATTTTTCTTCGGCGAGCTGGCGGCTGGCCTCGCCCATGGCGGTGAGGCGGGCGGGCGGCAGCTGGGCCACTTGCAGCAGCTTGGCGGCCAGGTCATCGGCCGAGCGCACCTCGCAGAGGTAGCCGTTGTGGCCGTGCTGCACGGTTTCGCGGCAGCCGGGCACGTCGGTGGTAATGAGGGGCTTGCCGCAGGCCGCCGCTTCGAGCAGGGTTTTGGGCGTGCCTTCGCGGTAGCTGGGCAGCACTACGCAGTCGGCGCGGTGCAGGTGCTCGGCCACGTTGTCGGAAGTGCCCAAATACTCGATTTGGCCTTCCGTCAGCCACTGCTCGAAGGTGGCGCGCGGCACGCCCACGCCGCCCGCCTCGTCGAGGCTGCCCAGCAGCTGCAAGCGCACGTTTTCGGCGCCCAGCGCGGCGCGTACCTGCCGGGCCGCCTCAAAGTACTCCACGATGCCTTTCTCGTAGAGCACCCGCGCTACCATAAGAAAGGTAAAAGGCTCGCTGGCCGGCTTTTCGGCCGCCGGCTGCGGCCGGAAGCGCTGCAAATCAACGCCCGAGCCGGGCACCAGGCCGGTGCGCTCGGGCCGGATGAGGCCGTAGCGAATGAAAAGCTCGCGGTCGTCATTATTCTGAAAAAACACCTTGTGCGGAAAGCGAAACGCGAAGCGGTACAGGCCCCGCGCCACCTTGCTCACCAGGTTTTCGATGAGAAAGACCGTGCCCAGGCCGCTCACGTTGTTGATGCTGGGTACGCCCGCCAGCCGGGCCGCCAGCGTGCCGTAGATGTTGGGCTTGATGGTGAAGTGCAGCACCACGTCGGGCCGCTCGCGCCGGTACACGCCCAAAAAGCGGCGCGTGAGCTGCGCATCTTTAAGGGGGTTGGTGCCCTTGTTTTCCATCAGGATGGGCACGTAGCGGCAGCCCAGCTCGCTCTCCAGCCGCGCCGAGTATGCGTCGGGCGGGGCGATGGCCAGCACCTCGTGGCCAGCCGCTTGCAGGGCTTTTACCAGCCCGCGCCGAAAATTCCAGATGTTCCAGGAGGTGTTGATAACGATAGCGACGCGCACAGGACAGGAATAGCAACTAAAAAATCGGACAATGGCGCAAAGGTCGGGCACGAAATCGGAGCGGGCGCAATGGGCAGCGGCCCGGCGGTTACTTTCGGGGCAGTTTTTGCGTTGTGTTGCCCCATGAAGGATTCCAAAAAAGTTGCGCTGCTACTGGCGCTGCTCGGCGCGGCGGGCGCGGCCCAGGCGGCCCCGCCCGCGCCCGGCCAGCTCATTTATCAGAAAAACTGCCAGCGCTGCCACGGCAAAGACGGCCGCCTGGGCCTTAACGGTGCGCACGACCTGACCAAGAGCAACCTCAATGCCTTTGGGCGCACCTACCTGGTAACGAGCGGGATGGGCAAAATGCCGGCTTTTGGTAAGGTGTTGACGCCCGCCCAGGTGCAGCAGGTGGTAGCCTACTCGCTGACGCTGAAGTAAAACGAAGTGGCACTCCGTTTCCGCGTTGGGCCAGGCTGAACAACGCCAAACGGAGTGCCACTCCGTTTTACAGCGTCAGGCAACCATATAGGCGGTTAGTTTCATCTGAGGCATAGCGGTATTGCTAAGTAAGAAAAATGCAGTTACTTAGCAGCATTATACCACCACCTTTTTTCTGCCTTCTATGAAACATCCGCTGCTCGTCGGAGCCGGCCTGGCGCTGAGCTTGGCCGCCCACCCACTACTAGCCCAAAAAGCCGCCCCGCTGCCGGCGGGCGTCACGCAGGTAACCTCCGTGGAGGGCATCACCGAATACCGGCTGCCCAACGGGCTGCGGGTGCTGCTCTTCCCCGACCAAAGCAAGCCCACGGCCACCGTGAACATCACCTACCTGGTGGGCTCGCGGCACGAGGGCTACGGCGAAAGCGGCATGGCCCACTTGCTGGAACACATGGTGTTTAAGGGCTCGACCAAGCACCCCAACGTGCCGCAGGAGCTGACCGAGCACGGCGCCAGCCCCAACGGCACGACCTGGTACGACCGCACCAACTACTTCGAAACCTTCGCCGCTACCGACGAGAATTTGAAGTGGGCGCTCGACCTGGAATCCGACCGCATGGTCAATTCCTTCATTGCTAAGAAGGATTTGGACAGCGAGTTCAGCGTGGTGCGCAACGAGTTTGAGAGCGGCGAAAACTCGCCCAGCCGCGTGCTCATGGACCGCGTGCTGAGCGGTGCCTACCTGTGGCACAACTACGGCAAAAGCACCATCGGCTCGAAGGAAGATATTGAGCGCGTGCCCATTGACAACCTCAAGGCCTTCTATCAGAAATACTACCAGCCCGACAATGCCGTGCTGCTGGTGGCCGGCAAGTTTGACCCCGCCAAGACGCTGGCGCTCGTGAATCAGTATTTCGCGCCCATCGCCAAGCCCACGCGGGTGCTGGCCGCCACCTACACCACCGAGCCCACCCAGGACGGCGAGCGTAGCGTGACGCTGCGCCGCCCCGGCGACACCCAGGGCCTGGCCATGGCCTACCATGTGGTGGCCGGCGCGCACCCCGACTACGCCGCCACCGACGTGCTCGTGGACGTGCTAACCAACCAGCCCTCGGGCCGCCTCTACAAGGCGTTGGTCGAAACCAAAAAGGCGGCTAGCGAGTGGGGCTTCACGCCGACCTTGCACGACCCCGGCTTTGCCTACTTCTACGCCGACGTGCGGCTGGGGCGCTCGCTCGACTCGGCCCGGACGGTGATGGCTAGTACGCTCGATGGCATAGCCAAGCAGCCAATCACGGCCGAGGAAGTGGAGCGCGCCAAAACCAAGCTTTTGAAAGACATTGAGTTGCTCTTTCAGAAAAGCGATGAGCTGGGGCTGACGCTGAGCGAGTACATGGCCACCGGCGACTGGCGCCTCATCTACCTCTACCGCGACAACCTGCGCAAGGTGACGGCCGCCGACGTGCAGCGCGTGGCCACTACCTACCTCAAGCCCAGCAACCGCACCGTGGGCACTTTCGAGCCTGACAACAAGCCCGACCGCAGCACCGTGCCCGCCGCCCCCGATGTGGCCGCGCTCGTGAATGGCTACAAGGGCGAATCGCCCATCGCGGCCGGCGAAGCCTTCGACGCCTCGCCCGCT
>Ga0182232_1000357_pt1 | contig 11874 bp, 12 predicted proteins | sample G6R1MG_30_FD_155484 | JGI IMG/M metagenome (GOLD analysis project Ga0182232, IMG submission 155484) | Phyllosphere microbial comminities from miscanthus, Michigan, USA - G6R3_NF_07NOV2016_LD2 MG | ecosystem: Host-associated > Plants > Phyllosphere > Phylloplane/Leaf | place: USA: Michigan... | reverse complement strand
CATCGAGGCAGCGCGTGCCGGTGAAGCAGGGCGTGGGTTCGCTGTCGTGGCGGCGGAGGTCAAGGAGTTGGCCAACCAGACAGCGCGGGCCACCGAGGAGATCGCCGGACACATCAGTCAGATCCAGGGCTCGACGGGTCAGGCGGTGGAGGCGATCAGTGGAATTGCGACGCGCATCCGCGAGATCAGTGGCGTGGCCACCTCGATCTCGGCGGCAGTGGAGGAGCAAGGTGCGGCGACCCAGGAGATTGTACGCAATGTAGCCCAGGCGGCGATGGGCACAGGGACTGTTACGACCAACATCGCGGGTGTGGCTGGCGCCGCTGAAGAAACAGGAGCAGCCGCGAGCCAGGTACTCGGCGCGGCATCCGAGCTTTCCCGTCAGAGTGAGCATCTCAGCGCCGAGGTCCAGCGGTTCTTGGCCACTGTACGCGCAGCGTAGCCGCAGCGTATCAGCTTCTCCGCTGATGATACTGGACCCTCGAAACGGTCACAGCCAATATCGTTCGAGGTGCGCTCACCCCGCCACACGACGCAGGTGAAAGAGTTGCCGACGGCGAACGCCTGGAGCGATCGAGGTAACGACCCCGCCGCCCGATCTGATGACAGGACCGGCGGGGTGTGACGTCCAGCTCACGCCTGAGTCGGCACGCAACGAAGCTCCATCGTAAAATGCAGCCACAGCGTTAGTGTTGGCTCAAGGAATCGGTCCCGCGTGCCTCCCGATTCGGGATCACACCTTCTCCGGCCGAGCGAGCAGGATCGCAGTGCGCACAGCAGCGCGCTCGCAATGGTCCGTCGCAGGCTCGTTGGCCGTTGTGACGGAGGCCCACTCGTGCGCGCGCACAGCCTCCACGATGTCGATCTGGCAGCCCTCGCCGAGCAAGGATGGCGAGGTGCTCCGGTCGGCCAGGAAGGCGTCCACCGCAGCGGCGATGTCCGCGTCGGTCACGGCCTTCGCCTTGAGTAGTTCGCCGGTGGTCGGGTGTGTATTGGCCATACCGGTCAGATAGAGCGATGATTGGCAGGTCAGTAGCAGGATCCCCCCCGGGACGAGGCGCTAGTCGAGAGGCGCCTGCGCGGGATCGTCAATTCTCATGTCGTCCGCCGTCGGATTCACAATACGACGTAGTCCGGAAACCTTCATAGGATCACCGGATAAGACGCAGCCATCGCAGAGCGATCTTATCGAGCGTCGCGCTTGACCCGTAAGGCGTTGCTCAAAGACGCCCATTCTCGCAATCGATTCGATATTTTGCCTGCGCAAGATTTCTCGAGGCCGAAATTCGATGCCATCTTTATGGATGGCCTTGATGCCTTCAAGCTCATGACCGATGGATGAAGTGGTTTCAACGGTTTCTGCAAGCGCCATCCCACTCCAAGACAAGCCCACTACTGCCAAACAGACCGATTTCAGCATGGCATACGCCCCACGACAGATTTAAAATCATATTTTTGTAAGGTTAATGATTAGTTTATAGAGATGTCTACCGCCCGAGCAGCTAGATCGTCACGGCGCCCGTAAGCCGGCCGATCTGTCCCCGCCGATACGTGGCAGACTGCGATTTGATGTGCTCCGCCGTAATCCGGGCACTGGCAGCGCGTCGATTCCGGCCCTGCAGCACCGACAGCCGTCACGATCTATCAATCGCGCCCAGCCTCCTCGAAGAGCAGTTCTCGGCTGCGATGCCCAACACGGTCTGGCTCGCCGATATCACCTACCTGCCACTGGCGAGGGCTGGCTCTACCTAGCGGCCATCCTCGCTCTCGCCACCCGCAAGATCGTCGGTTGGTCCATGCGCAACCACATGCGGACCGCGCTGACGCAGGCCGCCCTGATGATGGCGACCCAAAGGGAAAGACCTGGGGACGGCCTCATCTGCCACTTGGATCGCGGCAGTCAATACGCGGCCGAGGCCTACCGAAACCAGCTCGCCGACATGAAGGCGACGCCCTCCATGAGCCGAACCGGCTGTTGTCACGTTAATGCCCCGATGCAGAGCTTCTTCCACAACCACAAGGTCGAGCTCGTCCACCAGCGATGATGGACGACCCGGGACGAGGCCCGACGCGACCTGTTCGCCTTCATCCAGGGCTACTACAATCGGCAGCGCATCCACTCGGCTCTCGGTTACATCACCCCCGAGCAGCCGAACGGAATGCAAGCCAACCCCGTGTCCGCAAAATCGGGGCAGGATCATGAGATGGGCGACAACACGGCGGCTTGAGCTCCCGTTCTACAGCACACCAGATTCGCGAGCTGGCCCGGGCGTGTCGCGGCAGAGACTGACGACAGTCTGTTCCCCGGCGTGAACGGTCCTGCTCCGCAGCGGCGCACCCGTCCTGGTTGACGCGGTGCGTACGACCTGGGTTTGCAACGGGATTCGGGCCCGGAACTCGGCCTCTGACAAGCTCCGATCGAAGCCTCTTTGAAATGAGGCTTACCTGTGGCGCATATGCAACGACTTCGAGAAGGCGGCTCTGGCGGTCACCAGACCATCGAGTTCTGCGATTTTGAGTTATATTCCTATTTAGCGCGCACGGAGAGGCAGCAACTCGAACCAACGACCTCCGGAATCCCTGGACGAATTGGCTGGTCTAACGAATGATCATTCCAGTCAGCAGGGACTGGAGAGAAAGATGACGACGAAAACCAAGACGAAGTCCGCAGAAGCGCAAAGGCGTTCAGATCTGAAAAAGGTCGGTATCCTCCAGGATCGGGAAGGCCTCGCAAACATCGCCACCGCCGCCGCGACCATCAAATCTGCGCACCTCTTTGCCGATATCGACTTCGCACTGGGGCTGATGATGCAAGCCGCAGAATTGCCGGCTGCAAAGAAGCAGAAGTTGATCGAGGCAGGCCGCGCAAAGCGTCTGTCTCTGCTGCCCCCCGGCATCGAAGATCCGGACACCGTCGATCTCGTGGCACGCCTCCCGGCGAACCTAAACGAGCTACCTCAACTCGCCCAACAACTTCTTGCACTCGGACTGCGGTCAATTCGAAAGCGCGCGGCTTCGACGTTTGCGGAGTATCAGGGCCGCTCAGATGAGACTGCGGTCCGACGCGTCGTCGAGGCAGTCGGTGGCACCGTCACGGCTATCGCATCACCGCCGCACGGACCCATCGATTCCGCAGGGGTCGATCAGCACGAAGCCCTCGATGAGCTAGCCCTCAAAGACTTATCCGCCGTAGTCGACGAAACGCCCCGCGAAGAGATTCTTGTCTCGGAAACCAATCTGACGATCCATATTGGCGAGGACGGCCGGGACGGAGCGAACACGCACCGTGATTCCGCGGAGCCGGATCACCACGACCACGATGGGCCCGCTCATGCGCCCACGGATTGGCACCCCGAATCCGATGCCGGGCAGCCCTCGACCGCCTAAAATCCAAACCAACGGTCGCTTGCCCCTCGCCAACGATGGGCATCATCGAGGTGCCGCTCCAAGTGAGCTCGGGGTGGCAGGAGGACGGTCCATAACAGAATTGGAACGGTCTTCCTGGCCCCGCCCACGCCGGCACATCGCGACAGGCCCCCAACGAAGAGTGAACAACAGAAATGTCGCGACCGCCACGACGTGTAAAGAAACGCTCGAGTGCCACGCGCGCCGCCTATTATCATGCGGGACGTGTTCACCTTGAACGCGCCGTTTCCCGTTTCCCGGGGATTTGCCGACTTCAGGCCATCGTCGGCGACGTAGAAATTCCGCTCCCCGATGGCGACCCGGTGCTTCGCCCCGCCACGACCCGGCGCTACCTGGAGGACTACAAAGTCATCGTGTCCGTCCTTGTCCGCGTCGCTCGACAGGCCGAGGATCCACGGCAGGACGCGCCGATCATGGAACGGATCGAAGCGGCTCTTCTCTCCCGCCGCGGGCGACCGACGACACCCCGCGGTTCCAGCCGGCGCGTCAAGAATGCCACGGCCTTGGAGGCGGGCCTTTCCTTCTCCCGTCTCAAGGCACTCGCCGTGCGAAATCGCAGCATGAGCGCGGCGGGTGCAGCGCTGTATCTATTGGTAGAACCGCGGATCGGACTGCGGCCGATCGAGTATTGCGGTGCCACCATCGACGGCAGCATCCTAGTGATCGAGAACGCGAAACGGGCTGATGGACAGGATTTGGTCCGCCGAATCGATCTGTCAGCTTATCCCGAGACCGTCCTCTCGGCGATTCGCGCCCTGATCTCACTCATGCCGGCGACTGACAACGCTCACATCTTCAAATTGTGGCGCAATACGATTGCCTCGAGCCTCGCTCGCGCGTCCCTCGTCGCCGGCGGGCGTCGCCTCTCACTCTATAGCTTCCGCCACGTCGCCCTGGCGACGTGGGAGAAGAATGGATTTTCTGCAGCGGAGATCGCCCTCCTTGCCGGCCATCTGTCGCTTCATACCGCCCGCTCTCATTATGCCCGCGCCGGGTCTGGATGGGACGTCAAGGAGCTCCCGCAGCCGGGCCATGCACCTGCCCACGCCACCGATCGGCAGCCTGAACGCAACTCGGACGTCGGTCTCGTATCCGATCCTTCGGACATGAGTGATAGCGACCCCGCGTTCGATTTCACGCCAATTCCGGAACCCGTCGCACGTCCCGCGACGATCGGCGGTACGAAAGGCGGTGCGGAGATCTGGCAAGCCTACATCGAGCGATTGAACGGCCCTGGGCAGCAGATCGCGAGAGCTGCTCAGTCTGAAACAGGTACTCGCCCTATCCTCGGCCATCAGAGCCCGACGGACAAGAAGCTATAAGGCAGCGGCTCGCCGGCATGCCGGCGTCAAGTTTTGCTTTGGTGCGCACGCTGCCTCTGACGCCCTGTCGCGGATGATCAAGGCGTGGGGTCGATTAAGGCCAACCGCGGTAGGCACATTTTGCCGGGACCGGACCTCTGACGCTTTGCGAGCCATAAGTCCGTGGTCTCTCCTACCCTCTGGCCATTCGACCATGCCCCCGTGATCGAGGCCAGAACTCCGGATCGATCCCACGCACAAAGAGGGCGACGAGACTCGTCTCGGCCCACGCCAACCATCCTCCAAGCCGGCCGGGATCTTGGTCTCGCACGATCGCCTGGGAAACGCCGGTTTCCGCGCGCCTCGACCAGCATCGGTCTCGGCCTGCGCGAGGGTGACCAGGTTCAGTGTCACAACCTTCCTCGAACGGTCGCAGCCCATCGCCAGCCAAAGCGCCAAGCTTTGCGCCGATGGCACGCGCTGAAGCCGCTCAATGTCCGCCTGCTCCGCACATCCGCGCTGGGTCGACCAATCTCCCACCACGCGAAGCGCCCTTTGATAGCCCTACAGGTTCGCCTTTCGCCCACGTCCCACAAGGCGCCGAGTCAGCACCGAGAGGCTGCGAGGGAGCTCTGGAGGACCCGAAAGGCGCCCCTGCACTCGCTGCGGAGGACCTCAGGCACCCCCTTACGGCTGCGGCCAGGACGCTGGCCGAATTGGCGAAGCGGCATACCGGTTTCGGCGCTTGCGCAGATAGACTCCTCTGCATCGTCTCGCTGCAGATTACCCTCGCGCAGAACGCGCTTGGCCCCAGCGAGGAGCGCCGGATGAGGGGTGGCCGCGCCAACGTCCTTGCGAACCGGACGCATTGTCCCGCACGCTGAGCCACACGGGCTGGCTGGAGAGACCATCGATGCCCTCAAGCGTGGGTTTTCTTGGTTCGCAAGGGTCAAAGGGGGGAGGGGACCTCCCTACGATCCACCAGGAATCATCAAGGGGGCCGCCCTTAGTATACCAAATGCCATCATAAGCATGCCCATCTTGAGGCATCCTCACCCATGGATACCTCACCGCCGGCTCTGGCCCTGGCGGTTTCTTGGGCCTTGAGGCGGGCGAGCGCGGCGTCGCATCTGGTACCGGCTGATTCGTGATCCATTCCCCACCCGAGAAATCCGGTTTTTCGCAGACGTTCGGTGGCTACGACAACATCAGCCCGTCGCACGAAGCGTGACGCCGACACCCGCGCCTCCTTGTTTGAAGGGCTCCGAAGGCAGCTGCAATCCCTGTCCCACGGCACCGGCCTCCTGACCAAGGGCGTCGGCCAGGAGGCGCGCCCGATGAGCCCACAGATCTCGTTCCCGCACCAGGGCCTTGAACACCTCCGCCTGCACGGCCAGGGCGACGTGCGCATCGTCGAGAACTTTGCGAAGGTCCATGGTGCACTGACGTTCCAGGGCCAGGGCCTCGCGAAGGATCGTCAGGGCTGCACCGGGCGGAGGAGCAAGCGCGGATGCCGGCGGCTCGGCGGGCGGCATCGCCGTCGCCGGCTCAGGTGGCGGGGATACCTGCGGAGTGGACCGAGCGGCAGCCTGAAAAATTTGGCTCGGCTGCGGCAATTCGGAGCGAACCCGCTCAACGTCGAGAACGGGGAAGGGCGTCCTCGCGATGGTGGGTCTCTGAAGGGGAACACCGGATCTCGGGCTGAGGCCCTCCGCATCGAGAACGAGTTCGTGCAACATCGCGAACACCGCGTCACCATCGAGCTGGCTTAGGTCGAAGCCGCTTGCCCCGGCGATTCTATCCCACCGCGTCCGGCCCGCATCGGATTGACTGACATAGGCCATCGACCAGTTCGCAAAACTTCGAGCTCCCGTCGGTCCGCACTGCAGGACCGTTACATCGCCGTGGCGGGGATCGCACTGGATGCGCTCGAATGTGTCCTCGACGCCCTGCTGGGGGCCTTCCAGCACTTGGGCAAAGGCGCCAGCATTGAACATCAGCGCGCCGGTGACCTCGACGGCAACGTTGTTGCGCTGCGACGCCTCTAGTATTTGCATCACCTCACGCAAAATCTCTTCATCCGTCCCCTGGATAAGGTTCTTGCTGGCATAGACAAGACGATACAGGTCGCTCAAAGCGAAACCTCCAAGTAACGCAGGAAACTGGCAATCAGCACGGAGGGTGCTCGGACGACAGGAAGGCGAGGAGTTCGGTTGCCGAAACGGGTCTGCTGATGAGGTAACCCTGAACGTCCGTACAGCCTTCGGTACGGATACGCTCCATCTGGTCATGGGTCTCGACGCCCTCCGCCACCGTGGTCATTCCAAGGCTTTTTCCAAGCCCCGCGATGGCCCGGATGATCGCCACGCCGTCGCGATTGGCTGAGAGGTCGCTCACGAACGACCGATCGATCTTGATTTTGTCGAACGGGAAGGAGCGCAGGTAGCTCAGGGAGGAATAGCCCGTGCCGAAATCGTCCATCGACACCCGGACGCCGAGTTCGCGCAGGCGGTGCAGGGTCTGAAGCGTCTTGGCATTCTCCTGCAAGAGAACACCCTCGGTGATCTCGACTTCGAGACGGGTGGCCGGCAGTCCCGACGCAGCCAGCGCCGACATCACCATTTCAACGAGGCGCTCACTCTTGAACTGTGCCGGCGAGACGTTGACGGCAACGGTGAGGGGGGTGGGCCAAGTCATCGCGTCGCGGCAGGCTTGGCGCATCACCCATTCGCCGATGGGTACGATCAGTCCGATCTCTTCCGCCAACGGGATGAAATCGAGGGGCGAGATCATCCCACGCTCGGGGTGATTCCAGCGAATGAGCGCCTCGCAGCCCACGAGGCGGTTGCCTTCGAGCTGCAGCTGCGGCTGATAGTGCAGTTGAAACTCGCGGCGGGCCAGACCTTGGCGCATATCGAGTTCGAGTCGGCGACGCGCCTGCATGCGCGCGTCCATTTCAGGTTCGAAGAAGCGGTAGGTGGCACGCCCGTCGAGCTTGGCCCGATACAGGGCGAGGTCGGCGTTCTTGAGGAGCGTGTCGGTTTCGGTACCGTCTGAGGGTGCTAGAGCAACCCCAACGCTGGCCCCGATGGTGAGCAGATGCCCGTCGACCATGTAGGTTCGGCCAACGAGGTCCACGAGGCGCCGGGCCAGGGCCTGGGTATCGGACGCAACGCGGACGTTGGTCTGTAGGATTACAAACTCGTCCCCCCCGATCCGTGCAACCGTGTCCGTTGGTCGGACAGTGGAGCGCAGGCGGTCAGCGACTTTTTTCAGCAGCGCGTCGCCCATGGGATGCCCCAGGGTGTCGTTAACGGGCTTAAACCGATCGAGATCGATCAACAGGACGGCGCAGGCCTCGCCGCTACGCTTATGCCGCGACAATGCTTCCTCAAGCCGCTCCCGCAGGAAAAGGCGGTTCGGCAGACCCGTGAGGGAATCGTGCCGAGCCATTTCGTCGGCCCGGGTCTCGGCTGCGCGCCGCGCAGTGATATCCTCGAAAGCGACGGCCCAGCGGCCTCCGTCAACGGAATAAACATGCACCTCAAGGAGCTGTTCGCCCAGAAGCACCGTAAACGTATGACTTGGGTTCGGGTTGGCGAGCCTGCGTAGTTGCACACGGATATCATTCCACCGTGCACCCGCACGATTGCGGACGAGACGCAGGATCTGCCTTAGGGAATCTCCTTCCGCGATAGATCCCACATCGATGCGGACTTGATGAAGAACATGGCCGGAGGCGAGTACCACACGGCCGTTCTCGTTCAGGAGGAGAAAACCGTATCTCATAGCGTCGAGATAGGGTTGCAACACTGTCAACGAAGGCGCTGTATCGACTGAACTTACGGCGGGTGACCGCGGTGACGCACAAGCATCCGGTGCGGTCTGAATGCGTCGATTTAGCGCCATGTGACAGCAATCCGCTTCCCTGGACGATATGCGCTCGATGGGAATGAGGCGTATCCTTCAAGCGCACGCGTAAAGATGCGGTGAATTACGCTGCGTTTCGAAGGACAAACCCGAGTGATACCAATCGATGTGGGTCAGCGTTGATGAACCCGGTCGCGCAGTCTGAGGGACATGATCTCTCAGGGCCACTCAGTCAGCCTGTTCCAGGCGTCGCAGCATCGGTCAACATTATCGTTGCGGGATAAGCAGATCCCGTCATCGAGCCCGCTGTCGCGCAGGAATGTCGGACACGCAGAGGCTGAGGTACCGCCCCGGCGGGAAAACGTATTGGCGGCCGGCAGCTTCGTCGTTCAATCTGTTGGCGGTCTCGATGATGATGCGCCCGCCATCCGACCTCGCGTTGGGGGCGTCGATGTACAGGTTGAGCGGTGCATTCACCGACTGTCCTGGGTCGATCAGTGCCGGTCGCAGCCCGGCGAGCCCGACCATGTCGAGGTGGATGGCCGGCCCGACCGGACGCCGGACCAATTCCTCCAGATCGTGGACGGGTTGGTTCATGTTCGTCGGCTTAGCGTCGAGAGTCTGGCGCCGGGAGGGGGGGCTAGAAATCTGGGCCACCCGCCACCGCGGCCGCACGTCCATCGAGAGCCTTCCATCTGCCCCTATCTAGCGCCGCCAGCGGATCGCCGAGAACGTGCGTTGCGGGTTCAGCGATGGCGTGTTGGCCCTGGGGCCGCCACGCTGCGTCGAAAGGCCGACTTCGCACCGTTGCCCACCCTCAAGATCACGCCTGGCGCATCGCAAAATCGAAAACCCGAGACAAATCTCTCTGTTCACGTGGCGGTAGGCCTTACGCCGCCCGCACTGTTGATAGGAACCGGCCCACCTCGCTGCTCAGATGCTCGGATTGGCGTGACAGTTCGGAAGCCGCCCCGAGAACTTGGCTGGCAGCTGCACCCGTCTCCTCGGCCGCTCCGGCCACGCCTGCGATGTTGCTCGTCACGTTGCTCGTACCCATTGCGGCCTGCGCCACGTTGCGGACGATCTCCTGCGTGGCCGCGCCCTGCTGCTCCACCGCGGCCGCGATCGTCGTCGCCACGCCGCTGATGTCCTCGATGCGCGCGGTGATGCTGCCGATCGCGGAGACGGCACGCGCTGTCGAACCCTGGATCTGACCAATGTGCTCGCCGATTTCTTGCGTGGCCCGGGCAGTCTGGTTGGCCAGTTCCTTAACCTCGGCCGCGACGACGGCGAAGCCCCGGCCCGCTTCGCCAGCGCGCGCCGCCTCGATGGTGGCGTTGAGGGCCAAGAGATTGGTCTGGCCGGCAATGCTCGCGATCATCGTCACCACATCGCCGATGCGACCGACCGCGGTGTTCAACTGCTGCACCAGTTCAGCCGTTTCGGCTGCCTCCCGGACGGCCGTATGAGCCATCGTGGCGGACATACTCACTTGGCGCCCAATTTCCTGCACCGAGGAGCCGAGTTCTTCGGCGGCGGCGGCGACGGTGTTGACGTTGGAAGCGGCCTCCCCGGCGGCCGCAGCCACGCTGGTTGTCTGATCGGCGGTCAGAGTGGCCGTACCGGCCATGCTCTGGGCGGTCGCCTGCAATTCCGTCGCGGAACTCGTCACCATGGTGATGATGCCGCCGACCGCGCCCTCGAAGCCGTCGGCCATGGCCCGCATCGCAGCCTTGCGCTGCGCTTCGGCGCCCGCTCGCATGAGACCCGTTTCTTCCTCAAGCGCTCGCATTCGGAGTAAGCCGTCCTTGAAGACCTGCACGGCGTCCGCAATGGTTCCGATTTCGGTCCGGGCCCCCTGATGCGGGATCATTACGGAAAGATCCCCAGCGGCCAGGGTCTGCATGGGATGGATGACGGCGCTGATGCCATGCGTGACACCACGGATGATCAGGACAGCGGAGAGCGCCGACAAGACGACCGCGACGCCCATGGCGGTGAGGCCCCAGGTGCGCGTATCCTCGAAGACCGCCTCGCTCCGAACTTGGGCTTCTGTCGCGCCCTCGTTGTTCAGGGTAACGAGTTTATCGAGCGCCGCCGATGCCGCGCGGCGCGGAAGAATGCCCTTTTGCTCATAAAGGTCATAGGCTTGGGCTTTCTGACCGGACCGCGAAAGCGCGAGGATGGATTGGCGGACAGCCTCGAAATTCTGGACTTCGCGCGTAAACGTCTCGTAGAGCGTCCGTTCCTCGGGGGATTCAATCATCTTCTCATAGGTGGACTTTTTCTCGGACAGCTTGTTGCCGAAGCGCTCCATGTCCTTCTCGATGCTCATCGTCAGAGCTGAATCGGTCGCTTGGGTATGTCGAAGAACGAGCGCGCTTGTCCGCGCCGTGAGCGTATCGATCTCACCGAGAAGCCGCACACTCGGGAGCCAATTGGTCTCGATATTGAGGGCTTGCTCGCGCATCCGCTGCGTCCCTGCCAAACCCAGCAGGCCGACACCGATGGTGAAAAAAGTCAGGAGGGAGAACGCCGCAATCAGCTTCGTGCGAATTGAAAGATTTTGGAAAAACACGACAAGCTCCCGGAGCCACCGCGGGAGACACCAAGAACCGCGGTCCACATCGTTGTCGCGGAAAAGTGTTAATCAAGCGCCCCATGGCATTCCATACACAAACTATCCAGCACTACCCACGGTCTGAAATCTGTAGAGATAACATAATTTACTTGTAAGATTTCTTAAAGTTTGAAATTTTTCACAAAGTCGCTTTCCGATCATTCACGAGACAAGATTTTCTTCCGTCACAGACGTGCCGATGGCGATATGCTGCCATCCGAAACCAGACGCCTGCGATCTTTTATGGTCCGCCCCGATTGAAGTGGTCCGCCCGTAGGGGCGGACGTACTCGGGCGACATCAGCCGGACGGCGTGTCCCTGCGCGTCGAGCAGCCGGCCAAGGTGGTGAGCACCACAGCAGGCCTGCATCGCGACCAGACAGGCCGGCATCTTGGCCGTCAGGCCGACGACCGTCTCTCGGCGCGCATGCCGTCGCAGCACCACCGCTCCGGTCGCATCGAACCCGACGAGGCTGCAGCTGTTTTTGCCGAGGTCGATGCCCAGCACCGCGACTGAACGCTTTGCCATTTTAGATCCCTCCAGGTGTCCCTGGCGGCAGCATGCCACCGATGGTTCCGTGAAGGGCGGGCCATCCCATAAGCATGAGCGGGGCTGGGGGCGACGAGGCATGAGGTACCCGGCCCCCGAGAAGCTGGA
>Ga0182232_1000356_pt1 | contig 11889 bp, 9 predicted proteins | sample G6R1MG_30_FD_155484 | JGI IMG/M metagenome (GOLD analysis project Ga0182232, IMG submission 155484) | Phyllosphere microbial comminities from miscanthus, Michigan, USA - G6R3_NF_07NOV2016_LD2 MG | ecosystem: Host-associated > Plants > Phyllosphere > Phylloplane/Leaf | place: USA: Michigan... | reverse complement strand
GCAAGTAAGCGGTGGCGCGGCCCGCCCCTACGGCGCGGCCGTGGGCAGCACCACCTGGTAGGTATTCCAAAACTCGGGCCGGTAGGGCGCGTGGGCATCTACTTCGTAGATAGAGGTTTGCAGCACCTGCGGCTGCGTCAGGCTCACGCTGGTGGCCAGCAGCTCGTTGATTTCCCGGGTGCGGTGCTTTTCGTGGGTGGTTGCGCCCAGGAAGGTAGAACTATTCTCGCGGCGGGCGTACTTGAGGAAGTAAATTCCCTTGCTGGCCTCGTACTGGTAAGTGTCGTGGTGGCGGCGGTACATGGTCACGGGCTCTGCGAAACCCAGCTGGCGAAAGTCCTTCGGCTTGTCGTACTCGTGTGAGCGGCGCTTGGTGAAAGCCTCGTACTTGACCAGGGCAAAATTGTCGGCATCGACGTACAGCGTGCCCTCGAAGGCATCGGGGGCGGGGTAGCCATAGGGCGTGGTGAAGGCGCTGGGGCTCAGGCACACAAAGCCAACTTCGTACACGGTGCGGTCGCCGAGCTGCGTTTGGCCTTTGAGGGTGTACTGATATTTTTTAAAAACACTGCTTTCCAAGGGATTGCGCGTAGTCAGCACGGGGTCATCGCTCCACAGCAGCCAGTAGAGGGGCGGGTTTTTGAAGTCGACGCTGGTAGAGTCGCCCGTCCGGCGCTGCTGGCGCAGCTGCAAAAATCGGTTTTTGCTAGCGTGCTCCCAGCTGCCGCGCCGGTAGCCCTCTTGGTCATAGAAATCGAGGGCTGCCTCCTGCTGCACTTGCAACACGCTGTCGCGCAGGTACTGGCTGCGCGTGTAGAGCTGCATGCTGTTGGCCTGCTGCGGGTAGTTGGCGGCCAGGCGCTCGCCCACGCGCCGCACGATGGTTTCGACGCTGATGGGGGCGCGCACCTCCACCGTGCCCAGCAGGTGGGCCTGCGGGGTCAGGCGCACGCGCAACGGCTCACTGGCACCTACCCGCGCCACCGGCAGCCGCGCCGCGCCGTAGCCCAGGCTGGTAATCTGCACGGTATCGCGGGCGTGGTCGGCGGGCACAAACAGCACAAACGCGCCCCGCTCGTTGGTGACGGTGCCGCCCGGCGTGCCCCGCAGCCCCACGCTGGCAAAGGCCAGGGGCTGGTCGGTTTTGGCATCGCGCACCTCGCCCCGCAGCTGCCGGCCGCCTGCGGGCGCAGCCGCCACGCCCACGCCCTTGAGCGGCGTGGTGGGGTGCATGGTGCGGGTAAAAAACAGGCCGTCAAATATTTCGGCCCAGGGCGCATGCAGCGGCACGTAGCCCATGGGGGCGGCGTAGTAGCGGCCGGCCGTGCCCCGCAGGTTGGCAAAGCCCCACTCGCAGCCCTGCTGGCCGAAGGCCGCTTCGGCACTGGCGGGCGGCGGGGGCAGCACCTCGTGCAGCGAGGCCGCCTCGCCCACCCGGCCGTAGGTGCCGGTGTAGGCCACGAAGCCCAGCGCGTAGACGGCCGCGCCGAGCTGCGCCTTCACGAGCTGGCCCATGGGCACGGCCCCGGTCAGCATTTCGCGGGCCGAGGTCGAGTCTTCGCACTGGGCCTTCGCCATTTGGCGCACGTAGCGGGCCGTGGTGGGGTCGTCGAGGTCGGCGGTCAGCAGGCGGTTGGCCAGGTGGTAGGAGGCCGCCCACACGATAATCTTGGGGTGCTCGGGCTGCCGGGCCAGGTACAGCAGGTTGTCGGCCATGAGGGCGTCGCGCCCATTCTGCACCGGGCGGGTTTGGCCGTGGTGCGCCGCCAGGGCATTGCGCATCGTGCCTTCGGCCGAGCGCAGCCACTGCCGCCAGAAGGCCACGCGCTCGGCCTGCCGGGGCGCGTGGGTAGCCAGGTAGTTCAGCGAGCCCCGGGCGCGGGTCAGCCAGCGGGTCAGCCGCACGGTGTCGGCCGCGTGCCGGGCCTGCTGGCCAAAGTCGCCCTGCGAAAGCTCGGCCAGCAGCTCCTTGGCCGGGTAAAAATCGGTTTCGGCCCAGCGCGTGCGCGGGTCCTGGGCCAGAAAGGCGCGCAGCTCGGGCAGCAGCATCTCTTCGGTGTACTCGCCGCTTTGCTGGCAGTCGAAGCCCGCCAGCCGCAGCCGGGGGTGCGTGTGCAGGTAGTCGGCCAGGCCCGCGAACTCGGCCGTGCCCGACCAGTTGCCCCGGTACACGCAGTCTTGGAGCACCGCTAGCGCGGGCTTGCCGGCGGCCAGCTCGCGCCGGCCTTTGTCGAGTGCGTACATGTCGCCCTCAAAAGCCAGGGTAGTGTAGCCCAGCGAGTCGTGCAGGTAGCGAATCAGGTCTACCTTGGCTTCAAATGTGGTGCCATCGTAGTGCGTTTGCTCGCCCAGCATCACCACCCGCACCCCGCGCAGCGCCTGCCGCAGCGGGGCGTAGCTGGCCTGCGGCCCGGCGGGCAGGCACTGAATGGGCAAGGCCGGGGCCTGGGCGCACAGCCCGCTTAGGCTGCTCAGCAGCAGTAGTAATAAGGCTAGCTTCTTAGGGTAGCGAAGTAGATTCATAGCAATGAGTTGTGTAGCCGGCCATTGCATTAGTGAGGCCCCGCAAACAGCTAGTGAGGCAAAAACGGCTGGGCAATACTACAACGCCGATGCGGAAATGACAGTATGTAACTACTTAAACAATAAACACAACTGCGAAATACATCATTATTCATGCACAAGCAGGAGCGATTAGCGGGCTGCCTACTAGCTGGAGCCATCGGTGATGCGTGGGGAAGCAGCTACGAAAACCTACCTAAGCCCCGCGAGAGCAATACCTTTTATCTACAGCCACCACCCATCAGCCGGCCCGCCTGGCAGCTAACTGATGACACCCAACTCACCTTGATAACGCTGGAAGCCTTGTGCCAGTGGCCTCACCTCACGCCCGTGCAACTGGCGGCATCTCTGGCAAACGCTTACAGCCGTGGCTTATTCACCGGGCTCGGAGCCAGCACGCTAAAAGCGCTACGTGAACTACAAGCAGGCGGCGACTGGAGCCAAGTGGGCCGGGCCGGGGAGTACGGGGCCGGCAATGGGGCAGCCATGCGAATGGCCCCCTTTGCCTTCTGGGAGAAGTATTCCCTTGCTGAGCTATCCGATTTTTGTCGCATCACCCACCACCACCCCGACGCCTACGCGGGCGCGCTGGCCGTGGTGCTGGCCATCAGGGCCAGCCTAGCGGGGCGCTGGACGGGCACCGAGCCACTACTGGCGCTGCTGCTGCCCCAGCTACCCGATACCCGCGTGCGCGACCGGCTACTGGAGATTCGAGCGCTACCCGGCCAGCCCACCATCGCCGACGTGGCGCGCCTGGGCACGAGCGGCTACGTAGTCGATTCGGTACCCTTCGCCTTATTCTGCGCCTCGCAGGTGCCGCGCCTGGGGCTTCGTGCTATGCTGGCCGCCACCATAGCCGCCGGCGGCGATACAGATACCAATGCTTCCCTGGCCGGGCAGGTAGCGGGCGCGTTGCTGGGGCAGCAAAATATTACTATCGAGCTACTTAGCAAGCTCAGGCGTGTGGCAGGATACGACTGGCTGCAACGAGTAGTAACAATGGCGCAGCAGTCGGTTTCACCATTTGCCAGCTAGCGAGAACGCTGCAAGCCTGCCTACCCTTACCTTTCACGTACGCCGCAAAAGCAGCTTTCCAATGCCTCACTCGCAGCGCACGTAGGGCCGCAGCTTGGCAAAGCTTTCTTCTTTCAAAATCTTAATTTGGCGCAAGTCCTCGGGCGTTTTATATGGCCCGTGCTGCTTGCGGAATGCCACGATGAGGCGGGCCAGCGGCTTGCCCACGTAGGGGTGCGGCCACAGCTCATCGAAGGTGGCGAAGTTGATATTCACCATTTGGGGCACGAAGCCGGGCGTCACGAACGTGTACTTGCGCAGGCTGTCCACGAGGTCGGGCGCGTCGCGCAGCACGAATACGTCGGCTAGCTGCGCCTCGTCTACGTAGCCGCCCAGCTCGTTGCGCCGAATGACTATCCACTTGGCCCGGCCCCGGCCGATGCCCTTTATCTGTTGGAGTTGGGTAGTATCGGCCTTGTTGAGGTCGAAGGGCAGCAAGTGCGCCGGCTTGCGCGCCGGGCGATTGGCAGTGTTCGCGGCAAAGGGCGCGCCGGGGGCACCATTTCGGGCGGCGTAGTCGGGGCGGCCGGGCAGCGCGTCGGGCAGTTGCATAAACGGCGCCAGCCGCTGGTACACCGAATCGGGCAGGCCGTAGATGCGCTGCACTTGCGCTTTGGCCTTAAAGCCGCCCGCCTTCTGCCCATAATTCACGATGCGACCGGCCACGAAGTGCGGCACGCCGCGCGCCTCCCAGTCGGTGGCGCTCAGTGCGTTGGGGTCGAAGGGTGCGAGCGGCACCCGCAGCACCGTGGGGTAGCGGCTGGCGCGCCCGCCCCCAAAATCGCGGCGACTGCGGTAGCGCTGCCGCTCTACCGAATCGGTAATCGCCAGCCGCGCCGATAGCTCTTTGGCCCAGCCGTTTAGCTGCTGCTGGTCGGCGGCAGGCAGGTAGTCGGGGTCGTCCGGGCGCAGCAGCATGGGCAGCACTACCACCCCCAGCATTAGTAAGAGTAGCAACACAAAGCCCCGCGCCTCGACCCGCGAAAAATTGAAGCGCCGCCGCAGCCAGCGCCAGGCCACGATTGGCCCCCAGGGTTGGCGTGGGGTTGGCGGCGGCGGCGTGGCGGGCATAAGCGCAAATGTAGCATAAGCTTTAGCTTGTGAGCGCCCGCAAATACGGGCGAACGCTCACAAGCTAAAGCTTATGCTACAAGCCATTTACTGCGGCAGCGTCAGCAAGTAGCCGATGGTGAAATTGGCGTCCCAATCAAACACAAACTGCTGGCAGCCCGTGGCCTCGGCTACTGCGCGGTAGATATTCAGGCCGGCTTTGCCCTTGGCATTGTCGAGCTGGTAGGCGCTGGCCGCGTCGAGCACGGTGTAGCGCTCGGTGCCTTTGCGCACCTTTTTGGCCAGCTCAAACGGGATGCCGCCGATGATGAAGCAGGTCGAGCGCAGGCTGGCCGGCACCTGCCCGGCCTTGGCCTTCACGTCGGCCGCCACGGTGGCATCATCCACGCTTTTCTCAAAATACTTGGCCCCGTAGGTTTCCACCGACTTGGGCGCGCCGCCCGCCAGCCACGAAATCTTGGTGTTGCCTGAGCCGATGTCTACCACAAACGCCTTGTCGGCGTAGCTTGGCGGCAGCACCGAGCGCAACCCCAGCGCACCTTCCTTCTCGGGCGTCACGGTATTCACCACGTAGCCGAGCTTCTTCAATTGGTTGATAATCTTTTGGGTACCCGCCGCCTTGAGCGCACCCGAACTTACTACGAAGTGAATATCGCGGCCCGCTACGCCGTTGTCGAGCATCTTGCCGATATACGATTTCAGGCCCATCCGCACGTCGTCGTCGGTGGCCATGTTCTCCATTACCAGGCTGTTGCCAAACTCAGCTTTGCCGAGCTTCCAGTTGTGCTGGGCATCGGTGCGCACGATAAACGAGTTGAAGCCGCTGGCTCCTAGCTCCACCACGCCGCGCAGCCGACCGTTGGTGGGCTCGGGCGCGGTGTAGGCAAAGGGCGCGCGCCCGCCGCTGGTAGTGGCGGCAGCGGGCGCAGTGGTTTCACCCGCCTTGGCCGCAGTGGGCGCGGCCGGGCTGGTAGTAGTAGCCGTGGTAGTGGCCGGGGCAAATTCGCGGTTGCTAGTGAAGTAGCGGATACCGAAGTAAATGCCAATCAGGATTATAGCCGTAATCAGGAGGCGACCGGCGACAGTCAGGTTTTGCATGAGGAAGAGATAGAAAAAGGTTGTTTCTGGTTGCTGGTTGCTGACTACGCCCGTCATGCTGAGCGGAGCGCAGTCGAAGCATCTCTATCGCTTCGTTGCTGGCGTTAGAGATTAGTTATCCGGCAGAGATGCTTCGACTGCGCTTCGCTCAGCATGACGGGCGCCTATTCGAGCAGGCTGCGGTAGCCGGCATCCTTGGCGGGCGCGGGGTCGCCGGGGCGGGGCGCGGGGGTCAGGTTGTCGGGCCGCCCTTCGAGCTGCACCAGCTTGAATTCGCCCTTGTTGTAGGCGTCGAGCATGGCCTCGCCCTTGTCGGAGAGGATGCCGTTTTGCACGTCTACCGAGTTGATAAAGTCCATCGACAAATCCATGGCGCGCTTCATTTCGCCGAGTTTTTGGCTCATGTCGTCCTGGATGTATTCCATCGACTCGTCGAAGTAAAACTTCTTGTCGGGGTCGCCCTTGAAGATGCTCACCGCCGTGCGCAGGGCGCTGGAGCTTTCCTTCACAATCCTGTATTCGGCTTCCTTAAGCCGCACCTTTATCTCGGTTTCCTTGATGATGTAGTCGGCGCTCTGGTTGACTTTTTCCATGAAAGCCAGCACCATCTTGATGTTGCGCTGCAAGGGCAGCAGCTTCTCGTTCATCTCCTGCAAGCCCGCCCCTTCGATGGTGGCCAGCGAGGCCGTTTCCTTCATGCCGGGCCGGTCGAGCATGGTGCTGGCCTTGTTGGCTTCGGCAAATTTTTGCTTGATTTCGGCGTTGTTGTCGGCTATTTTCTTGTTCAGCTTCACCAGTTGCCCGGCCAGGGTATCAATCTGGCCCTGCATTTTCTGGCGCTTGTTTTTGAGGTCGCTGATGTAGATTTTAAGAATCGCAATCGGGTCGAGCTGAATGACGATGCCCGTGAGCTTGCGCATCAGCGTTTTGAATAAAAAGAAGACGCCCGTGCGAATATCCCGGCTCGTAACCAGGAAAATCAGCACGCCCAATGCCCCCAGCAAAAAGGCCAGGTGCAGCGTATTGCGCGCTACCTCAATCAGAAATTTGACAATCTCATTAAAGTAGAATAGCCCGGTACCCGCCAGCCCGGCCAGCACCACCAGCCCCAGAATACCCTCGGGCCGCGACCAAAAAGAGCGCTTTTCGGCATCGGTGGCCCCGCCTAGCTGCGAAAAATCAGGAGTTGCCATGTTGGTTGATGAGGAAAAAAATGAATTGAACCGTTCTTGCGAGCGCGGCGCGGCAAGGACAGTCGCTTTATCTATCGCCAGGCATTGGCCCGCATTACAGCCGCCGCGCTCAAAGCTATATCGGCTATTTTAAATACCGCGTAATCTTGGCTAGGTCGTCGCGGATTTGGCCAGTGAAGTAGCCGTAGGTTGCCTCGTAGTTCTGGCGGTTTTGGTTGAGCCGGCCGCTTTGCTCGGCGACTTCGCCGCCGATGGCCGCCAGGCGCGCCTGGTTAGACGCCAGCTTTTGCTGAATCTCGGCCAGCTGGCGGGTCAGGGCCTCGGAGTCGGCCTGAAGCTGCTGCTGCTCGCGCTGCAAGCCGCCCACACGCTCGGCAATGGCGGCCTCCACGCTTTGGCCGAAGGCCTCCCGGTCTTTGCCCAGAATGGCGAGGTACTGGTTGGCCGTGCCCATGAGCTGGGCTACGTCGGGCGCGCCGCCCAGCGCTTTAAAGCTGGCCCAGGCGGCCTGGTACTGCTGGTCTTCGCCCAGGCCCAGGGCGCTCAGGCTGCGCAGCGCCTCCCGAAACTCGAAGTAGTCGGGGCCGGGCAGGTTATTCTTGGCCAGCACGGTGGCGAAGTGCTCGGCAAATTTGGCATCGACCGCGCCAGTGGGCGGCGGCGCGCTGGGCACGGGGCCAGCGCTGGTTTCGGCCGGGGCAGACTTGCCCGAAAGGCTTTCTTCCTTAATGAAAAAGCTCAGGATTTTATGGCCGAGGTTGTCAGAAGCGGGCATGGCGGGCGCGGGTGAAAGAGTTAGGCCTCGCAATAGTAGCGCCCAACGCAGGCTTCCAGCGCGCTCGTCGCCCGTGGGCACACTAAACCTTACGATACAGACCCAGCTATTTCAGCACCGGCTGGTAGAGCTTCACCAGTTGCTCGGCGGCGTAGTCTACCTCGGCTTCGGTGTTCATCTTGCTCATCGACAGGCGCACGGTGGGCCGGGCGGCGTCGGCCCCGAGGGCCTCCAGCACGTGCGAGCCCACCTGAGCGCCGCTGGTACACGCCGAACCACCCGACGCGGCTACCTTGCTGATATCAAGGCTAAAGAGCAGCATCTCGCTCACCGGCGAGGGCGGCAAGCTCACGCTCAGCACCGTGTAGAGGCTTTGGTCGGCTTCGGCCGAAAGGCCGTTGAACTGCACGTCGTCGATACCGGCGCGCAACTGCTCGATAAAGCGGTTTTTGAGGCCCTGCACGTGCTGCTGGTGCGCGGCCATGTCGCGGCAGGCAATTTCCAGCGCCTTGGCCAAGCCCACGATGCCGTACACGTTTTCCGTGCCCGAGCGCACGTTGCGCTCCTGCGAGCCGCCGTGGATGAGCGGCTCCACTTCTACCCCACCGCGCCGGTACAGAAAACCCACGCCCTTAGGGCCGTGAAACTTGTGCGCCGAGCCCACCAAGAAGTGATTTTTGAGCTGCTGCACGTCGTGGCGGTAGTGGCCCATCGTCTGCACCGTATCGGTGTGAAACACGGCGTCGTGCTTCGCACAAATTTCACCAATCGCCTCAATATCATTGAGGTTACCCAGCTCGTTATTGCCGTGCATGAGGCTCACGAAGGTGCGCGACCTGGCGGCCAGTAGCTCGTCCAAATGTCCCAGGTCGAGGCGGCCCTGCACGTCGTGGCGCAGGTAGGTCAGCTCGGTTTCGCCGCTTTTGGCCAGCGCCTGCAAAGGGTGCAGCACGGCGTGGTGCTCGAGCGGCGAGGTGATGGCGTGGCGCAGGCCCAGCGAGCGCACGCTGCCAAAAATGGCGTAGTTGTCGGCCTCGGTGCCGCCCGAGGTAAAGGTAACTTCGCTGGGCGCGGCATTGATGAGCTGTGCTACCTGCTTGCGCGCTACTTCGATAGCCGAGCGCACCTGCCGCCCCGGCCCGTGCAAAGAGCTGGGGTTGCCGTAGTGCTGGCTCAGATAAGGCAGCATGGCGTCCAGCACTTCGGGGTCGAGGGGAGTAGTGGCGGCGTTGTCGAAATAGGCGTGCATAGTTTTTGAGCTATTGGCTTTTGGCTACTAGCTGTTGGCTTCTGCAAATGTCACGCTTGAAAAGCGAACAGCTAGCAGCTAAAGGCTAATAGCTTATTTAGAGATGATTTCCTTAATGTCGGCGATAATCTTCTGCGCCAGGTGGTCGGCCGTAGCGTTCGAATCCGACTCGGCGTAGATGCGAATGATGGGCTCGGTGTTGGACTTGCGCAGGTGTACCCACTCCTTGCCAAACTCGATTTTGACGCCGTCGATAGTGTTTACCGGCTGCTTGGCGTAGCGCTGCTGCATCTGCACCAGCACCTGGTCGGTGTCGATGTCGGGCGTCAGCTCGATTTTATTTTTCGAGATGAAGTAGTTCGGGTAGGAGTTGCGCAGGCGGCTCATGGTGAGGCCCGACTTAGCCAGATGGCTCAAAAACAAGGCAATGCCCACCAATGAGTCGCGGCCGTAGTGCAGTTCGGGATAGATGATGCCGCCGTTGCCCTCACCGCCGATAATGGCATTGGTTTCCTTCATTTTGGTCACCACGTTCACCTCGCCCACGGCGGCGGCGGTGTAGGTGCCGCCGTGCTTCTCGGTCACATCGCGCAGGGCGCGGGTGCTGCTGAGGTTACTCACGGTGTTGCCGCCGCCGTTTTCTTTCAGCACGTAGTCGGCCACGGCCACCAGCGTGTATTCTTCGCCGAACATCTCGCCGTTTTCGCTCACCAAAGCCAGGCGGTCCACGTCGGGGTCTACCACGAGGCCCACGTCGAAACCGCCTTTTTCCAGGATTTTGGCAATGTCGCGCAGGTTTTCGGGCAGCGGCTCGGGGTTGTGGGCAAAGTCGCCGGTGGGCTCGCAGTGCAGCTTCTCGATGGTTTCGACGCCCAGCGCCGTCAGCAGTTGCGGCACGGCAATGCCGCCGGTCGAGTTCACGGCATCAACCACCACTCGGAATTTCTGCGCCCGAATGGCTTCCACATCCACCAGCGGCAAAGCCAAAATGGCGTTGATGTGCTCCGTAATGGTCGTATCGTCGGTTTGGTAGCTACCGAGCTTGGTCACGGGCGCAAAATCAAACGCCTCGCTGTCGGCCAGCGCCAGCACCTGCTGCCCGTCTTTATCGGAAATAAATTCGCCGGCCGCGTTCAACAATTTCAGCGCGTTCCACTGCTTAGGGTTGTGCGAGGCGGTGAGGATGATGCCGCCAGCGGCTTTGCGGGCAGGCACCACCATTTCCACGGTGGGCGTGGTCGAAAGGCCCAGGTCGAGCACGTCGAGGCCCAGGCCTTGCAGCGTGGCGGCTACGAGGCGGCTCACCATGTCGCCCGAAAGGCGGGCATCGCGGCCAATTACAATCAGCTTACTGCCAGTAGCTTGGGTGGCCACCCAGGTACCGTAGGCGGCGGCGTATTTTACTACGTCGAGCGGCGTCAGGCCTTGCCCAGCGGGGCCGCCGATGGTGCCCCGAATGCCGGAAATCGATTTTATGAGCGTCACAGTTTGTTTCTTTAGCCTGCAAAAGTAGCCCACCCCCCGTTTTTATGTACAGTATTCGGGGGCGCGGCGCGGCTTGGTGAGCTTACTTTTTGCTAATCAAGCTGGCACTGCACTACTTAGCCTTTTGCGACTACTAAATTATGGAAAACTCATTGCTTACCGCTGCCCGCCGCCCGGCCCAACTCGCAGCCTTCGGCCGCCTGCTCGACGTGCTCAACCGCCTGCGCCAAGAGTGCCCTTGGGATAAAAAACAGACGCTCGAAAGCCTGCGCCACCTCACCATCGAGGAAACGTACGAAATCAGCGACGCCATTCTGCGCCAAGACTTGCCCGACCTCAAAAGGGAGCTCGGCGACGTGCTGCTGCATCTCGTGTTCTACGCCCGCATCGCGGCCGAGCAGGGCGCATTCGACATTGCCGACGTGCTCAACGCGCAGTGCGACAAGCTTATCTACCGCCACCCGCACATCTACGGCGATGCGCAGGCCGACGACGAAGACGCCGTGAAGCGCAACTGGGAGCAGCTCAAGCTCAAGGAAAAGGGTAACACGGGCGGCGTACTGGGCGGCGTGCCCACCTCGCTGCCCGCGCTGGTAAAGGCCATGCGCATTCAGGAAAAAGCGCGCGGCGCGGGCTTCGACTGGGAAGACCCCGCCCAGGTGTGGCTGAAAGTGCAGGAAGAGCTAGCCGAATTCGGGGCCGAATACGGCCACGGGCGGCCGGCCACGGACGCCGCCCAGGCCGAGCGCGCCGCCCAGGAGTTTGGCGACCTGTTGTTTTCCTTAGTTAATTTCGCTCGCTTTGCCGGAATTAATCCCGAAGAAGCCCTGGAGCGTACCAATCGTAAGTTTATCAGCCGTTTTCAGTACCTTGAGGCCGCGGCGGCCCGCGCCGGGCAGCCGCTGGCCTCACTCACGCTGGCCGAAATGGATGTTTACTGGGAGGAAGCTAAAAAACAGGCCGCCACGCCGCCCGCGACCTAAACCTTCTGCAAAGGATGCGCGTTGGCAGCTTCACAAAAACTTTACACGTGGGCGGTGCGCCAAAAAACTGAGCTTAGGCTCAGTAGCTTTGCTTTTGACCCGGTAGCAGATTACCCAAAAAAAATGTTGCGTTGGCAGCGATTTTCGTGGCTTAGGCGTAGATTCGGCCCCGGAAGCTATTTAGGCTTGCTGGCTGCTTTATCGTTTGCCTTAAGAGCCAACCATTCTCCGACCCTTTTTTTACCTTTCAAACCAACCCCCACCTCCTACACTTCCCGGACACATGGAACAGAAAAATGCTGTAAACCCGAGCGCTCGGCCCAATAACCCGGCCGCTCCCAAGGCTGCTGCCACCGCCCAAAGCAGCGGCGGCGCCTCGCTGTTCTCGGTTATCGCTAT
>Ga0182232_1000355_pt1 | contig 11905 bp, 7 predicted proteins | sample G6R1MG_30_FD_155484 | JGI IMG/M metagenome (GOLD analysis project Ga0182232, IMG submission 155484) | Phyllosphere microbial comminities from miscanthus, Michigan, USA - G6R3_NF_07NOV2016_LD2 MG | ecosystem: Host-associated > Plants > Phyllosphere > Phylloplane/Leaf | place: USA: Michigan... | reverse complement strand
GGCGTAGCCGGTGGGGTCGATGAGCTGGGCCACGAGGCGGTAGCGATGCGGGTTTTCGGGGCACCACACCTCGGCCCCCGGCACCTCCATCGAAAAGCGCTGCTCGTGCTGACCGGTGGCCAGGCGCATGGCAAAGTCGGAGGTAGCCAGCGGGGCTTCGCCGGGCGCGGCGTCGGGCTCGAATACTTGCAGGCGCACCACGTAGTCGGCCGGGTCGTGGATGCGCAGCGTCAGGTTGAAGCGTACCAGCTGGTCTTCGATGGTGCTCACCACGCCCACCCGCGAGCGCAGGCGGTTGCGCTCCACGGCCTCCAGCCACACCGAGCGCACGGCGCCCGAGTGCGTCTGGTACCAGATGCCGCCGCGCTTGTACACGTGCGATTCCTGCTTGCCGCGGGTGGTTTCGGCGTCCATCGTGTCGGCAATGCGCACGGTGAGGCGGTTCTCCAGGTGCAGCAGCTCCTCGGGCAGCTCGTAGGTAAAGGAGGTGTACTCGCCGTAGTGCACGTCTTCGCCCTCGATGGTGCGCAGCAGCCGGCCATTCAGCCAGACACGCGTTTCGTAGCCGCAGGCCCCGAAGGTGAGCTGAATCAGGCGCGACTTGTCGCCGCTGGCCACCTCGGGCAGCGGAAACGTGCGCTCGTACCAGGCCACTATCTTGTCCTGCCAGCCAGTAGCGGCGTGGGCCTCCACGATGTGCTCCTCAATCGAGCCCGGCCACTGGGCCGTAAACTGGTAGTCGTGGCCCTCCTGCCACTCCTCAATCAGGCCCGCGTCGTCGGGGTCGAGGGCAAAGCGCCAGGTGCCATCCAGCAAAAAGTGCGTGCCCGAGCGCAGCACCGCGCGCGGCAAATTATTATCGGTATCGGCCGTGGAGTCGGTGCTGGGCGGGGCCGACAGGCCGTAGTTGGGTTGATTCAGGTCGTCCATCGGGGGAAGGTAGTGGGAATAACAGAACAAGTAGGTAACGGCCGGCGGGCGCGGAATGATACGCTGGCCCCGCCCACGCCCGGCCGCTGGCCCCAAACAACAAACCCCGGCCAGTGAGGGCCAGGGTTTGGTACGGAGCTATTTAAAGAAGCCGAAAGCTAGGTTTTGAGTTTCTTTTTCTTGGCGGCCGGAAACAGCACATTGTTCAAAATGAGCCGGTAGCCGGGTGAGGTGGGATGTAGCGAGAGGTCGGTGGGCTCTTCGCCCACCATGTGCTGATAGTCCTCGGGGTCGTGGCCGCCGTAGAAGGTCCAGGTGCCCTTGCCCAGCGAGCCGTGCATGTAGCGCACCTCGCCGGTTTGCTTGGTTTCGCCCATTACTACTACGTCGGGTTTTATCAGGCTTTTGCGGAAGGCAGTGGTTTGGCCCATGAAGCCGTGGATGGTTTTCTCGTGGTCCTGGGTCAGCATGGTCGGCACCGGGTCGTACTTGGCCGAGAAGGTAAAGAGTTGAAAATAATCATTTTGCTCGTACAGTCCCCGCTCGTGCTGCTGCATGTCGATGTTGGAGTACTCGTACTGCAACGGGTTCATGTAGAGCTGAAAATTCTGAAACGCCAGCGTGCGGTTGAAGTTGAGCTTGCTTTGGGCGACCGGGTCGGCGGGGTCGCCGTCGTACATACTTTCCACCATGTCCACGCCCAGGCCGGCCAGCGCAATGTCGTAAGAGTCAGTGGCCGAGCACATGGCGAACATAAACCCGCCGCCCGCTATAAACTCCTGCATCTTCACGGCTTCGGCGGCCTTCATCTGGCTCACCTTGGCAAAGCCGTTGCGCTTGGCGGCGGCCTCGGCGTCGCGCACCTGCTGCTGGTACCAGGGCGCGGTGCGGTACACGGCGTAAAACTTGCCGTACTCGCCCGTAAAATCTTCGTGGTGCAGGTGCAGCCAGTCGTACTTGGGCAGCACGCCGCTCAGCACCTCGTCGTCGTAAATCTTGTCGTAGGGAATCTCGGCGTAGGTCAGCACCATCGTCACGGCATCGTCCCAGGGCTGCTTGCCCTTGGGCGTGTACACCGCTATTTTGGGCACCTTCTCCAGCTTCATCACGTCCATATTAGCGTTAGGGTCCGCTATTTCCGACAAGATGCCGGTGTACTGCGCCTCCGAAATGGTCTGGAACGTGATGCCGCGCACCGCCAGCTCGCTTTCCACGCCCGGCTGCGCCTCCATCGCAAACGAGCCGCCTTTATAATTGAGCAGCCAATCGACCTCCACCTGCTTGCTCAACGCCCAGTAGCACAGCCCGTAAGCCTTGAGGTGCTCCTTCTGGGTATTGTCCATCGGGATGAAAATATGGTTGGCCAGGGCCGGCAGGGTAGGGGCCAGCAGCACCAGCAGCAGGGCAAGACGCTTTAGAAACATACTTTTGAGGGCAGAAGACCAGCCAGGCAAACGAGCCCGCCGCTACCGTAGTTCAAGGTACACGCCGGCTGGCATAGATAAAGTAATTCTTGAGCTTTTATGCAAACTGTATTGTGTATCCCTGGGCCGTGGGCCAATCGAACGGAGCTTCTGACAACATTGGTGCATGCTCGGAAGGGGGAGTACCTGTTTGCTGGCAGCATCCTTGCCCAACCCTCTGCCGATACGCATTTTCTGCTGGAGCTTCAGGATGCAGACCCGGATTTGTCCGCTTCTTTTCAACGAGCTGGCCTCTTTTCGGCAATGAGCGACGAGGCGTTAGCGGCCGTGGCCCAGCATCGTATGGTCGTTTACCTGGCTACCCAGCCCGACCAGCCGGCCAGCCACGCCAGTGCCCGTGCCATAGCGCAGGCGGCGGCGGCCCTGCTCGACGCCGGTGGCCTAGCGGTAAAAGTCGAAACAGCCGGCAAGGCTTTTGAACCCGCTAAATGGCGCCAGCTATTGGCTTTTGAAGAAACTGGGCCGCTGTGGGAGCTGTTTGTAGCCGTAGCCATCAAAGCTGCTGATGGTGCTTCCTTCACCTGTGGCATGCACAATTTGGGTCTGAGAGACGCCTTGGTGCGCAACCTGCCTGTTGCCGATGCCATCCAGCTACTGCGCGATTTTACGTACTTCGGGGTAACCGAGCAGCCAGAGCTAGCCGCGGGCCATACATTTAGTGTGGCTGTCGATGCGCCCGTGTACCAACTGGCCGAGGTTGCGTCGCAGCCTTATGCCGACGACCCGGATTTTGCGAACCCATATGGCATGTGGGAACTGCGCGCGAAGCAGCCCGAAAAAAAATCTTGGAATAAGTGGTTTAGCAAAAACTAACTACCCTTCTCTGGACAACGTAAAATTCTATGAGCTTTCTAGAAAACATCCGCGAAGCCCTGCGCTCCATCCGGGGCAATTTGTTGCGCACCATCCTCACGGCCCTCATCGTCAGCATCGGGCTGATGGCGCTCGTGGGCATCCTCACGGCCATCGACGCCATGCGCCACTCGCTCGGCGACACCTTCGCCAGCCTCGGGGCCAACTCCTTCGAGATGCGGGCCAAAGGCTACAACAACCGCTCGCGCCGCGGCGGCGTGGCCGACAAGCAGTACCCCGGCATCAGCTACCTGCAAGCCAGCCTCTACAAAAAAGAGCTGACCCAGCGCGAGCCCGCCGCCATCGTGGGCGTGTCGGCCAGCATCAGCGGGGCCACCGAGGCCAAGGCCAACGGCCAGAAAACCAACCCCAACATGCAGGTAGTGGCCGGCGATGAAAACTACCTGCGCATCCAGAGCTACGCCCTCAGCCAGGGCCGCACCTTCTCGCCCGCCGAGCTGCAAAACGGGGCCAACGTGGTCGTCATCGGCGAAGAAATCAAGAACAAGCTCTACCCCAACCAAAACCCTGTGGGCAAGTACCTCTACGCCCTGGGCCGCCGCTTCCAGGTAGTGGGTATGTTTGAGAAAAGCGGCAGCACCATGGGCGGCAGCGGGGCCGACCGCCTGCTGCTCGTGCCCCTCGAAACCGGCAACCAACTACCCCGCCAGGGCGCCCTCACCTACGACGTAAAAACCGCTACCGGCAACGCCCAGGGCCTGCACTACCTGCAAGACCAGGCTACCGGCGTAATGCGCGCCGTGCGCCACGACCGCCTGGGCCAGGAAGATTCCTTCGAGGTTGAAAGCTCTGACTCGGCTTCCAAAACCCTCGACGAAGTAGCCGGCAAAATGCAGGCCGGCGGCGGCCTCATCGCCTTCATCACCCTGCTCGGGGCCAGCATCGCGCTCATGAACATCATGCTGGTATCGGTGACCGAGCGCACCCGCGAAATCGGGATTCGCAAGGCGCTCGGAGCCACGGCCCGGCAGATACGCCAGCAGTTTCTGCTCGAAGCCATCGTCATTTGCGTGCTCGGCGGCTCGCTGGGCATCGTGCTCGGCATCGCCATGGGCAATGCCTCGGCGCTCTTCATCGGCAGCGCCTCGTTTCTGATACCCTGGGTGTGGATAGGGGTGGGGCTTACCATCTGCATCACCGTGGGGCTGATTGCCGGCTCGTACCCGGCCGGCAAGGCGGCGGCGCTCGACCCGATTGAGAGCCTGCGCTACGAGTAAACGCTAATTGACCGCAGATTCAAACGGATTAAACGGATTTCACAGATGCGCCCGCTACGCGGGCTGACTTCTTTTTCAGAGATAGGGAGTAGCGTTTAGAGTTGAAAAGGCCCACCGGTTGGTGGGCCTTTTTTGTTGGGGCAAAGTACTTTCGCTAGTTATTCAGTGATTACCTACGGGAAAATAAATTGCGTACTATACATTTGTGTAAATTACACATTTGCATAATGTCTGCTTCATCTTCTGTCGGCCAGCGATTTTCTCAGCTTATTCAAGCGCTAGGCATGAGCAAGAATGCCTTTGCCATCTCGCTTGACAAGACGGCAACGGTTATTCAACATTTGGTGGATGAGCGCAATAAGCCGGGTTTTGACCTTATGAATAAGGTCGTTGATGTGTACCCAAATGTATCTATCGAGTGGCTGCTGCGCGGCAAAGGCCCTATGCTACTAAGCGAAGCTAGCGCACCCGCGCCTGTCGCCACCGAAGCTCCGGCCGCCGCGGTGCCCGTTGCTCCGGGCTTTGCGCCGACTGCTACTGCCGCCCCCAAGGTTGCCGCTGTTGCCCCGGCTTTTCCTACCCCGCTTTTTGCCGTCTCAGCGGCCCGCCCGCCTGCTGCGGCCGCGCCCATTTCTCCCGCCGAAACGCCGCTGCCTACGGTTGAAGCGGCTACCCAGGTAGCCGCTTCAACCGCAGCCCCTACCGCCGCTGAGCAACCGGCTCCCGCGCCCGCAATGGTAAGCGCACTGCCTGAGTCAGTGCCTGCCGCGCCTGCTACACAATTGCCCCCGGCCGCCCCACCCGCCGCGCTCGATGCCGCTACCCTCACGGCCGCCCTGCACGCCCAGCACCTGCAACACCAGCTAGCCTTGGCCGAGCAGCGCAACCAGCACCTGCTGGAGCAGCAAAAGCTGATACTAGAACGTCAGGCGCTGATGCAACAAATGTTGGATTTGATGCGCCGACCCATCTGAACCACGGATTAGAGCAGGTTTTTTGGATGACGCGGATTTTGTAAATGGCTCGCTTTGTGTGCCTGGTATTCGATTCGCCACTTGGCCAACAACACGAAAGGCAGCCCGAAGGCTGCCTTTTTGAGTCTGCAAAATCCGCGTCATCCGAAAAATCCGCTCTAATCCGTGGTTCAGATAAGTATGCCAACCTCTTCGGCCTCCATCAGCCCCAGCGCATTTGCCTGCGTGAGGCGCAGCGGGCGCACTTCGCCCACTAGCAGCGGGTCGTACTTAGCGGCTACGCGGATGTAATTGGGCGTGTAGCCCTCTACCCGGCCATCGGTCACGTCGTCCTCGAAGAGCACGTTGGTTTCGAAGCCCGTGTGCTGCTCATAGAAGAAGCGCTTTTTCTTTTCCGACAAGCTGCGCAGCTGCGTGGTGCGCTCGCCGCGCACGCGCTCGGGCACGCGGCCTTTTAGGCTCGGGGCCAGCGTATTGGCGCGCTCCGAGTACGGAAAGACGTGTAGGTAGCTGATGGGTAGGTCGTTGAGGAAGTGGTAGGTTTCCAGAAAATCGGCTTCCGTTTCGCCAGGAAAGCCCACGATGACATCGACTCCGATGCCCGCGTGCGGCATCAGCTCCTTGATGCGGGCCACGCGCTCGGCGTAAAGCGCCCGGCGGTAGCGGCGGCGCATAAGGCCCAGAATTTTATCCGACCCGCTTTGCAGCGGCAAATGGAAGTGCGGCATAAAGCGCCGCGAAGCCGCCACGGTCTGAATAATCTCGTCGGTGAGCAGGTTGGGCTCGCACGAACTGATGCGAAAGCGCTGGACGCCTTCGACCTTGTCCAAGGCTTGCACCAATTGAGTAAAGTCTTCTTTGCGCTGGCGCTCCGGCCCTTGCAAGCCAAAATCGCCTAGGTTTACGCCCGTCAGCACGATTTCCTTTACGCCCTGCGCGGCCAGTGTCTCCACCCGTTCCACCACCGAGGCCACGCTGCCCGAGCGGCTCGCGCCCCGCGCCAGCGGAATGGTGCAAAACGAGCACGAGTAGTCGCAGCCATCCTGCACCTTCAAAAAGGTGCGCGTGCGCTCACCCAGCGACTGCGCCGGGTGAAACTCGGTCGCTTCCGAAATGGGCGAGGCAAAAACCCGGCCGGGCGCGGCCACCGCGCCCGCCTCGGCGGGGGCCGGCAGTTCCAGCTCGGCCAGAATCTCGGCCAGCCGAAACTTTTCGGCCGCTCCCAGCACCGCGCCCACGCCCGGAATGGTGGCGATTTCCTGGGGCTTGAGCTGGGCGTAGCAGCCCACGATGGCCACGAACGCCCGCGGGTTGTACTTCAGGGCCTGCTGCACCACCTTGCGGCACTTGCGGTCGGCATGGTCCGTGACCGAGCAGGTGTTTACGACGTATAAATCAGCGCCCTGCTCAAACTCGACGCGGCCGACGCCGCGCTCCTCAAACTGCCGGCCCAGGGCCGACGTTTCGGAGAAATTGAGCTTGCAGCCCAGCGTATAAAAAGCAACGGTTTGGGGAGTCATAAGCCTGCAAAGGTACAGCCTGTAAAGCGGAGTGGTATTCCGTTTCGCGCCTGCTGAGCCGCTAGCAACACCCGAACGCCCAACGGAGTGCCACTCCGTTTTACGGACCAACCAGCAGCTGCGCCGCCGCCGCCAGCACCCGTATCGGCGCGATGCGGCCGATGTCGGGGTCGCGGCCGGGCGGCGCAAAGTTGCCTTGTGCGAAGCGCGCCTCCATATTTGGCGGAAACAAGCAGCGGCACGGCGCTTGGTGCAAATCGGGTGGGTAGGGAAAGAATTTGCCGTAGTTCTCGCCCATCAGCAGCACCAGGCAGGGCGTGCCGAGCTGCACGGCCAGGTGCGCCGCCACCGTGTCATTACTTATTAGTAGACTGGCTTGGCTGAGTAGCGCGGCCAACTCGGGTAGGTTGGTTTGGCCGCACAGGTTTTCGAGCGGCACGGCCGCACCGGCCGCCGCCTGGATGCGGCGGGCGTGCTCGCCATCGGCCGCGCTGCCGGCCACCACCAGCCGATACTGCCGGCCGTAGCGCTGGTGCAGGCCCTGCGCCAACTGAGCAAAATGACTGGCTGGCCAGCGCTTTTGCCGGGCGCTGGCCCCCGGAAACAGCACGATGGCCGGCCGGCCGGCCGAGGCCCCAAAGCGGGCCGCGTCGGCCTCGGCCAGCGGAATGCGGAGCGGCGGCCGTGCCATGGTCGCGCCCATCGCGTGGCCAAATGCGGCCTGCCAATTCCTGTAAAACTCGCCGTTGCGGTCGTACTCAAACAAAACTTCTCGCGTGGTGGGCAGCAGGCAGGTATAGCCTTCGCGGTCAATTACTTGAAACCAGGGCGCGGCCCGGTGCTCGCCCTGGCTGCCCACCCGCACGGGCGCGGCCAGGTACCGGAAAAAGTTTTCCACGGCCGGCTCACGCACGTGTAGGGGGTAAATAACCGCGCCGTAGCCCGCCGCCCCAATGCCGTGCAGCACCTCGGCGCGGTAGGCCATATCAGTTTGGAAGCGGCCGAACTCCACCACCAGCAGCTCGTCGAAGCAGTCGGCGTCCCAGGCGCGGGCCAGGGGCGCCCACAGCGCATTGGCCGCCAGCGTGAGGTGCTGGCCCCGGCCGCGCACCTGCTGGGCCAGTAGCCGCAGCCAGGGCCTGAATAACAGGTAATCACCTATCGAGTCGTTGCGCACCAGCAGCACCCGGCCGGGGGCCGGGGGGGCCTGCCGGGCCAGCGCGGTCCGGTCTACTTGGTCTACTTTGCCGAAGCGGCGCTGCTGCCGCCGCTGCTGGCGAAAGATACGAAAACGGGCGAGCAGGGCGTTAAGCATGGCGCAAAATTACGGGGCAAGCGAACGCGGCGGCGGCAAATACCGCGAGCGCTTGCCCGCTCATACGTCGATTTCGCGCGCATTCGTTTGGCTGATGTTCACGGGGGTTAAGCCATTGTTAAGCGTTTTTAATCGGATAATGGCGCTTTTTTGGGGGGTTATCCCCAAAAATAAACTCAGCAAGCGTACTTTTGCCCCTGAAAACTGACCCCATCATTTATTTCATGGCTATTCTTCGTTTCAAAGCTCTTGAGTTGGTCGACCAGCGTCAGGCGCTGACGGTAACGCCCGAGAAACACCGCCGGTCCGACTCGTTCGGCCAAAACGTGTTCAACTTGGAGGCAATGCGGGCTAACATGCCCGGCGAATATTTCAAGAAGCTGCAAGCCGCCATCAAGCATGGCACGCCCGTCGAGCGCAACGTTGCCGACGCCGTAGCTTCGGCCATGAAAACCTGGGCCATGGCCAAAGGGGCCACCCACTACACCCACTGGTTTCAGCCCCTCACCGGCGCCACCGCCGAAAAGCACGACTCGTTTTTCGACCTCAACTCCGACGGCCGGCCGATTGAGAACTTCAAGGGCTCGGCGCTGGTGCAGCAGGAGCCCGATGCTTCGAGCTTCCCCAACGGTGGCTTGCGCAACACCTTCGAGGCCCGCGGCTACACTGCCTGGGACCCCACTTCGCCCGCCTTCATCATCGAAACGGTAGGGGCCAAAACGCTGTGTATTCCCACGATTTTCGTGGCTTACACCGGCGAGGCGCTCGACTACAAAGCCCCGCTGCTCAAGTCGTTGGCCATCTTGGAGAAAGCCGCCGTTGACGTATGCCAGTACTTCGACAAAGACGTGCAGCGCGTGAATACCACGCTCGGCATCGAGCAGGAGTACTTTCTGGTTGACAAGGCCTTGCACGACGCCCGCCCCGACCTCGTGATGACCGGCCGCACGCTGTTTGGCCACGCCCCGGCCAAAGGGCAGCAGCTCGAAGACCACTATTTTGGCTCGATTCCGCCCCGCGTGCACGCCTTCATGCTGGAGTTTGAGGAAGAAGCCAACGCGCTCGGTATTCCGCTGCGCACCCGCCACAACGAGGTGGCGCCCAACCAGTACGAGTGCGCCCCGACCTTTGAGGATGCCAACCTGGCCATCGACCACAACCAGCTGCTGATGGATGTGATGGACCGCGTGGCTCTGAAGCACAACTTTAAGGTGCTGCTGCACGAGAAGCCTTACGCCGGCGTAAACGGCTCGGGCAAGCACAACAACTGGGCGATGAGCACCGATACCGGCGTGAATTTGCTCGCCCCCGGCAAGCGCCCCAAGGAAAACCTCCAGTTTTTGGCCTTTTTCATCACCACGGTGAAGGCCGTGCACACGCACGCCGACTTGCTGCGCGCCAGCATTGCCTCGGCTAGCAACGACCACCGCCTCGGGGCCAACGAAGCGCCGCCCGCCATTATGTCGGTATTCCTGGGCTCGATGCTCGACGGCGTGCTCGACGAGCTGGAGCGCACCGCCAAGCTGCCGCTCGACAAAGGCGACAACATCTACCTGAAGCTGGGCATCGACAAGATTCCGGCCATTCTGCTCGATAACACCGACCGCAACCGCACCTCGCCGTTTGCCTTCACCGGCAACAAGTTTGAGCTGCGCGCCGTGGGCTCGTCGGCCAACTGCTCGTCGGCCATGACCGTGCTCAACGCCATCGTGGCCGACCAGCTTATCGACTTCAAAACCCAGGTTGATGCCCTCATCGACCAGGGCAAGAAGAAGGAAGTAGCCATCGTAGACGTGCTACGCGAGTACGTTATCAGCTCGAAAAGCATCCGCTTCGAAGGCAACGGCTACTCGGATGAATGGCGCGACGAAGCCGCCCGCCGTGGCCTCTCCAACGTGCCGACCACGCCCCAGGCCCTCGACGCCTACGTGACCGAGGAGTCGGCCGAGCTGTTTACCCGCCTGGGTATTTTGTCGGGCACCGAGCTGCACGCCCGCCACGAGATTATGCTGGAGGACTACACCAAGAAAATTCAGATTGAGAGCCGCATTCTGGGCGACTTGGCCGTGAACCACATCATTCCGACGGCCATTGCGTACCAGACTAAGCTGATTCAGAACGTGAAAGGCCTGCGTGAGCTGGGCCTGGACGACGAAAACAGCCAAGTGACTGTGGACATGATTAAGGCCATTTCGGGCTACGTATCGACCATCAAGAGCACCGTTGATGCGATGATAAACGCCCGCAAAAACGCCAACAAGATTGAAGATGCCCGCGAGCGCGCCGTGGCGTACTGCGACACGGTGAAAGAGAAATTTGCGGTCATTCGCCGCGCTGCCGACAAGCTCGAACTGCTTGTGGCGGATGAGGACTGGCCCTTGGTGAAGTACCGCGAATTGTTATTCCGGCACTAACTTTGGGTTGGAGCCACGGACCAGCGCTGGGTGGGAATTCTCGCTGCGTCCGGGTTTGGAAAGGGTCGTGCCGGGTGGCGCGGCCTTTTTTTTTGCCCCACCCACTCAAACCCGCTTTAAACCACTCTGAAGGCACTTTTTGCTAAACACCCCCGGCCAGAGTAGGCCACGCTAGGCCACGTTTTGCACCAATTTGCCACCATTTTCTGCCACCACTTTTCTGGCCGTGCGGCGGTAGCTTTCCAGGAGCTCCTTTTCATCGATGCCCAGGTAGCGATTAAAATTGGCCTCCGTTTGGTGGCCGGTGGCCATCATCACCTGCGAGCGCGGCACGCCCTGGTAAATCTTTAAGGTGGCAAACGTCTTGCGCCCCACGTGCATGCCCAGGTGCAGGCGCGTGATGCCGGCCAGCTCCTGCACCAGGGGCAAATACTTCCAGGGGTCACGCACCCAGGGCAGGTAGGTGGCCAGCCCCAGCGGCGCGTACTGCGCTAGCAGCGCCTGGGGCTTAAACACGGCGTCGTCTACCAGGGGCACGCGGCAGATGATGTCGGTTTTGCCGGCCCGCATCCGCAGCAAGTCGCCCTGCACGTGCGCGGGCGCCAGGCGGTCGGCGTCGGAGAGGCGCAGGCCGGTGTAGGCGCAGAGTAAAAACTTGTCGCGCACCCAGTTCAGGCGTTCCAGGTGCTCGTCGGGGGAGAGCGAGCGCCGCTCGTAGGTGATGGGAAAGCGCTCGGTGACCAGCGCCAGCACGGCCGGCGTGCGTAAGTCGAGCGCGGCTACTTGGAGCAGCTCGGCCTCCGTGAGGGCCTCCACGCCCACGTAGCCGGGCACCAGGCGCAGCACCCGCCGGAAGCGGGGGCTCACGGGCACCTCCTGCTCCTCGCACCAGAACAGAAACTGGCGCAGCTGCTTTAAGTAGCCGTTGAAGGTGCGGGGCGAGCGGCCGGCCGCCCCCAGGGCGTAGTTGCGAAAGAGCTCGTAGAACTCGGGGCTAATGCCGGTGAGGCGCACCTGGTACTCGGCCGCCTCCTGGAAGCGGGCGAGTTCTTTTTTGAGCTGGTTGTGGGAGTGAATGACGTCGCGGCTCAGCACCCGGCCCGTGCGCACGGAGACTTTCACGGCCTCGGCGTCAATCCAGCGCTGGAAATAGTCGAGAAACGTGGGCTCAGTGGGGG
>Ga0182232_1000354_pt1 | contig 11950 bp, 14 predicted proteins | sample G6R1MG_30_FD_155484 | JGI IMG/M metagenome (GOLD analysis project Ga0182232, IMG submission 155484) | Phyllosphere microbial comminities from miscanthus, Michigan, USA - G6R3_NF_07NOV2016_LD2 MG | ecosystem: Host-associated > Plants > Phyllosphere > Phylloplane/Leaf | place: USA: Michigan... | reverse complement strand
CCGGGCTGACCTCGAAGCGCCGCGCCGCCTCCCGGCGCGAAGCCCCCGCCTCAATCGCGGCCACGACACGCTCACGCAGATCAACGGACAGGGCAGACGCCATCGGCTCTCCTCCTCGGAAAGCCGCGCATCGAATCACAACCTCGGCCCAGCGAGAACCCCAGACGATTCAAGCCGGTCGGTACCTGCTCTAGTGTGCCTGATCGTCGGAGGGGTGGTGCGGCGGAAGACCGGAACCGCCCGGCCGCCGAGCCATTCATCCTGCATCTTCCTCCCAAGGGATCGCCTTCACCCGCTCGGCTCGCGCCGTAGCGGGTTCTATATGAGGTATCAGGGACATAATCTCAGCCGCATCAGCAGCGTCTGCTGATCTCAAGAGCGCGCACTTGCCATATCGCAGTGCATCTTTTGATGTAATAATTAGATGAAAACACTTTATTATTACGGTTGTCTTCCTCCCGAGGACTCCAACTTCACCCGCCCGGAGCGATCCGAGGCGGGATTCTTCTTTGCGCGCCACCACGTCCATTGCACCGAAAAATGGCACGCCGTTGCAGGTTTCCGTCACCGCGCATCATATGATCATCAGCCCTTATCGAATTCATGTAGAATGTATCTAAACAAAAATCCATCAGCAGCTTTTGAACGATATCTCACTATAGATCTCTTAGATTTAGAGGGGGCTTCATGCGACGATTTCTCGGAGTCGAAATTGGATCGATTTCAATTGACTGGGATATTGCAGAAATAATTTTCTGCGCAATTGCGCCATTCATAGTAATAATACTTGGTTGCGCGATTTGGTTATAATAAAACGAGACCGTCTTATAACGATTTTATTTCGCCAACTGACAAACAGTTCGATAAAGCGTCGGATCTTATCCATATTTGCAATAGACGTCCCGCCCGAGTCCCCAACTTGAGCCCGCCCGGCTCGCGCCGAAGCGAGATTTTTGTAGTCTGTTGCTGGATTGTTGCTGCGCCACGCTCGGCGACTATGCGAAGCTATTTTCCCTTGAGGCTCGCGACCGATCAATCGTTGGGCCTCACACCCAAACCCGCCCGGAGTAATCTGTAACGGGTTTTTTGTGTCGGCCAGTAGGATGCCTGGCGTGGGTTCACGATCACAGTCGAATCCCGACCGGAACGGAACCCACAACACCACCCGCGATTCATTTGCGATAACCCGCAACGGGAACACCTCAATGGCCTCGAACGAAAAAACGTCGCCGGCTGTCCTCGACATACCGGCGAAGGGCAAATCGCTAGTCGAACCCAGAGTAAGCGATGATCCCGCAGAAGCCGGCCCAACCTCTCCGGGTCCAGTCGCGCCGACGGAGGACCAGGGACCGGAGACGGGAGGCTACGACGACCATTCACCCAGCCGCCACCCCACGAATAAGGAGGGCGGCTACGGGGCAGGTTGAAGCGACTGCTTCGCGTCGAATGCCATAAGCGCGACAAGCTAGGCCCGCTCCCGGTGGCACAGCTATCCGTCATCAGCTTCACCCGCCCGGCTCCGGCCGCGGCGGGTTTTTCATGCCAGCTGCCGCAGCAGCGCGTCTTGCCGGCGATTGATGATTTCTGAGACGAAACGCCCATAAGGCGCGGCGCTCAAGCGGCGTCGGCGCGTCGAAAAAGCTTGGTGCACTCGCTCAAGCGCAAGAACTCGCTCGCTGGGGCGGGAGAAGGACGCTTCCAACTCAGTCAGGGCATCATCGACGGCGTGGACGATGGATGAATCGGTTCGAACGCTGGCTTCTTCAATGCGGCGAATGCAGCGCTCTGGGGGCGTCATCGATCAATCTCTTTGCGCCGAGGCTGCATGAGCGCGCCTCATATCAAGCCACGCCGTGTCACAGCAATTGTTACGCTTATGTCATATGGGCATGAGATAGGGCGGCATGTCCGGCGCATGGTGCGGACCGGGCCGCCCTTCCAGGGCACATTCCCCCCAGATGACTCAGAGCACCTTCACCCGCCCGGCTCACGCCGTGGCGGGTTCTTCGTTGGAACGGAAGCCGGGGTGGTCTGTTACAGCGGTGTTCTCGGATCGGAGCATTTATGTCCAAACTCATTGCCATCGCTCTCAGCGCTTCGCTGCTCAGCATCCCCGCACTTGCACTGCCAACTTCCGGTACCGCGCATGGTCAGGCGGGTGGGGCGGTCGTACAGGGACAGCCGAACACCACGGGCAACGATCCAAGCGTTTCGATCTCGCGTGGCGCAACGGGCGCCGAGACAGCCACCACGGATTCGGCAGCGGGCGGCAACGCTAGCAAGCCCGAGCAGGCCGTGCCGAACAGCAGCGCGGGCGGCGGTGGCCGATAGCGCAGCGGTGTAATCCACTTCTTCCGCTTGACACACTCCATGGCGGGTTTTTCGCATCTGTCGATCAATTGATGGTGCCCGCGCCCCGTAACGGCGCGAGCATGACCTCACTGGAGCCTTCGCCCGATCAGCAGTTTGGCCCCAGCCTAAACCCGCCCGGAGCAATCTGTGGCGGGTTTTTCGTTTAAACTTACGCGCGACCATGCCTCGTCAAGATAGCCGAGCTACACAACTTCATAAGATTTTATTACCAAAAAACACAACTTATGACGATGCAGCGATGAAAGAACTCACGCTAGGTGCGATTGTCTTCCTCCCGAGGACCCAAACTTATAGCCGCCCAGCCTCACCTGGGCGGTTTTTTGTAGGGCCCATAAAAATATAGGCATAGCGTCAGGATGGATAAAGACCAATTTGCGCTCTTTATGGACCACATACGGATTGCGACCGCTGCACGCCTTGCATCATCCGAAAGCGCTTGGATGACAGAAGTACCTGTCGACCATCATGCGGCTGACTTCGATGAGGTGGTGCATAGCAAAAAAAGCAGGGGGGAGCCTGGTAGCAAACTTCGTAAGCTGTTCGATGCATATGCGGATGCAATGGCGGCTTGGCGTGCTGCACGCGAACAAGTCGCCGAAAGCCCTCAGTTAGACGACGATGCCTATCTCTTATGAGCCGATTGCCTAAACCCGCTGATCTACGTTTTACGCCAAATGATATGATGCCCTATGGTGCGACAAAATCAGGTGAAATAAATAGTGTTGGCGGCGAATTGTCGTTTGTGTGCTTTGTTTCGCCAATCGCCCAACTCGGATGAAATTATACTATGAAAATATACGTCCTTGTTAGCGCCGCCATTTTTGCGGGAGCGCCTGTTCATGCCTAGGTCGGCTTACCACGTGACTCCGGGATCATTGTTCAGAACGAAGCGAACACCACTGGCAACGACGAAAATATCGTGATCTCGGGCGGGGCGACTGGCGCCGACACCGTGACGACCAACTCGGCTGCTGGCAGTGACGCCTCCCGTCCTGAGCAGGCGATCCCGAATGGTAGTGCCAACGGTGGCGGTCGCTGATAGCTCAACCACGTTGAACGGCTTAACTCGCCCGGCTCCGGCCGTGGCGGGCTTTTCTTTGAATCCGGGATGCAGGAAGGCGCGTGAAGTTGGCGCGCGGGCGCTGTAGAGAGCGCCCCGTATCCCTCGTAATTTAGAGAAAGTATTTATTAACAGTATTATTAATAAATTTATGAAAGTGATTCAAAAGTGATCAATTGATGGAGCCGAGCGCTCAGGCGGTGCGAGATTTGAGATTGCTCTTCCGGTCTATTTTGAGCGGGGGGTTAAGATCGTCAGGAGGGTCGCGTTGTTCGACTCCGTTTTCGAGCCCTCTTCAGATCATCTCAGCCCAGCGCGATCTTACCGCGCTATTACCCGCCATACCGATGGGCGCATCATCCACGTACGGGACATCAGGGCGAGCAGCGACGCAGAGGCGATCCGGATCGTTACCGCGCGAGGCGCCGACATCCGCACCGACCTCTGGAGCGAGGATGGCCTGGTTCAACGGTTCGAGGTGCGGAGCTTTTAAGCCGGAACGGCGCGGCTACTCGACCGTTCTATCTCCCCAAGCGAGACACGACCTTCACCCGCCCGGAGCAATCCGAGGCGGGTTTTTCGTTGTTGACCCGCAACGGGAACAGGCCGATGCCGCTTGACATACCAAATCTTAACTTGCGCGGGAAAGGTTAACAGGAATACCATCCGACATGGGCAACGTGATTCAAATGGCTACCGAGCGTCCTTCGCGGTCATGGAAGATCGTGGTGCATTTTGAGCGCCGCGAGGATGGCGGTGTGCAGGCCTACTGCAACGAAGTCCCGGGCTTCGTGCTGTCGCATCGCGATTTGATTGCTCTGCTAGCTGATATCCAACCGGCGCTGGATGGCATCCTTTCGGTGCAGTTCGAGCAGCCGATCGTCACCACTCCCCTGGAAGACATCCGAAGCTACCTGGAGAGCTGCGGGGTCCTTGAACCTCGCCATCTGCCAGAGATCGTGGAGTACGTGGCGCAGCGCGCCGCCTAACGGATGATCGTTCAGTTTCTCCCGCGATCAAAATGGGAAGCGAAGCTGCGGAGGATGGGCTGCACGCCCATCCAGGGGCTGACGCGATTAAACACTGCGGAATGGTGGAAGGGGCCACGAGGCCCATTCACCGTCCCCGTCTAGGAAGACGGGACATGTGATTTCTGGGCGATTGCAAAGCTCTCTGGGTGGTACCGGGAGCCTGACCTGACCGGTATTTTGGACTGAGCCGATTGAGAGGCTACTGCATGGTAGCGGCCATGGGTAGCCGGAAGGCCAGTGTATGGCGGCGTCCGCCTGACCGCGTTTTGAGACCGCCGATGGCACGACGGTCCGGCCTCGCGGTCCTAACGGTGATGCTGGCGGTCAGCCAAATCTGGTCGATTTCCGCTGGGATGGCCGCCCCAGCATCCGAGGGACCCCGGCACGTCGTCTCGGTGAACCTCTGCGCGGACGAGCTCGTCCTTCGGCTTGCCGACCGCGATCAGGTTGCCGCCGTGACCTACCTCGCCCATGACCCACGCGGCTCGACCGTCGCGCGGGCGGCCATGGGCATCGCGGTGACACGCGGCCTGTCGGAGGAGATCGTCGCCCTCCGGCCCGACCTCGTCGTCGCCGGTGCCTTCACGACACGGACCACGGTGGGCCTGCTCAAGCGCGTCGGCTTCCCCCTTCTCGAACTCGGCGTACCCAACGACTTCGAGGGGGTGCGGGCCCAGATCCGGACCGCCGCCGCGGCCCTCGGGCACCCGGCGCGCGGCGAGGCGATGGTCGCGGACCTCAACGCGCGGCTGGCGCAGGTGGTGCCGGCGGCAAAACCGTTGCGGGCACTCGTCATGCGCCCGAATGCCTTCACGGTCGCACCCGGCAGCCTTGGTGATGCGATCATCCGCGCCGCCGGCCTCGTCAACGTTGCGGCAGAACTCGGTCGCGACCGCTTCGGCCAGGTCCCGGTGGAAGCGGCGGCCTTCGCCGACGCCGACCTCATCGTCCTCGACGAGGGGGAGCCCGGCAGGCCGTCGCTCGCCGACACCCTGTTGCATTACCCCGTCCTAGACGCGCTGCGCCGACAGGGTCGCACCGTCTCGATCCCAAACCGGCTCTGGACCTGCCCAGGTCCCCAGGTTGCCGAGGTCGTAGCCTTACTCGCCGCCGCCGCACGCGAACGGACAGAGCCATGAACGCACCTATTCCACCTTCTACCCGGATCGAACGCGCGGTCGTCGGATCACGCAGCATCGTCGGGCTCCTTGGCCTGATGGTTCTCGTTCTGACGTTGGCGTCCATCGCGGTCGGGTATGCCCCCTTCGACGTAACGGCGGCGGCCGGTGACCTCCTCGCACGACGCGCGACACTGCCTGCCCTCGTCCTCTGGGAGCTGCGCCTGCCCCGCGCCCTCCTCGGCGGCCTCGTCGGCTTCAGCCTTGGGCTGACCGGAGCGGCGATGCAGGGCTACCTGCGCAACCCGCTCGCCGATCCCGGCATCCTCGGCATCTCCTCGGCCGCAGCCCTCGGGGCTGTGGGAGTGTTCTACGGCGGGTTCGCAGCCTCCCTCAGCCTCGCCCTCCCGCTTGGCGGGATCGCCGGCGCCGCGGTGGCGGCGCTCGCCCTGAACCTCGTTGCCGCCAGGGGCGGCACCACGCTTGGGCTGATCCTCGCCGGTGTCGCCCTGTCGAGCCTCGCCGGCGCCATGACGGCGCTGGCGCTCAACCTCTCGCCCAATCCCTACGCGGCCCTGGAGATCGTGTTCTGGCTGATGGGGTCGCTCGCGGACCGCAGCATGGACCATGTCTGGCTATGCCTGCCGTTGATGGCGGTCGGCTGGGGCCTGATGCTGTCTACGGCTCGCGCGCTCGATGCCCTGACGCTGGGCGAGGACACGGCCGCGAGCCTCGGCTTCCATCTGGTCTCGGTGCGCCTGCTCCTCGTTACGGGCGCGGCACTCGCCGTGGGCAGCGGCGTCGCCGTCAGCGGCGCCATCGGCTTCGTCGGCCTCGTGGTGCCGCACCTAGTACGACCGCTGGTCGGCGCGCGTCCCGGCGCCAGCCTATGGCCGAGTGGCCTTGCCGGGGCCGCCCTCGTGCTTGCCGCTGACCTCGGCGTTCGTCTCCTGGCAACGCGGCCCGAACTCAAGCTCGGCGTGGTGACGGCCCTCGTCGGGGCACCGTTCCTGATCGTTCTGCTGATGCGCGAACGGGGGCGCGGCGCATGAGCCTCGCGACCGCAGCCCTCGATGTCCGCCTCGGCGGGCGTACCATCCTGTCGGATATCACCCTGTCCCTGGAACGCGGGCCCCTCGTCGGTCTGGTCGGTCCGAACGGCGCTGGCAAGACCCCCTCCTGCGCACCCTCGCGGGCTTGGTCGCCCCGACCAAGGGCCGCGTGGATCTCGACGGTATGCCGCTCAAGGGCTTCTCCCGCGACGCGCGCGCTAAGCGCATCGCGGTCCTTTTTCAGGGCGCAGGAGCCGGTTGGCCGATGCAGGTGCGTGACCTCGTCGCCCTCGGCAGGCTGCCGCATCGACGCGCGTTCGGTGGCCTCGATAGCACCGATCATGCCGCCATAAACCGAGCGATGACACGGACCGATGTCGCGCGCTTCGCCGAGCGGATCGAACCGACCCTGTCCTCGGGCGAGCGGATGCGCGTGTTGCTGGAGCGGGCGCTCGCCGTCGAAGCGGAGTCGTTGTTGGCCGACGAACCGATCACCGCCCTCGACCCTGTCCACCAGCTCGACGCCATGACGCTGTTGCGGAGCGTGGCCCTGGCCGGCACCAGCGTCGTCGCCGTCCTGCACGATCTGACCCTCGCCGCACGGTTCTGCGACCGGATCGTAGTCCTGGGTGCGGGACGCCTCGTCGCCGACGGACGCCCGGACGTCGTCCTGACGGATCGGCTGCTCGCCGACGCATTCGGCGTCACGGCGTGCCGTGGGGCCGGACCGGACGGAACCGCCTATATCCTGCCCTGGAACCGTTCAGGACCACATCCGGAGGACATCGATGCAGCCTTCCCCCACCAGCCCTGATGCTGTCGTCGCCCTCCTGCGCGAGGCACTGGCCGATCCGGGCACGGCCTGGAGCCTCGGCAGCTTCGGTGCCATCGCCGAGTTCATGCGCGATCCGGACGAGCCTGTCCTGGCCCTGCCTGACGATCGCCTGGGACTTGCGACAGCGCGCGGCGCCATCGCCCTGACGCCGAGCTCCGACCTGCGGCCCATCGCCTACGAGACCGCGGTGGCCTCGGGCTGGAACCACGCGGTCGACCTCTGCTTGCCGGAGGCGACCTGCGCGATGAACGGCAGGACCGTGGTGACAGAACTCGGACCTGACCGGAACGCCGCCCGGGTCGAGGACCGCGACGGCATCCTGTTTGACCTCGGCCTCGGCCTGCTCGCCGTGGATGCCTGTGTGCGGGTGCGCGATCCGGAGGCCGTCGCGCAGCTTCGGGCTGGCGTCGGCATGCCGCTGTTCGACCGCGCCAACCCCATCGGTCCGCACCTCGTCGCCATGAGCCCGCACCGGGTGTTCCTGGCGCGGGTCGGCCGCGTGGAAGTTTATGCCCCGATCCCCGGCCCCGGCGGTACCAGCCCGGAGGGACCCCACACGCACGTGCTGCCCAAGCTCCTGCGCAGCGGTCGGACCCATGCCGCCACGACCCCGATCCCGGCGGGCTGGGTCCCCTGCGCCGGCCTGCACCCGGCCCATCCCTACAAGGACATGATGGGCGAACGCATCGCCTTCGATACCGGCCGCTACGAAGCGTTCCAGGAGATGCTCGACCATTGGGGTGATCCAGACCTCGTGGCGATCAAGCGCGGCGGGCCCGAGGCGCCTGGCGGCACGGTGTCGACCCGCCACGCCCAGGGCGCACGCCGCGTCGCCGAGGCCCAGGCGCGTTACCTGCGCGGCGAGATCATCGAGGGCTCGGCGAGCGACGACGAGGATGCGGAAGCGATGGCCTGACCGTGACCCGGATGGTGCCCGGCGGGAATCGGCCGAGGGCGCCCCAGAGGGTGATCGGCCTGATCGGCTGTCCGGGTGCGGGGAAGACGACCTACGCCCGCCGCTTCGACCCTCTCGACGGCTGGGTCCACCTCACCCTCGACGACTTTCGGCAAACACTCTGGCCGCCGCACCGGCAGGTCTACTGGGAACTCAGGCAGGGCTCACATGATGATGCGGCCCGGGAAGTCCTGCACCGGGTCAAGGAAGCAGCCCTGGATGCCGCCCTGACGAACGGCTTCAGCGTGGTGATGGCGGACACCCATCTCACCAGATCCGTGTTCGAGCGCGAGCTCGGGATCGTCGCCCAACACGGGCTCACCGTGGAGTGGAAAGTGTTCGACGTGCCGTGGGAGGTCCTCAAGTCCCGCAACGCGGAGCGCGGTCGCGTGGACCCGTCGCATCGCCAGCCGGATGAGGTCCTCCGGTTCACCTACGAGGTTTTCCGATCCCCGGACGCTTGGTGGCGTGGCTTGCCGCCGGAACAGGTCGAGGTCCTGAGCTGACGGACGGAGTGCGCGATCCGTCTTCCCAAGTGTTGCCGGCAGGGCATAACCCCTCTTGCATTGCACTTGGTCCGTTGACGGGCATGGGCGTCGGCATGTTAGCTCGGCCGTGACGGTTCCTCACAGGAGGATCAAAAGGGAACGCGGTGCGGGGGTAGCCCCAACGCCGCGGCTGCCCCCGCAACTGTAAGCGGCGAGCCCTTCACCACCGATGTCACTGAGTGGCCTCGCTCGGGAAGACGGTGAAGGGTGGTGACCCGCGAGCCAGGAGACCTACCGTCAGTCGTGGTCACACGCGAGACACGCTGGGCGGGGTGCCCCAGCGGGTGCGGAAGCATGCGCGTGCGCATGGCTTCGGCCTCGTTCGCGGTGACGTGCCACTGCCGTCGCCCGAGGCCCATCAACGTGTCCCGTTCACCGTCCATCCCGCTGATGTCCGTGCTGGCCCTGTCCTGCGCGATCCCCACCGCCGTCGCCGCGCAGGGGGCATCCTTGTGTTTCGGCGTGCAACTTTGGCTCTGACGCACTTTCGCTGATGATCAAGGGGAGAGGCCGATCAGGCGAGCTTGCAGCAGGTCGATCTTGCCGCGGCCGTACATCTGGCGCTTGACGAGTTTGAGCTTCGTGACCTGTCCTTCGGTCTGGCCGTTCGACCATGGCAGCATGATTGCGGCCTGAACTGCAGATCGATCCTGACCGATACCGCGCGCGAAGGAGGCGACGAGACTCGCCTCGGCCCGCCTGAGCCATCCTTCGAGCCGACAGGGCTCGTTGCCTCGCACCATCGTCTAAAGGGCACCGACCACCTCGCGTGCCTCGACCAGCGCCGGCACCCCTTCCTCGACCGCGGCAACGGTCAGCGTCTCCGCCTTGGTCAACCGGTCGCGACCCGTCGTCAGCAGCCGCGCCAAGGTTCGCGCCGACGGCACACGCTGAAGCCGCTCGATGTTGGCCTGCTCCGCGCGCCGGCGGCGCGTCGCCCATTCCCCGACCACGCGGAGCGATCCTCGGAAGCCCTGCGCCTTCGCCATTCGCCAGAGCTCGGTGGCATTATGGCTGCCTGCATCCCACTGGGCGTCGAGCCAGGGCAGATAGGCGTCGAGCGAGCTTTGGCGGACCCGGAAGACGTCCGTGCGTTCGCCGCGCAGGACCGCACGCACCACTTTTCGGCTGTGGCCCAGGCGCTGGCCGATCCGGCGGATCGGAACGCCGGCTTCGGCGAGCGCGCGGATGGCCGCGTCCGCCTCTTCCCTCCGCAGGTAACCCTCGTACTGGATGCGCTCAGCCGCCGTGAGGAGCGCAGGATCGAGGGTGGCCGCGCCAACGACCTCGCGAACCTTACGCATTGATTTGCGGACGGCGTCGAGGAAGCCGCGGCTGGCGTTCTCCATGAGGTGCCATCGGTCGGCGACCTGGATCGCCTGCGGTAGAGCGCGGGCGATGGCCTCACCATATCCGCCGCCGCGGTCGCGGGCGACGATCTGGATCGAGGCGTTCTGCTTCAGCCAGGTCTGCGCGGTGGCCTGCTCGCTGTCCGGTAGGAGCGCCACGATGCGGCGGCGTTCAAGATCGCAGACCAGGGTGCCGTAGCGGTGGTTGCGTCGCCAGGCGAAGTCGTCGATGCCGATGACGCCGAGCGGATCGGACGGTGTGGCCGCCCGACGGCGGATGACGCGCAGGAGCGTGTCGCGACTGACTGGCAGCATGAGGCGCTGGGCGAGGCCCGCACCGGGCCGACCACCGAGCGCGAGACCGAGGTGATGGACGATCTGCTCCAGCCGGGCGGTGCGTCGCGCGAAGGCGGGCAGGAACCCGTCGGGAAAGCGCTCGGCGAAGATCTTCCGCCCGCAGGCAGCTGCGTCGCACCGGAAGCGTCGTACGACGACCTGAAGCTCGACGCGCCGGCCACCGAGCGGCAGGTCGGCGGCACGACGCCGGTAGCGGCTTTGAATCCGATGCGAAGGGGTCCGGCAGTTTGGGCAGGCCGTTACCGCGGCTCCCGACCTCACGACCAGACCGATCCGGTCGGGGCCGATGTCGAGATGCTCGACGATAAATCCAGCTGGTACGAGGCTCGATGACCGGAAGCGAGGGCGCATGCTGCGGCTCCATCATGGATATCCGCAACCTCAACGCCGCCGGCATCAGCGAGAGTGAGTCAGAGCCAAAGTTGCACGCCGAAACACAGCATCGCTCGATACAGCGCAAGATGCCGCGGGGGCGCGACGACGAAGAAGCGTTGACGGCCGATCTCGTGGCGTTGGCCGAGAAGTACGGGCGTTACGGCTATCGGAAGATCAGCGCCTTGCTGAAGGCGGCCGGGTGGTTCGTCAACGACAAGCGTGTGGAACGCATCTGGCGGCGTGAGGGCCTGAAGGTCCCGGTCGAGCAGCCCAAGCGAGGGCGGATCTGGACAACGACGGATCCTGTATCCGTCTTTGCCCAGAACACCGCAATCACGTGTGATCGTATGACTTCGTCGAGGCACACACGCACAATGGACGCAAGTTCCGAATGCTCAACGTCGTCGACGAGCTCACACATGAATGCTTGGCGATCCGGGTCGACCGCAAACTCAAGGCGGTCGACGTGATCGACGTTCTCTCGGATCTGTTCATCCTGCGCGGCGTACCGGGCCATATCCGTTCAGATAACGGGCCGGAGTTCGTCGCGAAGGCTGTCCAAGCTTGGATCACCGGCGTCGGAGCCAAGACGGCTTACATCGCTCCAGGCTCACCATGGGAGATGGCGTAATCGGTCCCGAGTCGCGCAAGCTCTGTGGACCGAACCAGCGATCCGAAAGGCTACTCCCATGCCCGACTATGTTGGCCTCGACGTTTCCCTCGACCAGACCAGCTTGTGCGTCCTCGATGCCGCCGGCCAGATCGTGCGTGAGACCAAGCTTGATACCGATCCCGACGCCATCGCCGAGTACCTTGGGCAAGCCGCTCTGGTCATCGAGCGCGTTGGCCTGGAGGCGGGGCCGCTCTCGCAGTGGCTTCACGCCGGTCTCGTCGCCC
>Ga0182232_1000353_pt1 | contig 11961 bp, 12 predicted proteins | sample G6R1MG_30_FD_155484 | JGI IMG/M metagenome (GOLD analysis project Ga0182232, IMG submission 155484) | Phyllosphere microbial comminities from miscanthus, Michigan, USA - G6R3_NF_07NOV2016_LD2 MG | ecosystem: Host-associated > Plants > Phyllosphere > Phylloplane/Leaf | place: USA: Michigan... | reverse complement strand
CGGCGCCGACGCGCCGCCCACCAAGCCCACCAGTATCTCAAGCCGGATAAACCAGCGCAGCAGCGGCCCGCCCAGGTAGCGCGACAGCCACGAGCCCACGCCCATGCTAAACAAATAGACCCCAATCACCGTCGAAAACTGCGTCACCGAGTCGCCGAGCAGGTACGAGGCCAGGGTGCCGGCAATCAGCTCATACAGCAGGCCACAGGTGGCGATTACGGCCACCGAGCCCAGCAGCAGCGCCGGCCGGGGCGCGTCGGTAGCGGACGGGGCCGCTGCCGCTGCCCGCGCCCGCCGGCGGCGCGCTAATACCGATTCCTCACCCATGAATGGCCGCGCTGATGATGAGGGCTACCGCCAGCATAAAGGCCGCCGCGATAATGGCCAGGGCCGTGTTGTGCTCCTCTAATATTTCGCGGCGCAAGGTGCCGGGCGTCAGCTTATTAAATAAATAAAAGCTGACGAGTAGAATGATAATGCCCAGCACCGAGTACACGACGGAGGCGGTGAGCGCCTTGAGGTTGAGGTATTCCATGAGCGGTGTGCGGTAAGCGTTGGCTTGCCGTTAGGTAAAAGGTCATTGGTTTTCAACGGCAAGCTAAAGCTTACCGCACATCTCGATTAAGCTGAAAGTCAACGGCAAGCTAATGCTTACCCTACACTCATTTATGATTGAAGCCGTGTACGTAGCCGCCGTGGCCGCCCGCCCGGTGCGGGCCGGCCTGCTGCTCGGCTTCGGTGGTCTCGTTGTCGTCGCCGAGCAGGCGGGCGCCGCGCAGGCCCAGGGCCACAAAGCTGGCCAGGCCCAGGCCCAGTAGCCCCGCGTAGAGCGGCGAGCGCCGCAAATCGGCCCCCAAATGGCTAAAAAGAGACAGCATAACAGGTCAGGAGGAAGAGGGCGCAAAATCGCTGTTTTCCCAGCGGCTGTTTTCAAACGCACTGTGGCGCACAAACTGCCAGAAAGGCAGGATGCTCATAATAAGTAGGATAAGGGCAAAATTGGAAAAGAAGCCCGTGTGTTGCTCCAGCTGCACGCGTAGCTCCGTGTCGCCCGTGCCGGCCTCCAGGCTGGGGTAGAGGTTGAGGTGGTAGCGCCCCGGCGGCAGCCCGCTGATAACGGCATTGGCCGAGTAGCTGCCCTCGGTCCAGTGCTCGCCATCCTCCATGCCTTCGTAAAATTCGAGCGAGCGCGTGACCTCGTAGCCGCGCCCGGTTTGCTCGTTCACCAGGCTGGCCGTTACTTCGAGCCAGTGGTTGCTGAGCCCCGGCGCGTCGAAGCGGATGTCGAGCGCCGCCGGGTGCGTGAGCGCTATCGTCTTGGAAACCAACATCTGGCTGTAGCCAGGTGCGGTAGTAGGGGCGGCGGGCGGCGAGGTAGCAGGGAGTTCGGGCTTGGGCTCGGGCACGGCGGGCGGGGCGGCGGCGGCCGTAGCCCTGGCCGCGGCCAAGCCCAGCGTGTCGCCGGCGGGCGGCGGGGTGAGGGCCACCGGGGCATCGGCCGCCACTGGCACGGCCGGAATGACGAACGTATCGGTTAGTTCGGAGCTGGGCCGCGTGATGGCCAGCCACGCCGCCAGCGCCAGCAGTAGCACCGCCGCCACCCCAAACAGGCGCCACGCCGTGCCCGTCTGGTGTGGGTTGGGCTGGGCCGCGCCGGTGCCCTGGCGGCTGGGTAGCTGGCCCACCGGCAGCCCAAAAGCCGCCGCTACCTGCGCCGGCTCCAGGTATTCGGAGAGGTACCAGGTGGGTTTTGACTTCGGTGCCTGCTCGCTAGACAGCAAGTAGGGCGGACCGGTAAACTCTTGTATCTTGAGGTGCTCGTCGTCCAGAATGTTCCAGTCGAACTCGCCCTGCGCGTCGCGGATGATGGGCTCGTAGCGGTGCCACAGCCGGTAGCCGTTGCCGGTACTGGGGCTGGTCCACTCTTTGCCCTGAAACGAATGGCTACCCTTAGTAGCCGGGAAGCTCGGCGCCCGCCGTATCAGCAGCCAATGCCCCTGGAACTCGGCCAGCTGCAACGGAAAGTCGATGGGGTCGTCGCCTTGAAAGGGAATAGCGGGGCGCAGCTGGTACTCGCGCCACTCGGCGGTGCGGTCGTTTTTTTCGCCGCGCACCTGGTAGCCCGTGAGGCGCACCTGGTAGCCACCGAGCGGGCCCGTGGCGCCCAGCGGCAGGCTGGGGCCGGGCGGCAGCTCGCGCTTGAAGCCGCTGACAACGGTGGCCGGGCTATACGGCGCGGCCGGGTCGGCCCGGAAGTAGGTGCGGCACTTAAAGCAGCCAAAATATTCGCTGCCAGCCGGGTCGTAGCAGGGCACTCGGGCCTGGCATTTGGGGCAGGCTACCCAGGCGGCGGGGGGCGTAACGGGCGCGTCGCTCATCGCAATACTTCGGTGTAGTGCTGCTCTTCGGCCTCAAAAAAGGCCAGCGTTTCCTGGTACACGCGCCGCACGGTGGCGTGGTTGTCGCGCCGAAAATTCGACAAAAACACGTCGAACGTGGCCAGCCCATACTCGGGCCAGGTGTGGATGCTGAGGTGCGACTCGGTGAGGGCCAGCACCGCCGTAAAGCCCGCGCTTTCGGCAAATACGTGGTAGACTTCGCCCACGCTGGTGAGGCCCAGCCGCGCTACCAGCTCGCCAAAAAATTGCTGGCTGCCCGCCGCATCGCGCAGCCGCCCGGCCGGCGCCCTAAAGGTGGCCAGAATGTGCAGGCCCGGCGCGTAGGGCGCGGCCGGGGCGGGCGGCGGGGCAAAAGGCAGCAGGTCAGGAGTCACGGCCACAATACTACGGCGGCGGGCAGGCTTTTTGGCTGCCTGCCCGCTCAGGTGGCCGGTTCTGCCCGTATTTTTAATGCCAGGCAGCAACTTAAGTAACTATTCTATTATTATACGATGAATTCATTGCCCTACGCGCAGGAAACCCTGTTTTTTCAGAACCAGGCGGGTAAACTTTTCTACCAGCCAGCGGGCTACGTGCGCCTAGCCTGGGCCGCCGAGCGGCAGCCGCTCGAAACTATCCAGGCCTTCTACGAGCAGGTGCTGGCCCTGCTCCAACGCAGCGGCGTGGGCCGCATCCTTTCCGACCATGGGCAACGGCCTCCGCTGCCCATCGCGGCCCAGGAGTGGCTCACTACCAGTTGGATACCCCGCGCCATGAGCCTGGCGCGCACCCGGCACTGCGCCATCGTGGAAGGGGCTGACCCCATGCACCGCCTCTCCACGCAGTCGGTGGTGAGCACAGCGCCCACCGAGTTTCAGTTCAAGCGCTTCGACACTTTTACCGCCGCCGATGCCTGGCTGCGCGGGCTGGCGCTGGGCAAGTAACGCAGGGGTTTGGGGCCGCCTACGCGCGCCATGCTGAGCGTAGCGCGGCATCTTGCGCGGCGCAATATTTTCCGGTGCGAGTAGGTGAGTGGCTTCGCTACAGTCAGTATGACAAACGTAGTCAGTGTTTTACGCAACAACCAAAAAAGCCCGGCCTTTCGGCCGGGCTTTTTTAGGTGCTGGGCACGGGCGCCCGCTTAGTGCTTGGCGAAGTGCTTGGTGAAGGTAGTCTGGCCGTCGGAGGCGCGCAGCAGGTAGAGGCCGGGGGCGAGGCCGCTCACGTTTACCTCGCCGTTGCCGAGGTAGCGGGCGTCGGCCTTGGCGCCGCGCACGTCGAGCACTTCCACCGCCTTGAGCTCGGCGCCCGAGCTCAGGCGCAGGTGGAGCGCATCGCTGGCCGGGTTGGGGTAGAGGCTCAGCTCGGCGGCCGCGTCGAGGGTAGCCACAGTGGCAGCAGTGAGGCCCTGGCCCGCGGCGATGGTCGTGCCACCCGTGATGCTGAGGCTATAATCCTCAGTTTCGCCGTAGCTGTAGCTGCCGCAGCTGGTGGTGGCGCTAGCGTCGCTGAGCACCACGCGCAGGCGAGTTTTGCCGGTTTTGGCGGTGCTGGGTACCGTGAAGGTAGCACTGAGCGTGGCGGCGCTACTGCTGCTGCCGCTCACCACGGTTTCGCCCGAGTCAGTGAAGTCACCGTCCTGGTTGTAGTCAACGTACACTTTCCAGTACTCGGTGTAAGCCGAGCCGGCAAAGCCAGCCGAGAAGCTGATGGTCTGGCGCGAGCCAGCGGCCACGCTGGTGCTGCTGGCCGTGCCATCGTAATAGCCGCCGTCGGCCGCGCTGGTGCGGGCGATGCTGCCCAGTTTCACGTAGTCAATCCACTCGTAGTCAGCGCTGCTGCCTTGGCTGGCGCAGTAGGCCGTGGTGGTGGGCGGCGTGGTGGTGCCGCTGCCGTAGGCCGCGCCCACGCCCACCGCGTACCAAGCGTTGGTCACGGCCTGGGTCTGAGTCGAGGTAGCGCCAAACAGGTCGGTAGCCGCCTGAATGGAGTAAGTGCGGGCGGCTGCGTAGTTCGAGCTGGCGCTGAGGTACACGCTCTCGGTGCGATACAGGATTTTGGCGGCGTCGCTCAGGCCCAGGCCCGTCACGGCGTAGGCGTTGCCTACTTCGTTGGTGCCAGTTTTGCCCACGCTGATGAGGTAGTACCAGTAGTTGAGCACGCCCGAGTTGGTGTGCACGCCGCCATAGTCGTTGCTCGAAGACGTATTGGTGGTCGATACCCAGCGGTTGCCTTTGTAATAGGCGGGCTGGCCGTAAAGGTTGGGGTTGCTCATCGAGCGCAGCGCGCCGCCGGCCCGCATAATTTCCTCGCCTATGTCCCAGGTCGACTTGCCGGTGAGGCCCAGTTGGTCTACTGTGTATTTCTCAATGCTAGCGCCCCAGCAGTCCGAAAAGCCCTCATTCAGGGCGCCCGACTCGGCCGAGTAAGTGAGGTTGGCAGTTTTTTCGCACACGGCGTGACCGATTTCGTGGCCGCACACGTCGAGCGAGGTCAGGGGCTTGAAGGTGCTGGCCCCGTCGCCGTAGGTCATCACCGAGCCGTTCCAGTAGGCATTTTCGTAGCCAGCCGTGGTGCTGGGCGTGTCGTCGTAGTGCACGTAGCTCTTGATTTTGGCCCCCGCGTTGTCGTAGCTGTTGCGGTTGTGCACAGCCTTCCAGTAGTCGTAGGTGGCCTGCGCGCCAAAGTGGGCGTCGCCGGCCACGTTGTCGTAGTTGGCGTTGTTGTACTCGGCTGCCGTCCAGTTATTGTCGCCATCCACGAAGTCCACGGCCGCCGTGTAGCTGTTGCCTTTTTTGCAATTGTAGGTTTCGATGCCGCTGCCGCGAGAGTACTCGCGCAGGCGGTAGCCGCCGGTGGTGGTCTCGGTGGCCAGGGCGCGGGTGCCGCTGTAGGCGGTGGCAAACGAGCCGGTGGCCGCCGCCTGGGTGGCGTGCTTGATGATGGCGTCGCGCAGCACGAGCTCGCCGGAGTGGGCGTCGATGTAGTAGTAGGCGCGGCTCACGGGCTGCTGGGCGTAGATGTCAAACTTCCAGGCCAGCACCAGGGGCCCGGTTTCGGGGTCCTGGCGGCAGTCGCGCACGATGACGAGCTCGCCCTGGGGGCGGTAGCTGGCGGCGGGGTTGCCGGTCAGGCGCTGCAGGCCGGCCTCTTCGGCCGCGTCCTGCCACTGGTATTTGTGGGCCCCCACGGCGGCCAGGGCGCGGGCCAGGGCGGCGCGGGCGGGCAGGGTGGGGGTGGTGCTGAGCTGGGCGACCTTTTCGTAGTCGCCGCTCAGGCGCTCGATGGCGCCCTGGCGGGCGTGGACGGAGTAGGTGGCGTGCTCGATTTTGACGCCTTGGTAGAACTGCTCGAACTTTTGGTGGGTGAAGCCCAGCTCGTCGGTGTCGACGTGGGCCAGGCGCAGCTGTTCGTGCTGGCCCAGGCCCAGCTGCTGGCGCAGCACGAGGGCGGCGTCGGTGGCGCGGGGGCGGGCAGTGGCGCGGAACTCGATGAGCGAGGGCTGGCCGTCGGCGGCTAACTCTTTTTGCTGAAGACGCGCACCTTCTTGAGCGCTAGCTAAGTGGGGAAGGGCCACCACGCCCAAAGCGAGCGCTGCTACCGTAATGTACTTATGGGACATAAAGGGAATGGATGATTGGAAAAAGGATATAGCCCAATAGGCTCCGCAAGGTATATTTTTTTTCTGAAAATACGCGCCGCAGAGTTTCATAAAATAGGATAATCCCTAGTAGTCAGCACTGATTTTTTAAAAAGGGTATGAAAAATGCTAGCGCAAAGCTTTTAGGCTTTAGACTGATAATTAAGAATAATTTACGTTGCCTTCGGACTGTTTTTAGTATGCATGTAGCACTATATTTTTTGTGTTTAAAAATAAATAGTTGACCAACAACTATGAGCATTTAATGAAGAAAATTTAGATTACTATTTAAGGAAAATATTATACTTTTTTTGTCTTTGATAATTCCGGTAACGATTGTGGTTATTCTGGGCGGGAGTTCGGCCACCGGGCGCGCACGCCGTATAAAAGGCGTTTCCACCAAAACCTGTTGTTGCACATGCGCACTACCTGGATTCAAATCGGCCGCTGGTCGCTGCTCGCGGCCATAGGAGGAGTATTAGTAGCTGGGGTGGCCCGGGCGCACGCCCGTCGCCGGGCCAAAGACGAGGCTCAGGAAAGTGGCCTTTTTGCCGGCCCGGCCACGCCGCGGCTAGTGGCCCAGCAATTCAAATTCACCGAAGGACCGGCCGTAGATAAGGCTGGCAACGTGTACTTTACCGACCAGCCTAATAATAAAATCTGGAAGTACGATACCCAGGGCAAACTCTCGGTATTTATGGACCCCGCTGGCCGCGCCAACGGCATGTACTTTGACCGCCAAGGCAACCTTATTGCCTGCGCCGATGAGAAAAACCAACTTTGGTCCATCAGCCCCGGTAAGAAAATAACGGTGCTGGTGGACCTGCCGCCCGGCCACCGCCTCAACGGCCCCAACGACGTGTGGGTGGCCCCCGACGGCGGTATTTACTTCACCGACCCCTTTTATAAGCGTGACTATTGGGACCATACCGCGCCCGAGCAGCCTGGCCAATATGTGTACTACCTAGCCCCCGGCCAGCACCAGCCCACGGTAGTCGAAACTACCCTGACAAAGCCTAACGGTATTATCGGCCCGCGCGATGGTAAGACGCTGTACGTCGCCGACATCGACGGCGACAAAACCTACCGCTACCGGCTTGGCCCTAACGGCGCGCTTACCAATCGACAACTCTTTGTAAACCAGGGCTCGGATGGTATGACGCTGGACGAGCGCGGCAACGTGTACCTCACGGGCAAGGGCGTTACCATCTACAGCCCTGATGGCGAGCGCCTGGCTCACCTCGACGTGCCCGAGGAGTGGACGGGCAACATCTGCTTCGGTGGCAAAGACCGTAAAACGCTGTTTATTACGGCCTCGAAGGGCGTGTACGTGGTGCCGATGCGCGTGCGCGGCGGGCAGTAGGCAGCCTGCAGCACATTTAATTTATACAGCAGTATTTGTACCGTGCGGCAGCGGCCCTAGGGCCGCTGTCCGCCCTTCGTGCCGTAATTATTGCGCTATGCCAGAGCACACTCGTACTTAGCCAGGCGAATTAGTGGCCCTGTTTTCCGGATAATGGCGGTCGATTTTGACGCAGGCTTGTTCAAGCGTGAACGGCCATTTTACGATGGCCTGTGCCGCATTATGCTTGGCTACGCACGCGGCGACACGGGCCGTGAGGTCTGCCAGAGTAGGGAGGCGTTGGTACAGGCACTGGCGGACGATGACTAAGAGTTTTGACAGTATGTTTAGCCAGAAAGCCTTCTGAGCGTAAAGTAGACCACGAGGCGGGCGGCTAGCGCTCATGCCCGGTGGGGGCAGGCATACCGGCCAGCGCCGTCACGGCTGCGCGTTTGGGGCATCAGAGCGTGGGGGGGTACCACTGCGGGGGCTTTCGCCAGCGCCGCTTACCAACCGGCTTCCCCATAACGGCGGCGCAACTGGCTGACGGCTCAGGCGCACAGCCCGCACCGGGCGGCAGCCCGTGCAGCTAAAGTCTTGCAGCGCGGCTTGGTTGGCGGCGGGCGGGAAAATGCGGCTGCTGAGCGTTTCGCTGAACACGCGCACCGCTGCCCGCCCACCAGCTTCGAGGACATGACTTCGAGCTCGGCCAGGGCAGCCTTCTCGGTTTTGGTGCGGTAGACTTTGCCGCGCAGCTCGCCGATGGCCTCGGCGGGTTGCACGGTGGCCACCGCCTCGCCGCCCGCGATAACGGCCGTGTTGGAGCACAGTTCGGTTACGTCTTCCACGATGTGGGTCGAGAGGACAATCACCACGTGCTCGCCTATCTCATTCAGTAGGTCGAGGAAGCGGTTGCGCTTGGTGGGGCGAGGCCGGCGGTGGGCTCGCCCACGATGATGAGCTGCGGCAGGGCTTTGGCAGCCCTACCGCGCTGCCAAAGTCCTGCCGCATGCCGCCCAGATAGCCGCTCAGGCTCTTTTTGCGAGCGGCCCACAGGTTGGGTTGCCTCAAAAGTGCTTCCACGACCAGCTTGCGCTCGCGCCCATCGCGAATGCTCTTAAGGCTGACGAAGTGGTCGAGCAGCACCTCGGCCGAAATGCGGAGATGCTGGAGTATAGCCACGAGTGTAGGGTAAGCTTTAGCTTGCCAGTAAATACCGAAATGCGAAAATGCTGGAGTATAGCGCAAACTCCTGCGGCAACTAACTCAGTACCCCGCGCGGCATCCTTCTCGGTCCGCATGTCAATGTCGCCTAGCGTGATGCCGCCCGCATCGGGCTCTTGCAGCGTGGCAGTGGCGCGCATGAGCGAGCTTTTGCCGGCGCCGTTGGGCCCCCGAGCAACCCGAACATGCCGTTCGAAATAGTCAGCGACGCATTGTGCAGGGCGCGCACGCCGTTGGCGCAATTTTTTTGAGAGGTTGCGAATGATAAAGTGCAAGGAACTAGCCGATTAAATTGAATTTTTGAAAACATGATTGCTTTATATATAATAAAAGTTTTTCCGATTCTTTCCTGGTAGTGTCTACGCGGCTACGCGTTGCGGGCGGGCGCGGCGCGGCCGAGCCAAAAACGGCGCGTCGGGGGCCGGGTTTTGGGGCGCGGTTGCTTAGATTTGTGCAGTAGCCAAGTCGCTGCCACTTGGTTGCCGGCCCCTGTTTCCTATGACGATTACCCCAGCTTCTCTCTTACCTGCCGACGAACTGGAGCGCCTGGAAACGTTGCGGCGGTACGATATTTTGCATTCGTTGCAGGAGGCAGTATTTAACGAGTTTGTGGAGCTTACAGCTCGTATTTTCCACTTGCCCATCTCCCTCATTGCCCTGGTCGATGGCGACGAGGTAGAGTACAAGGCCAACGAAGGCCTGCCTGGCCTGCGTAGCCAGCCTCGCACCGAAGCCTTGTGCGCGCTGGCCGTGCGCGAGCGCAAAACCGTGGTGCTGGCCGACGTGGCCACCGAGCCAGCCCTCACGCCCGCCGCCACCATTGCCGCTGAGGCCAAAAACCTGCGCTTTTATGCCGGTGCCCCGCTGGCCATGCCCGACCAGCGCCACATCGGCACGCTGTGCGTGATAGACCGCCGCCCGCGCACCTTTAGCCCCGACGAGCAGCAGGTGCTGGAGTACATTGCCAGCCTGGTGGCCTGCACCGTGGCCGTGCGCCACTGCTGCCGCATCGGCGTGGGCCAGGGCGAAAGGCACTGGCAGCTGGTGCAGCGCCACCTGGTAGATGAAATACGGGAGTTGGTGGCGCTGGTGCGCTACTTGTCGGCGCGCTTTGGTGCCCAGGTGCCCGTGTCGGCCGCCGTGCTCGAGCCCGTGCGCCGCCGCCTGCACGACTTGGGTCGGGTGCTGCAAGAGTACCCCACCTGTAGCTAGCGGTGGCCTCTGGGGCCCCGGCCCGCAGTTTCAAAACGGTTGCTAGCAGGGCCGCCGGCCGGGGGCCTAGCTATGAGGAGAAGCTTCGCGACCGCCTGGGCCGCGAGGCTTTTTGGGGGAGTGATTAAGCTGCTCGCGTGGCTGCCGTGCCACCCGGCGGCGCCGTGGCTGTTGGGGCCACCTGCGCCATCCTGCGCTACACGCAGCGCGCCGCGCTGGGCCAGCCCATCGAAGTAGACATCGCGATGCTAGCACTCGGGCGCGGCGGGCAGGCCGTGCTGAGCGGCACCGGGCTCACGGCCTGGGCGCTGCTGCTGGCCATCGGGCCGCTGCTTGCGTAGCGGCTCGGCGGGCAGCGCGCGGCTTCTTGGCGAAGAGTCTGCCGCGTACTGGCGCCGGGGCTTGGCCGGTCAGCCGGTATAGTGCCAGCTTTCGGGGCCTTGCCGCGCTCAAAACGCCGCCCGCACGGGCCACCCAGCATCGGTGCGAACCGAGTCTAGCTGAAAGTACTGGGCCACGCTCAGGTTGAGCGGGTGGTTGTAATAGGGCTGAATATCATACCCACGAACCAAGATATAGCGGGGCGTAACCCGCGTAATCGGCGGCACCGTCAGCTTGCGCTGCCGGCTGCGCGGGTCTTGGTACAGCTTGTCGCGCGCTTCGCACTGCGCGGCCCACCGGGGTGCTTCCCACAAGGCTTCTTGCCAAGCGCGAATGGCCGGGGCGGCAAACACCACAACCAGTAGCGCCGCCACCAGCGTGCGTACCGCCCCCGAAAAGCGCGGCAGCCGCGCCGGGTTGGCGGGCAGCGAGGCCCAGCACGCCGCCAGCCAGCCAAACAGCGCCCACCAGTACAGCACGTTTACACCCCTGGCCAGCAAGTCGGGGCCGATGAGAACGCTCAGCAGCGCGGTGCCTCCCACCATGCCGAGCAAAACAACGCCCGCCCCCGCAAACAAAGGCAGGCGCAGGCCCGCCGGCCGGTGGGGTAGCAAGCGAGGGGCGAGCGGGCTAAAGAGCACTGGCACCACCAAAAGGGCAAAAAACTCGGGCCGCCACAGCACCAGGCGCAGGCCGCGGCCAAGCTGCGCCGCCAGCGCGAGCGGAGCAAGGGACAGCTTGGGGGAACTGGCCATACGCTCGTAGTTGCCCGGTGCCAGCAGCACGATGCCAAAACCCAGCCCCAGCACCAGCAGCAAGAAACTCCAGCTTTTGGCCGCCGCACGCCGCTGCGCGCGGACACTACCGCCGATGGCCGTGAGCAGCACCAAGCCGAGCAGCCCCACGCCTAGCTCGCTTGTGCCCGCAAGCACAAAAGTGGCCCCCGCCGCCAGCCCCAGCCACCAGCGCCGGTGCGCGGCGCTCTGCCAGGCGCGGGCCACGGCCGCCGGCACCACCAGCCCCAGGCAGCACGCCAGCTGATGAACCACCAGACCCGAAAACCAATAAAGACCGGAATGAATATCCGGGCTGATGAACACGAAAACCAGCCACAAGCCGAGGCTGTACCAGCCCGCCTGCCAGGGCGGCAGCGCCCGCTTGGTAAGCGATTGGAAGGCAAAAAAGACGCTCGCCACCTGCCCGACTATCGCCAGCAAAGCGGCGGCCTTCACCCCACCTAGCCAGCCGTAGCTCAGCGGATTGCCTACCAGCGAAAGCACATGAGAGCTGAACCGCCCGCCCGAATGCAAGTAATAGTGCTTGAAAGAGGCGAGAAGCCCCACCTGGCGGTACAGCGCCGCAAACAGATAGTCATCCCAATAAGGCTGATTGTACTGGGTGAGCAGCAGCAGCGGCGCGGCGCAGATGAGCAAAAAGCCGGGCAGTACTAATTTTGCTGGAAAGTTGGGCATGGTGGCCAAAGGTCAGCTCGCCAGCAGCCAACTGCCCCGCCGTACCGGGCAGTTGGCCTTCCTTTCAGTGTTCAGCGCAGCGCTTTGGGCTACTAACTTGTACCCAGAGCCGAAATATATATTGCTCTATTCCTTCAGCTACTTAGCCCCCTTCTGGTCAGTAAATGGTCAGTAAGCTCTGTGCGCTAACCCGAACAGGTAAGCCAGCGAAAGCTGAAAGGCTTGGTTATGGTGAATGAAAAAGGGGACCGTCGTTCTCGGAGGAGTGTCAGGTTGCGTATTCTGAAGGCCCAGGCTGTATTCTAGTTGGGC
>Ga0182232_1000352_pt1 | contig 11974 bp, 2 predicted proteins | sample G6R1MG_30_FD_155484 | JGI IMG/M metagenome (GOLD analysis project Ga0182232, IMG submission 155484) | Phyllosphere microbial comminities from miscanthus, Michigan, USA - G6R3_NF_07NOV2016_LD2 MG | ecosystem: Host-associated > Plants > Phyllosphere > Phylloplane/Leaf | place: USA: Michigan... | reverse complement strand
AATGGCTTCCAGAATAATTACTTCGCTGGGCACCATGTAGGCGGGCAGCTGGGCGGCCAGCGCCTTTTGCCAGCGGCTGATGTGCGCCTTGCCGGGCACCTGCGCCAAGTGGGCGGCCGGCACTACGTAGGCCACCAGCCGCGTGGCGCCGCCCTGCGGCGGCTGGGCCACCACCACGGCCTCGCGCACCTCGTCCAGCGAAATAAGCGCGTGCTCTATCTCACTGGGCTCGATGCGGTAGCCCCGGATTTTGACTTGCTGGTCGAGGCGGCCCAGGCATTGCAGCTCGCCGGTGGGCAGCAGCCGGCCCAGGTCGCCGGTGCGGTAAAGCAACGCGCCGGGCTCCTCCGCAAAGGGGTCGGCGATGAACTTCTCGGCCGTGAGGTCGGGGCGGCGGTGGTAGCCCCGCGCCACGCCAGCGCCCCCAATGCAGAGCTCGCCCACCGCGCCCGCGCCCACCGGCCGGCCGTGCTCGTCGAGCACGTACACCTGGGTGTTGGCAATGGGCCGGCCCACGGGTATTTCCGCTTCGGTACCCGTAACGGGCTGAATGGTTGACCACACGGTAGTTTCGGTAGGGCCGTACATGTTCCACAGCGCCCGGGTGCGGGCCAGCAGCCGGGCGGCCAGCTCGCGCGGCAGCGCCTCGCCCCCGCTCAGGGCCACTAGCGGCAGCGGGCGCTGCCAGCCCGCGTCCAGCATCATGCGCCAGCTCGACGGCGTGGCTTGCATCAGGGTAATGCCCTCGGCCTCGACCAGCCGCAGCAGCTCGGCGCCATCTTTGGCCGCGAAGGCATCGGCCAGCACCACGGCCGCCCCGCTCACGAGCGGCAAAAACAGCTCCAGGCCAGCAATGTCGAACGACACCGTGGTGATGGCCAGCAGCCGGTCATCGGGCCCGATGCCGGGCGCCTGCCGCATGCTCCACAAGAAGTTAAGGGCATTGCGGTGGCTCACCTGCACGCCTTTGGGCTTGCCCGTAGAGCCCGAGGTATAGAGGATGTACAGCAGCTCGTGGCTGCTCACCACAGCAGCGGGCTCCTGGTCGGAGTAGTGGCGGGCACTTTCCAGCGCTTGGTTTATAGGCAGCACGGTGACCGGGGCCACGAGTGCGGCCGGGGCCGACGCCAGCACCAGCTTCGCCCCCGAGTCGGTGAGCATAAAACCCAGGCGCTCGGCTGGGTACGAGGGGTCGAGGGGCACGTAGGTGGCCCCGCACTTCATGGCCGCCAGCAGCGCTATTACCAGCGCCGGCGAGCGCTCGACCGCCAGGGCTACGACATCGCCGGGCTGCACGCCCTGGTGCCAAAGGTAGTTGGCCAGCTGGTTGGCCTGCCGGTTTAGCTCGCCGTAGGTCAGCTCGGCAGCCTGAAACCGCAGGGCCAGGCGCTGCGGCGTAGCGCGCGCCTGCTCCGCAATGAGCTGGTGCAGCGTGTGCTGCGCCGGGTAGGGCTGCGCCGTCGCATTGAGCGGCGCGTAGGCCGCGGGCAGTGGCGCGCCGGCCGGGGCCAGCGCGCGCAGCGGGGCGGCAGGCTGCGCGCTCAGCTGGCCCGCCAGCCGCTCAAAATCAGCCATCCAGCGCCCGATGGTAGCCGCGTCAAACAGGGCCGTGTTGTACGACCACTCCAGCGTGAGGGCAGTTTCCGAGCCGCTGGCGTTCAAAAACAGCTCGAAGCTCTCGAAGGCCCGCGGGTTGCTGGCCAGCTCGTATTCCAAGCCCCCAAAATCAACCTCATTCGTCAGGCCCAGGTCGATGTTAAACACCACCGGTACCAGCGGCACGCGCCCGGCCTCGCGGCGCAGGCGCAGCTTTTTGAGCAGGCTGCCGAAAGTAATTTGCTGGTGCTCGTAGGCATCGAGCAGCGCCGTTTTGCGCTGCCGCAAGTAGTCGTTGAAGCTGCGGCTGGCATCGAGCTGGGTGCGCAGGGGCAGCAGGTTTACGCAGTGCCCCACCAGCTGCGGCTGGCCGCTGGCCGCCTGCCCGGCCGCCGGCAACCCCACCACCAGGTCGGCCTGCCCCGTGAGCTGGTGCAGCAGCACCTCAAAGGCCGCCAGCAGGGTCGTGACCAGGCTGGCCCCCGCCCGGCGGCCCACCTGCTTGAGGCCCGCCACCAGCGCGGGCGCCAGCGGGTAGTCGGCGCGGGCGCTCTGGTAGGTGCGGGCGGCGGGCCGGGGCCGGTCGGTGGGCAGCGACAGCTGCGGCACCGCGCCCTGGTACTGCCCTAGCCAATACTGCTCGGCAGCCTGGCTGGCCGGGGCGCCGCTGGCCAGCAGCAGCTGGTCGGCGTAGTGCCGAAAAAGCGGGGCTTCGGGCAGGGCCGCCGGCAGCCCCTGGCAGTAGCCAGTATAGAGCTGGCTCAGGTCTTGCAGCACCACGCCCAGCGACCAGCCATCGCACACCAAGTGGTGCGCCGTGAGCACCAGGCGGTGCTCGGTGGGCGCCAGCCGCACCAGCGTAGCGCGCACCAGCGGGCCGTGCAGCAGGTCAAATACGTGCCGCACCTCGCGCTTGCTTCCGGCGGCCAGGCGCTTTTTTTGCTCGGCGGCGGCCAGGTGGCCCAGGTCTTCGAAGGCGAGGGCGGCGGGCACCTCGCGCAGCACGCAGCTGTACTGGCCATCGGGGCTGAATACCGAGCGCAGCGCCTCGTGGCGCTCGAGCACGGCCTGCCAGGCCCGGCTCAGGGCCGGGGCGTCGAGCCGGCCCCGCAGGTGCAGCGTCACCGACTCGTTGTAGGCCCGGCTGGCATCGTCGCCGCCCAGCACGCAGGCAGCCCATATCTCGGCCTGCGGCTCGGTTACAGGGGCCAGGGCCACGATTTCGGGACCGGCAAATGGGTCGAATACGGCTTGCTCGGGCGGCGGGCTTTCCAATAAAACCCCAGTGTGCATTACCATAACTTATATCCGGAAGGCTAGCTTGATTGTCGCGCAGATTTAACTCAAAATTCAGCCAGCATACCGCCAGCACCCGGCGCGAAGCGCCGGGTGCGGCTGGTTACTCGCCAAACGCATCCATTTGCTCTTTAAAGCTCCTGAATAACATCTTCATACCGCTGATTAGCAGCATAAATAAACCTAGTCATTATCCTAAAAAGCCAGTTGCTGGTAGCTGGCCGCGTGGGCCGGATCGGCCACAAACCAGGCGGGATTGCCCGCCTCATCGCGCCCCAGCCGGGCACCAGCCACGGGCGGGCGGCTCAGCTGCGCCGAGGTGCCGGCCCCGGCCAGCGGCGGCGCGCTGGCCGGGGCGGGGGCCGCTATTTTGGCCGCCGCGCTGGCTTTGAAAAAGCCGGCCGCTAGTAATTCCTGCGCGCTGGCTAGGCCGGCGGCCACCAGCTGGTCAACCTCGGCATCGGTGTGGGCGGCGGTGAGGAAGCACGGGAAGCCATCCCAGATATGAATGCCGCGCTCGCGCATCAGCGTGAACAACAGCTCGCCGTAGGGCACGTCGTGGTGGAATTTAATTTTCCAAAGCGACCCGCAGTGCACCACGCTAATGGCCAGACCCAGGCCCAAAAACCCGGTATTCAGGGCCTGAGCCAGGCGCTCGGTACGGGCGCTGAGGCCTTGTTGCAAAGCCGGCCCCTGGGCCTTGAGGTAGTGCAGCGAGGCCTTGGCGGCCGCCAGCGCCAGCGGGTGCCGCACGAAGGTGCCCGCAAAATAGGTGACGCCCACCTCGGGGTACGACGCATCGCCGTACTGCCAGTGGCCGCCGTCGAGCACGTCCATCCACTCCTCGGCGCCCGCGATTACGCCAATCGAAAGGCCGCCGCCCACTACTTTGCCGTAGGTGGCGAGGTCGGCCCGAATGCCAAACAGCGCCTGCGCCCCGCCCAGGTGCAGCCGGAAGCCGGTGATGACTTCGTCAAAAATCAGCGCCGTGCCCGAGGCGGTCGTTGCCTCACGCACTTGTTTCAAAAACTCAATGGGTTGAAAATCGGGCCGGCGGCTTTGCACCGGCTCGACCAGCACGGCCGCCAGCTCGGGCGCCCGCTCCCGGATGATGCGAAGGCTGTCATCGGTGCCGTAGTCGAGAATGAGCATATTTTGCACCGATTCGGGCAGGATGCCGGGGGCGGCCGGGTACGATTTCAGCTTCTTGGTGCCGCGCACCAGCACTTCGTCCACAATGCCGTGGTAGGAGCCGGTGAAGGCCACGATGAGCGAGCGCCCCGTGACGGTGCGGGCCACGCGCATGGCCCCGAGCACGGCCTCCGAGCCGGTGTTGCAGAGCGCCACGCGGTCGTGGCCGGTGAGCTCGCTCAGCAGCTGGCACACCTCGCCGGCCAGCGCGTGCTGCGGCCCTACTTCGTAGCCCAGCTCGATTTGGGCGTACAAAGCTTCCTTGATAAACGCAGGCTGGTGGCCGAGCAGCGATGAGCCAAACCCGTTGAGTGCGTCGATATACTCGTTGCCATCCAAGTCCCACAGCCGGCTGCCGGCCGACTTATTCACTACCAGCGGGTACACCAGCTCCTTGGTCAGCGGCCGGAAGCCCGACACCACGCGCGGGTCGGCCATGTGGGCGCGGTGGTGCTGGGTATAGGCTTTGCTGGCGGCCGTTTTCTGGTTGTAGCGCCGGGTCAGGTCATCCAAAAAAGCCCGCTGCGTGGCGCTCAGCTCGGTGGCCTGCCGCTCGATGCGGGCCGTGGCCCCAAAAGGCTTCTTCAGCTCCACGGCTTCTTCGGGCGTGATTTCGGCTTCGGGCGTTGGGGCATTGGGCACAGCCGGCACGGCCGCCACCAGCGGGGCCGCCGTAACCGGGGCCGCCACCCCAGCTGGCGCAGCCGCCAAAACCGGCTCTACCGGGCTGCCGCCAACGCTACCTTGCAGCAGCGCCACCTGCTGCGCGATGAGGTGCAGCTGCTGCGAAAGCAAGCTCAGCGCCGAGCCCGCCAGCGCGGGCGGCGCGGCCACTGGTGCATAAGCAGGGGCGGCAAAGGCCACCGTAGCAGGAGCCGCCACAGGCGCTGGCGGCGCTGCTACCACTGGCACCGCGGCGGGCGCAGGCGCATCAGGCGGCAGTTTTTGGTCGAGGTAAGCCACGAGGTTTTCGAGCGTGGCGTACTCCTCGTTGAGCTGGCGGAAGGTGATGGGCAGGCCAAACTCGCGCTGGAGCGTGAGCGCCACCTGCGTGAGCAGCAGCGAGTCGAGACCCAGCTCCAGAAAGCTCATATCGGGCGTAGCGCCCACCAAATCGAGGCCGGAAGCGTCTTCCAGCAGCGTTTGCACCCGGTTTAATAACGTAATTTTTCGCATCGTACTAGCGGTAGAAATAGCAGCGTGAGGAGTTGGCTCGGCCGCCTCGACCAAGCCGGCGGCGGGCGGCGGGGCCGGCAGCTGGGGCTCGACCCAGCAGTAGTGCCGGTCGAAAGCATAGGTGGGCAGCAGCACGCGAGGGCGCGCCGGCCGGCCAGCATAGAGGCCGGGCCAGGTGGGCGCCAGGCCGTGCAGCCACAGCTGGCCCAGGGTGTTGAGCACGGCGTGGCTGTCGGTGCTGGGGCTGGTGGGCGCGGGCAGGCCGGGCAGCACCGGCGCGGGGCGCAGGCTGGGCTGCTGCCGGGCCAGGGCGGCCAGCGTGTTGCCGGGGCCTACTTCGAGCAGCAGCGGCTGGGGCAGGGTGCCGAGGGTTTCGAGGGCTTCGGCAAAGCGCACGGTGCGCCGCAGGTGCTGCGTCCAATAGGCGGGGTCGGTGGCCTGCGCATCGGTCAGCCAGGTGCCGCTGACGGTGGACACGACGGGCACCTGCGGGCGGCTCAGGGCCAAGCTGGCTACCAGCGGCGTGAAGCTGGCCAGCACCGGCTCCATCATGGCCGAGTGAAAGGCATGGCTGGTGGCCAGCAGCTTGTTGGGAATAGCCCGCCCATCGAGCAGGTGGGCGAAGGTGGCAACGGCTTCGTCGGGGCCGGCCACCACGCACAAGCGGGGGCTGTTGGTGGCGGCCAGGTCGAGGCCGGGCGACAGCAGGGCTTCGACTTCGGCAGCGGGCAGGCGCACCGAAAGCATACTGCCGCGCGGCAGCCCGCTCACGAGCCGGCCGCGGGCGGCGACCAGGCGCAGCGCATCGGCGAGCGAAAACACGCCGGCCAGGTGAGCCGCCACAAATTCGCCCAGGCTGTGGCCGCACAAAATGCTGGGCACGATGCCCCAACTGCGCCAAAGCTGCGCCAGCGCGTATTCGGTGACAAATAGCGCGGGCTGGGCGTAGCGGGTGTTTTTGAGGCGCTCTTCGGTTCCGGCCCGGCCGGCTTCGGCATACAGTACCTGCCGGATATCCAGCTCACCATCAGCCAACAGTAGCGCCGCGCACTCATCCACGGCTTGCCGGTAAGCGGGCTCGTGCTCGTAGAGGCCGCGCCCCATGCCCACGTACTGCGCACCCTGGCCGGGGAAGAGAAATACCGTTTCGCCGGGGGCCGGGGCGGCGGCCGCGATGGGCGCGGCGGGCAAAGCCAAAATGGCTTCCGCAGCGCTGCCCACCACCACAAAGCCCCGCTGCGCGAAGGCTGGCCGCGTGGCGTGCAGCGTGGCGGCTACGTCGGCGGGCGCTAAATCGGGCGCTTGCTGCCAATGCGCGGCCAGGTGCCCGGCGTACTTTTTGGCGCTGCCCACCGTTCGCGCCGACCAGGTAAGGAGCTGCGCGGGGCGCGCGGGCAAGGCATTGGGGGCGGCGGGCGGTGCGGCGGGCGCGGCGTATTCTTCCAGCACCACGTGCACGTTGGTGCCGCCCACGCCGAATGAGCTGACGCCCGCCCGGCGCGCCCCGGCGGGCTGCCAGGGCGCGAGCGCGGCATTCACAAAAAACGGGCTGGCCGCAAAGTCGAAATGCGGCGTGGGCACCTCAAAATGCAGCGAAGCGGGCAGCTGCTGGTGGCGCAGCGCCAGCACGGTTTTGATGAAGCCCGCCACGCCGGCCGCCGCCGTGAGGTGGCCCATGTTGCTTTTGATAGAGCCCAGGGCGCAAAACTGCCGGGCCGCCTGCTCGCCAAAAGCCAGCGTGAGGCCTTCCAGCTCGATGGGGTCGCCGAGGGGCGTGGCCGTGCCGTGGGCCTCCACGTAGCTGATGGTGGCGGGGTGCACGGCGCCATCGGCCAGGGCCTGGCGGATGGCGCCGGCCTGCCCCTCGGCGCTGGGCGCGGTGAAGCTGCCCTTGCCGCCGCCGTCGTTATTTACCCCTATGCCCTTGATAACGGCGTGGATAACGTCGCCGTCGCGCTGGGCGGCGGCCAGGGGCTTGAGCAGCACCACGCCCGCGCCGTCGCTGAAGACGGTGCCCCGCGCCTGCGCATCGAAGGGGCGGCAGTGGCCATCGGCGCTCAGCATTGAGCCCTCCTGGTAGAGGTGGCCGCTGTGCAGCGGGGCCGTGATGCTGGCCCCGCCCGCCAGGGCTACTTCGCACTGGCCGGCGCGCAAGCTTTGCACGGCCTGCGCGATGGCCAGCAGCGAGGTCGAGCAGGCCGAAAACACGCTCACGGCCGGCCCTTTCAGGTTGAGCTGGTAGGCCGTGCGCGAGGCGATGTAGTCTTTTTCATTGGCCGTCATGGCCTGAAACTCGCCTACCTGGGCCAGCTTTTCGGGGTTGCGCAGCACATTGCGCAGGTAGTAAGTATTGTTGCCGCAGCCCGCAAACACGCCCACGCGGCCAGCGTAGGCGGGGGGCAGGTAGCCGGCTTGCTCCAGGGTTTCCCAGGCTATCTCCAAAAACACGCGCTGCTGCGGGTCCATGGCCGCAGCCAGCCTGGGCGCAAGGCCAAAAAAGGCGGCGTCGAACTGGTCGGCATCAGCGATGAGGCCGCGGGCGGCCACGTAGCGCGGGTCGTGGCGGAGGCTGGCCGGCAGGCTGGCATCCAGCTCGTCGGGGGCAAAAAACCGGGTGGTTTCGCGGCCCTGGGCCAGCACCTCCCACAAGTCGGCTACCGAGGCCGCCCCCGGAAAGCGCCCGCTCATGCCAATTACGGCGATGTCGCCGCTAACCGGGCCGGCGGCCGGCGGGGCCGCAAAAGCCGCCTTTTCGGGCAAAGCCGGGGCGGCCCCTAGCGCCAGATACTGGCCAATGCCGGCCACCGTGGGGTGCTGGTAGAGCTTGGTAATGGGCAGCGTGAGCTGGTGCTGCTGGTGCAGCTGGGCCACGGTTTTTTGGGCCAGCAGCGAATTGCCACCCAACTCAAAAAAGTTGTCGTCGCGGCCCACTTCCGCTAGTTGCAGCACCTCGGCCCACACCTGCGCCACCTGCTTTTCGGGGGCCGTGGTGGCGGGCCGAAAAGGCGCGGCCAGCGCCGGCCGGGCGCGGGTGGGCGCGGGCAGGGCGCGGCGGTCGACCTTGCCGCTGGTGGTTTTGGGCAGCTCGGCCAGCCACTCGAAGGCGGCGGGCAGCATGTAGTCGGGCAGGCGGGCGGCCAGCGCCTGCCGCAGCGCCGATACCTCGCGGGTGGCCCCGGCGGTGGGCACCAGGTAGGCCACCAGCTGGCGCTGGCCCGCCAGCTCGCGGGCTACTACCACGGCCTGCCCGATGCCGGGAAGGCCCGCCAGCGCCACTTCTACCTCGCCCAGCTCGACGCGGTGGCCCCGGATTTTGACCTGGTCGTCGCGCCGGCCCAGGTACTCGATGCTGCCATCGGGCAGGCGCCGGCCCAGGTCGCCGGTGCGGTAGAGGCGCGGGCTGGCGGGGTCGGGCCAGGGCACGAATTTTTCGGCCGTGAGGGCAGGCTGGTGCAGGTAGCCTTCGGCGAGGCAAGCCCCGCCGAGGCCTATTTCGCCGGTTTCGCCGTCGGGCAAGGGGTGCCGGTTTTCATCCAGAATCACGACCAGCGCATTGGCAATGGGCTGGCCGATGGTGGGCAGCGCCGGCCAGGCAGCGGGCGGCCCGGCAAGGCGTAGCTGCGTCACGACGTGGCACTCGGTGGGGCCGTATTGGTTGTAGAGCACGCTGCCGGGCAGCGCCTCAAAAAAAGCCACCAGCGCCGGCGTGAGCTTGAGCTGCTCGCCGGCCGTCATTACCTCGCGCAGGCTGGCGGGGTAGGCCTGGGTGGCTGCCGCCGCCTCGGCCAGCGCCTGCAAGGCCACAAATGGCAGAAACAGCCGGTTGATTTTTTGGGCCGCTACAAAGCCCAGCAGCTCGGCGAGGTCAAGCAGCTGCTCTTCGGCCAGCAGCACCAGCGTGCCGCCGGTACCGAGCGTGGCAAAAATCTCCTGAAACGACACGTCGAAGCTCAGCGGCGCAAATTGCAGGGTGCGCGTGCCGGGGCCGGCTGCCGAGTGTTCTTGCTGCCAGCGCAGCAGGTTTACCAGCGGTGCGTGGCCCATGCACACGCCTTTGGGCTCGCCGGTCGAGCCCGAGGTGTAGAGCACGTAGGCCGCGCTGCCTTGGGTGGCGGGTACGCTGGCGGTGGCAGCGCCCGCCGCGTCCTCCCCCCCAACCAGCGCCAGACCCAGGCCCGCAAACAAGTCTTTTTCGGTGGCCGGGGCCACGCAGTGCGTGAGGCCAGCGCTCGCCACGAGCCGGGCCAAGCGCGGCACTGGGTACGCTGGGCTAAGGGGCAAATACGCCTTGCCCGCCTTCAAAATACCCAGCACGCCCACTACCATGCCCAGGCCTCGCGTGGTACTGAGGCCAATGAAAGCGGCAGCCGGGGCTTGGCGTAAGATGCTTTGGCAAAGCTGGTTGGCCAGGGCGTCGAGCTGCGCATAAGTTGTGGCCGCTGCCCCGGCTACCACGGCCGAGTACTCGGGGTAGCGGCCGGCCGCCGCCTCGAAAAGCTGGTGAACTACCGATGTTGCATACGTAACGTCCCGCATAATTTATACTGTATCTAAAACCAGATAATCCTATTTTATAATCAACTTGCCCTGCCAAAATATTGCCTGATACACGTGCAGCAAAAACAAACCAGACTCCTTATGCAGCAAGTAATAATTCAATTATGAAGAATAAACAGCCGCGATATATTTCGTGCTTTATACACGGATGAGATGGCCAGCCTCTTGTTTTAATGGGCTACTTGCAGCACGGCGCGCCGTTTCTTAAGCTCGTCATTATTTTATTTTTTTTGCTTGTCAACAAGAATTTTATTTATGTAGAATAAGTCCCACTACCCTTGTTCGCTCGTGGGCCGGGATGAGGACACCAGCCAACTAAGCTTATTCAGAAAAGTATTATTGCCTCTTACCATAGTTCAATAGCATAGTATTCCGTTATCCAAAACTAGCACAGCATTCCGAAGCTGAGCTATGAGACTGGCGAATATGGGTAAATTTCATATTCTGCCCCGGATTAGCTATATTAAGTCCGCTTAGCTACCTGCCCGGCGCCCGGTGAGTGCGCGGGCGCTTCTACCCTGCCAGCCACCATCTTTGCAGCCTTATTTAGAAGCGCCAAAACGTGGGGGAGCACTCGCCGCCCCCGCGTTTTGGCGCTGGCTTCTCCTATGGCTACTCCCCTTCTGCATTTTCTCGAACAAGGCGACCCGGCAGCCCGGCCACTCGTCATTCTGCACGGCCTTTTTGGCACTCTCGACAACTGGCAGACGCTGGCCCGGCGCTGGGCCGACGAGGCCGGGCTGCGCGTGATTAGCGTGGATTTGCGCAACCACGGGCGCTCGTTTCACTCGCCCGAGCACAGCTACGCGGCCATGGCGCAAGACGTGCTGGCGCTGTTTGACCACCTGGCCCTCAACCCCGCCCGCCTCACCCTGATGGGCCACAGCATGGGCGGCAAAGTGGCCATGACCCTGGCCCTGGGTTACCCCGCGCGGCTGGCGCAGCTCATCGTGGTGGATATCGCGCCGCGCTTCTCGGACATGGAGCACCAGGACGACATCATCGCGGGCTTGCAGGCCGTGGACCTGAGTGCCATCGAGAACCGGCAGCAGGCCGAGGCGGCGCTGGCGCCGCGCATTCGGCAGGCGGGCGTGCGGCAGTTTTTGCTCAAAAACCTGTACCGGCGCGACGACAATTCCTTTGCCTGGCGCATCAACCTGCCCGCGCTGGTCGAAAACCTGGCCGCCGTGGGGCAGGAAATCGCATCGGCCCAGCCGTTTGAGAAGCCCACGCTGTTTATCCGGGGCGGCAAGTCCGACTACATTTTGCCCGAAGACAAGCTGCACGGCATCCCGGCGCTGTTTCCCAACTCGCAGGTGGCGACCGTGCCCGATGCCGGCCACTGGGTGCACGCCGAGAAGCCCGACGAAGTATTTGGGCTGGTGCAAAACTTCGTCGGGGTTTTGAGTTGAGCGCGCTGAGTTCTGAGTCGTCCCTCCTTACTCTGCCAAACTCACAACTCTCAACTCAAAACTGTTAACTCCTTATGCTTTACCTCCTTCCTACCCCGCTGGCCGAGGGCACCGCGCCGCAGGTGCTGCCGCCGCAGGTGGTGGCGGCCGTGGGCCGGCTGCCCTACTTTCTGGTCGAAAACCTGCGCACGGCCCGCCGCTTCGTGAAGGAAGTAGCACCGCACCGCGTTATCGAAGACATTCGCTTCGAGCTGATTGACAAGGACAGCACGCCCGCCCAGGTGAAGGCTGCGTTGGCACCGTTGCTAACGCAAAAAATCGAGGCCGGCGTGCTTTCCGAGGCCGGCTGCCCCGGCATTGCCGACCCTGGCGCGGCGCTGGCGCAGGAGGCCCACCGGCTGGGGCTGCCGGTACGGCCGCTGGTGGGGCCGTCGTCTATCTTGCTGGCGCTCATGGGCTCGGGGCTCAATGGGCAGCGGTTCGCGTTTCATGGGTATTTGCCGATTGAAAAAGCCAGCCGCATCGCGGCCATCAAAAGCCTCGAAAAGGAGGGTTTTCAGCGCGACCAGTCGCAGCTCTGCATCGAAACGCCCTACCGCAACGACCAGCTGCTGGCCGACCTGCTGGCCCACCTCGGCCCCGGCACCCGCCTGTGCGTGGCCGCCGACCTCACCGCCCCCACCGAGTACCTGCGCACGCTACCCGTGGCCACCTGGCGGCAGCTGCCCGAACTACCCGAGCTGCAC
>Ga0182232_1000351_pt1 | contig 11989 bp, 9 predicted proteins | sample G6R1MG_30_FD_155484 | JGI IMG/M metagenome (GOLD analysis project Ga0182232, IMG submission 155484) | Phyllosphere microbial comminities from miscanthus, Michigan, USA - G6R3_NF_07NOV2016_LD2 MG | ecosystem: Host-associated > Plants > Phyllosphere > Phylloplane/Leaf | place: USA: Michigan... | reverse complement strand
GTGATCGGGATCGCCTCGTTGAGGCCGCGCAGGGTCAGAGGCACGCGGCCACCCTCGGCCTCGGACAGCACCTGCGCGCCCATGCGGGTGAGCGGATCGAGGATCCGGCGCATCGGGCGCGAGCGCAGCGACGCGTCGCCGTCGAACGTTGCGGTGACCGGCTGGCCGCCGACCACGCCCATCATGAGCCGCGAGCCGGTGCCGGCATTGCCGAAATCCAGAACCTCGCTTGGATCAGTGAGGCCGCCGATGCCCACGCCTCGCACCACCCAGTGCCCTTCGCCGAGGCGCTCGACGCCGGCGCCGAGCGCCTTCGCGGCGGCGGCGGTGCGCCGCACGTCGTCGCCCTCCAGCAGGCCCTCGACCTGGGTCTCGCCCTGGCTCAACAGCCCCAGGATCATGGCCCGGTGGGAGATCGACTTGTCGCCGGGCGGACGCAGGCGCCCGTGGAGCGGCGTGCCCGGTGCGGCGGTGAGGGGTTGGGGAGGCGAGTCGTGCGACACGGGGGTGTCCGTTCGGGAGTCTCGGGTGGGCCAGGATCCGGCGCATTGCGCGGGGGCGCCGCGGAGCTGCAATCGGTCGGTGAACTGGCGGCGCGGTTAACACGCGTGCCGGCCCGCGTCATCCATCGCGCCCGGTGGCTGACGCCCCTGAAACGGGGGGCTGCGGCTCGATTGACAGGGTCAGAGGCCGCGACTAACGGGCCCGTCTTTCGAAGACAGCAGAGACGACGAGGTGTGCGCCCGTGGCCCGACCCGAACTTGGCATGAAGCGCCAATGCATGAGTTGCGGCGCGAAGTTCTACGACCTCGCCCGCGATCCCGCGAGCTGCCCGAAATGCGGTGCGCTCTACCAGGCGGCTGCGAGCCGCGTCGCAGCGCCCGTCTTGGCACGGGGCCCGGAGGCCGACGACGCGGATGAGACGGACGAGAAGGGTCCGGAATTGGTCTCCCTCGACGAGGTGGAGGCTGCCGAGGACGAGGCGGATCCGACGCCGGAGGACGTCACCGCCGACGAGGACGGGGAATCCGACGCGGACGACACTTTCCTCGAGGAGGAGGATTCCGGCGACGACGTCTCCGACCTGATCGGCGGCGATCTAGAAACCGACGAAGAAAGCTAACCCCATTTCGAGCCCTCCCTTCGAAGAGTCTGCGGCGAGCCGGAGGGGGTCGGCATTTCGGCGAAGAAAGGCCGAAAAAAGGGGTTGAGTCCGCGTCACGAGCCGCCTATAGAACCGGCGTCGCCGGACGCAACCCGGTTGGCGAGACCCCGCGGGACCCAAACTGCGGTGGACAAGTGGGGCCTTAGCTCAGCTGGGAGAGCGCTTCCATGGCATGGAAGAGGTCATCGGTTCGATCCCGTTAGGCTCCACCATTCTTCCTTCAGCGTGACGCCGCCGGTCCAGGCCGGCACCGCTGGGAAACTCGGAAATTCCTTATCCAGCGAAGGACCGGCTCACCGGTCCAGGTGCCCGAGCGGCAGCGCCGTCGTGTACTTCACTTGGCCGAGCGCGAAGCTGGAGCGGATATTGGCCACCCCCGGGATGCGGGTGAGGTGGTCGAGAACCAGTCGCTGGTACTGGCCGAGATCCTCCACCACCACCCGCAGCATGTAGTCGGCCTCGCCGCTCATCAGGTAGCATTCCATCACCTCCGGGCGGCTGCGCACCGCCTCGTCGAAAGCCTGGAGGGCCGCCTGGGTCTGCTTTTCCAGCGAGACGTGGACGAAGACGTTCACCGCGAGACCGAGGCTCATCGGATCCACCACCGCGACGCAGCCCCGGATGATCCCGGCCTCCTTCAGGTCGTTGACCCGGCGCCAGCACGGCGAGGTCGAGAGCCCGACCTGCTCGGCGAGGTCGGCGATGCTGATCTCGCTGTCCTGCTGCAGGCGTTCGAGGATGCGCAAGGAGGCGGCGTCGAGATGGGCCGGTCGGGAGACCATTTTTTCGCTCTTCGGTTTGCCGTGGGCATAGCATGCCGCCGATTGCGGAGCGGCAGGAAAGTTTTGGCGCCCATCGATGTGGGAGCCCGTTTCGGCGCGCACCCAACGTCATTGCGAGCGTAGCGAAGCAACCCAGGGAACCGCCACGGTTAGAGATCGCGCGCCGCCCTGGGTTGCTTCGCTGCGCTCGCAATGACGGCGAGGGACGATCTAACTGGATGTTGCATCGGGGGCCGGCGAATGGGCCGGCACGGACGGCGGTACAATCGACCGAATTCACCGATCAACCCGGCAAAACATGCCAATTATCGGCCCTGCAAAACAAAAATCCGGCATGTCGCCCCGCGCGGCAACCCGTATGCTCCGATCAAAAGCTGGGAGCCGCGCCGATGAACGCCATACCGCCGAGGACGACGATCGCGCGGTCCGCCGAGGTCGATCATGACCCGGCCGAGACCCAGGATTGGCTGGCCGCCCTCGAATCGCTGTTCCGCACCGAGGGCGCGGCGCGGGCGCGGTTCATCCTCGACCGGCTGGAGCGGCGCTCGAAGGAGATCGGCATCCTCGACGAGGCCCTGCCCTACTCGCCCTACCGCAACACGATCGCCCTGGAGAAGCAGCCGCGCTACCCGGGCGATCTCGACATCGAGGAGCGGCTCACCTCGATCATGCGCTGGAACGCGCTGGCCATGGTGGTGCGCGCCAACATGGCCTACGGCGAGCTCGGCGGGCACGTGGCGAGCTACGCCTCGGCGGCGGAGCTGTTCGAGGTCGGGTTCAACCACTTCTTCAAGGGCGGTGCGGACGGCGACCTCGTCTACTTCCAGCCGCATTCGGCGCCGGGGGTCTACGCCCGGGCCTTCCTGGAAGGGCGGCTCTCCGAGGAGCAGCTGAAGCATTACCGCCAGGAGATCGCCGGCGACGGCCTGTGCTCCTATCCGCATCCCTGGTTGATGCCGGATTTCTGGCAGGTCCCGACCGGCTCGATGGGCATCGGCCCGATCCATGCTGTCTACCAGGCGCGGTTCATGCGCTATCTCGGCCACCGCGGCCTGGCCGACACCTCCGCCCGGCACGTCTGGGGCGTTTTCGGCGACGGCGAGATGGACGAGCCGGAATCGATCGGCGGCCTTGCGCTGGCCGCCCGGGAGAAGCTCGATAACCTGACCTTCGTTATCAACTGCAACCTGCAGCGGCTGGACGGCCCGGTGCGCGGCAACGGTCAGATCATCCAGGAGCTGGAAAGCCTGTTCCGCGGGGCGGGCTGGAACGTCATCAAGGTGCTTTGGGGCTCGGAGTGGGACGCGATCTTCGCCCGCGACACCAACCACGCCCTGCTGCGCCGCTTCGCCGACACCGTGGACGGCAAGTACCAGACGCTCGGCGCCAAGGACGGCGCCTACAACCTCGCGCACTTCTTCGGGGAGGACGAGGAGGTCCGCGAGCTGGTCGCGCACATGTCGGATGCCGACGTGGACCGGCTGAAGCGCGGCGGCCATGATTTCCGCAAGCTCTACGCCGCCTTCGCCGCCGCCAAGGCGACCAAGGGCCGGCCGACCGTGATCCTGGCCAAGACCAAGAAGGGTTACGGCATGGGCGGCGCGGGCGAATCGCGCATGACCGCCCACCAGGCCAAGAAGCTCGACGTGGATGCGCTCCGCGCCTTCCGCGACCGTTTCGCCCTGCCGCTCTCCGACGCGCAGGTGGAGGGCCTGGCCTTCTACAAGCCAGCCGAGGACGGCGTGGAGATGCGCTACCTGCGCGAGCGCCGGGAGATGCTGGGCGGCGTGCTGCCGGCCCGCCGCCGGACTGCGCCGACCGTGGCGGTGCCGCCGCTCTCCACCTATGCGGGCTTCGCCCTGGAGGCGGCCGGCAAGGAGATGTCGACCACCACGGCGGTGGTGCGCTTGTTCGGCAACCTGCTGAAGCACAAGGATCTCGGGCCGCGCGTCGTCCCGATCGTCGCCGACGAGGCGCGCACCTTCGGCATGGCCAACCTGTTCCGGCAGGTGGGGATCTATGCCCCCGAGGGGCAGCTCTACGAGCCGGAGGATGCCGGCTCGATGCTCTATTACCGCGAGGCCCGGGACGGGCAGCTGCTGGAAGAGGGCATCACCGAGGCCGGGGCGATCTCGTCCTGGACCGCGGCGGCCACGTCCTACAGCGTCCACGGCCTGTCGATGCTGCCGTTCTACATCTACTACTCGATGTTCGGCTTCCAGCGGGTTGGCGACCTGATCTGGGCGGCGGCCGACCAGCGCGCCCGCGGTTTTTTGATCGGCGCCACGGCGGGCCGCACGACGCTCGGCGGCGAGGGCCTGCAGCACCAGGACGGCTCGAGCCACTTGGCGGCCGCCGGAATCCCGAACTGCCGGGCCTACGATCCGGCCTTCGCGTACGAGATGGCGGTGATCGTCGATCGCGGCGCCCGGGCGATGATGGAAGAGGGCGAGGACGCCTTCTACTACCTCACCGCCATGAACGAGAATTACGCCCAGCCCTCCATGCCGGAGGGGGCAGAGGCCGGCATCCTCAAGGGGATGTACCGCCTGTCGGGGCCGGATTCGGAGACCGCCGCGGTGCGGCTGCTCGGCTCGGGCGCGATCCTGCCCGAGGTGATCGCGGCCGCCGGCCTGCTGGCGCAGGATTGGGGGATCGCGGCCGAGCTGTTCAGCGTCACCAGCTTCAGCGAGCTGGCCCGCGACGCCCGCGAGGCCGAGCGCCGGGCGATGCTCCACCCCGAGTCCGAGGCGCCGGTGAGCCACGTGGCCGCCCTGCTGCCGGGCGCGACGCCGATCGTGGCGGCGACCGACTACGTCCGGGCCTATCCGCAGCTGATCGCCTCCTATGTCGGCGCCCGGTTCGTGACGCTCGGCACCGACGGGTTCGGCCGCAGCGACACCCGCAACGCGCTCCGCCGCTTCTTCGAGGTGGACCGGCAGCACGTGGTGGTCGCGGCCCTCCACGCGCTCGCCGAGGCCGGCACGGTGCCCCGCGCCACGGTCGCCGAGGCGATCCGGCGCTACGGCATCAATGCGGACACGCCGGCGCCCTGGACGATCTGAGTCATTCAGCCCGCACCTTCATCCTGAGGCGGCGCAGCGAAGCGGAGCCCTCGAAGGAGCCCTCTAGCCGGCCGCGCGATCCCTGGAGGTCTCCTTCGAGGCTGCTGCGCAGCACCTCAGGATCAGGGAAGTGGGTGGGAAGCCACCGGACGTCACAAACGCGTCGCGAGGCCCACCCCGGACCTCGCCCCACCAAAAACCAGTCCGCCCACGACAAGCCACGGAAACCCGCCCGCATGAGCGCCGCGCTGCAGATCGCCCTCCCGGATATCGGCGATTACCGGGACGTGCCGGTGATCGAACTCCTGGTGAAGCCGGGCGACCGCCTCGCCGTGGACGACCTGATCCTCAGCATCGAATCCGACAAGGCGACCATGGAGGTCCCCTCCCCGGTGGCCGGCACCGTGCGGGAATTGCTGGTCGCTGTGGGCTCGAAGGTCTCGGAGGGGACGCCGATTCTCGTGGTCGAGCCTGCGGAGGAGGCTGCGCCTCCCCCTCCCCCCTCTGCGGGGGAGGGTGGCCCTCGCGTCAGCGAGGGTCGGGAGAGGGGAGCGACGGCGCAGGAAAATGCGTCAACCCACACGCCGGGCCAGGCTACTTCGGAAGCCGGTCTCCCCACTCCCGACCCCCTTCGGGGGCCACCCTCCCCCGCAAAGGGGGGAGGGAACGCGCGCGTTGCAGTTGCGCGTGACAACCAAAGCACCGCCCCCACCGGCGACGTCCACGCCAGCCCGTCGGTCCGCCAGCTCGCCCGCGAGCTTGGGATCACCCTCGACCGGGTGCCCGCCACCGGCCCCAAGGGGCGGATCCTGCGGGAGGACCTGCACGCCTTCGTCAAGGCGGCGCTCCAGGCCCCAGCCCAGGCCCAGGCCGCGCCCTCGGGCATTGGCGCCGGCCTGCCGCCCTGGCCGCAGGTGGATTACGAAAAGTTCGGTCCGGTGCATCGGGAGCCCCTGTCGCGGATCCAGACGATCTCCGGCGCCAATCTCAGCCGCAACTGGTTGACCATCCCGCACGTGACCAATTTCGACCGGGCCGACGTCACCGAGATCGAGGCGTTCCGGGTCGGGCTCAACACGGAGACGCGCACGCCTCCGGCCCGGGTCACCATGGTCGCCTTCCTGATCAAGGCCGCCGCCCTCGCGCTGCGGGCCTATCCGCGCTTCAACACATCCCTGGAAGGCTCCGACCTCGTCCTCAAGGACTACGTCCATATCGGCTTCGCGGTGGATACCCCGAAGGGCCTGATGGTGCCGGTGGTGCGCGACTGCGACCGCAAGGGCCTGATCGCGATCGCCACCGAGATGGCGGCGCTCGCCGACAAGGCCCGGGCTGGGACTCTCTCGGGCGCGGACATGCAGGGCGGGTGCTTCTCGGTCTCGTCGCTCGGCGGCATCGGCGGCGACGGCTTCACCCCGATCATCAACGCCCCCGAGGTCGCGATTTTGGGCGCGGCGCGCTCGCGCACGGAGGCGGTCTGGGACGGAAAAGCCTTCCAGCCGCGCCTGATCCTGCCGCTCAGCCTGTCCTGGGACCACCGGGTGTTGGACGGCGTCGCCGCCGCCCGCTTCCTCGGCCACATCGCCTCGGTCCTGTCGGACCTGCGCCGGGCGCTGTTGTGACGGCGATGCTGGGTGAGCGCCCCTCTCCTCCCCCCTGCAGACTAACGGATTCACGCATCGTTCCGACGGCAAGCGTTTGAAGCACCGCGCTTTTCCCCTCCCCCTTGCGGGGAGGGGCAAGGGGTGGGGGTGGTGCAGGATCGAGCCTCACGTGCCGTCTGAACCACCCCCACCTCCAACTTTTTCCCGCAAGGGGGAGGAGAGCTCGTCCCGCCTTCCGCGAGCCGATGTGTGAATATCCTAGCCCCTGCGGGGAGGCGTTGGAGGTGGGGGTGGTGCCGTAAGAGGCGCAACGGTGCCGCCTGCACCACCCCCACCCCTGACCCCTCCCCGCAAGGGGGAGGGGAAAACCCTGGCAGCCCCGATGCCTTCCGCCCATCCCCCTAGACTGTGATCGACGCCGCCATGCCCGAGACCCGCGAGATCCGCGTCCCCGATATCGGCGATTTTTCCGGCGTGCCGGTGATCGAGATCCCGGTGGCGCCGGGCGAGACAATCGCCCGCGACCAGACCCTGCTCATCGTCGAATCCGACAAGGCGACCCTCGACATCCCCTCCCCGGTCGCCGGCCGGCTGGTGGAGATGCTGGTCGGCCTCGGCGATACCGTCTCGGCCGGGACGCTGATCGCTCGGGTGGCCGTGGAGACCGAGACGACCGCTCCAGTGGCGGCCCCCGCCGCCGCGCCGGCGGACGAATCTTGCGATGTCCTTGTGATCGGCGGCGGGCCCGGCGGCTACGCGGCGGCGTTCCGGGCCGCGGATCTGGGGCAGCGCGTGATCCTGGTGGAGCGCGAGGCGACGCTGGGCGGCGTCTGCCTGAATGTCGGGTGCATCCCCTCAAAAGCGCTGCTGCACGTCGCCGCCGTGACCGAGGAGGCCGAGCGGCTCGCCGCCCACGGGATCAGCTTCGGCGCGCCGACGATCGATCTCGACAAGCTGCGGGCGTTCAAGGCCGGCACCGTGCGGCGCCTGACCGATGGGCTCAGCAACATGGCGCGCCAGCGCAAGGTCGAGGTCCTGCGCGGTACCGCGCGCTTCACCGGGCCGAACGCCGTCGCGGTGGCGTTGCAGGCGGGCGGCAGCCGCGCCGTCGCGTTCCGAAGCGCCATCGTGGCGGCGGGCTCGTCGCCAGTGTCCCTGCCGATGCTGCCCGATGACCCACGGATCGTGAATTCCACGGGTGCGCTGGAACTGCCCTTCGTGCCCCGCCGCCTGCTGGTGATCGGCGGCGGCATCATCGGCCTGGAGATGGCGACGGTCTACAGCGCGCTCGGCGCCCGGGTCGACGTGGTCGAGCGCCTGCCGAACCTGCTGGAGGGGGTGGACCGGGACCTCGTGGCGGTCTGGACCAAACGGAACGGCCACCGGTTCGACCGGATCCGCACCGGGGCGGAGGTCGTTTCCGCCAGTGCGACACCCGAAGGCATCGCCGTGACGCTCGCGGGCGAGGCGGAGCCCCAGGTCTACGACCTCGTGCTCCAGGCGGCGGGCCGGCGCCCGAACGGCGATGCGCTGGGCCTTGAGGCGGCCGGCGTCGCCGTGGAGCGCGGCTTCGTGCCGGTGGATGCGCAGATGCGCACCAGCGTGCCGCACATCCTGGCGGTGGGCGACCTCGTCGGGCAGCCGATGCTCGCCCACAAGGCGGTGCACCAGGGCCACGTCGCCGCCGAGGTGGCCGCCGGCCACAGGGCCGGGTTCGACGCGGCGGTGATTCCCTCGGTGGCGTATACCGATCCCGAGATCGCCTGGGCCGGCCTCACGGAGATTGCTGCCAAGGCGGCCGGGCGGGCGGTCGAGGTGGCGCGCTTCCCCTGGGCGGCCTCGGGCCGGGCCATCGCCAACGGCGCCGATTACGGCCTCACCAAGCTGCTGTTCGACGCGCAGACCCAGCGGATCGTCGGCGGCGCCATCGTCGGACCGAGCGCGGGCGACATGCTCGGCGAGATCGTGCTCGCCATCGAGATGGGCGCCGACGCGACGGATATCGGCCGCACGATCCACCCGCACCCGACACTTGGCGAGACCATCGGGCTCGCCGCCGAGGCCGCGCTCGGCCTCTGCACCGACCTGCCTCCGGCGCGGCGCTCGGCATAGTCTCGACCCCAAGGCTCAGGTTGGCTAAACCGTCTGCCGCGAGGCCGGGGACGGCTCGGCTGCGCCGGCCCGTCCGCAGAACAACAGGACGCCTCCACCCCGGGGGGATTCGGGCCGAGACGATGCGGTGTGCCGAATTAGCCGGTCCGGGACGTTCCGATGCCAAGAGTCACCATCACCGCGCTTGATCCGCGGGCGGTCAAACGCTGCGTCGCGTTCCTGGTCCGGCGCGACTGGGCGCTCCATCTCGGCCTCGCCGCGCTGCTGGCGGGGATCCCGATGAGGCCGTCCACCGTCGCGGCCGAGGCGCCGGCCGCCGCTCAGCCGCAGGCCGCCCTGATTGCGTCCCTGCAGAGCCGGGTGCTGGCGGCCCACAGCGCGACCCTGGCGTTGGAGAGCTGGTGCGCCGACCACAAGCTCGCCGGCGATCCGCATCTCGTCGCCCAGCGCATGAGCGTCGCCGACAAGCCGCTCAGCCCCGCCCAGCGCGCCCGCCTGGCGATCGGTCCCGACGAGCCGGTGCGCTACCGCCGGGTCCGGCTGGCCTGCGGCGACCGGGTCCTGTCGGAGGCCGACAACTGGTACGTCCCGGCGCGCCTGACGCCCGAGATGAACGCGACCTTGGACGGCACCCGCACGCCCTTCGGCCGGGTGGTGCGTCCGCTGGAGCCGACCCGGCAGACCATCGCGGTCCGCCCGTTCCCGCAGGCCGCGGCGACAGGCCCCGACGACCCGCTGTTCGAGATCGATGCGGTGCTTTCCACCGGCGCTGGCCAGCCGTTCTGCGAGGTCGCCGAGACCTATCTGGGCGGTGCACTGCCGGAAGCTTCGCGGTAAGAGAGCCTCAAACGGCCGGTTCGGGAGGAACGAGGATGCGTCGCGCGGTCTTGGCTTTGCTCGCTTCGATGCCGGTCTGCGGCCCGGCCCTGGCCGCCGATCCGGCCGGCCTCTGGCTCACCGAGACCGGCAGTTCCCGGGTGAAGGTCACCCCCTGCGGTGGCGGCTATTGCGGCACCATCGTCAGCGCCCCCGGCAAGGCCCTCGACGCCAAGAACCCGGACCCGGCACTACGCAACCGCAGCGTCGTCGGGGTGCAGATCCTCGACGCAAGGCAGGCCGATGGGGCCGGCTATAGCGGCTCGCTCTACAATCCGAACGACGGAAAGACCTATTCCGGCGCGCTGCGGCTGACCGGCCCGAACGCGCTCGAAGTCTCCGGCTGCGTGATGAGCGTGTTCTGCAAGCGCCAGACGTGGACCCGGGTGAATTGACGCGGAGGCGACAGGATCACCGGCGGTGCCGACCGCCCTTTTAGAAGATCGTTCTCCCGTGCCTCCCGGTTGGGCAGGTGGGATCTTCTGTCGGGATTCCAGTCGTCGACGCGACGCATCATGCGTTCCCGCCAGTCTGTCGCAGAGGCGGCCAGTTTTTCCGAAACGCAAAGCCGGATCTGTCATCCAAGCCTGACCTCGTTCAACCCGCCTGCTTATGCGCTGCACGGCGATGAATGGTCTGAAACCAGCAAAGTGAATGGTCCGGCCTCCCTCGCGCACTCAAGCTTGGACAGAATATTATTCCCTCACACGAGGGACCGACAGGTAACTCGAAGGGCGAATACCGGTACACGACGGCGTGATTTATCGATCTACAGGGGATCGATTGCGCGCGACCGAAGTTCTTTGCCTCGACTCGACAGAGACAGGACTTCTCATGACCAAGACGATTCTGGCCGCCACCCTCGCGACCTTCCTGGCCGCGCCGGCCTTTGCCCAGGTGATCGAGACGCCGACCAGCACCGCTGTGGTTGTGCCGCCCGGTGCCCCCGGTGTTGTGACGCCGCAATCGAACGCGACCGGGGCCGAGGGCGCCATCACCTACTCGCCGACCGGACGGCCGGCGGATTCGATCTCCAACGATTCCGCCGCCGCCGGCAACGCCAACCAGCCCACGCAGGTCGCGCCGCAGGGCGGCGGCGGCGGGAAGTAAGCCGCACACCAAACTCTGAAGCGGGTCGCGTCGGTGACGACGCGGCCCGTTCTCGTAACTGCGGCGTCGCCTCAGGCTGCCTCGGTCAGCGCCTGCTCGATCGCGTCGAGGGCCGCCTCGGCACCGGCACCGTTGGGGCCGCCGGCCTGGGCCATATCGCGGCGACCGCCGCCGCCCTTGCCGCCGAGCGCGCCGGCCCCCGCGCGGACCAGCCCGACCGCGTCGTAGCGGCCGGTCAGATCCTCGGTGACGCCGACCACGAGTCCGGCCTTGCCGTCGGCCGAGACGCCGACGATCGCCACGATGCCGGAGCCCAGACGCTTCTTCTCCTCGTCGATGATCGGCTTGAGGTCGCGCATATCGAGCCCCTCGACCACCGAGCGCCGGAACGCCACGCCGCCGATTTCGCTCTGGCGTGACGAACGACCCGAGTCCGGGTCCGAAGAACCCATGGCGAGCTTGCGGCGGGTGTCGGCCAATTCCCGCTCCAGGCGGCGCTTCTCTTCCATCAAGGCCGTCAGGCGATCGGGCGCCTCCGTGACCGGCGCCTTGAGGATGCCGGCCAGGGCGGCGAGCGTGCGGGCCTCCTCGGCCCGGTGATGGCGGGCCGCATCGGCGGTGAGCGCCTCGATCCGGCGCACGCCCGCGCCGACCGCGCTCTCACCGACGATCGTGATCGCCCCGATATCGCCGGTGCGCCCGGCATGGGTGCCGCCGCACAGTTCGATGGAAAAATTCTTGAGGCGGGCGCGACCTGTCTCGCCGCCGTCCGCATCCACCGGCAGGCCCATCGAGACGACGCGCACCTCGTCGCCGTACTTCTCGCCGAACAAAGCCCGGGCGCCGGACGCGATGGCGTCGTCCACCGCCATCAGCTTGGTCACCACCGGGGCGTTCTGGAGCAGCACCGCGTTGGCGATGTCCTCGACCCGGGCGAGTTCCTCAGCCTCGATCGGCTTCGGATGGCTGATGTCGAAGCGCAGCCGGTCGGGGCTGACCAGCGAGCCCTTCTGAGCGACGTGGTCGCCCAGCACCTGCCGCAGCGCCTCGTGCAGGAGATGGGTGGCGGAGTGATTGGCCCGGATCGCCTTACGGCGGGCATGGTCGACCTTCAGCTCCACCGGCTGGTCGAGGCTGAGCGTCCCCTCCTCCACGCTGACATGGTGGACGAACAGGTCGCCGAGCTTCTTCTCGGTGTCGGTGACGCGGGCCCGAAGCCCGGCGCTCAGAATCTGGCCGGTATCGCCGACCTGACCGCCGGATTCCGCGTAGAAC
>Ga0182232_1000350_pt1 | contig 11992 bp, 11 predicted proteins | sample G6R1MG_30_FD_155484 | JGI IMG/M metagenome (GOLD analysis project Ga0182232, IMG submission 155484) | Phyllosphere microbial comminities from miscanthus, Michigan, USA - G6R3_NF_07NOV2016_LD2 MG | ecosystem: Host-associated > Plants > Phyllosphere > Phylloplane/Leaf | place: USA: Michigan... | reverse complement strand
AGCCTACGCCGCCGTGGAGCAGCAGGTCTTCCAAAATAAGCTCGCCGAGGCCCAAACCGGCCTCAACAACCTGCTGCGCAACTACCCCGGCCACGCCCTCACCGACGATGCCCTGTACCTGAAAGCCCAGCTTCAGCGCCGCACCGGCGACTACGCCGGGGCCACCGCCACCCTCAAGCTGCTCACCGAAAACCCCAAATTCGACGTGCTCAGCGACGATGCGCTGTTCTTGCTGGCCCGCATTCAGGAGGAGGACGTGAAGGACCGGGCGCAGGCCCAAACGCTGTATCAGCAGCTGCTCACCAAGTACCCCGGTAGCATCTACGTGGCCGAGGCGCGCAAGCGGTTTCGCAAGCTGCGGGGCGATGCGGTGCAGTAGGGGAGGCTAAATATGACAGTTACTATCAGGTATTTCCTGGGATGGGGACAGTTTTAAATTTGTTTCAAATCATGACTACCAGTATGATGCTTAAATTGCCTTCATATCTGTAAGTTACTTCTTACTTTCTCTCCCTAGCTGTGTACCGCAAACTTCTACTGTATCTATCCCTACTCTCGCTGACCCAATGCAGTAAGTGCAAGGAAGAGCTTTTTCCTAAAAAGCCGCCTACGCCAGCGGTACTTCCTCCCGAAACACAAATAGGTGCCCGAGCCTGTGGATGTCGGGTAAACGGAACGACCTTTGCAACATTGAATACAATCAAGTGTAATGGAGATTGGCAAGGTCTGAATACACTCGCTATCAGCGGAACCTTGAATCGAACAAGCAGCTATGATGACGACGTTTTTGGATTTAATATTTTACTAAACGGCCCGTTGCGAAGTGGTCAATCCTTCGCGTTAAGCCCCTTTAATCAGCCAATTAATCCTGCTGCCAGCCAATTCGCTGCTACGGCTATTGCTAATGGCTACCAGTGCAGTTATCGGGGGAATTATGTCAAATCGGGTCGCGTCGAATTAACAAAGTTTGATGGGGTTCAACGAATTGCCGCAGGCCGCTTTGCGTTCACTATTTATGAAGTCGGTGGCTGCGACACATTGCGCGTAACCGATGGTCGTTTTGACGTCAATTTTTAAAATTGTGTTCCTATGTAGAGTGTAGGTAGGTCGAAAAATACCTACCCGCACACCTCCAGTAGCATCGCCTCCAGCGTGAGGCCCGGCCCAAAGGCGCAGCTAAGCACCTTGGCCCCGGCGTCGGCGGGGGTGAGGGTGGCCAGCAGCTCGCGCAGCACGAAGAGCACCGTGGCCGACGACATATTGCCGTAGTCGCGCAGCACCTGGTAGGCCAGGCGGTTGTCGTGCGGGGTGAGGCCCAGCGCTTTCTCAATGGCTTCCAGAATCTTACGGCCGCCGGGGTGCAGGGCAAAATGCCGGATATCGGCCAGCTCGACCGGCAGCTCGTGCAGCAGTCCAGCCACCAGCGGCCCGATGCCCCGCTCGATGAGCGCCGGCACGTAGCCCGAGAGCGTCATCTCGAAGCCCGTGTCGCCGATGTGCCAGGCCATGTCGCGGGTGCCCTCGGGGGCCAGGCCGCAGTGGAAGGCTTGCAGCGCCAGGCAGGGCGCGGGGCCGGGCAGCGGCTGCCCCAGCACCAGGGCCGCCGCCGCCCCATCGCTGAAGAGAGCGTTGCTCACGAGGTGGTCGGCGTCGTGGCTTTTTTGGAAGTGCAGGGTACACAGCTCCACGCTCACCACCAGCACCCGCGCCGTGGGCTCGGCCCGCACTATGCTGTCGGCCAGGCGCAGGGCATTCACGGCCGCGTAGCAGCCCATAAAGTTGACGCAGGTGCGCCGCACGCTGATTGGCAGCCCTAGCGCCGACACCAGCTCGATATCCAGCCCCGGCGCGTACATGCCCGTGCAGCTCACCGTGATGAGGTGCGTGAGGCTGTCGGCCGCGATGCCGGGCGCCAGCGCTAGCGAGGCTTGCACCGCCGCCACGGCCAGCGGCAGCGCCTCGCGCCGGTAGGCGGCCATGCGCGCACTCACGGTAGGGAAGGGCTCCAGGCCGGGCGTATTGGGGTAAAACTCGTAGTCGCCCGCCGCCCGGCCGTAGTCGGGCAGCACCGAGTGGCGGTGCCCGATGCCCGAGGCCCGGTAGAGCGCCCGCAGCTTGCGCGTGCCGTCCGCGTCCAGCTCCAGGGCCTGCGCCATAAAATCGGCAATCACGGGCTGCGCCAGGCGGTGGGGTGGGGTAGCGGTGCCGATGGCACCCAGGTAGCTGGGCATTCTGATAGTGAGTAATGAGTAGTGACTAGTGCCTAATTGACTGGTGATGAATAGGTAGTGCTTATTCACCAACAATCGTTCGTCGCCGTAGCGTTACTTACGCAGCCCGGCCAGTTTCAGTGCGCCGATGCCCGGATTTTACTGCGGTAGCGGGCCTTTTCGGCGCGGGTTTCCGCAGGGCTAAACCGCAGAGTTTCGCAAGGCGTTCGAGTGGGCGTAGAGACGCATAGTTGCGTCTCGTCGTTATTCGGCCCGCCCTGATATGAGACGCAACTATGCGTCTCTACGCCCGCCTAAAACGCCTGCCCATGCGTCTGCCGCATCAGTGTGCGCACGGCGGCCGGCCAGTACCGCAGGCCGCCCACCACCAGCTCGCTCAGCACCGGCCCGCCAAAGAGGCGCTGCACCGCCCGCCCCACGTGCAGCCGCGCCCCGAAGGTGCGCTGCCACGCCTGAGCGTAGGCGGCTTCCAGGGCCGGGCGCGGCAGCTGCCCGCGCAGGTACTGGCTGGCGAGCGGGGCGGCGAGCGCGGCGCCGTGCAGGGCCATGGCCATGCCATTGCCGCAGAGCGGCGTGATGAGGCCGGCCGCGTCGCCGAGCATCAGCAGGTGCTGCTCCACGGGCTGCTTGGGGGCAAAGGAAATCTCGTTTATCACCTCGGGCTGCGCATACAGGCGCTCGGCGTGGCGCAGAATGTCAGTCAGGTGCGGGTTTTGGGCTAATACTTCGCTTTCCAGCGCCGCGATGCTGCCGTGGGGCTTAAGGTTGGCGCGGGTGGTGAGGTAGCAAAAGCACAGCTTATCTTCTTCGATGGCCGAAATGCCCGCGTAGCCATCCCGGAAATTGTGCAGCGCGATGAGGTCGCGCGGGAAGCCGGGCAGCCGCAGGTGGTGCTTCACGCCCAGGTAGGGCGAGCGCTGCCCAAAAAACGGCCTTTTTAGCTGCCGGTCTAGCGCGCTACGCTTACCGTAGCTGCCCAGCACCAGCCGGGCCGTGAGCTGCCGGCCATCGGCCAAGGTCAGCGTGTGGCGGTCGGCCGCGGCCTCAAAAGCTACGTCCGTGACCGTGGCGGGCAGCACAAATTCCACGCCCCGCGCCAGGGCCAGCTTATACAGAAAATCATCGAGCGCGTAGCGGCTCACGCCGAAGCCACCCAGGTCGAGCGGGCTGTCGAGCACGCGCCCGGCCGGCGACGACAGCCGGAACCGGCTGATGCTGGCCGGCTTCAGCGGCGCGGGGTCGGCCCCCAGCCGGCGCAGGTAGGGCAGCACCTCGTGGCTCACATACTCGCCGCACACCCGGTGAAACGGGTACTGCTTGCGCTCGATTACCACCACCCGGTGCCCGCGCCCGGCCAGGTCGAGGGCGGCCGCCAGGCCCGCCAGCCCGCCGCCCACCAGCGCCACATCGGCCGGGGCCGCAACTACAGAAAAATTATTAGCAGGAAAAGCTACCACTTTACCGGGTTAAAATTGGCTTCGGTCGTTATATTGCGATTTCGCTTAGCTTATGCCAGCTGGTTATTGTACTTTTGTAAAACCAAAATCATGGCTAGCCGTAACTTTAATCCCACCCCGCTAAGCTATTCTGGTTGTTAGGACTATGAAAAAACGGATACTATTCTCGCTCGTCTGGCTCGCTAGCCTTGGCATGCTGTGCGACAGCCTGCCCGCGCTCGCCAAGGCGACCCCGCCGGTGCACCACCAGGCCATTGCCCGCGCCACTACCGACGAGCGCACGCTGGTCGTGTACCCCAACCCCAGCACCGGCATCATTCACCTGACCATAAATGGCCTCGAAGGCCGCCGCGCCGAAGTTACCGTGCTCAACGTAATCGGCACCGTGATGTACCGCGAAACGCTTACTGAACTAAGCGAGCGCTCGACCAAGACCCTGGATTTGAGCCGCTTTGCCAATGGCCTCTACTATGTGAAGCTGGAGGCCGATAATTCGAGCCAGCTCTGCAAGCTCATCATCCGCTAGCCGAGGAATAAACGAGAGCTGCCCGATGCGGCTCCCAAACAAAAAAGCAGCCTAATGAGGGCTGCTTTTTTTGGTCGGGGCAAAAAGCCTAGCGGGCGGCCACGGGGGCGGGCGTTACCAAGTTGCGGACCCGGCGAGCAGTTTCAAGCGCCATGATGACGGTAGCGCCAACGATGGCCAAAAGCAATAACCACATAGTCGTAATTGGGAAAAAAGTAAGGAGAGCACTTGGCCTTCGCCGTAGCGCAGCCAAGGTACGGTACTTTAACCCCCAAACTGCCGCCAGGGTTAGTGTAAAATTAAGGCATTCAGGCCCTGCGTCTCAATTTGTACACGCAGCGGTTGCGCTGGCCGGGGCGTATACCTGTTCTGGCGAGCGAAGCGAAGTAATCGCACCCCAACGGCAACGCTCAACAGGTGCGACTACTTCGCTCCGCTCGCAAGGATAAGTTGCTTTCGGAAGCAATAAAAAGCGTATTAGCCAGCTACTTGGGCAGGCGCAGCTCACCGCTTTGCAGCAGGCGGTAGAGCGTGGAGCGACCCACGCGCAGGCGGGTGGCGGCGGCTATCACGTCGCCCTGGGTGCTGAGCAGCGTGTTTTGCATAATGGCCAGCGTTTGTTCGCGCAGCGATGGGCCAGCCTCGCCGCTGCTGCCGGGCGCGGGCGGCAGCTCGCGGCTGCCGGGCTGGTTTTGCAGCGAAGGCAGGTCGACGGCCCGGATGTGCCGGCCCTCGGCCAGCACGGCGGCCAGCTCTACCACGGCCCGCAGCTCGCGTACATTGCCCGGAAAGGCGTAGGCCAGCAGCCGCTTGCGGGCCTCCGTGTCGAAGCCGCGCACGGGCAGGCGGTTTTGTTCGCTAAAGCCACGCACAAAAAAATCGGCCAGCAGCAGCTTGTCGTCGCCGCGGGCACGCAACGGTGGCAGCTCGATGGGCAGCCCCAAAAGGCGGTAGTACAGGTCTTCGCGGAAGCGCCCGGCGCGGGCCTCGGCGGCTAGGTCGCGGTGCGTGGCCACCACCAGGCGCACATCGAAGGGGATGGGCTTGGAGCCGCCCACGCGCACCACCACCCGCTCTTGCAGCACCCGCAGCAGCTTGGCTTGCAGCGTCAGCTCCAAGTCGCCTATCTCGTCTAAGAACAGCGTGCCGCCGCTGGCGGCCTCAAAATGCCCCACCCGCCGGGCCGACGCCCCGGTAAAGGCGCCTTTTTCGTGTCCAAATAGTTCGCTCTCAATTAGCTCGCGCGGAATAGCGGCCATATTTACGGCCACAAACGGCTGGCTGGCGCGCTCCGACTGCGCATGAATGGCCTGCGCCACTAGCTCCTTGCCCGTGCCGGTTTCGCCGGTTATCGACACCGTGATGGTGGTGCGGGCGGCTTTGCCCACCAGCTCGCGCACGCGGTGCATGCTGGCGTGCTCGCCCAGCAGCCGGCGGGCGGCCTGCGGACACGGTGGCCGGGACGGCCGCGCCGGCGGCGGCGCCTGGTGCAGCTGGCCCAGCAGCTGCCAGAGGCGGTCGGGCGTGCTGGCGTCCTTGAGTAGGTAATTAGACGCCCCGTGGCGCATGCACTCCACGGCCGTGCTGACATCGGCCTGGCTCGAAACCAAGTAGATAGCGGCCTGCGGCAGCTGCTCGCGCAGGCGCTGCACCGTCCGGAATACGGCCACGTCGGGCGCGGGGCCGCAGTCGTAAATCAGGGCATTGGGCGGCGTATCGGTCTGAATCTGCGCCAGTACCAGCGCGGGACTGGCAAAGCGCTGCAAGCGGTGGTCGGGGTTGCGCTCGAGGTGGTAGCTGAGCAAGCTGGTATAGGCCTCGTTAGCGCCAAGGAGCCATATTCCTAGGGTGGTGTCTGTTGTCATAGAAGGGTAAGGCCGATAGCATAGCTAACACGTACCGGGAAGGATAACGGTAAAGTTTATATTGAAAAATTTATAATATAACAACTTATTAGTAATGGTAATGACTTATGCAAAAATAAGTCATTATGAGGCTATTAGGTTTCGTGCGGTGTCCATTTGTTGGAAATATTGCTCAAATTGGGAATGAATTCGTTTACTGGTATTGCAATAAGCTATTAGCATTCAAGAGAATACCCTGATGGCAGCATCCTTGGGCGATAGAGGGCACACCCTGCCATTCTTTCCCTGCCGTTATGTTATTTATTGAAAAAATACCATTCAAGTTTCGGGCACCCGCCCAGCTTTTTGCCTTTGTATGGCTGCTTTTGCTGGGCCACACCAGCAGCCGGGCGGCCGGGCGGGCCTACTACTCTACCGGCGACAGCATTGGCCTGGCCAGCAGTGGCAGCCGCGTCGAGCTGGCCACCCGGCTGCAAGCAGGTGCGCTGAGCCTGACGGCCAGCGTGCGCCCACCCAGCGTGTTGGGCCTGGGGGTGCTGGGGCCGGTGGCCACGGTGCGCCTGCCCCTGAGTGGCGTGGCCCCGGCGGGCTACCGCGCCGGAGTGCTCGTATCGACTACCAACAGCGGCCTGCTGAGCACCCGCGCCCTCGAAACGGTAACGCTGCGCACGTACCTGCACAGCACCCTGCGCGAAACCCAGCCCGTGGATGCCGCCGTGCTGCGGCTGGCGCTGCTGGCCGCCGCCGGGCAGCCGCAGCAGCTCGAGTTTACGACCAGCCTGAGCTTCGACCGGGTAGAGGTAAGCTTTGACCCCGGCGCGCTAACGCTGGATTTGCTCGGCTACCCAACTACTAACATCTTGTATGGCTACGCGGTAGCGCCTGGCGTGCCCAAAAAGGTAACCGGCTACCTGTCGCAGTTCGGCAGTGCCGCGGGCGGCCTCTACGGCACCACCAACAGCGCCAACCTGCCCGTGGCCGTGTGCGCCGGCAGCACGGTTATTGACCCCCAAAATGCCGTCGATAACAGCCTCACCAACTACGCTTACTTCAACACCCTGGCGGGCGTGGGCTGCACCAGCACGCTGCAAGTAAAGCTGGCCGGCACGGTGCCCGGCCCCGGCTACCGGGCGGGCTTTGTGGTGGGCAGCGCGGGCTTGCTCGATGTGGGCCTGCTGAATGGCCTGCGCCTGCGCACCTTTTTGGGCACCGCCGAGCAAGAGGCTTCGGGCGCTGGTAATCTACTGGATGTAAAGCTGCTGGCCGACGACCAAGCCTTCGTGAGCTTCCCCGTTACCAAGGCATTTGATGGCGTCAGCATCGAGCGCGGCGCGGCGGTGGCGCTCGTCAACAACCTGCGCCTGTACTATGGCTTTGGGCTGGCCGAGGATGCCTTCACTACCAGCCCGGTAGTTACCTCGTTTGCCTTCAGCCAAGGGCGCTACACCAGCAGCCAGGGCGGCGTGGTGTGCGCGGGCTGCGGCAGCAATTTGGGCACGGCGGGCGGCCAGCCTTACTTGCGGCTCAGCCAGGGCATTGCGCTGGGGGGCACCAATTGGGCACGGCTGGAACTGAATGGCGCCGGCCGGGCGGGCAACCGGGCGGGCATCGTGCTGGGCCAAAATACGCTGGTAGACCTCAGCGCCCTGGCCAACGTGGTGCTGGCCACCTACGACGCGGCCGGCAACGTGCTCGAAACGGCCAGCACCTCGACCGCCCTGGCCCTCAACGTGCTGCCCGACAACCGCCAGGAAGTAACCTTCCGTACCACCCGCGACTTCGCCCAGGTCGGCCTCGCCATCAACTCGACCCTGGGCCTGGCCACTACCGTCGATGTATACTCCGCCTTTGCCGACGACCTGGGCCTGCTGCAAGTGGGGCCGGCCGCCGGGCCGCTGCCCGTGGTACTCACCAGCTTCACGGTGCGCCGGGCATCTGGCAACTCCGCCGCCGAGGTAGCCTGGGTTACCGCCAGCGAGCAGCGCAGCGCTCGCTTCGTGGTAGAGCGCGCTACCAGCCCGCAGGCCGGCTTTGGGGCGGTGGGCGAGGTGGCGGCGGCCGGCACCAGCGCCGCCGCCCGCCGCTACACCCTGCGCGATGCCGCCGCGCCCACCCGCGCCACCAGCTACTACCGCCTGCGCCAGGTCGATACCGATGGCCGCGAAACCCTGTCGCCGGTAGTGGCGCTGGCTGCTAGCGGCGGGGCTGGCCCAGGCTTCATGCTTTATCCCAATCCGGCCCCGGCCGGCACGGTCAGCCTGAGCTTGGACACGCCCGTGAGCGCGGGGGCGGTGGTCGTTATCTATTCGCCGGTGGGCCAGGTGGTGCGGCAGCAGGCGGTGGGCGCGGCGGCCGAGCAGCCCGCAGCGTTCTCCACGGCCGGGCTACCGGCCGGCATCTACCACGTCGTGCTGCACGACGCGGCTGGCCAGGCGCTGGGCACCCAGCGCCTGGTAGTTAGCAATTGATTCTAGTCCTGGATAGTAGTCCTTCATTTTTAGTCCGATAGTCCGTTAGCTCGTTTCGTTAAGCCAAAAAGAGCCGCTCCCTGCTGCCAGGGAGCGGCTCTTTTTTGAGGCTGAGGCAGGCTTAGTATGAAGCTGGCGCCAGCTCCATCCAGGCCGGGCAATGGTCGGAGTGCACGGCATCGGGCCAGAGGCCGGCGTCGTGCAGGCGGGGCAGCAGCGCTTGGTCGAGTAGCAGGTGGTCGAGGCGCCAGCCCACGTTGCGCTGGCGCGAGCCGGCCCGGTAGCTCCACCACGAGTACTGGCCGGTGGCCTCGGGGTGCCGCTCCCGAAACGAGTCGCGGAAGCCATCGGCCAGGAAATCCCGGAACCATTGGCGCTCCTCGGGCGTGTAGCCGGGGCTGTTTTGGTTGGCCTTGGGGTTGTGCAAGGCAGCAGTTATAATCGCCCCCGATGATGAGGGGCGGCACCATGGGGTCTTGCCGCAGCCGCGCCACGTAGGCCCGGAAGTAGTGCAGCCACTTTACCTTAAACGCCTGCCTTTCGGGCCCGCTCGTGCCCGAGGGCATGTAGGTGTTGAGCACCGAAAAGCCGTCAAAATCGAGCCGCAGCACGCGCCCCTCGTCGTCGTAAAGTGGCTCGCCGCAGCCCGTAACCACCGCTTGGGGCACAGCCCGGCAAAAGGTAGCCACGCCGCTGTAGCCCGGCTTTTGGGCGGGGTGCAGGTAGGCGTGGTAGCCCAGCGCCTCGAAGCCGCTCACGTCGAGCGGCGCGGTGCCGGCCTTTATTTCTTGCAGGCACAGCACGTCGGGCTGGCTGGCGGCCACCCAGTCGAGCAGGCCCTTGCTCAGGGCCGAGCGCAGGCCGTTGACGTTGTAAGAAACTATCCTCATATCGCTGATTTTCGGTGATTAACCGTGATGGCGCTGATTATTCGGCGCTGCGCCGGTTGTCCTTGCGAGCGTAGCACAGCAATCGCACCGACGCGGCGCAGCTGAGCTGCTGCGATTGCTGTGCTGCGCTCGCAAGGACAACCTCGATTCCTTTACTCCCCACGCTCCAAGGCTTCGAAATATTCCAGGATGTGCCATTTTAGCATTCGCTCCTGCTCTTTGAGGTTGGCGAAGGGCACCGGGTTCAGCAGCTTATAGTGCGGCCAGCCGTCGGCATCCACGTGCGCTAGCTCGTAGTGGCCGCTGAGGCTGAAGAGCTTACAGGTAGCAATGTGCATGAGGTCCTGCTTTTGCTCCTTCGTAAACTCGGCCACGCCCTGCCCCAACTCCTGCACCCCGATGAGCAGCAGCAGCGCATTGAGGTCGGGCCGGCGGCCGAAACGCTCGTGCAGGTCGGCCATCAGCGCCTCCCAGCGGGCATTAAAATTGGCCTCGCTTTCGGCGGTATTCGGGCTTAGGTTAGTGGGCATGCGGCGGCTGGGCAGGGGAGTGGTGCGCCTCGCCCAGGGCGGCCTCGGCGCGCAGGGTTTCCCAGTACTCGACGGCCCGGCGAAAGTGCGGAATCACGATGCTGCCGCCGATGAGGTTGGCGATGGAGAAGACCTCAAACAGCTCGTCGTCCGAGAGGTTTTCCTCGTGGCACTTGCCCAGGTGATACTTCACGCAGTCGTCGCAGCGCAGCACCAGCGAGCAGGCCAGGCCCAGCATTTCCTTCACCTTCACGGGCAGCGCGCCCTCGGCGTAGGCGTTGGTGTCGAGGTTAAAAAAGCGCTTGATAACCTTGTTGTCGTACGACATCACCCGCTCGTTCATGCGCTGGCGGTAGTCATTAAAATCAGTGGTAAGAGACATAAGAATGTAGGGTAAGCTTGCGCTTGCCAATGCAAGCGCAAGCAGTAATTGCTTACTACAAAGAACGCGCTGCGAGGTTCGGCGCGCTGCTACCTTGCAGCCAGCTAACGCCTACTACACCCTATGCTGCTGCGCCCGTTGCTCACCGATTTGCTGGCTCTGTTCTTCCCGCACGCCTGCCTGGCTTGCCAGCAGCCGCTGGTAGCCGGCGAGCGCCACCTCTGCACTACTTGCCGCGCCGAGCTGCCTTATACCGACTACCACCTGCTGCCGCCCGACCAAAACCCGCTGGCGCGCCGCTTTTGGGGCAAGCTGCCGGTGGCGCACACGCTCAGCTACCTGCGCTTTTTGCGGCACGGCCGCGTGCAGCACCTGCTGCACCAGCTCAAGTACCAGGGCCAGCAGGGCGTGGGCAAGGCGCTGGGGCAGCTCTACGGCGCCGAGCTAGCCTCGGCGGGCCTGGCCCCGGCCTTCGACCTTATCGTGCCCGTGCCGCTGCACCGCCGCAAGCTGGCGCGCCGGGGCTTCAACCAGGCCGATGCCTTTGCCGAGGGCCTCGCCGCCGCCCTGCCCTGCCCCTGGCGCGCCCACGCCCTGCGCCGCACCGAATACACCAACTCCCAAACCCGCAAAAGCCGCGCCGAGCGCTGGCAAAACGTGGCTACGGTCTTCGAAGTAGCGCGGCCCCAAGAAGTAGCTGGCCGCCATATTCTGCTGGTCGATGACGTGCTGACCACCGGCGCCACGCTCGAAGCCTGCGGCGCGGCACTGCTGGCCGCCGGGGCCAGCCAACTCAGCATCGCCACCATAGCCTGCGCTGAGTAGACCGCATATCCAGACCGCAGAGTCAAACGGATTAAACGGATTTCGCAGATACGCCTGCTGCGCAGGCTGGCTAGGCATAGTTTTGAGCGGATTGGTAGATTGAGAAAATAAATAATGATAGCTGCAAACAAGAAAGGCCACCCATTTGGGTGGCCTTTCTTGTTTGCAGCAAACTTCGGAGTAGTCAGCCCGGCGCAGCCGGGCGTATCTGCGAAATCCGTTTAATCCGTTTGAATCTGCGGTCAATCAGTGGCTACTTGTTGCTGCCAGCGTTAATCATCGCGCAGCGGAAGCCAATCGTGGCCGTAGCCGAATCCTCAGCCATAAAGCGGCGGGTGCCGGGCGAGAGGTAGTAGGCCACATCGCGCCACGAGCCGCCTTTGTACACGCGCACGTGGTCGTCAATCAACGACTGGTAGCCCTTCTTGTCGTAGCCTTTTTCGGGGTCACTCACGCCGTTGCGGCGGAAGGGGTTGAGGTCTTCCACGTCTTGGTACGAGAGGGGGCGGTACACGTCCTGCACCCACTCGTTCACGTTGCCGGCCATGTTGTAGAGGCCGTAGTCGTTGGGCGGGTAGGCGTACACGTAGTCCGTAATCATGGCGCCGTCGTTCAGGCTGCCCGCGATGCCGGCGTAGTCACCCCGGCCGCGCTTGAAGTTGGCCAGAAACTGACCCTGCTTTTTGCCATACGGGTTACGGGTCGAGCGGCCATCCCAGGGGTAAATACGCTTCACTTCCTGGTTTTCGTTGCCTACTTCCTGCACGCCCACGAGGGCCTGGGCGGCAAATTCCCACTCCGCCTCGGTGGGCAGGCGG
>Ga0182232_1000349_pt1 | contig 12006 bp, 1 predicted proteins | sample G6R1MG_30_FD_155484 | JGI IMG/M metagenome (GOLD analysis project Ga0182232, IMG submission 155484) | Phyllosphere microbial comminities from miscanthus, Michigan, USA - G6R3_NF_07NOV2016_LD2 MG | ecosystem: Host-associated > Plants > Phyllosphere > Phylloplane/Leaf | place: USA: Michigan... | reverse complement strand
AGGGCCGAGGGTTCCTCGACGGGGGTGCCGTACCGGCGGGCCTCGCCCTGTCGACCGACGCGGGCACGCTTTCGGGCACGATGGCCCTCACGGGCACGGCCCCCGGCCTGAGCCTGCGGGTCGTCGACCTGTACGACGGCTCCTCGGGATTCTCCGCGCCCTTCTCCGTGCAGGGACTCGGCAAGCCGGCTGTCGCGGGGGCGACGTCCTCGACCGCCGTGCTCGGCTACCCCTTCACCCTCGCGCCCGTCGGCTCGAACGTGCTGGGCACCGCGTCCTGGTCCCTGTCCGGCACGCTCCCCGCCGGCCTGGCGTTCGACCCCTCCACCGGTACCGTGTCCGGTACGCCCACGGCGTTGACCGCCTCGCCCGCGAGCCTCGCGGTCACTTTGGTCGATTCATACGACGGCTCGTCCTCCGGCCCCGTCGCGTTCACGCTGTCCGTCCAGCCGAAGGGGACCATCGTCCTCGGCGGGATATCAGGGCCGTACACGGCCTTCGCCGGGCGCCAGTTCTCCTTGGCACCCACCATCGCCGGGGCGGACGGGGCCGCATCGTGGACCCTGTCGTCCCTGCCGTCATGGGTCTCGTTCAATACCTCGACGGGGCGGATCTCCGGCACACCGTCCGCGCCCGAACCCTCCGGCGCCCTGCAGTTGTCCGTGACGGACGCCGCGGGCAAGTCGGCCTCGTCGCCGACGTTCACCCTGGATGCCGTGCGCCCGCTCTCCCTGGCCTACGGTCCGGCCTCGGCGAACCAGGGGTCCGCCATCGCCATCACGCCGAGCGTCTCGGACGCCTCGGGGACGGTGCGCTTCTCCCTCTCGGGCACCCTGCCGGACGGTGTCACGCTCGACCGGTCCACCGGGACGCTGGGCGGCACGACGTTCGTGACCGGGACCTACCCGCTGGCCGTCACCGCCTCCGACGACCGCGCAACCTCGGACGCGGTCCCGGTGAACCTCCAGGTCACGGCCTCGCCCTGGCAGGCCTCGATGCCGGCCCAGCCCGGCGGGGCCGTCGGCAAGCCCTTCTCGGCGGTGCCCTCCGCGTCCGGGTTCGCCGGTCCGCTCGCGTGGTCGTTCCCCGCGGGTGCCACCGTGTCGGGGTCCGCCATGCCCCCACTCCCCTCATGGGCCAGCGTCGCGGCCTCAACGGGCGCGGTCACCGGCACGCCGCCAGCGGCGGGTTCCTGGGGGCCCTATGTCCTGGAGGTGTCGGACGGGTCCGGCGCCCGCGCCCGGACCAACGCCTTCACCCTGTCCGCGGTCGTGGCACCGGTCCTGTCCGCATCGGCCTCTCCCCCGCAAGGCTACGTCAACGCCGCCTTCCGGATGGCCGCCTCCGCGTCGGGCAGCCAGGGGGCGACCACGTGGTCGCTGACCTCCGGCACCTTGCCCCGCGGTCTCGCGCTCGATCCGGCGAGCGGCGTCGTATCCGGTGCGCCCGCCGTGACCGGGACGTCTTCCGGGCTGGTCCTGACCGTCGCGGACGGAACGGGCTCGCAGGCCTCCACCGCCCCGTTCGCCATCGCCGTGGCGCAGTCCCCGCTCTCGGTCGGTTCCGTCGCCGACGTCTCCGGAACCATCGGGCGGCGCGTGGCCACCCTCGCCCCGAACGTCACGGGCGCCAGCGGGGCATACGCGTTCTCCGTGGCCTCGGGGACGCTACCGTCCTGGGCCTCCCTCGACCCCGCGACAGGCATCGTTTCGGGCATCCCGACAGGTGGCGACTCGGTCGGGACGACCCCTGGCATCGTCCTCCAGGTCACAGACGCCTCCGGCTACGCCCGGAGCACCAATGCCTTCGCCCTGGCCGTTTCCCGCGCCGCGCTCTCCGCGACCTCCCCGGGTTACGTCTCCCACCGCTCCGTCGCCGCCGCCGGAGGGCGCCCGACCGTCTCGGGTGCCCTCGGGAACCTGCGTTGGGCCGTCGCGCCCGCCCTCCCGGACGGGCTCTCGCTCGACCCGGCGACGGGAGCCATCTCGGGCACCCCGACCGGACCCGCGTCCGCGGGCTCGTTCTCGCTCACCGTCACGGACGCGTTCGATTCGGCGACGGCCTCCGCGCCCGCATCCGTGACGGTGCTGGGCACCCCGGCGGTGTCGGTCGCGTCGTCGTACCAGGCGCGACAGGGTTACCCCTTCTCCGTCCAGGCCTCGGTCTCGTCCGCGATGGCCCCCGTGACCTGGAGCCTCGCCGCCGGGACCCTGCCCGCCGGCATCACGCTCGACGCCACCACCGGCACCCTCAGGGGCAACCCGTCGACCACGGGGACCGTCACGGGGCTCGCGCTCACGGCGGTCGACGCCCAGGGTGCCCCCGGCACGTCGCCTGCGTTCTCCATCGTGGTCGCAGACCACCTGTCGCTGTCGTTCAGGAACGGATCGTATGCCGCCCGGGTCGGGCTCGGCTTCGGGACGGACGCCCCCGTCCCCGTAGGCGCGGTCGGCAAGGTGACCTATGCCCTGGGTTCCGGCACCCTGCCCGCGGGCCTTTCGGTCGACGCGCCCACCGGTGCCATCCTCGGTACCCCCTCGTCCCCGGGTTCCTCCGCCGTCACGGTCGCCGCGACCGACGGGACGGGCTCGACCCAGCAGTCCCCGGCCATCACCATCGCGGTGGACCCGTCCCCGGTGGTGACGATGGCCGACGCCACGGTCAGGGTCGGCGCCCCCGTGACGACCGCACCGTCGGCACAGTATGCCTACGCCCGCCAGGGCCGGCCCGTGTCCTATTCGTTCGCCGGCCTGCCGCCCGGCGTCTCGTTCGACCCTGCGAAGGCCGCCTTCACGGGAGCCCCGACCGTGACAGGGTCCTATCCGGTGACGGTGACGGTCACCGACGGGGACGGGGCGACCGGGACGACGGGTTCGACCCTGACCGTCACCCCCGGGCTGACCGTGTCGAACGTCGCGGCCAACTACCTCGGTCGCGTGGGGCACGCCCTCTCGCCGACCGTGCAGCCGCAACCCGGCAACGTCCGCGGTACGCTCGCCTGGACCGCGTCCGGCCTCCCGGCCGGGCTTTCCGTCGACGGGGGCACCGGCATCGTCTCCGGTACGCCGACCGTCGCGTCCGCCGGTAACGCGACCCTGACGGCGGTCGACGGTTCCGACAAGGCCTCGCTCTCGGTCCCGGTCCGCCTCACCGTCTCCCCGGTGCTGACGGTGGGCGGATCAGGCTTCCGCACGCACGTCGGCATGGCCGCCGCCACGCCCGCCCCCTCGGTCGTGGGCCAGCAGGGCGCCTCCCTGGCATGGTCTTCCTCCGGGACGGCTCTCCCGTCATGGGCGGCGCTCGACCAGGCCACCGGCATCGTCTCCACCACGTCCGCGCAGAAGCCCTCCGTCGCCGGCGCGGCCCTGTCCGCGAGGGATTCCGGCGACGGCGCCACCGCGACGGGCCCTGCCTTCGCCCTGGAGGTCCTCGACGCGCCGACCGTGTCGGGCGTCCCGACATCGTACGTGGCCCGCTACGGTTCCGCGTTCGCGACCTCGGCCCCGACGTTGTCCAACGCCATCGGCACGGTCACGTGGTCGCTGGGGTCCGGGACCCTGCCGGGATGGGCTTCCCTCGACCCTGCCACGGGCCGGATCGTCTCCCCCTCCGCATCCGCCCTGGGGACGACGCCCAACCTCACCCTCGTGGGCACGGACGCGACCGGGGCCTCCGACAAGTCGGTCGCGTTCTCCCTTGGCGTCTACTCGCAGCCCGCCGTGTCGCTCGGACCGGTCACGGAGCGCGTGCGCGTCGGCGACGCCTACCGCGTGACACCGGCCGCGCAGGGCGTGGCGGGGACGGCCGCGTGGGGCCTCGTCCTCGCGGACGGGTCCGCGGCGCTGCCGTCGGGGCTCTCGATGGCCGACGCCTCGACCGGCGTCGTGTCCGGCACGGTCGGCTCGGCGGGTACCGCCACGTACACGCTGCAGGTGCGCGATTCCGCCGACGGGACGACCGCCTCGTCCGTCCCGGTGACGGTGCGGGCCAGCACCGCGCTGTCGCTCGGTCCCGTCGCCGACGTGAGCGTCCATGCGAACGCGCAGTTCGTGCGGACCACGACCCCCGCCCCCTCCGGTCTCGTCGGTACCCCGAGCTATGCGCTGGACAAGGACGTCCCCCCGGGCATGAACCCCTTCGACGCCTCCACCGGCGTCCTGTCGGGACTGCCGAGCCAGGCATACGGACCCACGGCCTACGTGCTGACGGTGAGGGACGGCTACGACGGTCGGACGGCCTCGACCGGGTTCAGGGTGACGGTCGTGGGCGACCTCGCCTTCGCGACCCAGCCCCCCGGGATCTCGACCTCCGTCCAGTCGCCGGCCTCCTCGACCGTTTCCGTGAGGAACGCGGCGGGCGCGGTGTCGTACGCCCTGATGAGCGGGTCGACGGACGTGTCGTCCACGTTCGCCCCGACCTGCCCCGGGCTGTCCTTCGACGCCCCCAGCGGCACCGTATCCGGCACGCCCACGGGCGAGTGCTCCCTTTCGGGCCTGACGTTGGTCGCGACCGACGCCACCGGCGCCACGGCCACCTCTGCCCCCTTCTCCGTCGCGGTCTACAGCCCGACCGCGACGACGAACCCGGCGACGGCGTCCATCCAGGAAGGTCTCTTCGCCACGGTGCAGGCCTCGACCAACCTCCCGAACCCGACATGGTCGCTGACGAACGCGCCCGCGGGCTCGTCCGTGTCCACGGCCGGCCTGGTGAGCCTGTACGGCGACGACGTCCCCTCGGACGCGAGTTCCACGGTGACCGTCACCGCGACGCAGGGCGCGGCCACGGCCTCGACCAAGCTCCCGCTGACCGTCACCGCGGCGTCGGCGACCCTGACGGTCCCGGCGAGGTTGCGTTCCGGGCAGGCCTGGAGCGGGACCGCCTCGACCGGCATGACCGCCGGCGGCTCGTGGTCCGGCACCGGCCTCGCCTTCGCGACGGCGACGGAGGCGTCGACCTCCGTATCCGGCACGGCCCCCACCGTCGCCGGCCCGTCCACGTCCACGGCGACGCCCTCGGCCACCTTCACCGCCTCCGGCGCCCCCGCCGGCGCCACGCCGGGCAAGGCCTTGGGCAACGCCACCGTCACGGTCTACCCGGCCCTGGCGTTCACGGCGGCCGCGGCGAACCTGTCCGCGGTCCCAGGGACCCCCGTGTCGTGGTCGGCGCCGAACCTGCAAGGTACCGTCGCCTCCGCCGCGACCTACGCGTTGTACTCGGGACAGTCCGACGTCACGGCAGCCTTCAACGCGTCCTCGTCACCCACCTGTCCCGGCCTGTCGTTCTCGACCGTGACGGGCGCCGTGTCTGGGACGCCGACGGGCGACTGCTCGATCCCGCAGGCCTCGCTGGTCGCGGCGGACGCGGGCGACGGCGCCGCGGTCGCGGCTGCCACGGCGCAGTCCAGGGCGTTCTCGGTCAGCGTCGCGTCCTCGTTCGCGGTGGCGACGCAGCCCGGCTCGTTCTCCCTCCGCCAGGGTGCCACGCAGACCACCCAGGCCACGCTCTCGGGCAATCCCTACGGCACGGTGACGGGCGTCCTCGTCGACGGTTCCGGCACGACGGCGCCGTCGTGGCTCGCGGCCGCCTGCTCGGGTACGACCTGCACGGTCACGGCCTCGCCCACGGCCTCGGTCGCCAGCGCGACGTATCCCTCCACGGGCGGGTACACCCTCGTGCTGACCGACGCGGCCGGGACGGTCGCGCGGTCGACGGCCGCCTTCACGGTCAGCGTCACGCAGGGCGCCGTCTCGGCGAGCGTGGCGACCACGTCCTACTCGACCGTGGTGGGGCTCTCGACGAAGACCGGGCCGGTGACGGCCTCGGGCGGGAGCGGGTCATACGCCTACACGTTGCAGACGGTCTCGGGGACGGCCCCGTCCACCGTGGGCGCCTTCGGCTCCGACGGTTCGTTCTCGTTCACCTACTCCACGGCCCCGAGCGGGTCGTGGGTCTACCAGGTCAAGGTCGCGAGCTCGACCGACGCGGCCAATACCAACACCACCGCGCAGGTCACGGTCACGGCGAGCGCGGCCACCGCCTCGGTCAAGACCGCGCCGCCGTCGAATGTCTTGGAGGGGAACCTCTGGTCCGCCGTCGTCACGACGAACATCCCGTCGCCCACCTGGACGCTCGTCGGCGCACCGACGTGGCTCACCGTCGATCCGGCCGGCAACGTCACGGGCTACGCTCCCGACGTCGTGCCGGTGAACCAGCAGTGGAACTTTACCGCGAAGGCCACCAACGGCTCGGTCAGCTCGTCCACCGGGACCATCAACGCCACGGTCAACATGGGCACCGTTTCGATCCAGTCCACGCCGCAAACGTACCTGCGGGCCGGGCAGTCGATGAGCGTCAACGTCTCGACCACCGTCGGGGCGCCCGTCACCTATTTCGGCTACACCTATTACAATGGCGGGACGGGCAGCGGCACGCGGGTCGACGACGTCACGGTCGCCTTCTCGGGCAACGTCGCGACGCTCACGGCAGCACAGACGGTCGGTACCGGCAACATAGCCAGGGCCATCTACGTCTCCGCCACGTCGCAGAACGTACCGACCGGCAGCGGCAACGCCAACGCGGTCGCGGGGGCGAGCGCGGGTGGATTCAACGTCTACCCCGTTCTGACGGTATCGGGCATCCCGTCGAACGTGACCGTCAGCAAGGGCGTCTCGTACACCGGCACGCTCACCGCGGCGTCGTTGCAGAGGACGGCGACCTGGACCGCGTCCGGAACCCTCCCCGCAGGCCTCACGCCGACGGTCTCCGGCAACACCTATACGATCAAGGGGACGCCGACCGGGACCGCCGGGGGCACCTACACGGTGACCGTGACGGATTCGCTCGACAATTCGACGGCGAGCCAGACCATCACGTTCGCAGGCGCCTCGGCCCTGACCGCGACGGCCCCGGCCAGCACGGGCAACCTCAGGCAGACGTCGTATTATGCCTTCGCCGCGCCCAAGGCCTCGGGTGGCACGGGGCCGTACACCTGGGCCCTCAGCCCGGCCTCCGCAAGCGCCATCCCCTCCTCGATGACCCTCGACGCTTCGACCGGCATCCTGTCCGGCCGCGTCGCGGCGAGCTCGGGGTCGTACAACTTCATCCTCCGGGCGACGGACTCCTCCGGGGTGCAGGGCGATACCGCCGCCTTCAGCCTGAACACCACCACGAACAACCTGGCGGTCTCGACCCCGGCCAACGGCGGTAGCTACGGCTTCCACGTCGGGGTGACGAAGACGCTGCAGGCCGCCGGATCCGGGACCATCAACTCGGGCACGCCGACCTGGGCGTCGGCATACAACACCGGCTACAAGACCGTCGGGGTCGACTCCCCCGCGGCCTACTCGTTGTCCTCGTCCGGTCTGATCACCGCCTCGCCGACCGCGACGGGGTCGACGACGCTCGCCGCGGTGATGGTCGACCCCTACGACCAGGCCTACGCAAACGTGTCCTTCACTGCCTACGCCTATGCGCCGATGGCGTTCTCGACCCAGCCGTCGAGCGTGACGGCCATCACCGGCTCGGCCTACACCGGGTCCAGGCCGGCGTTGTCGAACCTTCTCGCCACCTCCGCGACCTACGCGCTCATGTCCGGCGGGTCCGACGTCACCGCCGCGTTCAACGCCTCCTCGGGGGCGACCTGTCCGGGTCTCAAGGTCGCCACGGCGACCGGCGTCATCTCCGGAACCCCGACGGACACCTGCTCGGTGCCGGGGCTGACCCTGGTGGCCACGGACGGGTACGACGGCTCCACCGCGACATCCTCGGCGTTCTCGGTAAGCGTGACGCAGTCGTCCATCTCGGTCACGGGGATGACGCCGAAGGTCCGTTCCGGGTCCGGGTTCACGGCCACGGCGACGACCTCGCTGTCCGGCCCGACCTGGTCCTCGGCGTCCTCGCCGTCGAGCCCCGCGATGACCGCCACGGTCTCGGGGACGGCCCTGTCGGGCACCGCCCCGACCGTCACCGCGCAGACCACCTACAACCTGACCATGACGGCCAAGCAGGGGACGACTTACACCCTGAACGCCCCGCCCGTGTCGACCCTGGTCTATCCGCGCCTGACCGCCAGCCTCGCTGCGGTGTCCCAGAACGCCGGGACGACGCTGAACGTCGCCCCCACGGTGAACGCGTCGGCCGCGCAGGTCGGGACGCTGACCTACGCCCTCACGGCGGGCGGCGTCACCGACCCGAACGCGCTGTCCTCGTGCGGCATCGCCTTCAGCGCCTCGACGGGCGCCCTGACGTCATCGGCGCTCAGGCAGTGCTCGTTCACCGGGGCGACCGTCAAGGTGACCGACGACGGCGGTGGGACGTCGGTCCTGACGGATGCCGCCACGGCGACGTTCAACGTCACGGTCGGGGCTGGCTACGCCTTCAGCCCGCAGCCCTCCTCCTTCGTCGTGGAGCCGGGTCGCAGCGGTTCGACCACCGTCACGGTGACCGGGTCGCCCGCGGGGTCCATGTCCTGGACCCTGGCCGACGCGAGCGGCGACGCCACGACGGTACCGTCCTGGATATCCACGTCGGGCTGCACGAACTCAGGTTGCACGGTGACCGCCCAGCCGCCTTCGGGGACCAGCGGCACCTACCCGGCCAACGGTTCGACCTACAGGCTCACGGCCAGGGACGGGAACGGCAGCGCGGTCGTTTCGAACGGGTTCACCGTCGGCTCGTACACCAGCGCCCAGAACCTGACCCCGGTGGCCGGCAGCGTCCCGTCCGTCAGCGACTTCTGGGTCAACAACTCGGCCCGGCGCACCGGCACCCCGACGACCGCCTCGTGGGGCAACACGGCCAACCTCGCCTCGTGTCCCTACGGCGGGCAAGCCTACGTATGGGATTTCGGACAGCCCGTCGCGGCCAATTCAGCGGCCTTTGACGTCTATGCCAATGGTGGCGGGTCCATACCGGTCTACATCAGGTACTCCTCTGACGGTAAGACGTGGACCACGGTCTATTCGCTTGCCTCGCTGAACTATGCGAGCAATTACCAGTGGATATCCTCATCCGCGAATTGGGGCTCGGTCGCCGCACGGTACTGGGCGTTCAGCGGGGGGTGCAGCCAGGCCAGCGCGCTGTTGTCATCCTTCAGGCTGTCGAACTGAGGTCCCGTCAGGCCGCCCGCGCCGGGCAACGGCTTGACCGCCGTGCCCGGCGCGGGCGATGTCTCCCGTGGACACCGCTCCGGGGCTTGGCCCGTGCCGGGGCGGCCCAGGAGGGTAGCCCGTGCCCGAGACCGCGCATCCGAACGAGCGCATCGCCCGCCTGTGCAAGGGCAAGGTACCGTTGTCCACCGGCGACGCCGCCCGCATCGCCTGCTTCCTCGGTCCCGAGCCCTGGACCGACGAGGCCGTCCTGGAGACCGCCCGCGCCTACGTGGACGAGCTCGGTCCCCGCTCGCCCCGGCGGCGCAACCGCAACAAGGCCGGCAAGCTCCTCGCGGCGGCCGGCCGCGCCGGCGGGCGTCCCGGCATCGCCGTCATGCGCGTCGAGACCCCGGGATTCGTGAGGCGGGCGCTCGTCGAGGACTTCCCCGTCCGCGTCGCGCTCCCGTCCGCCGGGCACGTGGCCCGTCACGACGCCAGGGCGTCCCTCCCGGACGCCGAGGACCTGATCAAGCGCGCCAGGGACATGCTCGCCACCGGGCGCCGGCAGGCCCGCGACGCGCTCGCGGGGGAGATGGGCGCGTTCGGTGCCGGCGAGACCCTGGGATGGGGGGAGGCCGTCGACGGCTTCTCCGCCGGCCTCGATGCGTTCCTGGCCCAGCAGCGCCCGGAGTGGGATGCCCCGGGTTTCGCCCGCGCCTTCGACGCGTCCCTCGCCGACGCCCTCGCGGAGCCGCTGCCGCCGGGCTGCGGCCCCTCGGGGCTGCTGGCGCGCCTTGAGGCCGCGCGCGGCTCGGCGATGCGCGGGCATTCCGCCCGCCGGGACGCGTCGCGCGCACGTCCCGGCGCCGCCCTGTCGCGGTATGCCGCGCAGTTCCCCGCCGCCCGCGCCCTCGGGCGCAGGCTCGTGCTGATCGTCGGGCCGACCAATTCCGGGAAGACCCACGAGGCGCTCGCCCTGGCGGCCGCCGCCGGCACGTCCGCGGTCCTCTCGCCCCTCCGCCTGCTCGCCCAGGAGCACCGGGAGCGCCTCGCCGCCGCGGGCGCCGTCGTGCGCCTGGTCACCGGGGAGGAGACGCTCGGCCCCGAGGACGCCCCGCACGTCGCCTGCACGGTCGAGGCCGCCGACCTGTCGCGGACCGTCGACGTCGGCGTGGTCGACGAGGTCCAGATGCTCGCCTCCCCGCACCGGGGATGGGCGTGGACCCAGGCCCTCGCCGGACTTCCCGCGCGGACCCTGGTGATGACCGGGTCGCCCGACGCGGTCGGCATGGTGGAATCCCTCGCGCGCGTCACCGGCGAGCCGCTTGAGGTGCGCCTGATGCAGCGCAAGGCGCCCCTGCTGGCCCTCCCAGCGCCCGTATCCCTGGACGACGTCCGCGAGGGCGACGCCGTCGTCGCCTTCTCCCGCAGGGCCGCCATGGAGGTGCGCGACGCCCTCCAGTCCCGCGGGCGGGAGGTCGCCATGGTCTACGGCAACCTCTCGCCCGACGTGCGGCGTTCCGAGGCCGCCCGGTTCCGCTCCCGCGCGGCGGGGGTCCTGGTCGCCACGGACGCGGTCGGCATGGGCCTGAACCTCCCCATCCGCCGGGTGCTGTTCGCCGCCCTTGAGAAGTTCGACGGACGGACGTCACGGCCCCTTTCGGAGGCCGAGATCCGCCAGGTCGCCGGCAGGGCCGGCCGCTACGGCGGGGCGGCCGAGGGCGAGGGCGCGTGCGGCGTGCTGGCGGGCCTCCCGGTCGCGCCCCTCCTGAAGGCCATGTCCGCCGTCCCCGCGGTCCCCGCCCCCGCGAGCCTGTTCGTCCGTCCCACGGCCCGGGCCGTCGCGGAGGCCGCGGGGGCGGCTGGCGGGTCGGTGGCCTCCGCGCTGCGCGCCCTGCTCTCCGGCCTGGCGGAAGGTTCCCCGGACCTGTGCGCGGCGGACATGGCCGACGAGACCGCGCTCGCCGTCTTGGTCGACGCGGTCGACCTCCCGGCCCGGGACCGCTTCGCCTACGCCTGCATCCCCCTCTCGCCCCGAGACCCCGGCACCGGGGACCTCGTGCTCGGGTGGGCGGCCGCCCATGCCGCGGGCAGGCCGTGCAGGCGGCCACGCGGGGTGCCGGGGACCTTGTACGAGGCCGAGATCCTCGCCCAGCGCCTGACCGCCTACCTGTGGATGGCGCGCCGCTACCCCGAGGTCTACCGGGAATCCCCCGCGGCCGCGTCCGACAGGCGGGACACCGACGCCCTCATCGAGTCCCTGCTCCGGGCAAACCCCTTCCGGAGGCGCCCGGCCGCCGCGCCCGTCCCGGTCGAGGCCTGAGCCTCATGGCGAGGGGGATGCGGAGGGTGCCGGCTCGCGCCTCATGAGCGTCTCGCCCCTGTTGCCGGCGTAGGCGTATCCACGGGCCAGCAAGGCCGCGACGGTCGTCGTCTGCGCGGCCACGCCGAGCAACAGCCCGACAGCGTGCCTGTCCGCCGCCGCCTCCGCCTTGGAGAGCGCCGCCTCGAAGCCTGAGGCGTCGACGCCGCCCGGGAGGGTCGTCACCCGCAGGTCCCCGCACATCGTCGACACCGCGAACGCGGGCCGCTCGGGGTCCAGTCCCCGCGCGACCTCGGCGGCGGCACGGGCGAGGGGAGCGTCCCCCCGGGCGTCGTGCAGCGCCGCGTGGACGCCGTCCTCGTCGCCGCTGGCGTAGGCCCCGGGAAGGCCGGTCGCCAGGATGCGCCGGGGCTCCCGGGCGCGGGGCTCGTAGGCGAGCCTGACCACGGCGTTCATCCCCTCCCGGGACAGCACGAGGTCGATGCGGGCCGCCCCGTCGCGGACGGACACCGACACCGGACCCGGGACCAGCCCGTGCCCCGCCTGCAGCAGGCCGGCCACGACGGGCCGGAGGTCGCGGCCCCAGATCACCCC
>Ga0182232_1000348_pt1 | contig 12016 bp, 7 predicted proteins | sample G6R1MG_30_FD_155484 | JGI IMG/M metagenome (GOLD analysis project Ga0182232, IMG submission 155484) | Phyllosphere microbial comminities from miscanthus, Michigan, USA - G6R3_NF_07NOV2016_LD2 MG | ecosystem: Host-associated > Plants > Phyllosphere > Phylloplane/Leaf | place: USA: Michigan... | reverse complement strand
GCCCGGTGCCCTTGCCGACCTCCTTGGTAGTGAAGAACGGCTCGAAGATGCGGGAGAGCTGATCCGGCGCAATGCCGCTGCCGGTGTCGCTCACGGACAGCGCCACGAAATTCGCCCGCGAGCCCCCATGCCCCCGGATCTGCGGCATTGCGGACGCCGATATGAGGCGCAGGGTCAGGCGTCCCTCCCCATCCATCGCGTCGCGCGCGTTGACCGCCATGTTGACTAGCGCGGTCTCGAACTGGCTCACGTCTGCCTTGATGAAGCAGGGTTCGTCCGGGGCTTCGATCGTCACGCTGACCCGTGCGCCCGTGACCGTATCAAGCATGTCGCCGATCCCGCGCAGCTTCGCGCCAACATCGAACACTTCCGGCTTGAGCGCCTGCCGCCGGGCGAACGCCAGCAGCTGGCCGGTCAGCTTGGCGGCCCGGTCCACCGTGTCCGACACCGCATCGAGGTAGCGTGTCTTCCGCGCCTCCGGCAGCTCCGGGCGGCGCAGGAAGTCCACCGACGAGCGGATGATGGTCAGCAGATTGTTGAAGTCGTGCGCCACGCCCCCCGTGAGCTGGCCAACGGCTTCCATCTTCTGGGATTGCCGCAACGCTTCCGCTTGCTGGCGCTCCACCGTGTTGTCCCGGCCTGCCGCATAGACCCGGCCATCCTCGAACGTGGCGGTCCAGCTGATCGAGCGGTAGGAGCCATCCTTGTGCCGGAAGCGGTACTCGTAGGGGTTTGTCAGCGGGCGTTCGATAATGGTCTGAAAGACCCTCCCCGTTTCCGCCACGTCGTCCGGGTGGGTGTAGGCCATGAACTGACTGCCGATCAGTTCAGGCGCTGTCCAACCCAGCACCCCCTCCCACGCCGGATTGATGGTTTCCAGGGTGCCATCGGGACGGGCGGCTACCAGCAGCTCGTTCGACAGACGCCATGCCCGATCATACTCACGGGTCCGTTCGGTCACTTGAACTTCCAGCGAAGCGTTCAGGACGCGGAGTTCATCCTCAGCGGCCCGCCGGGCAATCTCGACTTCGGTGCGTTCCATCACCCGGTGAGCGAAGGTCAACTCCTCGTCCGACCACACATACGGCCTGTTCTGGTTTAGGCAGAACACCACCTTGAGTTGGCCTCGTTCCATGAGCGGCAGGTTGACCAGTGCCCTGACGTCGATCTGCCGGAAACCTTCAGCTGCGGCTGCAGTCCTGGCATCGGTTGTAACGTCGTTGACGATGACGTCTTCGCCGCGCCTCAACGCCTCGATGTACGAGCCGTAGGCTGCGAACTGATGCTTGCCGGCTAGGCTGCGCTGGCCGTCTGCCAGCCAATCTTGTTCGAGAGTGATGTGCAGGCCCTCGGCATCGATCTCGCCATATGCGGCCCGTGACAGGCCCAGCGCGTCGCCGACGGTCTCGGCCGCCGCATAGGCCATGGCCTGCGGCGTTTCCAAAGTTCGCAGACGCTCGGCCAAGTTCGCCAGCATGCGCTCGGCGCGGCGGCTGGCTACGTCGAGCAGTACCCCTGGAAAGCTCTTGGGCTGACCGTCCGGCCCGGCCTCGACGTGGCCGTTGGCCTCGATCCAATGGTAGCCTCCATCGGTCCGTCGGACCCGGTACTGGTGCGCGTACCGACCACAACGGCTGATGGCGTCGTTGATCGCGTTGGCCAATCCCGCTTGATCGTCCGGATGGACTGTAGCGACGATCTTCGCGAGCGGGATGCCATCCCGGCCCAGCGCCGGATCAAGGCCGAAGGCATGCGCGAAGGCGTCATCGACCGTGAACCGGTCGCTCGGCAGATCCCAATGCCACGTACCGATGATCGCCCCCGCCGCTAGGGCGAGTTGCACGCGCTCGGCATCCGTCCGCGCGCGGGTTTCCCGCTCTATCGCCTGATCCCGGTCCTCACGGATGGTCGCCTCAGCACGCCTGATCTCCGTTACGTCATTGAACGCGCCGACCATGCGGCGCGTGCCGTCGGGGTCCTGGATGATAACGCCAGCGCTCAGGATCGAGAGACGCGTTCCGTCGGCATGGATGAGGTCATACTCGAAGTCGATCGTGCGTCCGAGATCGCGGGGGTCGAACGGACGTTCGATCCCCATCACACCCAGTGCCCCCGCCCGTTGCCGGTCCAAATGGTCGGGCGCGACACGGGCGAAGGCATCCGCGTCCGAGTACACGCCCGCGCCGGGTAGACCAAAGATCGCACTGGCTCGCGCGTCCACCTCTATCAGACCGGCGTAGGGTCGCCACTCGTAGCTGCCGAGTTGCGCGACCTTGAGCGCGGTTTCCAGCCGCGCCGTGTCCCGGCTCTGAACTCGCTCGGCCTTCTGGCCTGTCATCTCGGTGGCGAGCAACAGCACGCCGGCGAAGCCACCGCCCTCGCCCTGCACGGGCGAGAAGCTGTAGGTCCAGACTGTCTCCTCGTCCTGGCCATTCCGACGCATCATCATCGGCAGGTTCTCGATCGCGAACCCTGCGCCCGTGCGCAGCACCTCGGCCACCTGCGGCCCGAGGACGGGCGCGATGTCGGTCAGCACCTCCGGCATTGGCCGTCCGAACGCCCGAGGGTGGCGATCACCAAGGGCTACGCCATAGGCGTCGTTGTAGAGCAGCCACTGCTCCGGCCCCCAGTACAGCGCGGCGATGCCCTTGGCGTTCAGCACCATTGACAGCGAAGAGCGCAGCGACTGCGGCCAGGTCACATAAGCGCCAAGCGGTGTTGCCGACCAATCCGTCTCGCGGACGCGCTGGCCCATGTCTCCGCCGCCGATCATCGGTGGAATGGTGTCCAGCTGGTCCATTGCCGCCGTCGCGACAGCTGCATGCTCAGCAGTTGGGACCATAGCTCAAGCCCGGCTTTCCGACGTGGCCGGTTTGGCCCGTTCAGCCAAGTCTCTCACTTCATCCCGCTCAAGCGACCGTAAAGCTGCGCGCACAATCTCGCTCGCGCTGGCGTAGCGACCTGAAGCAAGACACGCCCGGATCAGGTCGTCCTGCTCCTGGGTAATCGACACGGTGAGGGTACGGCGCACGGGCATAGCGATCCTATGTCGTGTGCGCATCTTTCTTACAACCCGCCTACCTGTCACAGGTTCGGGATATCTGCGGAGCGTCCGCTTGTAGGCGAAAGGCTAGGGTCCGCTCCCCACCCGTTTCGGCCATTTCCCCTACCCATACCTCCGGCGCACTGGTCCCGCCGGTCCATTAGAGCTTGCTCAATGGAACGTTGACGCTGGAACACAGTTGGTTTGCTGCCGATCCGCTCCCAAGAGGCAAACTTGAAAAGCGGACGTCAACTCATGGCTTTTCAGCGCTTACCCCTTGATGCGCTACCGCATCCAACGCGTTGCATCGTCAAGGGTATCGGACACAGGGGCTCGCCCCCCCCTGTCAGCCGACTTAGTTCGACTTTCATGAACCAAGCCCACACTGGGCGTGTTCCGGTGCGTCGAGGCGGACGAGTACGCCCACCAACAGCCCGTTGGCCATCACCAGCATGCCAGCCTGATCCGGGTTCCCCGTTTCGATAGAGATGGGCTGGAGAACGACCAGGGTCTCGACGTTGTCCTGGTCTGCCAACCGCTATCCTCCTTGAACGCTGCTCAGCCACGGCACTTGCCGGCGGCCACTCCAACGTGCACTCCTAAGGTGGAGGTAGTTCGGGTTGAACCCGCAGTACCCCTTGAGCCGCTCGACGTCCAGGATCGTCAGGACCCGGTTTTGAAGGGTGATGAGCTCAAGCCGGCGCAACTCCCTGAGCGTGCGGCTCACATGCACACCCGACAGGCCCATCGAGTCGGCAAGATCGATCTGGGTGAAGGGGAACGGGTAGCTGTTGTCTTGGACACGACCAACCACTTCCAGGCGCAAAAACAATTCGCAAAAAAGATGCGCGATGCGTTGGTCCGGCGACCGCCCCCCCATGTTGACGAGCCATTCGCGGAGGACCGCCTCGTCGACAAGAGCGCACCACCATAGCGCCCGCGTCACCCGTGGGTGGTGGTCCGTCATGTGATCGATGACTTGCCTTGGAAGCTCTACCACTTGGCACTGCGAGATCGTGCCGATGTTATGGTCCATCTGGTCGAGAATGAACACGTTCAGGTCGCAGAAATCGCCAGGTACGAAGTAGGCCATGATCTGACGCTGACCGTCAGGGAGCACCTTGTAGCGGCAGGCGTAGCCATCCAGAATGAGATGCACATTGCTAGGGATGTCGCCTTCTCGGATCAGGTCCGTCCGCGCCGGCACCTCTCGCATCCGGGGCACAAACGCTCGCAATACCTCCCGATCGGCGTCGGTGAGTTCCTCGAAGCTCTCAAGCTTGAGAATTAGTGCATCTTGCATTGTACCACGGCAGTAAGGAGCAAACTGCCGACTCTATGAGGGGAGTGAGGACACAAAACCCCATCAAATGACGTATATCTCGGCCGAGAGCGAGCAAATGACAATGACTATTGCGGTTTTTTGTAACCGGAAACGCCGAACCAGGCCCTAATTATATCCGACCGAGTGGACATCCGCCTTGTAATGCACAGCGAGCCGGCTCCTATGGCGAGGTTAAGTCGAGGGCGGAACGCCCGCTTCAGGGCGAAGGGTCGGGGTCCGCTCCCCACCCAGTCCGATCTTTGACGCTGGCCGCGCGATTGTTAGACAGCGAACATCCCAAGTAGGGTGCCGCGCTTCCCCGGCTGCGGCAGCGCGACTACATACCCCACGTGCCCATCCTCCTCGCGCTTGGCGCCGCCCTCCTGTTCGGACTCGTGTTCGGCCTCCAGTGGTGGGTGCGCCGGGCGATGCGGCAACACGCCATCGAGCGGCCAGATTTGCCCGGGACTGGCGGCGAGCTCGCCCGCCATCTGCTCGATCTGGCGCGGTTGGAGCACGTCCTCATCGAGGTCGCGCCAGCCGACCATTACGATCCGGTTGTGAACGTCGTGCGGCTATCGCCGGAGAGCCATGACGGCCGCTCGATCACAGCGGTCGCGGTCGCGGCGCACGAAGTCGCCCACGCGCTCCAGCACGCGGCGGGGGACCGGCTCCTTGCGGCGCGGGTGAGGTTCGCCCCAGTTGTGCAGGGCTTCGAGTTCGCTGCAGCCGTGGTGATGATGACCGCGCCCGTGGTGCTCGCCTTCGTCCATTCGCCTATCCTGCTCGCCCTGCAGGTGGGTATCGGCATCGCGCTCCTCGGCGTTCACGTCCTGTTTCACTTTCTGACGCTGCCCGTTGAACTTGATGCGAGCTTTCGCCGGGCCCTGCCCATCCTGGAGACGGGTCGCTACCTCGACGCCCGCGACATGCCCGGTGCCCGCACCGTACTGCGCGCCGCCGCTCTTACTTACGTGGCTTCGTCACTCGTTGCGCTCGTAAATATTGCCCGCTATTGGCGGCTCCTGCCGTTTTAAAACCTCCGGGGCGAGCGCCGGAATTCCCAGTCGCGCTTGCTGGGAAGCGCACCATCTCTTTCCGGTCAGACCTAATTCGTTGCTTGGCAGCCTTATGGGCCGGCGCGGAACTGGGTGCGGCGGCCTGCGGGTAAGCCGCCGCGATGTTCGCTAAATGTCGGTCTGCTCGGACATGACCAGCGCGTCGTCTGCTTCGATACTGAGGTAGCGCACCGTGCTCTCCAGCTTGGTGTGGCCGACCAACAGCTGACAGGCACGTAGGTTGCTTGTCCGCCGGTAGATGAGTGGGACCTTCGTCCAACGCAGGCTGTGCGTGCCGTACCCCGCCGGGTCGAGGCCTATCAGCGCTACCCATTCGTCAACGATTGGGTTCAGCCCCGTGGCCCCCGCCACCCCACCGCCCTAGCCTCGTCTTCGTAACAGAGCATCCGCTCGCCGTCCGATCCCTTGATTCGGGTCCGGTCGTAACCTCGGGCCCCAGTCGCATGGTAGGTCTTGTCATCCGCTGCCGAGATGATGCTCGCGATGGCACAGCTGCCCGCCTCAGTCAGTTCCGGCGTCGGGCTGACTTCGAGTTTCGGTAAGCCTAATTTGTACGATTTCGGACGCGGATTTCGAGTATTTTTACTTCTTCGTGCGCTTCTGAATTATCGCAGAGGTCGAAATGCCCGAACTTATTAATTGCATTACAGAAAGGCACAATGAGCAAATATTGCTCATCTCAGCTTTCGTCTGTGCGATCGGCATCTACGCCTCTTCTGCAATCGCAGCCCATGCAGCGCGGTCAGATGCGACTGTCCGCTTGCGATGGGGCATAGCGAGCATCGTCGCCTCAGGTTCGACGGCGTGGGCGACCCATATGATCGCGTTGCTGGCCTTTCGGCCCGGCATGGAGGCCGGCTTCGAGCCGATCCTTACGGCTACGTCACTCCTCCTCGTTATTGGCAGCATTGGACTTGGGGTCGGACTGTCTCTCGGCCGCCGCAGCCGTCTCCGTCGCTTCACTGCTGGTTTGATCATCGGTTCCGGGATTGGTGCCCTTCACTACGTCGGGCAAGCCTCCTACCGCGTCACGGGTCATGTCACATGGGATATGACCCTCGTGGTCGCCTCCATTCTCGTCAGCCTTCCCATGGCCGGCCTCGCCCTCGTGATGGCTGGTGAGCGCAATCGCTTCCGTCGCCGCTTCGCGCTCCCGCTGCTTCTGGCGTCGATCGTCGTTCTGCATCTCTCCGGCATGACGGCCTTCAAGCTTGTCTATGACCCCCAGGTGCTGCTGCCGGACTCGGTCATTGCCCCAACGACGATCGCGCCGATCATTGCAGCCCTCTCGTTGATCCTGCTGTTGCTGGCGTTTGTCGGATTACGCATGACCTTGAACGCGCGCGCACAGCTGCGGCGTGATCAGCTCCGCCTACGCGAGCTCGCCAGCCTCGCGCTTGAGGGCCTCGCCGTCTGCGACGGCGACAGCGATGTCATCAACACGGCCAACCGCAGCCTCGAACAACTGTCGGGCCTGACCCAGACGCAGCTCATAGGCTACAGCCTCGCGCGATTGCTACCTGGTCTCCATCTCGCCGATCTTCCCGAGCAGGAGGAGCGCGAGACCGAACTCACCGACGCTCATGGGCAGAGCGTGCCGGTTCGTATTCTGCGCAAGACCATCACCCTTGGCCACAAGTGTCAGACCGTCATCGCCTTTCGCGATCAGCGCGAGCGCCTGCGCTCGGAAGCCCGGTTGCGCACCCTCGCCTTCACGGATGCCGTCACGGGCCTGCCGAACCGAGCCCAGTTCGGCGATCTCCTCGCCTATCAAGCGACGGCCCTGCGTGAACGACCGGACGGCTTTGCGGTGCTGATGCTCGACCTCGACCGCTTCAAGTTCGTCAACGACACGCACGGGCACGCCATGGGCGACGAACTCCTGCGCAACGTCGCGGCGCGCCTGTCCTCCGTCGTCGGCGAAATCAACATGGTGGCCCGGCTCGGCGGCGACGAGTTCGCAGTTCTTCTCCTCAACGTGATCGGTGAGCACCACCCACGGAATGTGGCGGGGCGGATCGTCGAGGCCATCGACCGCGTCTTCCTGCTCGATGGCCAACTCGTGCATGTCGGCGTCAGCGTCGGCGTTGTGATTGCCCCGCGGCATGGAAGCGAGCCCGAGGAATTGCTGCGTTACGCCGACCTCGCCCTGTACAAGGCCAAGGCCGAGGGCAAGGCGACCTACCGGATATTCGAGCCCGCCCTCGCGGACCGGATGCGCGTGCGAAACCAACTCGACATCGACATGCGCCGGGCCCTCGAGGCCGACGAGTTCGAGGTGCATTACCAACCTCTCGTCGACTCTCAGACGGGAGAGGTCACCGCGGCCGAAGCCCTGGTTCGTTGGCGGCATCCCGAACGCGGCCTCATCGCACCGGCCGACTTCATCCCACTCGCGGAGGAGACAGGCCTGATCATGCAACTCGGCGCCTGGGTCATGCAGACGGCTTGCCGGCAGGCATCAGATTGGTCGAGAACGATCAAGCTCGCCGTCAATCTCTCACCGGTCCAGTTCCGCGATGACCGCCTTCCGGAGATGGTGGCGGACATCCTGAAGACCACGGGGCTGGCGCCGAACCGGCTCGAACTCGAGATCACCGAGGGGGTCATGCTCGACGACGAGGCACGCACGCTCGCGATCCTGACGAAGCTCAAGGCCATCGGTGTCAGCCTCGCCATGGATGATTTCGGAACCGGGTATTCCTCTCTGAGCTACCTGCGCCGCTTCCCTTTCTCGAAGATCAAGATCGACCAGTCCTTCATCCGCCTGCTCCCGGGCGATCCGGAAAGCGCGGCGATCGTTCGCGCCATCATCACCATGGGGGCGTGCCTTGGGATGACGACGACGGTCGAGGGGGTAGAGACCGCTGAACAATATGCCTTCGTGGCAGCCGAGCAGTGCGGACAGGTTCAGGGCTACCACGTCAGCCGGCCCTTGACCCACGCGGACTTTCTGAGCTTCCTGGGGGAAACGAAAAGGGCGGCTTAGGTTTCGTCATTGCTCGATAAAGGCCAGGCATCAGGTGCCAGGCTGATGTGCCCGTGGGGCGATAGGCCCTTTATTAAGGGACCCTGCCATAAGCCTGTGGCTCGCCCGAGCGTCAGGAACACGGAGCGTCGCCTCCCGTTGAGATCACAACAGGGAGCGAAAATGATGGTCGATGCAGCGTAGATCAAAGAACACGCAAGCGTGGTTGTTTCGGATGGTGCGCATGCCGGCATCGAGACCATGTCAACAACGGTGAGATTGAGCTGACGAAGAAGGACCCCGCAGCCGGAGGCCTGCACCACCTCATCCCGGTGGATTTCGTTCAGTCGATTGGGGGAGACACTGTAAAGCTCGATCGCCCCTCTGAGGAGGTGAAACGTGAGTGGTCGACCTCCTAAGGTTACCGCTGTTTGGATTCAAATACTCGGACGATCGAACTTGTTCGCCCGAATAGCAACGATCACCGTGATCGTCTGGGTATTCTAAGGCTGCGTGGTAGCTCAAACGAGAGATGTGCGTCACACCTCGCCAGCCCGTGATCAGATCGGGCGGTGGGGTCGATACACGACCGGACTAGGATAAGGCCGCCGTGCGAAGCACTATGGCTTTTCAACCATTTTAGTGCGGTAGCTGGCAATAAAAGTTCGATGTCGTAGGCAACTGCCAAGCCGTGTCCGGGCTTATCTATACTCGCGGGCGGGCAAGCTGCCCGTCAGCGAACGGGCAAAGTAGCCCTTGAGCGTGCAATGGGTATAGTACTGCAGGGAATCTGGATCCCTGGCGCTTACCGGTTTACACCGTTTCTCTGTGGTATCGTCGAAGCATTAAAGTTCCAGTTCCCATTGGAAAGCTGCGATTTATTGCCTGACCGCCTTTCGAAGGCACTCGAAGCGCTAACTTGATGCTTAGGCGTGCGCCGTCGGCAGCTCGGCCACCTGCGTCGTGTAGCGAGGCGAGCGCATCTCGAACTTCGTCGACCACGTCCGCTTCTCGGTGAGCCCGGCACGCGCTGGCACCACGGTCCCGCGTTCGAACCGGCTGTTGCAGGCGTCCATCGCCGTCATGAGCGGCCCGCTGCGCTCGCGATCCATCTGCCCTATCAACGCGCATACCGAGGCCACTAGGGGCATCAGATCCGTAGGGATGACGCCGAACTAGGTTACCGCCCGTCCGCGCAGTGGGCTCGCGCTACACCGTCGCGACTCCGTTCTGCGCAGCATTAATCAGACCTGGGGCGTCTCTTGTGTGACAACAGCCACTGCCGCGCTATGAAGGTCCAACGAGCCAAAAGCACATGCCGCCGTACATGTAGAAATTGCAATCTTTGCGAGAGGTTTAGACATAAATGCCGAACACGTTTGGCCTCAACCGTACCCTAGGCGGGGCCGTCGGCGCTATTGCTCTAGTCGCAACTTTGAGCAGCGCTCTCGTCCTGACAGCCTTCAACCAAGTGCATGATGCAACCGAGGCTCGACGCCAAGTGACTTTGGTTCTGCGCGACCTCGATGCCTTCCGAGCTGCGATGCTCAACCAGGAGACGGGACTGCGCGGCTACCTGCTCACCGGACGCGAAACGAGCCTTGAACCCTACCGTGCAGGTCGTTCTGCCCTGGACGGGTTGATCGACCGTCTCAAGGTCCGGATCGGCGCAAGCACAGATACCTTGCCCCTGCTGACTGACGCTGTGACGGCTGCACGCGCTTGGCAGGCGGACATAGGCGAGAACATTATTCGCACGGCCGCAAATCCCGCCACGCGAGCGGCGGCCGTTCAAATTGAGGGCGACGGCTCTGGCAAGCGGCTCTTCGATATCCTTCGCGAGAAGCTTGCTGCCATTGAGACCTTGGAGGAGGAGGAACGCGCGAGGCAGAACGTGCTCTTAGCCGCGGCCGAGCGCAATGCATGGCTCGCGCTCTGGGGCGGTGCTCTGTTCACACTCTTGATCTGCCTCTGCATCGGCGTTGCCATCCATCGCCTGATCGTCCGCCCGCTCGGTGCTGTGACGCGTTTCGCCGAACGAGTTGGCGCCGGTGATCTGACCGATCGGGTTGCCATGCAGCGCCACGACGAACTTGGGCGTTTGGGTCGTACGTTGAACGGCATGGTCTCTGGGTTGGCCGACCTCGCCCGGACTAACCGTACTGCCACCTCTGACCTCACCGCCGCTGCGGCTGAGATCAGCGCTTCGGCCCAGGAACAGGCGGCTTCCGTCGAGGAGCAGTTCGCCGCCGTGCAGGAAACTGCCGCGACTATGGACGAGATCACTCAGACGGGTATGCAAATCACCAAACGAGCCGGCGAGGTGATCGCTAAGGCGCAATCCACGGCCCAGATATCGCGCCAGGGCCTGCGCGCCGTCGCGGACACCGCACGGGCCATGGAGGCGATTCGCGAGCAGGCGGAAGCGGTGGCCGGCAACATCGTCGCCCTTTCTGAGAAGACGCAGGCCATCGGCGACATCATCACCACCGTCAACGACATCTCGGAGCGCACGCATCTGCTGGCACTCAACGCCGCCATCGAGGCGGCGGCGGCCGGCGAGAGCGGCTGGAGCTTCGCCGTGGTGGCCTCCGAGATGAAGCTGCTCGCCGATCAGGCCAAGGCGGCGACGGGGCAGGTCCGAACGATTCTCGGCGAGATCCAGCGCGGCATCAACACGTCGGTGATGCTGACGGAGGAGGCGGTGAAACGCGCCGCCGCCGGCAAGACCCGCTCGGACACGACGCAGCGGACCATCGAGGAGATCACCGCCGAGGTCGAGGAAAGCGTCCAGACCTTCCAGCAGATCGTAGCCTCGACCAACCAGCAGCAGCTCGGCATCGAGCAGGTGATGGGTGCCCTCCAGAACATCCGGCAGGCGAGCCAGCAGACTGCCGCTGGAACGCATGAGGTCGAAGCAGCTTCCGCAAATCTCACGAAACTCGCTCAGGCGCTTATGGCGCTTACCGAGCGTTACCGATTGGCGGGGGAAGCGACACCAGCATGAGCACGACGATCCAGAGGCAGTCCGGCAAGGTGCCGGAGGATTTTGCGGAAAGCCTGCAGGTCGGCTGAGGCGCGCGGCTGGCGTCGAAGACGCTCTGGGCTCGGCGCGCACGGGTGGCGGCCGCCTGTGACACCCGAGCCATAGGTTCTAAACTCAATCAGCTTGGCTGCGTGAAGAACCGTGATCGGCCCCCACGAGGTGGTCCAAGCGTAAAATTAGTGCACGGTTGGCCGCTCCGCTACGGGTAGCTTGGCCGGCGGAGCTGGTCGGGCGAGCGCAGCCGGCCAAGTGGTGAAGGCTGGCATGAACACTTCCGGTGCCGGCGGCCGGTATCCCAGTGAAGCGTGCGGGCATACGGTGTTGTAGTGACGCCTCCAGCTTTCGATCACGATCTGCGCCTCCTTGAGTGTGTGAAAGATCTCGCCGTTTAGCAGTTCGTCACGAAGCCGTGCGTTGAGGCTTTCGACGTAGCCATTCTTCTCTAATCAACGATACGCGTGTCAACGGATTATGGGATCCCCCGTGGATCTCATGCTTCTCTTCGAGGTCGACCCGAGGTCGCCTCAGGATGGGGTGCTGAAGGGCGGCGGGACCA
>Ga0182232_1000347_pt1 | contig 12023 bp, 22 predicted proteins | sample G6R1MG_30_FD_155484 | JGI IMG/M metagenome (GOLD analysis project Ga0182232, IMG submission 155484) | Phyllosphere microbial comminities from miscanthus, Michigan, USA - G6R3_NF_07NOV2016_LD2 MG | ecosystem: Host-associated > Plants > Phyllosphere > Phylloplane/Leaf | place: USA: Michigan... | reverse complement strand
CGACAGCGTGACCATGGACGTCACCCTCATCGTCCCCGTCGCCATGGAAGAGAAGCTGCGCTTCGCCATCCGTGAAGGCGGCCGCACCGTCGGCGCAGGCGTCGTCGCCGCCATCAACGAGTAGTCGTCCGTCCAAGTCACGTCTGCAGGGAACGACAGAGGGGCGGGTCCTCGCGCCCGCCCCATCCTCGTCCCGCCAAGGTTTCAGGTCATGAACGGTCAGAATATTCGCATCCGCCTCAAGGCGTTCGATCATCGGATTCTCGATGCCTCGACCCGCGAGATCGTCTCGACGGCCAAGCGCACCGGCGCCACCATTCGTGGTCCGATCCCGCTGCCGACGCATATCGAGAAGTTCACCGTCAACCGCTCGCCCCACATCGACAAGAAGTCGCGCGAGCAGTTCGAGATGCGCACCCACAAGCGCGTCCTCGATATCGTCGATCCGACGCCGCAGACCGTGGACGCGCTGATGAAGCTCGACCTCGCCGCCGGCGTGGACGTGGAGATCAAGCTCTAAGTCCCGCGGGGATTTAGAGCTTACCGTAAATCGCGCGAGGGGAGACACCTATGCGCTCAGGCGTCATCGCACAGAAGGTCGGCATGACCCGCATCTTTACGGATGCAGGCGAACATGTCCCGGTCACGGTGCTTAAAATCGATCAATGCCAGGTGGTTGCCCACCGTACCGTCGAAAAGAACGGCTACGTCGCCCTTCAGGTCGGCGTCGGTAAAGCCAAGGTGAAGAACGTCTCGGCCGCCGAGCGCGGCCGGTTCGCCGTCGCCAAGGTCGAGCCGAAGCAGAAGCTCGCCGAGTTCCGCGTGTCGGAAGACAAGCTGATCCCGGTCGGCGCCGAGATCACCGCCGACCACTTCATCCCGGGCCAGTTCGTCGACGTGACGGGCACCACCACGGGTAAGGGCTTCGCCGGTGGTATGAAGCGCTGGAACTTCGGCGGTCTGCGCGCCACCCACGGCGTCTCCGTGTCGCACCGCTCGATCGGTTCGACCGGCGGCCGTCAGGACCCCGGCAAGACCTTCAAGAACAAGAAGATGCCCGGTCACATGGGTGTCGATCGGGTCACCACGCAGAACCTGCGCGTCGTCCGCACGGACGTCGAGCGCGGCCTAATCCTGGTCGAAGGTGCGGTTCCCGGCGTCGCCGGCGGCTGGATCCAGATCCGCGACGCGGTGAAGCGCAAGCTCCCCGCGGACGTTCCGCAGCCTGGCAAGTTCCGTGAGCTGGGTGCCTCCGCCCCCGTCTCCGACGCCCCGGCTCCCGAGGCTCCCGCTTCCGAGGAGAACGCGTGATGAAGCTCGATATCACCACCCTCGACGGCGCCGGAGCTGGCTCCGTCGACCTCGACGAGACCATCTTCGGTCTCGAGCCCCGTGTAGACCTGCTCCAGCGCATGGTGCGTTGGCAGCTCGCCAAACGTCAGGCCGGCACCCACGCGGTCAAGAACCGCTCGGACGTCAACCGGACGCGCAAGAAGCTGTACAAGCAGAAGGGCACCGGTAACGCCCGTCACGGCGCCGCTTCCGCTCCGCAGTTCCGCGGCGGTGGACGCGCCTTCGGTCCGGTTGTGCGCAGCCACGCCCATGATCTGCCGAAGAAGGTCCGCGCCCTCGCGCTCAAGCACGCCCTTTCGGCGAAGGTGAAGGATTCGACCCTCATCGTCATCGACGACGTGAAGCTCGCCGACGGCAAGACCAAGGGCTTGGTCGAGCGCTTCGAGAAGATGGGTCTGTCCAGCGCCCTGATCATCAGTGGCTCTGAGGTCGACGTGAACTTCGGTCGCGCCGCCCGGAACATTCCGCAGATCGACGTGCTTCCGATCCAGGGCATCAACGTCTACGACATCCTGCGCCGCGACAAGCTCGTGCTGACGCGCGCGGCGATCGATGCGCTGGAGGCGCGTTTCAAATGAGTGCCGATCCGCGCCACTACGACATCATCGTCTCCCCCGTGATTACGGAGAAGGCGACGAACCTCACCGAGCAGAACAAGGTCGTTTTCCGGGTTGCCCCGAAGGCGACGAAGCCGCAGATCAAGGAAGCGGTGGAGAAGCTGTTCGACGTCAAGGTCACGGCGGTGAACACCCTCGTGACCAAGGGCAAGAAGAAAATCTTCCGCGGGCTTCGCGGACAGCGTTCGGACGTGAAGAAAGCGATCGTGACCCTCGCCGAGGGTGAGACGATCGATGTCACGACCGGCCTCTGAGACAAGTCGGGTTAAGGATCACCACCGATGGCCTTGAAGACATTCAAACCGGTCACGCCGAGCCTTCGCCAGCTCGTGCTCGTCGACCGCCGTGAGCTCTACAAGGGCAAGCCGGTCAAGAAGCTCACCGAGGGCAAGTCGTCGTCCGGCGGCCGCAACAACCTCGGCCGCATCACCGTCCGTTTCCGTGGCGGCGGTCACAAGCGCACCCTGCGCAACGTCGATTTCAAGCGGCGCATGCAGATGGGCGTGAGCGCCACCGTCGAGCGGATCGAATACGATCCGAACCGCACGGCGTTCATCGCGCTGATCGCCTTCCCGGACGGGACGCAGAGCTACATCATCGCGCCCCAGCGTCTGTCGCCGGGGGACAAGGTGATCGCGGCCGAGCAGGTCGACATCAAGCCGGGCAACGCCGGTCCGGTTGGCAACATGCCCGTCGGCACCATCGTGCACAACGTCGAGCTCAAGATCGGCAAGGGTGGTGCCATCGCACGCTCCGCCGGCAACTACGCTCAGATCGTCGGGCGCGATCAGGGTTACGTGACCCTGCGCCTGAACTCGGGCGAGCAGCGCCTGGTCCACGGTCAGTGCTTCGCCAGCGTCGGCGCGGTGTCGAACCCGGACCACATGAACATCTCGCTCGGCAAGGCGGGTCGTAACCGCTGGCTCGGCAAGCGCCCGCACGTTCGCGGTGTCGCCATGAACCCGGTCGATCACCCGCACGGCGGCGGTGAAGGACGGACCTCGGGCGGCCGTAACCCGGTCACTCCGTGGGGCGTTCCCACCAAGGGGAAGAAGACCCGCTCGAACAAGCGGACCGACGTCTTCATCCTGTCCAGCCGTCACAACCGCAAGAAGTAACCATCATGGCACGCTCGCTCTGGAAGGGGCCGTTCATCGACGGCTACCTCCTCAAGAAGGCTGAGACCGCACGCGGATCCAGCCGCAACGAAGTTATCAAGATCTGGAGCCGTCGCTCCACGATCCTGCCGCAGTTCGTCGGGCTCACCTTCGGTGTGCACAACGGGCAGAAGCACATCCCGGTCTACGTGTCCGAGGAAATGGTCGGCCACAAGTTCGGCGAGTTCTCGCCGACCCGCACCTTCCACGGTCACGCGGCCGACAAGAAGTCGAAGAGGCGCTGATCATGGGCAAGCCCGCCACTCCCCGCGCGCTCCCCGAGAACGAGGCTCAGGCCGTCGCGCGCATGCTGCGCGTCAGCCCCCAGAAGCTCAATCTCGTCGCGCAGCTCATTCGCGGCAAGAAGGTCGAGTCGGCCCTCGCCGACCTCGAATTCTCCCGCAAGCGGATCGCCCGCGAGGTCAAGAAGTGCCTCGAGAGCGCCATCGCCAACGCCGAGAACAACCACAACCTCGACGTCGATGATCTCATCGTCGCCCAGGCGTTCGTCGGAAAGGCCCTCGTGCTCAAGCGTTTCCACGCTCGTGCCCGTGGCCGCGGCGCTCGCATCCTGAAGCCCTTCGCGAACCTCACCATCGTGGTGCGCGAAGTCCCGACCGCCGAAGCGGCGTGAGGAGGACCTGATGGGCCAGAAAGTCAATCCGATCGGTCTGCGGCTCGGTATCAACCGGACCTGGGACTCCCGCTGGTTCGCCCAGAAGGGTGAATACGCCAAGCTCATGCATGAGGACGTCGCCATCCGCGCCGCCCTTACGAAGCAGCTCAAGCAGGCCGCCGTCTCGAAGATCGTGATCGAGCGTCCGCACCGGAAGTGCCGCGTCACCATCCACTCGGGTCGTCCGGGCGTGGTGATCGGCAAGAAGGGCGCGGACATCGAGAAGCTGCGCAAGCTCGTCGGCACCCTGACCAAGGCCGATGTGACGATCAACATCGTCGAGGTGCGCAAGCCCGAGATCGACGCCACCTTGGTGGCCGATTCGATCGCCCAGCAGCTCGAGCGTCGCGTCGCCTTCCGTCGCGCGATGAAGCGTGCCGTGCAGTCGGCCATGCGTCTCGGTGCCGAAGGCATCCGGATCAACTGCTCCGGTCGTCTCGGCGGTGCCGAGATCGCCCGTCAGGAGTGGTACCGCGAGGGCCGCGTGCCCCTGCATACCCTGCGCGCCGACGTCGATTACGGTGTCGCAACCGCCTTCACGACCTACGGGACGTGCGGAATCAAGGTCTGGGTGTTCAAGGGCGAGATCCTCGAGCACGATCCCATGGCCCAGGATAAGAAGGCGCAGGAAGAGGGTGGCCGTTCGGGCGGCCGTCGCGAGCGCGATGGTGAGGGTGGCCGCGAGCGCGGCCGGCGCGAACACGCCTAACGGCGCGTTCGTGACCCCGTCACCCTAGAGAGGTGTTGAGAGGCTGCCATGTTGCAACCCAAGAAGACCAGGTTCCGTAAGCAGTTCAAGGGTCGCATCCACGGTGCGGCCAAGGGCGGCTTCGACCTCAACTTCGGGACCTTCGGCCTGAAGGCCGTCGAGCCCGAGCGCATCACCGCGCGCCAGATCGAGGCGGCCCGCCGCGCGATCACCCGCGAGATGAAGCGTCAAGGCCGCGTCTGGATCCGGATCTTCCCGGATGTTCCGGTCACGGCCAAGCCCACCGAGGTCCGCATGGGCTCCGGTAAGGGTGCTCCCGAGTTCTGGGCTGCCCGGGTGCATCCCGGTCGTATCATGTTCGAAGTCGACGGCGTGGCCGAGGACGTCGCGAAGGAGGCCCTGCGCCTCGGCGCGGCCAAACTCCCGATCCGCACGCGCGTCGTTCAGCGCATCGCTGACTGAGGGGAGGGGATCATGAAGTCGTCACAGAGACAGTCGGATCTCGCCGCCCTGTCGCCCGATCAGCTGAGCGACGAGCTGCTGAGCCTGAAGAAGGAGCAGTTCAACCTCCGCTTCCAGGGCGCCACCGGCCAGTTGGAAAACGTCGCGCGCGTCCGCGAAGTCCGTCGCGATATCGCCCGCGTCCGTACGCTCCAGCGTCAGAAGACGCTGAAGTCCGCGCAGGCTTGAGGAGACCATCATGCCGAAGCGCGTATTGCAGGGCGTCGTCGTCAGCGACAAGGGCGAGAAGACTATCGTCGTGAAGGTGGAGCGTCGCTTCACCCACCCGGTGATGAAGAAGACCGTTCGTCGTTCCAAGAACTACCACGCCCACGACGAAGCCAACGTCGCCAAGGTCGGTCAGACCGTGTCGATCGAGGAGTGCCGTCCGTTCTCGAAGACTAAGACCTGGCAGCTCGTCACGGGCACCGGTTCTGAGGCTCCCGCCGCCGAGGCGTGAGCCGCCCCTTCGGGTTTTCTAAAAAAAACGGGCGCAGGATCCTGCGCCCGTTTTTTTGCGTTCGCTCGACGCGTTGCGGTCGCATCCCGGGGGTCCGGACAGGCGCTGCTGGTCCTCACTTGCATGCGAGCTTTAGTGGGCCGCATGAGGATCGTGGAACCCATGTCGGGGCTCCAGGGATTGAGCGCACCTGAGGACCGGGCCGATTTCCGGTCAGCAGGATGCATCCTGGGCGCAAGATCGAACTTTCTGAGTTTGAGGGTTCTTCCCCGCCGTTGCGCGGCCTCAATCGAGCGCTTTGCCCTTGCGCATCGGGGCGTCCCGTTGTAGTGGGCATTCCTTCGCGACAGTTGAGAAGGGTGTTCGCACCTTTCGAACGCGGTGACCGCGCCGGTGTTTCACCACACCGATTGCGCGGTTCGTCATATGAGCCGGGGACATTAGATCCCCGTCAGGCGTCGTCCGCCGGACAATACCGTCCGTGTGCGGAAACCCGCCTGAAACAAAGAAAGGTCACTGCCCGTGATCCAGATGCAGACGAATCTGGACGTCGCCGACAACTCTGGTGCGCGCCGCGTGATGTGCATCAAGGTTCTGGGCGGGTCGAAGCGTAAATACGCCGGTGTCGGCGACATCATCGTTGTCTCGGTCAAGGAAGCGATTCCTCGGGGCCGCGTGAAGAAGGGCGACGTCATGAAGGCGGTCGTCGTTCGGACGGCGAAGGAAGTGAAGCGTCCCGATGGTTCGGTGATCCGCTTCGACAAGAATGCCGCCGTTCTGATCAACAATCAGAAAGAGCCGATCGGCACCCGCATCTTCGGACCGGTGCCGCGCGAACTCCGCGCCCGCAACCACATGAAGATCATCTCGCTCGCGCCGGAGGTGCTGTGATGGCCGCCAAGGTCAAGAAAGGCGACACGGTCGTCGTCCTCACCGGTCGTGACAAGGGTCGCTCCGGCGAGGTCACTCAGGTGCTTCCCAAGGAAGACCGCGCCTTCGTGCGTGGCATCAACCTGGTGAAGAAGCACCAGAAGCAGACGCAGAACCAGGAAGGCGGCATCGTCTCCAAGGAAGCTGCGATCCACCTCTCCAATCTGGCGTTGCAGGACGCCAACGGTAAGCCGACTCGCGTGGGTTTCCGCATCCTCGAAGACGGCCGCAAGGTTCGCTTCGCCAAGACCACGGGGGACCAGATCGATGGCTGACGCTAACCAGGACAACTACGTCCCCCGCCTTCGCAAGCACTATGACGAGGTCGTTCGTCAGAAGCTCATCGAGGAGTTCGGCTACAAGAACCCCATGCAGGTTCCGGTCATCGAGAAGATCGTGATCAACATGGGCGTCGGTGAGTCCACCGCCGACTCGAAGAAGGCCTCGATCGCCGCCGGCGACCTCGCCCTCATCGCCGGCCAGAAGCCGGTCATCACCAAGGCCCGCAAGGCCATCGCGACCTTCAAGGTCCGCGAGGGCATGCCGATCGGCTGCAAGGTGACCCTGCGCCGCCAGCGCATGTACGAGTTCATGGACCGCCTGATCACGATCGCGCTGCCCCGCGTGCGTGACTTCCGCGGCCTGAACCCGCGCTCGTTCGACGGCAACGGCAACTACGCCCTCGGGCTCAAGGAGCACCTCGTGTTCCCGGAGATCTCGTACGACAAGGTCGATTCGACCTGGGGCATGGACATCGTCATTCAGACGACGGCCCGCACCGACGCCGAGGCGCGCGCGCTCCTCACGCAGTTCCGATTCCCGTTCCGGCAGTGAGGCCCCGCTAGGGCTTCAGACGCGGACACCGGAGAGAGACATGGCAAAGAAAAGCTCGATCGAGAAGAACAAGCACCGCGAAGCGCTGGTGAAGCTGTACGCCCCCAAGCGTAAGGCCCTGCTGGCCACCGCCAACGACCAGTCCCTCGAGATGGAGGAGCGCTTCGAGGCGCGCCTCAAGCTCGCGGAGCTGCCCCGCAACTCGTCGCCCACCCGCATCCGCAACCGCTGCGGCATGACCGGCCGGCCCCGCGCCTTCTATCGCAAGATGGGCATCTCGCGCATCGCGCTGCGCGAACTCGGCAACCAGGGTCTCATCCCCGGTCTCGTCAAGTCGAGCTGGTAAGGAGCCACCACCATGGTTAACGATCCCGTGGGTGATATGCTCACCCGCATCCGCAATGGTCAGCAGCGCCGCCGCAACGTCGTTCAGACGCCCGGTTCGCGCCTGCGCGCCAGCGTCCTCGACGTGCTGAAGTCCGAGGGCTACATCCGCGACTATGCGACGACGGATTACGGCAACGGCCGTACCGAATTCGCCATCGAGCTGAAGTACTACGACGGCCAGCCCGTCATTCGCTCGATCCAGCGCGTGTCGAAGCCCGGCCGCCGCGTCTACTCGTCGGTCGGCGAGCTGCCGCGCGTCGCCGACGGTCTCGGCGTTACCATCGTGTCCACCCCGCAGGGCGTCATGGCCGACCACGAGGCGCGCGAGCGCAACGTCGGCGGCGAAGTGCTCTGCAAGGTGTTCTGATCCTGGACTTGGAGGAATAAGGCGATGTCTCGCGTAGGCAAGAAGCCCGTTCCCGTCCCGTCCGGTGTGACGGCCACGGTGACCGGTCAGACGGTTAAGATGAAGGGCTCAAAGGGCGAGCTCCAGTACGTCGTTCCCAACGTGGTCGACGTGAAGTTTGAGGACGGCGCCGTCTCGGTGCAGCCCAAGAACCAGACCAAGGAGGCCCGCTCGCTGTGGGGCACCTCCCGCGCTCAGGTGGCGAACCTCGTCGAGGGCGTCTCCAAGGGTTTCGAGAAGAAGCTCGAGATCACCGGCGTGGGTTACCGCGCCGCGATGGCCGGCAAGGCACTTAAGCTCTCGCTCGGCTACAGCCACGACATCGAGTACGAGATCCCCGCGGGGATCACGATCGCGGTGCCGAAGCCCACCGAGATCGTCATCTCCGGCATCGACCGGCAGGTGGTTGGCCAGGTGGCCGCCGAGATCCGTGACTATCGCGGTCCCGAGCCTTACAAGGGCAAGGGCGTGAAGTACGCGGGCGAGTTCATCTTCCGTAAGGAAGGCAAGAAGAAGTAAGGGCCGGCCAACATGTCACGCAAAATCGATGCACTCAGCCGCCGCAAGGCGCGTGTGCGCCGCGCGCTGCGGGCGGCGGCCAACGGGCGGCCCCGGCTCTCGGTGTTCCGCTCTTCCAAGCAGATCTACGTTCAGGTCATCGACGACGCGCAGGGCAAGACCCTCGCTTCGGCTTCGTCCCTCGACAAGGATGTGCGCAGCGATCTCAAGACCGGCGCCGACGTCGCGGCGGCTCAGGTCGTCGGCAAGCTCGTCGCCGAGCGGGCCAAGGCGGCCGGTGTCACCCAGGTGATCTTCGATCGCTCGGGCTACCTCTACCACGGGCGCGTCAAGGCGCTCGCCGATGCCGCTCGCGAAGGTGGCCTCGAATTCTAAGCCTTTCCCTGAGGGGAGCTGCCGGTCCCTGCGACCGGCGGTGGCACGATCCAATTTGGCGGGGGAGGGCGGGTTCGCCCCGTCCTCCGGACCGAAACAGTCAAGCGAGCGGGCCCGCCACCCGCGCCAGTGAGATGGAAGATCAGTATGGCACGTGAACGTGAAGGCGGTGGCCGCGGCCGTCGCGAAGAGCGCGAGGAGCGCGACAGCGAGTTCGTGGACAAGCTCGTCCACATCAATCGCGTCGCCAAGGTGGTGAAGGGTGGCCGTCGCTTCGGCTTCGCCGCCCTCGTCGTCGTTGGCGATCAGAAGGGCCGCGTCGGCTTTGGCCACGGCAAGGCTCGCGAAGTGCCGGAAGCCATTCGCAAGGCCACGGAAGCCGCAAAGCGCGGTCTCGTTCGCGTTGCGCTGCGCGAGGGTCGTACCCTGCACCACGACGTCCACGGACGTCACGGCGCCGGCAAGGTGATCCTGCGCGCCGCCCCCCAGGGTACCGGCATCATCGCCGGCGGCCCGATGCGTGCCGTTTTCGAGACTTTGGGCATGCAGGACGTCGTTGCGAAGTCGCTCGGCTCCTCGAACCCGTACAACCTCGTGCGCGCCACCTTTGACGCGCTGAAGAACGAAGACAGCCCGCGCGCCGTCGCGGCTCGTCGCGGTCTCAAGGTTTCGGCGCTTCAGGCTCGTCGCCGCGATGCCGATCCGTCCGACCTGTCCGAAGCAGCTGTGGCTTAAGGGAGGGTCCGATGGCACAGAAGACCGTCCGTATCGAGCAGATCGGTTCGCCGATCCGCCGCGAGGGCGACCAGCGCGCAACGCTGATCGGCCTTAAGCTCAACAAGCTGCATCGGGTTTCCGAGCTGGAGGATACCCCCTCCGTGCGCGGCATGATCCGCAAAGTGCAGCACCTCGTGCGCGTCCTTGGCGACGCGGCCTGAGGGAGGGCATCATGAAACTGAACGAACTCCACGACAACGCCGGCGCAACCAAGAACCGGATGCGCGTCGGCCGGGGCATCGGCTCCGGCAAGGGCAAGACCGCCGGACGCGGCGTGAAGGGTCAGAAGGCCCGCACCGGCGTCTCGATCAAGGGCTTCGAGGGCGGTCAGATGCCGCTGCATCGCCGCCTGCCCAAGCGCGGCTTCAACAATCTGTACTCGACGGACCTCAACGAGGTGAACCTCGGCCGTGTGCAGCAGGCGATCGATGCCGGTCGCCTCGAGGCAGGTGCGACCGTGACCATCGAGACCCTGATCGCGGCCGGCGTCTGCGCCCGTGCCCGCGACGGCGTCAAGCTCCTCGGCGTCGGTGAGCTGACCGCCAAGGTGTCCTTCGAGGTGACGCGCGCCTCCAAGTCGGCCGTCGAGGCTGTTGAGAAGGTCGGCGGCACCGTCACCGTTACCTACGGCGATGGCGTCTCCACCCGTGGCAAGCCCGCTCGCGTGGTTGCGTAGCCTCGCGTCCGACTTTAAGTCGAACCTCTGAGCGGCGGCCCGTGCGACCTCGCGCGTGGCCGCCGTTCTCGTTTATCGGGGAGCTCTCCGTCGCGGAGATCTCTGCGCTCCCGTAAAAATTCGATCTCAGGAACCGGTGCCATGGCCTCAGCCGCCGAGCAGCTAGCCGCGAACCTCAACTTCGGGGCCATCGCCAAGGCCGACGAGCTCAAGAAGCGGATCTGGTTCACCCTGGGTGCGCTGATCGTCTTCCGGCTCGGCACATATATTCCGATTCCCGGCATCGACCCGGAGCAGTTCGCGCGGAATTTCCAGCAGCAGGCCGGCGGCGTGCTGGGGCTGTTCAACATGTTCTCCGGCGGTGCCGTCGAGCGCATGGCGATCTTCGCCCTCAACATCATGCCGTACATCTCCGCCTCGATCATCATCCAGCTCCTCACCTCGGTGATCCCGAGCCTTGAGGCCCTGAAGAAGGAAGGCGAGTCTGGCCGCAAGGTCATCAATCAGTACACCCGCTACCTCACGGTGGTGCTCGCCCTGGTGCAGAGCTGGGGCATCGCCTTCGGCCTTCAAAGCTCGAGCGCGGCGATCGAGCCCGGGCCGTTCTTCATTCTCTCCACCGTGATCACCCTGACCGGCGGCACGCTGTTCCTCATGTGGATCGGTGAGCAGATCACCTCGCGCGGCATCGGCAACGGATCGTCGCTCATCATCTTCGCCGGCATCGTTGCGCATCTTCCGGTCGCCATCGTCGGCGCATTGGAACTCAGCCGCACGGGCGCGCTGTCGTCGGCCGTGATTCTCGGCATGGGCGTCGCCGCCGTCGCCCTGGTGTACTTCATCGTGTTCATGGAGCGCGCCCAACGCCGCCTCCTGATCAATTACCCGAAGCGCCAGGTCGGCAATAAGATGTACGAGGGCCAGACCTCGTTCCTGCCTTTGAAGCTCAACACCGCCGGCGTCATTCCGCCGATCTTCGCCTCGTCGCTGTTGCTCCTGCCCGCCACCGTGGCGAGCTTCTCGGCCAACAACGGCGGCACCGGCATCCTGGCGACGATCACGACCTACATCGGCCACGGCCGGCCGCTCTACATGGTGCTTTATGCGGCGCTGATCATCTTCTTTGCGTTCTTCTACACCGCGGTGGTGTTCAACCCGGAAGAGACCGCCGACAACCTCAAGAAGCATGGCGGATTCATCCCGGGTATCCGGCCCGGTGAGCGCACCGCCGCCTTCATCGACAAGGTGCTGACCCGCATCACCCTCATCGGCGCAGTGTATTTGACCTTCGTCTGTCTGGTGCCGGAAATCCTGGCATCGTACTCTTCGGCGAGTATCGGGTTCGGCGGCACCTCGCTCCTCATCGTCGTATCGGTGACGATGGACACGGTGGCGCAGATCCACGGTCACCTGATGGCGCATCAGTACGAAGGCCTCGTCAAGAAGGCCAAGCTGCGCGGCGCCACCCGGCGCCGCTGACACTGGACCGACCCGGCCGACGAGTCTCGGCGCCCCAATCCGGGCCGCCGGCCCCCAGAAGAACGGACCTGAGGAAACGACGCCATGCGGATCATTCTGCTCGGACCGCCGGGAGCGGGTAAGGGAACCCAATCCACCCGCATCGTCGAACGGTTCGGCATTCCGCA
>Ga0182232_1000346_pt1 | contig 12027 bp, 5 predicted proteins | sample G6R1MG_30_FD_155484 | JGI IMG/M metagenome (GOLD analysis project Ga0182232, IMG submission 155484) | Phyllosphere microbial comminities from miscanthus, Michigan, USA - G6R3_NF_07NOV2016_LD2 MG | ecosystem: Host-associated > Plants > Phyllosphere > Phylloplane/Leaf | place: USA: Michigan... | reverse complement strand
TGGCGGTAGAAAATGCCCACCGGGCCGCTCATGAACGCCACCGGCACGAACACGGCCGTCATCAAAATCGTGATGGCGATGATGGCCCCGCTGATTTCACCGATTACCTCGCGCACCGCCCCAAAAGGCGAGAGGTGCTTTTCCTCCATCTTGGCGTGCACGGCCTCGACCACCACGATGGCGTCATCGACCACGATGCCGATGGCCAGCACCAAGGCAAAGAGCGTAATCATGTTGATGGTGAGCCCAAACGCCTGCATGGCCGTGAACGCGCCAATCAGCGACACCGGCACCGCGATAATCGGAATGAGCGTGGAGCGCCAGTCGCCTAAGAACAAAAACACCACGATGGCCACCAGGATGAAGGCGTCGCGCAGGGTGTGCACCACGTTCTCGGTGGAGGCGTCGAGGAAGTTCGACACGTCGTAGCTAATCTTGTAGTCCATGCCGGGGGGCATGGTTTTCTTGAGCTCTTCGAGCTTGGCCTTCACGCTGGCGATGACGTCGCTGGCGTTGGAGCCGTAGGTTTGCTTGAGCATAATGGCCGCCGAGGGGTAGCCGTCGAGGTTGGAGTAGATGTCGTAGAACTCGGAGCCCAGCGACACGTCGGCCACGTCCTTAAGGCGCAGCATCTCGCCGTTGGCGTTGGCCTTCAAAATCACGTTCTTGTACTGCTCGGCATCGTTGAAGCGGCCCTGGTAAGTAAGCACGTATTCCAAGGCTTCGGCGCGCCCGCCGTCCGAGCGCCCGATGCGGCCCGGCGAGCCAATGACGCTTTGCTCGTCGAGCGACTTCATCACGTCGTCGGCCGAGATGTTGTAGGCGCGCATGCGGTCGGGTTTCAGCCAGATGCGCATGGCGTACTGCCGGCTACCCAGGATGCTGGCGCGCCCGATGCCGTCGATGCGCTGAATCTCGGGTATCATGTTCACGCCGGCGTAGTTGAACAGGTACTTCATGTCCGTGCCCTTGTCCTTGCTGTACAAGTTCACGTACATCAGCATGTTGGGCACCACGCGGTTCACGATGAGGCCCTCGCGCTGCACTAGCACCGGCAGGCGGTTGACGACTTGCGCGATGCGGGTGTTCACGTTTACGACGGCCTGCTCGGGGTCGGTGCCCAGGTTGAACACAATCTGGATGTTGGCCTCGCCGGCGCTCACGGCGTCGGAGGTCATGTACTTCATGCCGGGCACGCCGTTCACGGCCTGCTCCAGCGGGATGAGTACCGACTCGGTGAGCACCTTGGCGCTGGCGCCGGGGTAGGCGCAGCTCACCATCACCATGGGCGGCGAAATCTCGGGAAACTGCGAGGTGGGCAGGGTTTTGATGGCCAGTATGCCCATGAACACGATGACCACCGAAATGACGATGGCAAAGACTGGCCGCCTGATGAATTTACTGAACATAGCTAGCTACTAGTTGAATGGCTGGACGGTTGAATGGCTGGATGGGTGGCTAGCGGGGCAGGGGAAGCGCTGGCCGACTGGCGCGGCTTCGCAGCAGACCGCCAATTCGGCAGTCCGGCCCCTCGACAAGCCAGCCATGCAGCACGTCAGTTACTCGCTGTACACCTTCAGCTTGGGCAGCACCTGTTCGGGCGCCTCGTAGGTGTAGCTGATTTTGTCGCCGTCCTTCACCTTGCGGATGCCTTCGAGCAAAATCTTGTCGGTGGGCGCAATGCCGTCCTTAATGACGTAGAGGTCGGGCATTTCGGAGGCTACGTTGACCTCCTTCTGGTGCACCACGTTGTGTTTATCCACCACGTACACAAACTTCTTTTCGAGCACCTCAAAGGTGGCCTTTTGGGGCACGAGCAGGGCGTGCCGCAGCGGCACGGTCATGAGCACGCTGCCGGTTTCGCCGTTGCGCAGCAGGCCCTTGGGGTTGGGGAAGGTGGCGCGGAAGGCGATGTTGCCAGTTTCGTTGTTAAAGTCGGCCTCAATGGCCTGCACCTTGCCGGGGTAGGGGAACACCTCGTTGTTGGCCATCAGCAGGCGCACGCTCACGTCCTGGTCGCCAGCCTTGGCGTGCTCCTTGTAGGCGATGTACTCGGCCTCGGGCACGTTGTAGTACACCCACATCTTGCTGTTGTCGGAGAGCGTCGTCAGCAGGTCGCCCTCGTCCACGAGGCTGCCCAGCCGGCCCTGAAAGTGGTCCATGATGCCCGTAAACGGGGCCTTGATGGACGTGAACTGCAAGTGCGTCTGGGCCAGCGATACCTCGGCCTTGGCCTTGTCGTACTTGGCCTTGGCCAAGGCCAGCTCGTTTTTGGAGACGATGTTGCTATCGGCCAGACTTTTGGTGTTCTTGTACTCGATGCCCACGTAGTTGGCCTCGGCCTGCGACTTCTGCACGTCGGCATTGTAGACCAGCGGCGTAATCTGGAACATGGGCTGGCCCTCGCGCACCAGCTGGCCCTCGTCCACGAATATCTTTTGCAGGTAGCCCTTCTCCAAAGCCCGCAGCTCGATGTGCTGGTAGGCGTGTATCTGGGCCACGTACTCCTTGGTGATGGCCGTGTCCTTCTGCAAGGGGCTGGTGACCAAAAGCTTGATTTGTTCTTCCTTTTCTTCTTTCTTGTCGCCGCAGCTAGTGGCCAGCATGCCGCCCGAGCTCAGGGCAAGCAGCAAAAACGTTCTCTTTATAACAGCAGTAAGTACCATAAATAGGCGCTTGGTAATCCCGGAAAATAGTAGGTTGAAGAAGGAGGCGGCGCCCCGCGGGCCGCCCCGGCCGTGGGCCGGCCAGCTTGCCCGCAGCCCGGCCCATAGTGACGATTGGCGCGCCCAAAAGAAGCCGGCGGCGGCCCTTACCAAATAAACGTTTTTACATGCTGCGCGCTTGGCCGTGCGGGTGCACAAGCCGATGAACACCAGCGGGGCCACTGGCTCGAATTTGAATCTGGGAAAGCAAAACCGAGGGAATAAGTCGACACAGGAGCTGCTGTGCCGGGCTGGGTACTACAAAACTCAGCCCGCTGCCATTAAGACGTTATGAAGAAATGGACTGCAAAAACACATAGTCCCTTCATCTTGGCCGAGCGACCAAGATGAAGGGACTAATTAGCAGGTGATTATGAATAAGCTCGTCGTTTCCGGAGCGAGCGAAGATGAATTTTTTTACGAATATTTCCAGACTGCGCCCCGTCTGCGCTCGCTTCGCGCCGGGCGCGGGCGCTACTTGCCTTGCAGCATATCGGGGTAGTCCGTAATCAGGCCATCCACGCCCATTGCCAGCAGCCCGGCGGCCTCGGCGGGCGTGTTCACCGTCCACGGAATGACGGACAGGCGCTGCTGGTGACAGGCCTGCACCAGCGCCGGCGTCACGAGCTTATAAGCCGGGCTGTAGATGCTGGGCCGAAAGCTCAGGCGCGCCAGGTTTTGGGCCAGCCCGTCGGGGTTATCGACCAGCAGCGCGGTGCGCAGCTGCGGCTGTGCGCGGTGCACTACTTCGAGCGTGCGCGGGTCGAAGGACTGAATAATGACGCGGCTTTGGACGCCTTTTTGGGCAATGACGGCCAGCAGCAGCCGCACAAACTCGTCGGGCGCGGGGTGGTTCACGCCGTCGCCCGCCGGGGTGGTTTTCGTTTCGATATTATAGTAGGGCGCGGGCCGGTGCGTGCGCCGCGCATACGCCTCGGCCGAGTCGATAACCTCGGCCAGCAGCGGCTTATAGGTGCGCAGCCGCTGCTGCCGCTCAAACTTGGGGTTGCCGTGGCTGCCCACGTCGTAGCGCCGGATTTCGGCGTAGGGCAAGCTGTATATTTTTAATCCTTTACCTGCCTCTTTGGTCAGCGGCTGGCCATCGGGCCGGTACACAAAGTCCGCATTCATATACGGGTCGTGCGAGAGCAGCACCTGCTTGTCTTGGCTGATGGCGGCGTCCATTTCCAGCGTGGTCACGCCCAGGGCCAGTGCCCGGCGCATGGCCGGAATAGTGTTCTCGGGCATCAGCCCGCGGCCGCCCCGGTGGCCTTGCAGGTCGAACGGCGGGCGCTGCTGCGCGGCGGCGGGCAGCGTGAGGAAGGCGAGGGCGATGAAGTATTTCATAAGGAAAAGTAGCTCGGACTACAAAGTCCAAGCTACAATTGAATTACACCGCTACCGTGTCGCTATACACCTGCCCAAATCGGTCAGTCACCTCAATGCGAATTTCCTTGGCTCCGGCCGAGGGCGTGGCGAAAAAGAGGTGGTCTGTCATGGTGGGGTCAACCCACTTGTGCTTGGCCGGGATTTGGTCGCCGGCCTGCAATTTCACGGCTAGCGGGTCGAGGCCGGTTTGCTGGCGCATCTCGCCCTGGCGCACGCCGTTTTCAAACCAGGTCACTTTCCACTGCGGGTCCCAGTTCCAGACGTTGGCCACCACGTCGGCTGGGTGCTCGGGCGCGCTGCCCTTAGGGTAGCTGCGAAACTGGTGCTCGCGCGGGTGGCCCACCGATTTGTAGTACCACTTGAGGTTGGGGCCGCTGACTTCGTACACGCCGTAGCCGCTGGGCGTGCCGTCGGTGCAGATGGGGCCGGTCCACCACGCGCCGCACACCGCGCCGTGGGTGTGCTCAATGGTGTTTTCGTGAAAAATCTTCTCGCACACGTGCGTGTGGCCCGACATGATGTGCGCCGTGTAGGGCTTCAGAATGCGGTAGAGTTCGGCCCGGTTCGACACCACGCCGCCCAGCGATTCTTCCTTGAGGTTGTTGCGGCGCTGGTCGCCGCTGTTCACCGGAATGTGCAGCGCCACCACGACGGTGGTGCCGGGCTTCACGTGGCTGAGGTCCTGCTCCAGCCATTGTAGCTGCTGCTCGGGCAGGTAGCCGATGTACTTTTTGGGCGGCCCGATAAAGAAGACGTTGTCGAGCACCACGTAGTGAATCTCGCCCCGGTTGAAGGAATAATACGTGGGCCCAAAATGGCTCTTAAACGTGCGCGACGAGCCCTCGTCGGCGCGGGCGGTAAGGTCGAGGTCGTGGTTGCCGATAACCTGGAAGAACGGGATTTTGCTGATTTCGACCGCCTTTTTGTAGTCCTCAAACAGCTCAAACTTATCCCACACCAAATCGCCGCAGCCGATGGCAAACGTGGTGCTGGCGTCGTACTGCGCGGCCAGCTTTTGCAGGTCGGGCGCCGAGCTGGTGAGCAGCTCGCGACAGTCCTTTTTATTTATCATCTGCGGGTCGGCCCAGACAACGAAGGTGTGCTTAGTGTCGTCGCCGGCCAGCTTTTGCAGGGCAAAATCGGCGGTCATTTTCGTCGTGCCCGGCTTGATGACTTGGTAGAAGCGCGCCACGCCTTTCTCGTGCGGAAAGGCGTAGCCGCGCGGCACCGACACGTGTACAAATTCGGCCGTGGCGTTGCTTTCGAGCGTGTATTTGCCGGCTTTGTCGGTGAGCACGATGTTGTAGCCATCGGTCACGGCCACGCCCGGCAGGCCGGTGCCGTTGTGGTGCACCTTGCCCCGGATGGTGAGCGGGCCGAGGGGGAGCTTTTGGCCGGTGGGCTGCTCGGCATCGGTGGCGGCGAGGGCGGCGGGGGCTAGCGGCAGGCTGAGGCCAGCGCCCACGAAACCCAGGCTTTGAAGGAATTTGCGGCGGAACATGGGGAGAGGTGTAGCGCGGGCTCTGCGAGCCCGCGAAGGGGATAGGGGGTAAGAGGCCAAGCGGCTGGCGGCTGGGGGCGATTTCGCAAAGGGTGCAGTTGGTGAGGTAGACTACTGCCTTCGCGGACTCACAGAGTCCGCGCTACGTGGTTAATTCTCATAAATGGCGATGTCATCGAGCCCCAGGCGGCCGTTGAGTACGGTGGGCGGGTTGCTGGCGCCCAGGCCCAGCTTATTGACGCGGAAGCGCACGGGGCCGCTGATACTCATCAGGAAAGTGACGGAGCGCTGCCAGTTGCCGGCGTCGGTGATGGTGGGGCCGGTTTGCGTCCAGGTCGCGCCCTGGTCCTGCGAGTACTCCAGCTTCCACGAGCTGGCGGCGTCGGTGTAGTAGGCGCCGTAGAGCAGCGTGACTTTGGTAGCGCCGTTGGGCAGGTCAAATTTCATCTCGACCACGGCCGGCACTGTGAGGCCCTGTTGCAGCCGGATGCCCTGGGTGCCGGTGTAGCGGTCGCGCCCCGAGGTGTTGCCCAAAATGGCTTGGTACAGCTTCCAGCGCCCGGTGCCGAACTGCACGGTGTTGTCGGGCACGGCGGCCGTGTTCATGTCGTAGCTGCCTTTGGTAGCCTGCGGCACCGCCTCAAAGCTTTCGGGAAAGCCAGGGTAAATGGGGCCGCTGGGGTCCACGGCATCGGCGGCGGTGCGCAGCCACAGCTGCGGCACCGGGGCCTGCGCGGCATCGAGCGCGCCCACCGCGATGCCCACAAACGTGGCGCTGGCCGGCACGCGCCGGGTGGCAAAGGCGGCCGTGGTCTCGGTGTGCAGCGTGAGGCGGTTGTTGCTGCCGTCGGCCAGGGTTTTGTTGCCCGCGTAGGTGTCGCCCGACACCGGCAGCGGCGTAATGCTCGCGCCCGTGATGCGCACCAGCGTGCCGTCGTAGGCGTTGACATCGGCCAGCAGCGTGCTGAGGTTGATATCGCGGGCCACGACGGTGTTATTGCTGCTCACCCGGCGCACGCGGTCGGGCGTGATGCCTTCGAGGCGCAGCGCGCCGGCGCTTTTGGCCAGCGTCGCGCCCTTGATGTCAACCACTACCGAGTCGCCCACGGCCAGCGTCGGCGCGGTGCCGCCCGTAATCGGGATGATGATGCCGCGCACCACGCCGCGCCGCTTGTTTTGCACCACGATGGTGCCGGGGCCGCCGGGCACGTTGCCGCCCGCCGCGTTCGAAATGACGAGGCCCACGACCTGGTGCGCGCCCGAAAGCTGGCCCGGCTCCAGCACCACGCTGCTGCCCTGGTAGAGGCCGCGCAGGTCTTGGAGCGACACGTTGGGGCTGGGCGCGCCGGCCGCGTAGTCGGGGTTGTCTTTGAGGCAGCTGGTGGCGGCCAGGGCGAGGAGAAGCAGGCTGGCTAGGAAATGGTTTTTCATAAAAAGGATGCAGAAGGCGTTAGTCATGCAGCGCGCAGCGAAGCATCTCGCGTGGCGCAGTAAATCCTGACGTTTTGAGGTTAGTGCAGCACGCGAGATGCTTCGCTGCGCGCTGCATGACAGACGTTTATAATTGCCACCACACCTTCGTATTGATATCATCCGCACCCTGGTCGGCCACGGCGGCCTGGTAGTTCAGCTGGTTGAGGCTCTGCACGTACACCGGGTAGTTGATGCGGGCGGGCATCTGGCGGTTATTGCGCACGCCGGGGCCGATGGGCAGCACCGGGTGGCCCGTGCGGCGGTACTCGTACCACTGCTGGAAGTCGGTGCAAAACAGCGCGTAGTACTTCTGCACGTGAATTTGGTCGAGCTTGGTAGCGGTGGTGCTGGTGGCGCTCCACTGCACGTCGGGGCTGGTGAGGAAACCGGTGGGCGCGGCCAGGCCCCAGAGCGTAATGCCGTTGGTGGCCCCGGTTTCGTAGTAGGCTTTGGCGTCGCCGGTTATCCAGCCGCGCAGGGCGGCTTCGGCCAGCAGCAGCTGCACCTCGGGGTAGTTGAGGATGTTGCCGAGCAGCGGCTCGGTCATCAGGGCCGTGGGGTAGGTCGATTTGGCAGCCGGAATCTGGCCCGGCACGTAGCCGCTCGGGATGCCCTCGTAGGTGCCGTTCGAGAGGGTGGCCCATTTGGCGAGGCGCGGGTCGTTCCAGCTCGTCAGGTTGTTGATGAAGAACTCGCTCATCGAGCTGAACGCGTTGAAGTCGGCCGTGCGCCAGGTCTGGAAGGGCGACTGGTAAGGCGCGGTGCCGGTCCAGCGCATAATGGCTGATTCCGCGTTGTTGGCGATGAGCGGGTAGTTGCCCGCGTTGGTATTCACCAGGTCGCGCAGCTTGGCCTGCGGGCTCAGGCCGCCCGGCGCGATGGCATCGGTGCGGTTGGACACGCGCATGAGCAGCCGCAGGTAGAGCGAGTTGCCAAACTTGCGCCATTTCAGGGCGTTGCCCTGGAACAGCGGGTCGAGCTGGGCCTGGTCGGCGCTCAGGTTCACGTTGGTTTTTAGCAGGTCGTTGGCTTCTTCGAGCTTCACAAACAGGTCGCGGTAGATGTCCTCCTGCTTATCAAACTTGGGCTGCAACAGGCCCGCCCGGCCCTGCAAAGCCTCGGTGTAGGGCACGTCGCCGAAGGTATCGGTGAGCAGCGAAAACGTCCAGACTTCGCAGATGCGGGCAATGGCCATGAAGGTGTTGCTCTTCACGGCCACCGCGCTGTTGTACATATCCCGAAAATCGGTGAGCTGCGTGTACCAGGTGTTCCACAGGTTGTCGGCCTCGGCCGAGCGGATGACGTAGCGGTGAAACTCGTCGGTATCGACCCGCGACACGTGCACCTGCATCAGCTCGTGGGTGATGCGCATGGCGCGGTCCATATTGTTCTTCACTATCCCCGTCAGGGCCGGCGCCAGCAGCGTCTCCGGTATCACGCTTGGGTTTTGGTTGGGGTTAACGTTCAGCTCCTCAAAGCCCTTGGTGCAGGCCGAAATGCCGCCCAGGGCGGTGGTGAGGAGGAAGTAGGCGAGTAGTTTTTTCATTATAGATAAAGTTGTTGAAGGTGCTCGTCAGACGTTCAACCTCACCCCCCGGCCCCCTCTCCTTGGGGAGAGAGGGAGCCGACCGCTAGCGGACGTCAGCAGTCATTGGGTAGTCATTCGGCTCCCCCTCTCCCCAAGGAGAGGGGGCCGGGGGGTGAGGTCACACGCCCGGGCTATATCCCCACCGTCAGATTAATCCCCATCGTGCGGGTGCTCGGAAACTGCCCTAGCTCAAAGCCCAGGTCAATCGTCCCGTCATTGAGCGTCCCAAACTCCGGGTCAAAAGCCGGCCAGTTGGTGAGGATGAACAGGTCGCGGCCGTACACGCCCAGCGAGGCCGTGGTGAGGTGCAGCCGGCGCAGTAGCGTGGGCGGCAGGGTGTAGTCGAGGCGCATTTCGCGCAGCTTGATGAAGTCGGTGCGGAAGAGGTTGGCCTCCACGTTGTCGCGGCCGTAGTGGGCGGTGTAGTAGGTGGGCAGGTTTTCGGCCACCACGTCGTTGGGGCGGAAGGTGCCGTCGGAGTTGCGAATCACGCCCTCGCCCACGATGCCGTTGTAGCGGCCGGGCAGCGTGAGTTTGGTTTTGCCGCCCTCGGCCAGCACGGCGTTGGTCATCGAGTAGGCCTTGGCCCCAAATTGGCTGTCAAACAGCACATTCAGGCGGAATTGCCGGTACGTAAACTCGGTGCCCGCGCTGGCTTTCCACTGGGGCAGGGCGCTGCCCAGGTACTGCACGCCATCGGCCAGGATGGGGTAGCCGTTTTGGTACACAATCTGCCCGTCGGGGGCGCGCTCGTAGCCGCGCCCGTAGAGGGCGCCCATGCTGCCGCCGGGCCGCGCCTCTACCGAGCCCCGGCCGCCGGGGCCGCGCTGCAGCTGGTAGGTGAGGAGGCTATCGGCCAGCTCCACTACCTTGTTGCGGTTGGCGGTGTAGGTGCCGTACACGCGCCAGCCCAGGCCCTTGGCCTGGCTGAGCAGGCGGGCATTTAGCTGCACTTCGAGGCCGTCGTTGCGCACCAGGCCGGCGTTGAGTACGGCCCGGTCGTAGCCCGACGCGCGGTCCAGGGGCACGCTCAAAATCTGGTTCGAGGTGTTGTTGCGGTACACGGCCACGTCCAGCCCGATGCGGTTTTGCCAGAAGCGCAGGTCGGCGCCCAGCTCCACGCTTTCGGTGCTGCGGGGCTTGAGGCCGGCGTTGGCGATGCTGCTCGGGTTGCTCAGGCCCGACGGGAAGCCCGTGGCTACCGCGTAGGTGTACGACGTGAGGTAGGGCGAGGTGCCGCCGCTGCCCACCCGCGCCCACGAGGCCCGCAATTTGGCAAACGACACCACCTCGGGCAGCGGCAAAATCTCCGATACTATCGTGCTCAGGCTGGCCGACGGATACAGCGGAATGCTCGTGATGCCGCTCGCGCTCGACAAGGTGCTGCTCCAGTCCTTGCGGGCCGTAAGGTCCAGATACAGAAACTTATTGTAGGCAATGGTGGCTAGCCCGTAGAAGCTGTTCACCGCAAACTCGGCGCGGTAGGGCAGCGCAATGGGTAGGTCGCGGCTGTTGGCGAAGGTGAACACGCCAGGGTACAGCAGGCGCTCGGCCCGCAGCTCGTCCTTGTTGTAGCGGTTGCTGAGGCGGCTGCCGCCCACCGAGAGGCTGGTTTCAAATTTCTTGACCGTGCGGCTGTATTGCAACAAGAAGTCGTTGTTAATCTCCTGGGAGAAAATGTTTTGCGTCCGAAACATACCCTCCTTGTACTTCTCCGTATCCTTGGGCCGCTGCTGCGAGCGCGCCTCATACGAGTAGTCGATGGCCGAGCGCAGCATCAGGTTAAAACCCTTGGCGAAGGCATAATTCACCTGCACGTTGCCCGTGAGCTGGTGCCGGTTGGCCTTGTTGAGCATCTCATTGGCAATGAGATAGGGGTTATCGACCAGGCTGCTGAACGGGTAGCGCTGCGTGATGCCCACCGCGCCGGGCAGCCAGTAGTCTTTCAGCCACTCCAGGTTGTTATTAGGCACCTGCAAGCTGGCCCAATACATGATAGTCTGGTTGTTATAGCCCGTCGAAGGCAGGTTGTCGCTGTAGCGGTTGGTGTAGTTCACCTTGGCCGATACCCGCAGGTTGTCAGTCACTTTCTGGCTCACCGACAGGGCCACCGTATTGCGGTCGTAGCCGGTGTTCGGGATAATCCACTTATTTTGCAAGTTGGTGAGCGACAGACGCACGGCCGTGCGGTCGGTGCCGCCATCCAGGGCCAGCGTGTTGGTAAACGTGCGCCCGGTCTGGAAAAAACCCTTGCGGTTGTCGGGGTACGCCACCCAAGGCGTGCGCTCGGCGCCGGCCGCGTTGGTGGCCGGGTCGTATTGGTAATACGACTGCCCGTTGAACTTCGGCCCCCAGGCCGAGCTGGTGCTGCGGGTGCTGAGGCCGTCGGCCGTATTGCCGAAGGAGTAATAATTCTCGCCCGCCGTGCCCTGCCCGTACTCGTACTGGTAGTCGGGCCAGCGCGAAATCGACTCGAACGCCGAATTGGAATTGAACGTGACGCCGATACCTTTTTTGTGCGCCTGGCCCGATTTGGTGGTGATAATCACGGCCCCGTTGCCGCCCCGCGCCCCGTAGAGCGCCGTGGAGGCCGGCCCCTTCAGCACCGTCACCGACTCGATGTCCTCGGGGTTGATGTCGTTGAGGCTGGTGCCAAAATCGACCGGCGACTCGCCCTGCAAGTAGGCCGTGCTGCCGGTGCCGGTGGCGCGGTTGCTGCCGCCCAGCACCACGCCATCCACCACTATCAGGGCGTCGTTGTCGCCGGCCAGCGAGCTTTCGCCCCGCAAAATAATACGGTTGGAGCCCGCCGGCCCGCCGCCCGAGCGCACCAGGTTCAGCCCCGCCACCTTGCCCGAAAGCGCATCGGTCCAGTTGTTCGATTTGGCCTCCGTCAGCTGCTCATTGTCCACTTTCGTGACGGCGTAGCCCAGCGCTTTTTCCTCCCGCTTGATGCCCAGCGACGTTATCACCACCTCGTCGAGGCTGTTCGCGTCTTCGTGCAGCACCAGGTCATAGGTCGTTTTGTCGCCCACCGCCACTTGCTGCGCTACGTAGCCCACGAAGCTAAAAATCAGCGTACTACCCGTGGGTACGCTCAGCTGGTAGCTGCCATCGTTGCCGGTAATGGTGCCCGTCGGGGCGTCCTTCACCCGGATGGACACGCCGGGCAGGGCCTCGCCTTTTTCGTCCAGCACGCGGCCGCGCACCAGCACCGGGTCGGCGGCGGCGGTATTTTGGGCCGCGCCGCGCTCCACGGCCTTCACCACGATGCGCTTGTCCTGCACCGTAAACTGCACGCTGGCCTGCGCCGCCACCAGTGCCAGCACGGTTTTGAGGTTGCTGTGCGGCGCCTCTACCGTGATGCGGCG
>Ga0182232_1000344_pt1 | contig 12058 bp, 10 predicted proteins | sample G6R1MG_30_FD_155484 | JGI IMG/M metagenome (GOLD analysis project Ga0182232, IMG submission 155484) | Phyllosphere microbial comminities from miscanthus, Michigan, USA - G6R3_NF_07NOV2016_LD2 MG | ecosystem: Host-associated > Plants > Phyllosphere > Phylloplane/Leaf | place: USA: Michigan... | reverse complement strand
GCCACCGGCTGGCGCCCATCGGCCAGCAGCCAGTCGGGCCGGCCCTGCACGGTAGCCGCCCGTGGGTGGTACACGTAGGCGTCGACGCTCATATACTCGTCGGCGGTACCAAAGGGGTGGCCCTGGGCATCGAGCAGCACCACGCTGCCGCGCACCGGCAGCGGCTGGTAGTAGCGGTTACTGGTACCCTCGCTCAGCACCGTTTGGTCGATGGTGAATGGGTCGAGGCCCGTGTACTCGCGCAGGTAACTGGCCAGCCAGCGGCTGTGGTCTTCGGGGTCGGGCTGCTCGTTGGCGTGGCTGTAGCCGCAGTGAATGACTATTTTAGCCTTGGGGTCGGCCAGCAAAATATGCTGAATGTTGCGCGCCTGGGCCATTTCGCGGGCCTTTTGGCGGGCCGGCCAGTCGCCCTCGCGGCTGAAGCCATAGTTGTAGCTGCGCAGCTGGTAGCCCGCTTTCTGGGCCGTGCGCAGCAGGTTGGCCATGTTGGGCTCACCCACGTAGCTGCCGGTGGCCTGCACGGGGTAGCGGCGGGTGGCCCAATGCAGCGAGTCATCCTCCAGCAGGTCTTCTACGGCGAGGTAGCGGTAGCCCTGGGCCGCCAGCCCCGGCAGCAGCGCGGCCGTAAAGGCGCGGTGGCGCGGCACGTGGTGCGCCTCGTTGATGATAATAATGCGCTCGCGCTGCGCCCGCTTCAGAATGTAATCTTTCGCATCGGTGGGCCGGTAGGCGGCGAAGGCCAGGCTGTCGGTGCGGGGCAGCGGGCGCGGGGCAGGCACCGGGCCTTTGTTGTGGGCCTCCAGCGCGGCCTGGTAGCGCCCGATGCGGGAGTATTGCCAGGCCGCCTGCTGGTTTTGGCTGGGCTGGGCGCGCAGCCCGGCCGCGATGTCGTCGGCAAACACGTAGGGCACGGCCTTTTGGGCGTGGGCCGCCGCCGCCGCCAGTAGCAGGGTGGCCAAAGCAAGTTTTTTCATAGCAGCTAGTAGGCTATTGGTTAGCACGTTGCACGCAACGTATCCGCAATACTACAACCTGCCGCTATATTACCCGCTTACTACTCGTGCCCCGCGGGGCCAGCCAACGCCTACCCTACCGCATGAAACTCCTCTCCGCCGCCCAAATCCGCCAGCTCGACCAGGCCACCATTCAGGAGCAGCGCACTACCTCCACCGCCCTCATGGAGCGCGCCGCCACGGCCGTGGCCGAGTGGTTTTTGCGGCAGTTCGACCTGCCCGACGCCCCCGACGTGCTGCTGCTCTGCGGCCCCGGCAACAACGGCGGCGATGGCCTGGCCCTGGCCCGGATGCTCTACCTGGCCGGCTACCCCGTGCGCCTGGGGCTGCTGCCCGCCGCCCGGTACTCCGACGACTACCAGTACAACCACCACGTGCTGCCCAAAGTCATTCCTATTCAAGAGCTTAGTCTGAACAGCCTGCCCGAGCTGCGGCCCGAGACGCTGGTCGTGGATGCCCTGTTTGGCACCGGCCTCACGCGCCCGCTGGCGGGCCCAGCCGCCGCCGTGGTGGCGCACCTCAACGCCAGCCGGGTGCGCGTGGTGGCCATCGACCTGCCCAGCGGCCTGCTACCCGATGCGCCCCAGCCCGACCCCGCCGCGCCCGTGGTGCGCGCCACCCACACCGTCAGCTTTGGGCCGCCCAAGCTGGCTTTTTTGCTGCCGCAAAATGCGGAGTACGTGGGCGAGTGGCACGTGGAAGATATTCGCCTGAGCCAGAATTTTATTGAGCAGGCCGACACGCCCTGGCACTACACCACCCTGCCGCAGCCGCAGCCCGCCGACTGGCCGCCCGCACCCGCTCCGCGCCCCGACATCGAACTGCCCCGGCGCAACAAGTTTGCTTATAAAAACACCTTCGGCCACGCCTTATTGCTGGCCGGCAGCCGCGGCAAGGTGGGCGCGGCCGTGCTCAGCGCCGGGGCCTGCCTGCGCGGCGGCGCGGGGCTGCTCACGGTGGCCGTGCCCGGCTGCGGCTACGACATCCTGCAAACCACCCGCCCCGAGGCCATGTGCCTGGCCGACAAGGAAGTGGACTTCATTAGCGAGCTGCCCGAGTTGGCCCCGTTTCAGGCCGTAGCCATCGGCCCCGGCCTGGGGCAGCACGCGGCCAGCCGCGCCGTGCTGGCGCGGCTGCTACGCGAGGCCACCGTGCCGCTCGTGCTCGATGCCGACGCGCTCAACCTGCTCGGCGCGCACCGCGAACTACTCGACTTACTACCCGAAAATACGGTGCTCACGCCCCACCTCGGCGAGTTTGCGCGCCTCACCGAAAAAACCCAGGACGATTACCACCGCCTCGATTTGCTGCGCGAATTTGCCCAAAAGCACCGCTGCATAATAGTGCTGAAAGGCGCCTACACGGCCACCGCCGCGCCCGACGGGCAGGTGTATTTCAACGGCACCGGCAACCCTGGCATGGGCACGGGCGGCAGCGGCGACGTGCTCACGGGCCTGCTGCTGGCCCTGCGCGCCGACCAGCGCCTGCCCCCGCTGCTGGCCGCCCGCCTGGCCGTGCTGGCCCACGGCCGCGCCGGCGACCTGGCCGCCGCCCACACCGGCGAGGCGGGCCTGGTGGCCGGCGACTTGGTGGCCTACATCGGGCCGGCGCTGCGCGAGCTGGAAAGCCCGGCGTAGGCCGCCGCCCGCGCCAGCGACTATATAGAAAAATATTTTTGCCTACGTGCAACGCAGCCGCGCCGGGCCGGCTCCCTTTTGTACTTCAAAAGGGAGCCGGCCCGGCGCGGCTTTCCCGTTCTGCTCACCCTTACCCTGTTGCCATATGAACCGACTATTTACCCGCCTGCCCGGCGCGGCCTGGCTGCTGGGGCTGCTGCTGTTTGTGTCCTGCTCGCAGCAGGAAGATGCCGCGCCCGAGTACTCGTACCTCACATACGCCACCTACCGGCCGCTGCTGATGGCGCGCACCGTGCTCGAAAGCTCGGTGGCCGCCCTGCCGCCCCAGGCCATGCACCACCCCGGCAAGATTTATCTACGCGGCGCGTATATTTTTGTCAACGAGCAGTTTGAGGGCATCCACGTTATTGATAATACCAACCCGGCTCAGCCCCGGCCGGTGAGCTTTTTGCGCATTCCGGGCAACGTGGACCTGGCCGTGCGCGGCAACTTGCTCTACGCCGACAACGGCCCCGACCTGGTGACGCTCGACATCAGCGACCCGACCCACGTGCAGCCCACGGGCCGCGTGCGCGACGCCTTCCGCGAGCTGCCCATGCCCGTAGCCGGCCCGCTCGAAGAAGCCTACCAGCCCGCCAACCGCCCCGGCGGCGCGGTGGTAGTGGGCTGGCGCAAGCTCGCGCCCGGCGAGGCCGTGCCCCTCAAAGTCACTTATTACGGCCCGCGGGGCGGCCCTACCTTCTTTGGCAATGGGTCAGTACTAAACTCCGCCGCGCCCGCCTCGGCCAGCGCCGCCGATGCCGGCAAGGGCGGCTCGCTGGCCCGCTTCGCCATTCTAAATCAAACGCTCTACACGGTAGACGAGCAGAGTTTGCGCCTGTTTAGCCTGCAAAACCCGGCCGTGCCCACGGCCGGCCCCAAGGTGCAGCTCATCAACGGCATCGAGACAATTTACCCCAAAGACCACTACCTGTTTCTGGGCACGCAGCGCGGCATGTACATTTTCGACGTGGCCACGCCCTCAGCCCCGGTGCAGGTCAGCTTTTATGGGCACCTGGTGAGTTGCGACCCCGTGGTGGTGCAGGGCGACTACGCCTACGTGACGCTGCGCGGCGGCCAGCCCTGCGGCGGCGGCAACAACGTGCTGGAAGTCATTGACCTGACCAACCTCCGGCAGCCGCGCCTGGTGGCCACCTACAATATGGTGGGCCCGCGCGGCCTGGGCGTGGAGGGCAGCAAGCTCTACGTGTGCGACGACGGCCTGAAGGTATTCGACATCACGCGCACGCCCTCGGTAGCGCAGGTGCAGAAATTTGCCACCGCCCACACCGACGTCATCCCCAACGGCAACTACCTGCTGGCGGTGGGGCCAAGTGGCCTTTACCAATACGCCATCGGCAGCACGGCCTTGCAGCAGGTGAGCGTATTGCCCATCGCTCCGTAATGGCTTATGCACGTGGCAACTGCGCCCCGGCCCGCTGGGCCGGGGCGCTCGGGCTGGCCCTGCTGAGCTGGCAGGCCGCCGCCCAAACTTCGCCGGGCTGGGTAGTGAAGCTCACGCCCCAGCACCTGCTCATGAGCGGCCTGTGGCTGGAGGGCGAGCACCCCCGCGCCGGGCACCCGCGCCAAACCTTCACGCTCGGGGCGCAGCTGTATGCGGGGCCGGCCGCCCGGCCCGACGTGCCCTTTAACCCCAACGACCCGAACCGCGCGCGCACCGTGCGCGGCGCAGGTTTGTTTGCGCAGCACCGCTTTTACCTCGGCACCGGCACGCTGCCGGGCTCGGCGCAGCCGCTGGGCTTTTACTTGAGCTACGGGCCGCAGGTGCAGCTATTCAGGCTGGGCTTCGAGCGGCGCGAGTGGCACGACGAAACCGGCCCCGGCGAGCTGCCCTACCTGGTATTCGGGCCGGTGGCCTACCGCGAAACCGCGCTGCGCTACGGCGCGGCCGGGCAGGCGGGCTACCAGTTTGCAGTGGCGCGCCGGGTGCTGGTAGATGTGTACGCCGGCCTGGGTTTGCGCGCCAACCACGTGCGGCAGTCGCTGGCCAACAGCCAGTTCCAGAGCGGGCCGTCGGACTACGCGCACGGCGGGCTGTTTATTCCGGCCGGCTTCAAGGTGGGCGTGGTGCTGTAGCCGCGCGCTACTGCGGGTGGGTGCGCAGCCACTTGCGCGCCTCCTGGTACACCTCCTAGCCGTCGTCGCCGTCTTCGAGCACGGCGCGGTAGTAGCGCCGGGCGGTGGGCAGGTCTTTATTGCTGGCGGCGAGGCGGGCCAGCCCGGCCTGGGCAAAAAAAACCTGGCCTCCAGGCCAGTGTAGAAGGTATTTTGGCTGGCTTGCCGCAGCTGGGCCAGGCCGCGTTCGCGGTTGCCTTTGGGAAAGAAAAACGGCACCGGCCGCAGCCAGGGGTACTCCTTCCCTACCCACACGGCGTAGTAGTTGAAGAGGCCTTCGCCGAAGAGAAACTCGGGGCTGAGGCCGTTGGCTTCGCGGCTCCTTTCCAGGTAGATAAGGGCCTTGCGGCTGGCCGTGGTGGCGCGCCGCCAGTTGTGCCGCTCCGAGGTGCCGCCGCGCCTCAAAGCCATAGGCAGCGGCCAGGAAAAAGCAGGCTTCGTAATTTTTGTTATCCGCCTTGTACAAGATAGCGGCCTTGGCCTGGGCGGTATCCACATCGGCCAGAAAGGTCTTGTCGTAGCGGGTGTCGTTTACGTTGGTAGGCACCATTTTCCACCAGGTGCTGAGGCCCAGCAGAAAGTAGGCCATCGGGTGCTGTGGGTAGCGCCGCCGCAAGGAATAGAACTGTTTGTCGGCCCGGACAAACTTGAAGTTGTAGAGATTTTGCACGGCCCCGCCCAGCTCCAGTTGAATGTCTTTGTCGAGCAGCAGCCGGTTCGAAATATCCACTGCCGCCGGGGCCACGCTCACGCTGTCGAGGGCGATTTGGCGGGGCGCGGGCGGCGGGGTCGTCTGGGCCTGCGCCCCGGCGGTTCCGCCCCACAGGGCCAGCAGCAGGCCGCAAACGAGAAGACAGGCTCATACGAGTAACAGGCAAAGGTTTCAGAGAGCTAAACTACTGGGCCTCATGGCCAACGGCAGGGCGCGCCGGCTGCTTGTGAGCAAGCTGCGCCTGCGGGTTTAGGCGCACCCATAGCAACGGAAAAGCCGCGCTAAAAATTTCGCTATCTATCACCATTGCTGCGAAGCGGCGAGCGGGTAAGACCGACGCAACTATTGGCCGGGCGCATGGCTCTCTGGGTAGCTGCGGCACCGCCTGGCTACTTGCGCCGCGGGCTGCCCTCAGGCCGGGCGTGGTGGTTTTCAAGTTGTAGTTTAGCTGCGAATGAAGCTTTTTAAGTGTTTGCTACCGGCCAATAACTGGCGAACCAGCGGCCGGTGGCGCGGGCTGGCTGCCTCGTATTTGGTTTTACTCGGGGCGCTGCTGGCCTCCTCGCTGGCAGCTGTGGCGCAGGCCAGCCAGCCTGCGCCACAGCTGCGCGTGAGCGGCACCGTGAGCGACGCCCGCACCGGGCAGCCGCTGCCGGGCACCGCCGTGCGCCGCCTGCACACGCCGCGCGGCGTGGTGGCCAATGCCGAGGGCGATTTCCTAATTCCGGCCTACGCTACCGATACGCTGCTTTTTCAGGCGCTGGGCTACAAGCCGCAGCGGCTGCCGCTGCGCGGCACCACGCTGGCGCAGCTGGTGGTGCAGGTGCGGCTGGTGCGCGACTCGGTGCGCCTGGGCGAAGTGCGCGTGACGGCCGACCGCGCCGACCGCAGCAGCATCGACCGCGCCCTGCGCAACCTGAAGCGGCCCGCACCGCCCGTAGTCCACGGGGCCCGCCGGCCGGCCGCGCCCAAGCCGCTGTTTGCGGTAGACTCGACCCCGCCGGCCCTGCCAAAACCGACTATCGCCTCGCCAGCCAGCTGGGCCTACGAGAAGCTGTCGCGCGCCGGCAAGGAACGCCGCAAGGTGCAGCAATTGCAGGCGCAGGATGTCAAGGCGAAGGCTTATAAGAAGCAACTGGAATACAACAAAGCCTTTAAGGACAACCGGGGCTACGAATAGTAGCTTGCTACCCCCGCATCCTGAATTTTTCAACTCCAAATCTACGCATTACTTCACCTTACCTCAGCAGCGCCACGGCCGCCTGCACCAGCAGCGCGCCATCGGCCACGAGGGCGAAGAAATAGTCGCCCCGCGTGTCGCGGGCCACGGCGATAACCCAAGCGGCAAAGGCGGCGGGCAGCACCACTACCAGCGGCGGTGCCCCGCGCCCCAGCCCAATGGCAACCGAGATGCTTAGCAGCGCCAGCGCCACAGTTTTGGCCCCCCGCAAGCCCAGCACCACCGGCATAGTACGCAGGTTGGTGAGGCGGTCGCGACTAAAATCGCGGATATCAAATACAATGGCCAGCGCCGACACCAGGCAAAACCGCTGCGCCAGCAGCCCCGCCAGCGGGGCCAGCGGCCGGTGCAGCGCCAGCGCGGGCAGCCCCACCGTCACGGCCGACCACACCCCGCCAATGAGAAATACCTTGAGCAGCGGCACCTCGCGCACGGCCCGCCAGCGCCCGCGCCAGGGCAGCAGCGGCAGCGAGTAGCCCAGCGCCACGGCCGCCAGCGGCAGCAGCAGCGGCAGGTAGTGCAGCCAGCCGCCCAGCAGCAGCAGCACGGCCCCGGCCAGCGCCGCCGCGCCCGCCAGCCCGGCCAGTGCCCAGCGGTGCCGGTGCTGCCAGGCTTTGCGGCCCGAGGTGCCCGCCGGCTGCCGGTGCTTGAAGGGCAAGGCCGCGTCGAGGTTGTAGCAGAGCAGCGTGACGGCAAAAACCAGGGCCACCGCCTGCCACCCGGCCGGCCCAAAGCCGCCCGGCAGCAGGTGCAACACGCCCGCCGTTTGGGCGGCCGCGGCCGCCGCCAGCCACACGCTGCTATAGAGCAGGGCATCGAGCAGGCGCAAGAGCGGCGGGCGGCGGACGGGCATAGCAGGCAAGGGGGCGAAGCGCAGCTTCGCGGGGCATCAACGCAGTTGCGGACTCAGGGTGCGGAAAACCAGGAAAGGCCAGCTTAAACTGTCGGCAACCCTCACTTTATTCTTAAGCACCAGCGCAAAAGTCAGCCCCGGCCGGCTTTTTGGCCAGCGCTTAGCGATAATAGTTCTGGTTCAGAATTGCTTGTTCCACAGCGGGTGGCACCAGGTAACGGATACTTTGCCCCGCCCGCACGCTGGCCCGAATAAACGTAGCTGATACGTCGAGCAGCGGCGCCTTGACTACCTGAGCGCGCAGAAAAGCCGCCAAATCGGGCAGCTCGGCACCGGGGCGCGGGTACACGTAGAGGTCAAACTCGCGCAGCAGCCGGTCGGCAGCGCGCCAGCGGGGCAGGCCGGGCAGGTTGTCAGCGCCCATCAGCAACACAAAATCGTGGCTGGGGTGGCAAACGCGCAGGGCATCGAGGGTGGCGATGGTGTAGCTCGGGCGCGGCAAACTCAGTTCGATGTCCTCGGCGCGCAAGCGCGGATTATCGGCCACGGCGAGTTGCAGCAGGGCTAGCCGGGCGGTGTCGGGTAGTAGCTCCTCCCCTACTTTGAATGGGCTTTGGGGAGACACCACCAGCCAGACTTCGGCCAGGTCGGTGCGGGTGGCAAAGTACTCGGCCAGAATAAGATGGCCCGTGTGCACCGGGTTGAAGGAGCCAAAAAGCAGGCCCACGCGTAGGCCGGCCGGGGGCACGCCTACCCCAGCTACTGGCTCGGCGGCCGGCTGGCTCATAGCGTTTCGGCCTCGGGCTGAATGAAGGCGCGCACCAAGCTTTCGGCGTGGGCGACGGCCTCTTCGAGGTTATCATTCACGACTACCTTATCGAACTTGTCCTCGAAGGCAAGCTCGAACGTGGCTTTGTATACCCGCGAAGAAATGCTGGATGTAGAATCGGTAGCGCGGGCCGTGAGCCGCTGCGCCAGCGCCTCAATGGACGGGGGCCGCACGAAAATAGCCAGCGCCCGGTCTTGGTAGAACTGCTTGATGCTGAGGCCGCCCTTCACATCCACGTCGAGGATGGCGTGCTTGCCCAGCGCCCAAATGCGCTCGATTTCCGATTTGAGGGTGCCGTAAAACGCGCCCTCATAAACTTCCTCCCACTCCACAAACTCGTCGTGGCGGATTTTATCCTGAAATTCCTCGACCGAGATGAAGTGGTAGTCCTTGCCATTTACTTCGGCCCGCCCCCGCTTGTCGCGGGTGCAGGCCGAGATAGAAAAGCTAAGGTCAGGCACTAACTCCATGAGTCGGTGCACGATAGTCGTTTTGCCGGCACCCGATGGGGCCGAGAACACAATGATTTTGCCCTGCATAGGGCTGCAAAGCTAGGCCATTTCGGCGTGCAAGCGCGCCATGATGGCGTGCGACAAAGCCGCAGGCACCTTCTTTTTGTCTACCTTCTGCTTGACGAAACCCACAAACACCTTCTGCTTTTCGATGCTGTCGAAGCACGGCGAGCAGTCGTCGGCGTAGTGAATGAGGTAATCTGCGTCGTCTTCGTTGAGCACCCGGCCCTCCAGAAGCTGGTCTAATACAATGTTCACGCGTTCACAGTCGGCTTCGTTGCCAGTGGCAAGGGTTACCGATGGGTTGGTTGTAGTAGCGGTGGCTTCCATAAGGGCTTTGAAGGGGGTTTTAGAAGGTGAAAAATACGGCGGAAGACGTGCTATTCGTCGTCATCCTTATCGGCGGCATCAACGGCCGAATCTACCGCATCGTTCCCATAGCCCATCGAAGTGGCATATTTTTCAAGTTTCTCTTTCAGGAAATTACGCGCCCGGTGCAGGCGCGAGCGCACCGTACCAATCGGAATGTCGAGCACTTTGGCCATTTCCTCGTAGGTGAAGCCTTCGAGGTCGCACAAGATGATAACCGTCCGAAAATCAACGGGTAGCGAATTGAGCGCGCTCGCCACCTCGTCGCCGATGAGGTCGCGGGTCGATTGCTGCCGCAGGTCCGACGACGAGGCGCCGGTGTCGGCGTCGCCCTCTACCTCGTCGGGGTTATAATAGCCTTCAACTTCGCTGTAATCAACCTTGGCGGGTTGCTTGCTTTTCTTCCGAAAATCGTTGATAAACGAATTTTTCAGGATGCGGAAAAGCCAGGCCTTGGCGTTGGTGCCGGGCTCGAAGTACTCAAAAAAGCGGTACGCCTTGAGGTAGGTTTCCTGAACGAGGTCGTTGGCGTCGTCCTCATCCAGCGTCAGGCGGTAGGCGAAGTTGTAGAGCGGGTCGAGCACCGGCATCAGCTCAGCCTGAAAGCGCCGGTCCTTTTCCTCTTTGCTCAACTTCACCCGTTCGGGAGCGTCACTCATGAGTAGGTGTTAGACAGAAAGATGTGTGCGAGAGAATAGCAGTGCGAGCAAAGAGCGACGGGACACGGCAAGACAAACGATTGAGCTATTCAAAACTCACTGAAAATTCATCTTACTGCGCGGGCTGGTTGGCCTGCCCGCGTCGGACAGCAGTGCAAGTACGGATTAAACAACTTGTCGGGTTGCATTGATTTGCGACCAATCTGCTATCCGAGTCATTACCTGCGCCGTAGTAATGGCCCGAATGCAGACGCAGGCGGCCGGCGCGGCGCGGCAATCCTGGCAGTCGGGCCGGTCGAAAACCAGGTACTCGGCCCGCGGCCCCAACGGCCCCCAGCGCCCCGGGTGCATGGGCCGGATGGGTGGGTACAGCCCCAAAGCGTGCCGGCCCAGCGCGGCGGCCAGGTGCAGCGGCCCGGTACTGCCCGCCACCAGCCCATCGGCCGCGGCAATGAAGGCGATAAACTCGGGCAGCGCAAACGCGCCGGTGAGGTCGGCCGCCAGGTAGGGCTGGTAGTCGCGCAGCCAATCGGCGGCGGCCAGTTCCACGCCTTCGTCTTTGGTACCCGTGACAAAAACCCGGTGCCCGGCCGCGTGCAGCTGCCGCGCCAGGGCACCATAATTATCTAAGCCCCACTCGCGAGCGCTGCCCCGGCTGCGCGGGTGCAAAATGACGTTGAGTTGGCCCGGCTGCCGCTCGGCGAGCAGCGCCTGCCAGCGGGCGGCTAGCGGCGCGGCCGGCGCGAGGCGCACTAGCTCAGCTACTTCGGGCAGGGCGAGTGGGGCGGCGTAGCCCAGTGGCGCCAGCAGTTGCAGATTCAGCTGCGCCTCGTGCAGCGGCGAGTGGCGGCGGCTGAGGGCCACCAGCCGGTTGCAGGTGAGCCAGTGAAACAGCCGGTTGCGGGTGCCGATGCGGACGGGAATCTTCGCTTCTCTGGCCAAGCGGGCCAGCAGCCGGTTGGGAAAAACGTGAATAATGGCCGCCGCGGCGTAGCCGCGCAGCTGGGCCAAAAACGGCTCCACGGGCAGCTCGCCCGTCTCTACCTTTTTATCCAGTTCCAGAAACTCATCGACCCAGGGGCAGGCGGCCGCCACGGCCGCCGTGTAGCCGCGCCCGATGAGCACCACCCGGCAGCCCGGCTGCTGGTTCTTGAGCCAGCCGCACACGGGCAGCGTCAGCACCACATCGCCGATGGCGTCGGTGCGCGAGACGAGGAAGGTCGGGCTCATGCGGTGGGGGCGTCTTGGGTGCGGGTTTTGAGCTTGGCGAATTTCAGAAACACGCCCCCGGCCGAAATAGCGGCGATGCTGAGCCCGGCAAAGCCATCCAGAAAGCCCAGCCGGAACACGTAGCCGTGCCAGAATTTCCAGAGTGGCTTGAGCAGCAGGTGAAACAGCGTGACGTTGGCTTTGCCTTTCAAAGCCAATTCCTGGGCCGTGATGCTGGTGAACTTGTTGAGCTGGCTGACGTGCTGCGCGATGGAATGGTACGAGTAGTGCAGGGCGTCGCCGCGCAGCTGGCCGGTAGTGTGGCCGGGCTGCACCTCGTAGCGCTCGTGCAGCAGCAGGCCCTGCCAGCGCCCCAGGCGGCGGTCGTAGAGGCGCAGCTTGCGGTCGGGGTACCAGCCGCCGTGGCGCACCCAGCTGCCGCAGTAGTTGGTGAGGCGGGCCAGCGAGTAGGCGGCGTGCTGCCAGTGCTGCTTGGCCTCGCGGATGCTCTGGCGCAGCTCGTCGGTGAGCACCTCGTCGGCATCGAGCTGGAGCACGTGGTCGAAGCGCGCCTGGTCGGTGGCAAAGTTTTTTTGCTCCACGTAGCCGGCAAAGGCGTTTTGCACCACCCGCGCGCCGTGCTGCTGGCAGATGGCCACGGTGTTATCAGTCGAAAAGGAATCGACTACCAGCACCTCATCGGCCACATCGCCGAGCGCGGCCAGGCAGCGGCCGATGTTGGCTTCCTCATTGAAGGTGATGATGACGACGGAGAGCGCGGGCATAGCAACTGCAAAGCTAGGCGGCGGCCAATGGAGCGCCCCCAACCGAATATATTTCGGCATGAAAA
>Ga0182232_1000342_pt1 | contig 12069 bp, 9 predicted proteins | sample G6R1MG_30_FD_155484 | JGI IMG/M metagenome (GOLD analysis project Ga0182232, IMG submission 155484) | Phyllosphere microbial comminities from miscanthus, Michigan, USA - G6R3_NF_07NOV2016_LD2 MG | ecosystem: Host-associated > Plants > Phyllosphere > Phylloplane/Leaf | place: USA: Michigan... | reverse complement strand
GGATTGTAGAGATTCTGCACTATTGATAGACAATGCTAGAAGAATAAACCCTACATGACTAATTGTACTATAAGCAAATAGTCTTTTAATTCTAAATTGTATTAAACCAAGGACAGATCCTATAATTAAAGAGAAAAGACTACTAAATATAAAGATACTTTTTCAAGAAAACTCACCAAAAGCATATTCTGTATAATATACTAATTCTAAAAGAAAGGCAAAAAGAGAAATCTTTGCTATAATAGCTACAAATGTTGTTACAATTGTAGGTATACCATCATATACATCAGGAGATCAGAAATGGAATGGAGCAGCACTTACTTTAAATAAGAATCCAACAGAGAAAATAATGAGAGATAAATGATAATAATAAGGTTGGTAAAGATACATTAAACTCATTACATTCTCTCCATCTCCTGAGAAAATACCTTGAATTTCACTAATACTACTAATAATATAGATATTTTCCAGATTAGTTGTACCTGAATTAGCATATAAAAGAGCTGAACCTAATAAGATAAAACAAGAAGACAACCCTCCTAATAGGAAATAAGTTAATCCGCTAGCAGTACTAGATTCTGAATCTCTGTAAAGAGAACAAAGGATATATAACCCATAACTTTGTAACTCAATAGATAAGAATATTGAAATTAAATCCCCTGTACTCATTAAGAATACAGATCCACATAATACAAAAAGAATAACTAATGGGTATTCAAGAATACGGAAATGTTCTCCTCTTTGGTTTGAAATTGTTATTTTATTATACGAAAATTTCTTAAATAAGAGAGAATAAGGTGAAGAATATTCATTGAGAAAGACTTTTCTAGGATAAAAAGCAGTTAATGTAAGTATTACAACACTTACTGTTAATATAAAAATATTAAATGATTGTGTGAATGTAGTGATATTAAAAAGACCACCATAAATACCTATCCCATCGGATAAGGCAGTTACATATAGACTTTGATAAGCTAAAAAACTAGTGAGAATGAGACCAATTATAACACTTCGTGAATATAAAATAGATTTTTCTCGTAAAAATGATACAGCATTTGAAACAAGTACAGAAGTTAGTAATACTATAAGCACGTATTTTTGTCAGAAAATAATCTTAATGTTTGTAACATTATCATATTAAATAAGAATAAATAAGTTATTTTTATAAACTTATTTATTTTCTATTAAGTTCGAATATTATTATAATTAATAAATAATATTATTATTCTTTAAACTTATATAAGAATAATTAAAGCTACTTGTAAAAAGTATATTTATATCTGAGAAACATACTATATATGTATATATCTATATTTGTAAAAAGGCTCCATATAAGTATGTTATTCAATAAATATATTTGTTATAAATATAATAATTTTAGAAATGTCTTTCTCTTATGAAGATAAATATAAAGAGAATAGATCAAATATCACTTTTTATTTACCATTTTTTTCTTTTATAATTTTCTCTAAAAATTGTATTACATTAAATAATTTCATTTTCATTAATATTTCTTTAAATGTAAATCCACTAAACTATTTTCAAGAAGACTAACAGCAGGTACTATAACTAAGAAGTGAGAAAAGTATAATAATGTACTGATTTGTCCAAATTCTATAAATGGAGATTCAACGTGTTTAGCTCCTAATTGCATTAATATTAAGAAATTAGCAACGAAGATATAGAAGAATATTTTACTTAGTGGTCTGAATTGTAATCCTCTACTTCTACCTAGATCTGTGAATGGTAATATTAATATTATTAATATAGCAGAAAACATTGCAATAACACCTAATAATTTGTTAGGTATAGATCTTAAAATTGCATAGAATGGTAATAGGTATCATTCTGGAACAATTGCAGGTGGTGTTTGCATTGGGTTTGCCATAACATAATTTTCACTATCACCTAATACATTAGGCATGAAGAATACAAAAATTGATAATACTACAATAAATAAGAATATTGTAATTAAATCTTTAAAAATAAAGTATGGTGCGAAAGGTATTCTGTCGTAATTACCAGAAACACCTAATGGATTACTAGACCCTGCACTATCGTGTAATGCGATTAGATGCATTAAAACTAATGCAGCTAAAACGAACGGTAATACGAAGTGTAATGCAAAGAATCTGTTTAAAGTTGCATTATTTACAGAGAAACCTCCTCAAAGAAATTCTACAATGTCTTGTCCTACTCAAGGAATTGCACTCATTAAGTTAGTAATAACAGTAGCTCCTCAAAGAGACATTTGACCGTAAGGTAAAACATACAAACGTCCACTTTTGGCTAAAGTGTCAGAATAACTTTGAATTTGTATATTCTGTTAATGGTATACCATTAATCGTTCCGACTGTACATTAAGCAGTAATTATACCACCCACCAGTGACCCAGTCTGTAGCGATCATTAAAAATAACCGACGGTCTTATTTTTGTTAAAAAACTTTAACCGTTTTCACTAGTATCGCCAAATAATTATATAAACTATTCTACATCCTTGTCAGGACATACCACTTATTTCTTTTCTAAAAAAGGTTTTACTCGTGGGACTATAACATATATTACACGTTAGTTCCATATTCAACAACCCAACGTCTTTTTAAAATCTTACTTTCACTTCTAAGTGCTCTATAAATTGTTTTTACACTACAATTTATATCTAAACTAGCACTAGTTATAGAAGAATACTCACCATAAACTGTTCCATCTTTGTTATAAAGTACTAAAGGTTTTGAAGCTTTCTTCATATTAGATAAAGCATCTTCACTAAAAACACGAGGTAATCTTTGTAAAGCTGCTTTTCTTAATTTATCTTTAGTTTCATTACTTAAAGATTTACCCAAGTTAAGATTACCTATCTCTAATCTACGTTCTTCACTGTAATTAGCTTTCATTTTTATACGTGTAATTTCAGTGTGTTTATAACCAAAACTATTTCCCGCTTCTGTAAGAATGTTATAATTAGGAATAAGAGATTTTAAATAGAAATCTTCTAAGTCAAGTAATCTTTTGTTATTTTCTTGAGAAATAACTTCAGGATATTCTTCTAATATAATAAAACAAAAATTTTCCAAATTATACTTCTTAACTGCTAATTTAAGTATTTTACTGCCTGTATAACCTATTAAGTGATTATAATATCTTGAATAAAATTTATTCGTAGAGGCTGATCCTATATAATAATCCAATGTTACTAAATTTAAAACGAGATATATTCCACTTTTACCTTTAGAGTACGAGTTTATAAATTTCTTAGTTTCTTCTTTATGTAAATTTTCAAATATCATTATAGGATTTAAACACTTATCCTTAATAAAAGAGGTTATGATAGAATTATTTATGGGCCTAGTAGAAGTACTATAAGATCTACGTTGTTTACATGGTTTATGCTTAGAATATTTGTGTTTATAATTTGAATATGTATGTGTATGTATATGTCATTTTGGGCTATGTAAGTAACCCAGAAACGCAGTTGCCATCATTAATACTAAAATAACTGTACCAATTGTTCACACTAATGTTCTTGGTGCTTTATATGATCCGTAGTATAACCCTCTTCCTACGTGAAGGTACACTAAGAAGAAGAAAGCAGAGGCTGTATTTGAGTGTAAATAACGGATTAATCATCCATTATTAACATCTCTCATTATATGCTCAACAGAGTTAAATGCTTCTAAAACGCTAGGGTTATAGTGCATTGCTAATGTAACTCCTGTTACGATTTGTATAACTAAACAAAATCCTAGTAAAGAACCAAAATTTCATAAGTAACTAATGTTAGATGGTTGAGGTGAATCTACAAGATAACCATTAACTAAACTTAATAAAGGATGACTTTTTCAAATTCTCATATCTTTATTTAAAATTAAAAGCGTGTTATATTATAATATATATTATCATACAATGTTATTACTTGTAATCTGTAATTGGTAAGAATAAACATGTAAAAGTGAGAATAAAGATGCATAAAAATATGTAAAAAAGGGGTGAGGACGAGTCAGAATATATAGTATCTCTATACTTAGAAATTATTTTTGTTAAACATAAAGAAACTTTTGATTAAAAAATGAAATGCAATCTTATTACTATTAAAGATATAATACTTAAACATATAATATATAAACATATTAATGTTGACGAGTTTTAATAGGTAAATCACTATACCATTCACATATATATAAATATAATTATGAATCATAAAAAATATATAAATTTAATCTATCATATCTTTTTTTTTTATAGTCACTATTAAACCAAAAAGAATTAGAAGAAATAAAGAATTATCTATAGGGTATAAAGTAGGTATTAATATATAAAAGGTTAGTCCTGTTAATATATATAGGGCATAAGATGTAACAACACCTGTATCTAATTGAGAAATTTTTCTACTTAAACCTACAAGAGAATTTTCCAGACCAAAAGGTCCAACCAATTCTATTGATCCTTTATCTATAATCTTTGTTGTTTGCCCTCCCAACTTAAGAACTGTATTTGTGATATATTTATTATAAAATAGTTCTATTAGGAAACGTTGATTGAAGAACCCGAAGATATTATATCCTAATCTTGAAAGTTTAAAAGAAGAAAGTATTCTTTTACCACTGGAAGTTTCAGAAATAATTAAAGCGATAATTGTTAGACTGATAGTAAATATTAGAGGAAGTAATTTAAATAATGTAGCTACTCCAAATTCAGTTTGAATCATAATTTCATGAGAAGGATGTATAAAGATACTATTATCATTAAAAAGATCAGAACCTAATCCGATGAAAAGGTCTTTAGTTACATAACCAAAGAATATAGAAAAAACAGCTAATATCATTAAAGGAATACTCATAAAGATATCTCCTTCGTGAGCTATTTTATAGTTTGCAAGCGGTCCGTTAGGATTTGATAAGAATGTTAAATACAATACTTTTACTGAATACAATGTAGTAAACATTGCACCTATGGTAGCAATAAAGTATACAACTGTACCTGAGAAAAAAAATTGACCATAAGCAGACTCTAATATAAAATCTTTAGAATAAAATCCTGTCATAAAAGGGAATGCAACTAAACTTAAAGAAGCAATTAACATCACAGAATATGTTAAAGGTAAGAAAGATTTTAATCCTCCATATTTTCTAAAATCTTGGTTATCAGCTACAGCATGTATTACTGCACCTGCACCTAAGAAGAGAAGTGCTTTATAGAAAGCATGATTTACAAGATGGAAGAGTGCTACATTGTAAGATGACAATCCTATTGCAATTACCATCATACCCAATTGACTCATTGTAGAGTAAGCGATAACCTTCTTAATATCTTGTTGAAAGAGTCCGATAAGAGAACTAAAAACGGTTGTTATTGCACCTATTCAAAGACATAATAAAAGAACAGTATTACTGTATTCTATTAGAGGAGAACTACGCATAAGAAGATAAACACCTGCAGTAACCATAGTTGCTGCGTGAATTAAAGCAGAAACAGGTGTAGGACCTTCCATCGCCATTGGTAATCATACATGAAGACCAACTTGTGAACTTTTAGCCATTGCTCCAATCAGAAGACAAATTCCTATTAAAGTTATAACACTATGACTCATATAAGGAGCAAGAGAAAATGTTGTAGAATAATCTAAATTACCAAATGATCAAAGAATTGCAAACATACCAATTGTTAAAAAACAATCTCCTACTCTATTTGTTAAAAAGGCAGAAAGAGAACTTTGGTTTGCAGCTATTCTTGTAAATCAAAAACTAACTAAAAGATATGAACATACTCCAACACCTTCTCAACCTACAAACATCAATAAGAAATTATCACCTGTAACTAAAATGATCATCATAAAAGTAAACAAGCTTAAATAACTAAAGAATCTCTGATTATGAGGATCATGACTCATATACCCTATAGAATAAAGATGTACAAGAGAAGAAACAATTAAAACAGGTATTAACATAGAAACAGTTAAGGAATCAAATATGAAACCTCAAGAAATATATAAGGATTCAGAATCGATTCATCTGAAAAGTTTTATATGAACAGGGATATGGTTTAAGCCTACTTCAAAAAAGGCTAAGAAAGACAATAAGGTTGTTGTCATTACACAAGCACATGTAATTATCTGAGAACCTGTGACACCTATCTTTCTACCAAAGAAACCTGAAACGATTGAACCTAATAAAGGTAATATAATTAAAGTTAAATACATTATTTAAACTCGATTGCAATACTTCCTCTTAATCTATAGAAGGCTACTAAAATACCAAGACCTATAGCTGACTCTGCACCAGCGATAGCAATAATATATATAGCATATATTTGCCCTAATATATCATTGAAATGAAGTGAACTTACGAGAATTAAAAATGTAATAGCTAATAACATTATTTCAATCGAAATTAACATTAAGATGATATTCTTACGGTTTAATACAAACCCTAATACACCTATTAAAAATAAGACTAAAGATAGAATCATAATATGTATTATAAAGTATAGTGATTTGTTGTTTTATATGAGATATATAATGATCATAGCATATCATACTTAAACCCTATAATTATATTAAAATATGTGTTTTCTGTATAATATTATTAATAAAATTTATTAAAAATTATAATAAGAATATATAATAATAAGAATATATATTAATATAATAAGGATATTTAGAATATTAAGAATAGTATGAATATATAACAATATATGTGTATCTCTGTATATTTTTTTATAATATAGTGATATAATTATATATAATTATATAATGTGTTTTCTGTATATTAATATAATATTATATATTATATACTAATAATGAAGAAGCGTAATGTAATCCGTCTAGTATAGGAGCAGGATATAACCCAAAGAATACAGTGAATACAACCAGTGTTACAAGAATATAATATTCTCTTTTTGTAAGATCAGCTATATTAACAATAAAGTATGAAGAAAATGGTCCTCCAAAAGCAATTCTATTATACATATACATACTATATGCAGCACTAAATACGACAGAAGAACTAGCAAGTGCACCCGCTAATGGTAATCTTTCAAAAGCACCATAAAGGCTCATGAATTCTCCAATAAAGTTCAGAGAAAGTGGTGTACCTGCATTACTTAAACTAAGTATAAAGAAAAGCATAGAGAATAAAGGCATTACTTGTGTAATACCTCTATAGAAAGTAATTAATCTTGTATGAGAACGGTCATAGAGAACTCCTCCAGCACAAATAAATAATCCAGAAGAAACAAAACCATGAGCTAAACCTAATACTATTGCTCCTTCTATACCTTGTATTGTATTACTAAAGATACCTAATAAATAAACAGCTGCGTGACTAACAGAACTGTAAGCTATAAGCTCTTTTACATCAATTGTTCTTAGAGTACTTAAGCTAGCATATATGATAGTTATCACACCAATAACATAAATTGTCGGTGTAAATAACATAAATGCTTTAGGTATTAAAGGAAGTATAAGTCTAACAATACCATAAATACTTAATTTTAAAACAATAGCAGCTAATATGATACTTCCTCCTAAAGGAGATTCAACATGAGCTTTTAAAAGTCATGTGTTTAAGAAGATCGTTGGTGTTTTTACAGCAAATGCTATAAATATACCTATAAATAAGAATATTTGAGTAGAAAAGTTAAAATTTGTTTTATATAATGCATCAAAATCAGTAGTTCCCATTATAGATGATATAGCAAGAATAGATAATAATAAGAATAAAGAACCTAATAATGTATATAAAAATAAATAGAAACTAGCTCTTACTCTATTATTAGAACCAAATATTCCTATTAATAAGAATAACGGAGGAAGAGTACTTTCAAAGAATACATAAAATAGTAATATATCTAATACAAGGAATACAGCTAATAATAACGTTTCTAGTAATAATATTATTATTACATATGATTTTATATTATGTGAAATGGAATTTCAATTTGACAATAACGAAACAGGCATAATCATTGTTGTTAAAAGTACAAAATAAATAGACATTCCATCAAGACCAAGATATAAATCAAAACTATTTATATGATAATATTCTTGAACAAATTGGTATTGATTTGTACTAAAATGATAAAATAAAAAGAAAACTAAAGAAACAAAAAAATTTATTATCGTAGTAGATAAACCTATTAACTTAATTTGTTTAGAGGCATTATTTGTTATAGATAAAGAGTTATATCCAGAAATAGCAGATGGGGACGATGTAGCACTAATGAAAAATATACCAATTAAAGGTATAAGTAATAATAAGATTAACATTGATATAAGAATATAAAGCATATTTTCATCTCAGAATATTCTTTTATTCTTTCCAAGCTAGATAAGCGATGGGTTATAGTATTATTTTATAATATATGTGTAAAATATATTTATATTATCACTATAAAAGAATACTCATAAAAATTTATAATAATAAACTATTCTAACATTTAAAATAGTTCAATAGGTAAATTTTGTTTCTCTACGCTACATATATCTATGTGCTTTTATTATTATACCTACTGAATAGATACTTTATACGTACGTCTTACTTTAAAGAGAAAAGGCTAAATAAAGTTAATATCATCATATAGGGTTTTTGTTTTATTGTTTAATTGTAATAACTATAGCTCCTACCATAGCTAGTAAAAGAATCAATGATGTTATTATTAATCAGATAGGATATACAGTATATATTACATTTCCTATTGTAGTTATATGACTAAATTCTGATATTGCTCCATCCCAGCTAGAAGTAGTAGCTAAATATAAGTCAGAACCAAAGTGAGTCTCTTTAAACATAGAAAACATATAAGTTATATTTGTATTTTCTGTTGTATTTCAGTCCAATGATGCTTTATACAAATTAATATCATTATTATATGCAGATGTTATGTTTTCACTAAAGAGTTTATGATTTGCACGGAAGGCTGTCGGGAATAGTTGGTAAAGAGTTAAACTAAAAAATATACCTATCATAACAGCCAATGGTATACCATTACTGTTATCAGTAACTAATTCAGAAATTCTTACATTTATTAACATTAGAATAAATAAGAAAAGAATAGATACAGCACCTACATAAACTAAAAGATAAGATAAACCTATGAAGTGTATACCCAACATCATTAAATACATAGCTATGCTAAAAAAGAGACCAATAAGATATAATACAGAAACGATAGGGTTCTTACTTGTAATAACAAGAACACCACAAAGAACAGCAATTACAGAAATTATAGTTAAAGAACTATAATTTATACCGTTGGTGAATGTCTCATGAAAAAAATATAAATTTGTCATTAAATATTATGTTACCTTCTCTCGAATAGATATCAATTGAATCTATATAGTCATTTGAACATTTTCTCTAAAAAGAATATTTGCAATAAAGACAATATTAGATTAATAAAATATACTTTTTAAATTATAAATTATTCATTTTATAAATAAATTATGATATTACATTATTTAATATTATAGATCTTATTACTTTTCGATAACATTATAATAATATTTATATAAATATATTATTAATAAATTAATTATAATGTATCTGTAAAAAGGATAACTTTTATTATAAAACTATAAAGATAAATGAGAACTTTATAAAATTAATTGGTATACATTTATATATAATTGGTATATATTTATATAAAAATATTTATATAAAAGATGTTATATACAACAAAAGACACTAAAGTAGTATCAAAATTTGAGAGAGTATAATATAATTAAAATAAATTAATATTACATGGAATAATGTCAAAGCTATATACTACACATGGTAATAACACTATAAAAGCAATAACGATTGGTAATAATATTGTTCAAGAAAAGGACATTAATTGATCAAAACGAATTCTAGGGAAAGAGGCTCTTACTCATATAAATGTGAATATCATTATACAAGATTTTACTCCTATAGCAGAAGCATATAGAAGACCTTCTAAAACAGAACCATTTAATTGGTTATACAAACTGTAATGAGAAGACTCTGTATAATCAGCTAGATAGTTATCTCCATTAAAAGTTTCAATAGAAGTATCTACTGATGAAATTAACATATTTATGATAAAATCAATAGAAGATCATATAAATGAAACATCAAGAAGGTAACCTCCTAAGAATAATACGGTATTTAAAATACAAATAAGTACAATACTGGCATATTCTGCTAAAAAGAAGAAAACAAAAATCACAGCAGAATGCTCTGTCATAAATCCACTAACTAGTTCTGATTCCTGTAAACGAAGCTATTTAAAGATTTCTTTTTAAATATTATATATTTTTATACAATAAATTTTTATAAAATATTTACCACCTAAATGTTCTATTAATCTTATAAATATTTATTTAGCACTAGCTATATATTGCTTTTGGTTAATTATATATAACTATATATACCAGCTTTATCGTATAAGATTTTATGTTGAGAAATAATATGATCTTTATTATTTAAATGATTTTAAATATAAATAGGGTTTAATAAATTAATATATAGAATATAATTAATTTAAATGAGGTTTATTTGATATTGAATAATATCTACAAGAAGGAAGTGCTTTAAATTTATTCATATAAAGTACATTCATCTCTTTTTCTGACCTCATCTATGTGTACTATATAATATACAAAATAATATTTATAATATACATAATAATATGATATTTAAAATAATATATTTTGTATGATAGCATATAGTCTCTGAGGATATAATAAATGTATATAATATATACAGTATTATCCTGCTGATTGTTCATTGTAATATCTTTAAGATCGTTACTTTTTAGAGTACTTAAAGTTTTAGAAGTTTCCAGCATATAGCTATCTTTAAATTTCTTTTATCTAAAAGAATAGAGGCCAAACCATATTAGTTAGTTAGTTTTGTTAGCCTCTGCCAAATCGAAGGGTGCTCTATTAGTCTCTGCTACAGAACCTATAAAAAATATAAGGAAAATAGGTAATAAAGGTATAGCAAATCAAATAGCTCTTTGAGCTTCTACATTAACAGTTAAGTTTAAACTACCAGTTAATAAAATAACTAATAATATAGCTGAACTTAAAATTAATTCATAACTAATTAGCTGTGCTGTACTTCTTAATGAACCTAAGAAAGCATATTTAGAATTAGCAGATCATCCTGCTAATAAAATACCATATGTAGCTAAAGAAGAAACAGCTAACATATATAAAATACCTAAATTAAAGTCGGATATAACTAGACCAGGTCCATAAGGTATAACAGCATAACCTAATAAAGAGAATATTAAAGTGATAACAGGACCTAAGAAAAATAAAAGAATATTAGCTTGTGTAGGAGAAACATATTCTTTTAAAATCAATTTAAGAGCATCAGCAAAAGCTTGTAAGAGACCATAATATCCTACTATATTAGGTCCTAATCTCCTTTGCATACTAGCCATAGTTTTTCTTTCTGCTACTGTTACAAAGGCAACTGTTAAAAGAACAGGTATTGTTACCAATAGTACCTCTAAAAGAGAAATCAAAGAAGGTGTATATAACATAACTTGTAGATTAAATTATCAACTTTTCTTTTCCATATATTAATAAATAAAAATAATTTGACTTCTTTTGACTCCATTTAACTTCATTTAACTCAATTTAACTGAATTTGAGTCAATTTGAATGGAATGGGTAACCCCCTATTTATATAAAAGCCTTCTGAAATCAGATGAAACCTAATTATTATCATTAAAAGAACATTATCTGTATAAATCAAATGTAAGGGAATCAAGAATGATATTAATTATAGCATACCTTTAAAGGAAAAAATAAATTTATTATACTATTCATTATTATATTTTTATTACAATCTATATAAAATACGTTTTACGCAACATATATGTTTGTCCCGTACTTTTACAAAACACACATTTTATATCTATATCCAATATACCTACAAAATTATAATTTTTGTTTAATTTGTCGTTTTTTATATATTTGTTCCTTTATAAATTTGTTTACTGTTATTTTTTTTTTTGTTTTTTTTTTTTTTTTTTTTTTTTTATTTTTTTTTTTGTTTTTTTTTTTTTATTTTTTATTTTTTTTTTTTTTTTTTAAA
>Ga0182232_1000341_pt1 | contig 12076 bp, 12 predicted proteins | sample G6R1MG_30_FD_155484 | JGI IMG/M metagenome (GOLD analysis project Ga0182232, IMG submission 155484) | Phyllosphere microbial comminities from miscanthus, Michigan, USA - G6R3_NF_07NOV2016_LD2 MG | ecosystem: Host-associated > Plants > Phyllosphere > Phylloplane/Leaf | place: USA: Michigan... | reverse complement strand
GCCGTTTCCGCGCAAGGTTCTAACCCAAACGCGGAAACGGCGTGCCACTCCGTTTTACATACTTTTAGTCTACCACCGTAGCGGCGATGTCGTTTTCCTGCTCTATTTCCTCGTCCATTATCACGTCGCCTTGGCCGAAGGAATCGGCCCCGTCCTCAACTAGCGCGGGCGCGATAACCGCGGCGGCGGCGGCCGTAGCTTCGGCGGCGGCCAGGCGCTGGCGCTGGGCGGCCTGCTCGTGCAGCAGGGCCAGCAGGCCTTCGGGCGTGGCATTGGCGAGCTGTGCCTCGTCGGGGCGGCGGTAGAAGTCGCGGTGAATATTCACAGTAGCCTCGCCGGGCGCGGGCTGCTGCCGGATGTAGGCGCCGTCCTCGCGCATCACGTAGCTATTTTGGTTATCGAGCAGGTTGAGCTGCAAGATGTGGATGGCCTCGCGCCGCAGCTGCGGGTTCTGAATCAAGAAGATAGCCTCGATGCGGCGGTCGAAGGAGCGCACCATGGCATCGGCCGAGCCGGCGTAGAGCCGCGCCTCGCCGTTGTGGTGGAAGTAAAACAGGCGGGCGTGCTCCAGGTACTCGCCCACGATGCTGCGCACCTCGATGTTTTCGCTCAGGCCCAAGCGGCCCGGCCGCAGGCAGCAAATACCCCGCACAATGCAGCGGATGGGCACGCCGGCCTTGCTGGCCTTGTAAAACTCGTCAATCAACTCCCGGTCTTCCAGCGAGTTCATCTTCATGACGATGCCGCTGGGCAGGCCTTTTTTGGCGTTTTTGGCTTCCTCGCGCACCATGTGGATGAGCTGCTGCCGCATGTCCTTGGGCGCGGTGATGAGGTATTCGTAGTCGTCGGGCTGCGAGTGGCCCGTGATTACGTTGAAAAATTCCGACACGTCGTGGCCATACGTGTCGTTGGTCGTCAGCATACTCAGGTCGGTGTAGAGGCGCGAGGTTTGCTCGTTGTAGTTGCCCGAGCCGATGTGCACGTAGCGCGTCACCTTCTCCCCTTCCTTCCGGATAATCATCAGCATCTTGGTGTGAGTCTTGTACTTACCCACGCCATAGATGACGAAGCAGCCGGCCTTTTCGAGCCGCGCGCCCTCCCTGATGTTGCGCTCCTCATCGAAGCGCGCCTTCACCTCAAACAGCACAGACACGTGCTTGCCGTTCTCGGCGGCCTTGAGCAGCGCGGCCGTCACGCGCGAGTCTTCGGCCAGGCGATAAATCGTTTGCTTGATACCCAGCACCTGCGGGTCTTCGGCGGCGCGCTCCAGCAGGCGCACCACCGGCTCGATGCTGTTGTAGGGGTGGTGCAGCAGCACGTCGTGATGCTTGAGGTACTCAAACAGGTTCTCGTCGGCCCCGTCGGGTAGGCTCAGCGGCGCCACCGGCGCGGGCTGCTTGGCCCCCTTGCCGCGGAAGCTGGGGTAGCGCAGAATCTGGTTAAGCCCCTTCAAATCAAGCAGCCCCGGAATCACGAAGATGTTGCCGTTGTCGATGTTCCAGCGCTCGCGCAGGATGTTCATCAGGTAGGGCGAGGCGTCGGGCTCGACCTCCACGCGCACCACGCGGCCCCGCTTGCGGGTTTTCAGGCCGGCCTGAATCTCCTTGATAAAGTTGGTATCAATGTCCTCCGATTCTTCCAGCGTGAAATCGCCGTTGCGCGTAATGCGCAGCAAATCAGCCGATACTATCTCCACGTTGCGAAACAGCTTGGGCAGGTTTTCGCGCACGATTTCCTCGATGGGCACGAACACTACCCGGTCCTTGCGCGTGATTTCGAAGAAGCGCGTCAGGTTTTGCGGAATCTGCACGAAGGTGAGGCGCTCCTGCCCTTTCTCCACGTCGGGCATCGAGGCGGGCGCCATGCTGCCGACCTCGGCCGTGCTCAGGCCCCGCGTCACCACGCCGAAGGTCAGCACCTGGTTCATGATGAGCGGGAAGCCGTGGTACGAGTCGTAGACCATCGGCGTGAGCAGCGGGAAAACCGTGTTTTTGAAGTAGCCTTCCACCTTTTTCAGCTCTACCTCGGTTAGCTCCGGCATCCGCCGGATGCTGAAGCCCTGCTTCTCAAACTGCGGCTTCAGCTCGTTCAAATACGTCAGCGACTGGTCGTTCACGAAACGGTGCGCGAAGTCGAGCAGCTTGCGCCGAAACGGCAGCTCGCGCAGCCCCGAGTAGTCGACGCGCTCCTTGCCGTAGTCGAGGTAGTTGTAGAGCGAGCCCACCCGAATCATGAAAAACTCGTCGAGGTTCGAGCTCGTGATGCTCATAAACCGCAGCCGGTCGAACAGCGAGCGGCTGGTGTCCTTGGCCTGGTCGAGCACCCGGTAGTTGAAGCGCAGCCAGCTCAAATCGCGGCTGATGTACTTGCTTTTGCGGATAAGGTCGGCAGATTTAAATAATTTCATGACCGCAGATTCAAACGGATTAAACGGATTTCGCAGATACGCCCGGCTGCGCCGGGCTGGCTGTGGCGCTTGGCGCTGGTTGGGCGCTGGCCTGGTTGCGTGGGGCACGCCTGCAAAGTAACGGGCGGGCGGGCGCTGGGCGGTTGCGTGGCTACACGCCGACAAACACGGCGGCCCATTCCAGTTGCAATTCGGGCAGGGTGTGGGAGGGCACCAGGCCCGGCTCGTAGTACTCGCCTACGGCCTGATACTCGCCGCCTTGCAGCGTAAATACCGTAATACTTTGCTCGCCGGGGTACACTATCCAGTATTCGGCTACGCCGTTTTCGGCGTAGAGGTCAAACTTGGTGCGGGTGTCGTGAATTGCCGTGCCGCGCGACACGATTTCGATAATCCAGTCGGGGGCACCCAGGCAGCCGCGCTCATCGAGCTTGGCTGGGTCGCAGATAATGCATAGGTCGGGCTGCACCACGGTGCGTACCTGGTCGTCGCTATTACCCGTGCTGCGCAGCAGGCGCACATCGAAGGGCGCGGCAAACACCTGGCAGGCTTTACCTAGCAAATAACTGTCTATTAACCGGCTAAAGTTCATGGAGCAGCGCTGGTGTGCCCGGGCGGGGCCGGCCATTTTGCGCAGCACCCGGCCGCGTATCAGCTCCACCAGGTCGGTGAATTTCCAACTCAGATAATCGGCGTAAGTGTAGCGCTGGCTCAGGTCGAGCTGCGCAAAATCGGTGATAACGGGAGCGGTCGGCGTCATGGCAACAAGGTACGGAAACCAGGCTGCACAGGATAGGTGCAAGACACCCGGCACGACAGTTCACAAAATAATAAAGCGCCCGCGCCAAAGCGACACGGTTTGGCGCGGTGGGTTGCCACCTTTGGCCCACTTCCCCCGCTTTGCGATGCGTACCCCTGCTTTTTCCGCGCCCCTCATAGCCGATGTCCTGCTCCACGAGTGGGAAGACTACACGTTTCCGCCCCACACGGCCGCCTACGCGGCGGCCCGGCCGCTGGCCATGGCGGCGCTCGCGGCGGCGCTGGGCCAGGTAGCTTACCGCCGCCCCGCCGACCTGGCCCTCGACCTCGAAGACATCCGCGCTACCCTGCGGCGGGCGCGCAGCTTCGGCCTCGGCTGCGCCACCGACGCGGGCCCCGGCCGGGCCACCCGCCTGGTGCCCGCCGCCGTGGCGGCCTGCCAGCGGGCGCACCTCGGCCCGCCGCCCGCCGGGCCGCCCGTAGTGGCGCTACTCGCCCTGGCCAGCCACCCCGCCGCCGAGCTGGAAATGGACGAGCTCTCCGAACTCGTGGAAACCCTACAAGCTACCCTCGGCTCCGACGTGGAAATCACCTTCTGGCACGGCGGCGAGGCGGTGCTGCCGCCAGTTGCCGTGCAGCTTTGGCTGCTGCTGGGGTATGGGTAAAATAAAATCATATATCAAATATTTTTATTAATAATGCTATTCACTACCTTGCAAGCAGTTCTAACCAGAAACTTCAAAAAAAGATGAGCAACATTTGGCTTCATAGAATTTCTCACCACGCAGAAGTATCTTATCCGTTACTTAAGTACAATCAGCTTACAATAGGATTTCGTGATTTTTCGAAAATCGACTTTGTGGATACTGTGCTCGCAAAAGGCTGGAGTGTAATCGATAACGCTTGCGATGTCCATTGGCAGGTGCGTCCACGTGTTCGTCATAGCCTCTGGCGTTTTATTCATGAAATGAAAACCGGCGACTTAATAGTGGTACCTGGCTGGGGAAATTTTTCGGTTTATAGAATAATTGGTGAAAGGGCACAAGCTATTGCAGAAGCTGAGATAACTGGCTTAATCGACGGAAACGGTAAAGCGCTTAGTATAGGCAATGATGGACTACTCTATAAGCAGGGTGAACCAGAATCCATTGATTTAGGCTTTTTCTGGCGTGTAGAAGAAGTAAAATCAGGAATTTCGCGAGATAAGTACGCCGATAGCGCACTTACTGCACGCATGAAAATCAGGACTACGAATGCTTGGATTGGAGACCTGCGAGCAAGTGTAGACAATGCCTTGCAAGCTTTTGAGAGTAATAAGCCTCTCAACTTACATACTCAAATTACCGAGCAAGCTATTCCAACTGTTTTAAGTATATTACAAAGCACCTTGAACCCGGATAAATTAGAACGCTTAATTAAATGGTATTTTCATAGAGTGGGTGCCACTGATGTTTATATTCCATCAAAGAACGCTAACGATAAGGAAGGTGATGCTGACGTAGTTGCAACCTTTGAACCAATAAAAACAATAATTTATGTTCAGGCTAAGCTGCATCAAGGTGAAACTTCTAGCTGGGCTTCCGAACAAGTTACTGCTTACCGAGATAGTCGCGATACCACCACAGACGAATACTCAAAACAATGCTGGGTTATTTCTACAGCCGATAGCTATTCAGTTAAAAGCATTGCATATTCTAAGGAAAATGATGTACGCTTACTAAATGGCAAACAATTCGCAGAGATGATATTGGAAGCTGGATTAGATGGTCTTGACCAAGCTTTAAACAAATAAACCAACCCAATGCCCGCCCACCTTCACCTCCTTCGCCAGTTTCACTTGGTGCAGCGGCTGCAAGCGGTGCGGGGGCGGGCCTTGCCGTTTGCCGAGCTGCGGCGCTACCTGCTCGAGCACCCCAGCCTGGGCGACTACGGCGGCGGCTACGAGCTGCGCACGTTTCAGCGCGACGTGCGCGAGGTGGTCGACCTGTTCGGCATCAGCATCAAGAGCCGCCGGGGGCAGGGCTACTACATCGCCGAAACCGAGCAGCTGCCGCCCGGCTGGCCGCAGCTGCCGGCGGCGCTGGCCCCGTTTGTGCAGCCCGACCCGCGGCAGCCGCTGGGCCTCGAGCACCTGCGGCCGCTGCTGCGGGCGGTGCAGGCCCGGCGCGTGGTCGATTTCACGTACCAGAAGTTTTGGGACGACGCGCCGGGGCAGCGCACCGTGGAGCCGCTGCTGCTCAAGGAGTTTCGGGGGCGCTGGTACGTGCTGGGCGCGATGGCCGTGGGCCGGCGGCGCGGGCAGCTCACCTGCTTCGGCCTCGACCGCATCAGCGGCCTCGTGGTGTCGGAGCGAGCGTTCATCCCGCCGCCCGGCTTCGACGCGGCCACCTACTACGCGCACGCCTTCGGCATCATCCGGCCCGAGGCGGCGGCGGTGCCCCAGGAGATAGTGCTGCGCTTCCGGCCCGAGCAGGGGCGTTACGCGCTGAGCTACCCGCTGCACGCCTCCCAGCGGCTGGTGCGGCAGAGCGCAACTGAAATCGTGCTCGCCCTCACCGTCTTCGACACCCACGACCTGCGCATGGAACTCCTCAGCTACGGCCCCGAGGTGGCCGTGCTGGCCCCGCCCGCCCTGCGCGACTGGCTGCAAGGGCAGCACGCCGAGGCAGGGGCCTTGTGGCCCGTAGCACCATAAAACGAGAAACCCCAGCCACGTGAGCGGCTGGGGTTTCTCGTGTACTCGAAAATCAGCAACTATCCTACACCTTCAAAGACATCAGCCCATTCCAGTTGCAGTTCAGGCAGGGTATAGCAAGGTATCAGACCGGGCTCGTAGAAATCACCTTTTGGCTGATAATTACCATCTTGCAGCACATATATCGATATAGTTTGCTCGCCCGGATACAATATCCAGTACTCCCCCACTCCATTTTCGGCGTAGAGGTCAAACTTGGTTTTCGTGTCGTAGCTAATTGTGCCCGGTGATACGACTTCAATAATCCAGTCGGGTGCCCCAACACAACCGCGCTCATCCATTTTACTACGGTCGTGCAGCACAAATAAATCGGGCTGCACGACCGTAGTAACCTGCTAATTAGCAACCAACACCTCGCCCAGGCGCACGTCCAACGGCCCCATGTAAGCCCGGCAGGATTTGCGCTTGCAGAACATTCCTATCGCACCAGCCAAGTTGCCAAGGCATTGCTGATGCCTGGTAAAAGGAGTAGGTTTCACTATCACCTTACCCTTAATGAGCTCCGCGTATTCCTTGAAATGCCAATTCAACGTATCGGCGTAGGTGTATGATTTGCTCAGGTCGAGCTGCGAAATGTCGGTGATAAGCTCCATGCGAAGTAGCTAAAAAGCTGCCTAGCGGCGGCCCATGCCGGGCATTCCGCCGCCCTTCATGCCGCCCATCATCTTGGCCATCTGGGCCATGCCGCCTTTGGTCTGGCTCATCTTGTTCATGGTCCGCATCATTTTGCGCATGTCCTCGAACTGCTTCATCAGCGCGTTTACCTGTTGAATATCAGTGCCCGAGCCCGCCGCGAGGCGGCGGCGGCGCGAGCCGTTGATGATGTCAGGCTGGGCGCGCTCCTGCTTGGTCATCGAGCGGATGATGCTTTCCACGGGCTTGAAGGCATCGTCGTCAATCTCCACGTCCTTCATCATCTTCGACGCGCCGGGAATCATGCCCACCAGGTCTTTCAGGTTGCCCATCTTCTTGATTTGCTCGAGCTGGCCTAGGAAGTCGTTGAAGTCGAACTGGTTTTTGCGGATTTTGGCGTTGATGCGCTTGGCCTCGTCCTCGTCGAACTGCTGCTGCGCACGTTCTACCAGCGAAATCACGTCGCCCATGCCCAAGATGCGCTGGGCCATGCGGTCGGGGTAGAAGAGGTCGAGCGCCTCCATTTTCTCGCCCGTCGAGATGAACTTAATGGGCTTCTCCACCACGGCCCGAATCGAGAGGGCCGCGCCGCCGCGGCTGTCGCCGTCGAGCTTGGTGAGCACCACACCGTCAAAGTTGAGGCGGTCGTTGAAGGTCTTGGCCGTGTTCACGGCGTCCTGCCCGGTCATCGAGTCCACCACAAACAGCGTTTCGCTGGGGTTGATGGCGCGTTTTACGGCCTCAATTTCGCGCATCATCTGCTCGTCCACGGCCAGGCGGCCGGCGGTGTCGATGATGACTACCTTCTTGTTATTTTTCTTAGCGAAGGCGATAGCATTCTGCGAAATTTCGACCGGGTTTTTGTTCTCCGGCTCCGAGTACACCTCTACCCCGATTTGTTCGCCCAGCACCTTGAGCTGGTCGATAGCGGCCGGGCGGTACACGTCGCAGGCTACCAGCAACACGTTGCGGTTCTGCTTCTTAATGAAGCTGGCGAGCTTGCCGGCGAAGGTCGTTTTGCCCGAGCCTTGCAGGCCCGAGAGCAGCACCACGGCCGGGTCGCCTTTGATAACGATGTCCTGCTTTTCGCCACCCATGAGCAGGGTCAGCTCATCGTACACGATTTTGACCATGAGCTGGCCCGGCGACACCGTCGTGAGCACGTCGCGGCCCATGGCCTCGTCCTTAATCTTATCGGTCACCTCTTTGGCAACCTTATAGTTAACGTCGGCATCAACGAGCGCCCGCCGGATTTCCTTTATGGTGGCGGCCACGTTGATTTCGGAAATGGAGCCCTGCCCTTTGAGGGTCTTGAAGGCTTTGTCAAGCTTGGAGGAGAGATTATCGAACATAAACCGCAGATTAAAACGGATTTTTAAGGAGTTAACGGATACGCCCGCTACGCGGGCGGGCTGCTTCTATATCGCAGAGGGTTGGGGCGCTAGTTGAGTGGAATGGCCCCGTAGCAGTGAAACAGACGGGCCTCGGCGGCGGCCAAGCGCTGTAGCTGCTGGGGCGTGGGAGCCAGCGCATCGGGCTGCGGGGCCGGCACCGGCTCGGCCATGCGGTTGAGGCGCAAGGCCGCCAGTAGCTCGACCACCGACAGGCGCAGGTGCAGTTCCAGAGCCTGCTGCGGCGGGGCACTGGCTGCCGCTACCCGCAGGAAAGGCCGGCTCTGCACCGACCAGCTATACGCCAGCAGGTCGCGCCGCAGGTTAGCTTCCAGCTCGTCAGTGGGCTGGTCCAGTTGCCGGGCCTCGATGAGTAGCCGTGCAGCTTGCTTAAAGCCAGCCAGATACTGGCTCAGCAGCGTCAGAAAATGGGAGGTGGTTTCGGCCAAAGAAGTAAACAAGTGAAGCATACGAAATTAACTCAGGATGCGCGCCGGAATTGCTCTTCCAGCGCCAGCACCCGGCGGTGCAGCTCCGCATTGCTGGGCGCTTCATTTTCCAGCTTCACCAGCCGGGTTTCTTTGTCGGTAGCCACTTCGGTGAGGTGGCCCGCCTGCTCAAAAGTGGTCTGCAAGCGACGGTTCGTAACCTGCGCTTCTACCTTAATGTCACGAACATCCGTTTTCAATTCCTGCACCTCACCGGTGAGGTGGTCGACGCGCCCAGCGAGGTGGTCGACGCGCCCGGTGAGTACATCAAACTTATCTTCCATACGCACAAAGCCACTCAGCATGGTTTCGTTCAACTGCGTAAACTGCTTTTCAAACGTTTCGCTTAGGCGGTCGGTAGCTTTTATCTGGTCGGCCATCAACGCCAACAGTTCGGTGGCTTGCTCGTTGGTCATAGAAGTATAAGCGAGGGGCGAAAAGGCCAAAGTTACAACGTGGGCAGCCGTAGCGGGCATGTAGCTTTGCCAACAAAAACCTGCCTTCCAACGTGCCCCAATCTGCCCCGCTCCGCCTGCTCGTTATCACCTACTACTGGCCGCCCTCGGGTGGGGCCGGCGTGCAGCGCTGCCTGAAATGGGTCAAATACCTGCCCGAGCTGGGCGTGGAGCCCACCGTGATAACCGTGGACCCCGACCAGGCTAGCTACCCCGTGCGCGACGAAAGCCTGCTGCGCGAGGTGCCGCCCGGCGTGCGCGTCATCCGCACGGCCACGCTGGAGCCCTTCGAGTCGTACCAGAAGCTGACCGGCCGCGCCGTGCCGCACGGTGGCTTTGCCAACGAGGGCAAGCCCAGCGCCGTGCAGCGGGCCATGCGCTTTGTGCGGGGCAATTTCTTCTTGCCCGACCCGCGCCGGGGCTGGAACCGCTACGCCCTGGCGGCGGTGGACAAGCTGCTGGCGGCCGGCGAAAAGTTCGATGCTGTGCTCACGTCGTCGCCGCCGCACTCTACCCAACTCATTGGCTTAGAGATTCAAAAGAAGTACGGCCTGCGCTGGCTCGCCGACCTACGCGACCCCTGGACGGATATTTACTATACCAAAGACCTGCACCGCACGCCGCCCGCCGCCTGGCTCGACGCCCACTACGAGCGTCAGGTTTTGACCAAAGCCGACGCCGTGCTCGTGACCAGCCCCGAAACCGAGCGCCTATTTCGGCGCAAGCTGCCCGACCTCGCCAAAGGCAAAATCGTGGTGCTGCCCAATGGCTACGACGAGCCTGATTTTCAGCAGCCCTCGGCCCCGCCCGCCGACTGCCTGCGCGTTACGCACGCGGGCACCATTTCGGCACGCTACCGCATTGATAACTTATTAAAGGCCATTGCCGAAACGCAGCAGCGCTACCCGCAGGTGCCGTGGCGGCTGCGCTTCGTGGGACAGGTCGATGCGGGCGTGCGGGCACAGGTAACGGCGGCCGGGCTAAGTGAGGCGACCGAGTTTTTACCCTTCGTGCCGCACCAGCAGTCGGTGGCTTACCTCATGACCAGCAGCGCGTTGCTGATGGCCATTCCCGATGTGGCCCTGAACCGGGGCATTCTGCCGGGCAAGGTATTCGAGTACCTCGCCGCCCGCAAGCCGGTGCTCTGCGTAGGCCCGGCTGGCTCCGATGCCGACAACGTGCTGCGCGAAGCCGGCGCGGGCCAGGCGCTACCTTACGACGACTACGCCTTCATGCTGAGCACGCTGACGCAGCTGGCGCAGCAATGGCAACGCAATTCTAACCTCGACCTGACCGACACGACGCCCGCGCACTACTCGCGCCAGGGGCAGGCGGCGCGGCTGGCCGAGCTGTTGCGGGCGCTGAGTCGGGTGTAGCGTAAGCTTTAGCTTGCGAGCGAGCGCCGCGAGCAGTGCGTAAGCGAACGTTGGCGGGCGCGGCTGCTCGCGGTGCTCGCTCGCAAGCTAAAGCTTACGCTACACTGTATTTTTGTGGTTTCCCCTTAGAATTTCTCAATGGCCCTCGACCTCAACGGCAAGTCGCTGCTCATCACGGGCGGCACCGGCTCCTTCGGCAAGCAGTTTGTACGCACCGTTTTCAAGCAATTTCCGCAGGTGCGGCGGGTTATCGTGTTTTCGCGCGATGAGCTGAAACAGTACGAGATGAGCCAGGAGTTTCCGCACAGCCAGTACCCGGCCATCCGGTTTTTTATCGGCGATGTGCGCGATGCCCAGCGCCTGCAGCGCGCCTGCGAGGGCGTGGACATCATCGTGCACGCCGCCGCCCTCAAGCAGGTGCCCGCCGCCGAGTACAACCCGATGGAGTGCATCAAAACCAACATTTTCGGGGCCGAAAACGTGATAAACGCTGCTCTCGACTGCGGCGTGAAAGATGTGGTGGCTCTTAGCACCGACAAGGCCGCCGCGCCCATCAACCTATACGGCGCTACCAAGCTGTGCTCGGACAAGCTTTTCGTGGCGGCTAATAATATGAAAGGCGCCAGAGACCTGCGCCTTTCGGTAGTGCGCTACGGCAACGTAATCGGCTCGCGCGGCTCGGTGGTGCCGTTCTTCTTGCAGCAGCGCAGCACGGGCGTGCTCCCCATCACGCACCCCGACATGACGCGCTTCAACATCTCGCTCGAAGAAGGCGTGGACCTCGTGCTCTACGCACTAGAGCACGCCTGGGGCGGCGAGATTTTCGTGCCTAAAATCCCTTCTTATAAGATAACCGAAGTAGCCCGCGCCATCGGCCCCGACTGCGAGCAGCAGATAGTCGGCATCCGCCCCGGCGAGAAACTGCACGAGGAAATGATAACCCAGACCGATGCGCTGAGCACGGTGGAGCTACCTCGCTACTACGTCATTGTCCCATCCATGCCGTCGTGGGATGTCGACAAGTTTGTTCAGCACTTTGATGGTAAGCGCGTGCCCGAAAACTTCCACTACGATTCGGCCAATAACACCGAGTGGCTGTCGGCCGAGCAAATTCGCGACGAAATCCGGCTGCACGTCGATGCCAGCTTTGCGGGGTAAGTAAGTGTAGCATAAGCTTTAGCTTGTGTTGCGCCCGGTTGCGGCGGCCCAGGGTAGCATAAGTTAAATTTTATGCTACCCTGGGCTGGTTTTTGGGTGTACTTTTACCGCGCCGGCACGTGCTGGCGCTGTTTTCCCACCCTCACCGTTACCCCATGAAAGTTACCGTAGTTGGGGCTGGCAACGTGGGCGCTACCTGCGCCGACGTGCTCGCTACCCGTGAAATTGCCAACGAAGTAGTGCTGGTTGATATCAAGGAAGGCGTTGCCGAAGGCAAAGCCCTCGATATCTGGCAGAAAGCGCCCATTATCGGCTACGACACCCGCACCGTGGGCGTCACCAACGACTACAGCCGCACCGCCGGCTCGGAGGTAGTTGTCATTACCTCGGGCCTGCCCCGCAAGCCCGGCATGAGCCGCGACGACCTTATCGCGACCAACGCCGGCATCGTAAAATCGGTAACCGAGCAGGTGGTGGCCCACTCGCCCAACGCTATCATCATCGTGGTGAGCAACCCGCTCGACGTGATGACGTACCAGGCGCACCTCACCGCCAAGCTGCCCCGCGAAAAGGTATTCGGCATGGCCGGCATCCTGGACACGGCCCGCTACCGCGCCTTTTTGGCCGAGGCCCTCAACGTGAGCCCCAAAGACA
>Ga0182232_1000340_pt1 | contig 12124 bp, 10 predicted proteins | sample G6R1MG_30_FD_155484 | JGI IMG/M metagenome (GOLD analysis project Ga0182232, IMG submission 155484) | Phyllosphere microbial comminities from miscanthus, Michigan, USA - G6R3_NF_07NOV2016_LD2 MG | ecosystem: Host-associated > Plants > Phyllosphere > Phylloplane/Leaf | place: USA: Michigan... | reverse complement strand
AGCGGGCCATTCCATCGAAGAATATCACAAAGAAGTGGGCGACACGATGGAGCAGGAGCTTATTAAGCTCGATTTGCTGAATGCCAGCGATGTGAAAAACCAGGACCCTGACGCGCCGCTCTACAAGAAATATTTCCCGCACGGCACCAGCCACTACCTCGGCCTCGACGTGCACGACGTGGGCTTCAAGTACCGCAAGTTTGAAGCGAACATGGTGTATACCATCGAGCCGGGCATCTATATCCGCGAAGAAAAGCTGGGTGTCCGCCTCGAAAACGACTTCTTGCTCACGGCTACCGGCAATGAGGACCTGATGGCCAACATTCCCATCGAGCTGGCCGATATCGAGCGGTTGATGAAGCGGTAACTCAGTAGTAGCGCGAAGCTCTGCTTCGCGCTACTACTGAATGGCTGCTGGCCTACGGCCGCCGAAACAGCATCAAATGCTGCTGCGGCAGGGTTTCGCGCACCTCCACAAATTCCAGCCCCACGGCGCTCATTTCCTTTTTAGCCTGCGCCACGGTCATTTTATGAATGGGTTTGATGGGCACGTTGGGGTCTTCGGCGCGGTACTCTACCAGCGCGAGGCGGCCGGTGCGGGGCCGCAGCGCGTTGCGAATGGCGCGGCCCATTTCGCGCGGGTGGTCAAACTCGTGGTAGGCATCCACCAGTAGTACCACGTCAACGCCGCTGGCGGGCAGGCGCGGGTCGGTGGTGGTGCCCAAAACGGGCTTTACGTTGGGCAACTTGTTTTTTTCCTTGCGCTGGGTTAGCTCAGCTATCATTTCGGGCTGAATGTCCTCGGCCAGCACCTGGCCTTTGGGCACGAGCGGCGCGATGCGGAAGGAAAAAAAGCCCGTACCCGCGCCCAGGTCGGCCACCACGTCGGTGGGCTTCAGCTGCAATTCTTTGAGTAGCAAGTCGGTGCCTTCCTCTTCGCGGCGGTCGGAGCGCTCGAGCCAGTCGGCCCCCTCGTGGCCCATCACGTGGGCAATCTGGCGGCCCAGGTAGTAGCGGCCGATGCCGCTGGGGTCGCGGGGCGGGCGGGTTTCGTAGCCCGCCGTGTCGGGCGTCTGGCCCGAGGGCAGGTCGGAGCGTACGAAAGCCTGCGAGGCTACGTTAGACTCCAGCGGGAGCTGAGTGCAAGCGCTGGCCACGGCCGTAGCCGCCATTAGCCCTATCACAACGGCTTTTTTCATACGTAATCGGTAACCTGAACTGACTTTGAAAATTACTGGCCCAACAGTACCAAGCGCCGGAGCGTTCAGCACGGGGGCGGTAACGAGCGGCTTGGGCAATAGCAATATTAAGTAGAACAATGCCTGGACAAGGCAGCCAAATTACTCTCGGCAACGTAGGGAGCCCTACTTTTCTTACCCTCTTCCCCTTTTTTCACCTTATGAAAAATCTATCGCTCGCACTCGGTCGTGCTACACTGTTCTTGGCCACGGCTTTGTCGCTCGGGGCTTGCAGCCGCACCACCTACACGCCGCTTTCGCAGGCAGCGGCCCAGCCCGCCAGCACCGCCGTAGCCCAGGCGCCCTATGTGCCCGTGGCCGCCGAAGCCTCGGCTACCGTAGTAGCTGCGGCTCCGGCGGCGCCCACCGCAGCGGCGCAGCCAGCTGCGGCCGCGCCAGAAGCAGCCGCAGTGGCCGCTCCGATAGTGGCGGCCCCTGCCATGGCGGCGGCGCCGCAAGTCAAGGCGGCGGCCCCAAAACTTAACCTGGGGCAGCGCCTGGCGCTGCGCGCAGTGGCCAAGAAGTTAGACAAGCTGACCAGCAAAATGCCGCAGCTCAAGCAGCAAGATGCTAGTGCCGCCCGCGGTGGCCTCGACAGCAACCTGCGCAGCGCCATTCTCTTTGGCCTGGTCGGGCTTATCCTGACGCTTTTTGGCGGGGTAAGCAGCATTTTTTACGTAGTCGGCACCATCTTGATTATCATTGGCTTGGTGTTCCTGGTGCTGTGGCTGCTCGACCAAGCCTAGCCAGCGGCAAGCGCGGCGACGCTTCCGTTTAGCCGGCCTGCGCAATTTGCTTCGGCTAGCGCGGCAGCGTGCTTCATGGGCTGGTGCCGTGCTATCGATGGTAAACACAAAAGCCCTCTTGACCATATGGCCAAGAGGGCTTTTGTATTCATTGCCAGGGTTTGGAGGAGCCAAAATAGTGGCTGGCCGCGGCTTAATCGAGGTCGGGGGTCGCGCCGCCGTTCTGGCGGCGCTCGCGCATCTGCGCTCGGCGCTCGGTCATTAGCTGCTGGTACTTAGCGTACTGGTCGGCGGTGAGCACGGCCTGGAGCTGACCGTTGAATTTATCGCGGCCGGCGCGCATGGCCTGGCCCATGGCGCGGCGGTTACTCCCCGCGTTTTGGATGGCCGTTTGCGTTTCCTGGCGCTGGGCAGCCATCAGCTGCTGCACTTTAGCTTGCTGGTCGGCGGTCAGGTTCAGCTCCCTGGCCAGGCGCTGGGCCTGGGCTTCGGCTTGCTGCTCGGGGGTGCGCATGGCCCCGCCGCGGCCATTTAGGGGAGCAGTTTGGGCCTGGGCGGCGGGCGTGGTTTGGGCCTGGGCGGCCGAGGTCAGGGCCAGCGCGGCCAACAGAAAAAAGGCAGTTTTCATGGATTTAGAAAAAATTAAGTAGCCGTTGGAGGCCGGCCGGGACCGAAGGTTTAAGCTGAGCTCGGTGGGTTTCACCCGCTCAGCAGCCTAGGCTTTCGACTTGCCGCCGTGCTTGCCGCCTTTGTGGTGGCGCTCCTGCTTCATGGCTAGGAGTTTGCTGTACTGGTCGGGCTTGAGCACCGCTTGCAGCTGCGCCTGGTACTTGGCGTGGCCGGCTTTCATCGCCTCATGGCGGGTTTTGCGCTGGTCGGCGGTGGGGTACTGCTCTTTTAGGGCCTTGGCCTCCTGGGCCTGGGCTAGCAGTATCTGGCGCACGCGGGGCTGCTGCTCGGCGCTGAGGTCCAGCTTTTTGGTGAGCATGGCAGTGTGGCGGTCGGCGCGCTGCTCGGGCGTTTTGGCCTGGTGGTCGCCTTTTTTGTGGTCGCCCAGGCGGTGCACGCGGTGGGTGGGCAGCTGGGTAGTAGTGGCCGGGGCCTGGGCAAAGCTGGCGGTAGCGAAGGCCATAGCAGCCAGCAAAAACAAAGACTTTTTCATAACGAATAAAAAGCGGAAGGAGGGAAGAAAAGCCGGAAGCGCGGCCGCGCCGTTTGCGGATGCCAGGGTAGTTACAAGGAGCGGGCCAAGCCCGCGGGCAGGCACAAAAAAGCCCTTTTCAGGCGCTGAAAAGGGCTTTTTTATCGACGGAAACGATGGTTTCCGGTTACGGCCGTCATGCTGAGCGCAGCGAAGTCGAAGCATCTCTATCGGTGAACTAACTGTTACGCTTTATGACGCTCGCAGCGAAGCGATGCTTCGACTCCGCTACGCATGACGACTGTGGCCGGAAGCTATGACCTAATGAGCCGTAGTGTGCAGCTGGCCGATGCGGGCGGCCTTGTACTGCTGGTACTGCGCGTACTGCGCCGGCGTGAGCACCTTCTGAATCAGCTCCTCTGACTTGGCCCGGTCGAAGGCCATCGCAGTTTGCAGGCCGGCGGGGTCGCCTTGGTGGGCGGTGCGGTCGGCGTCCATGTGCTGGCGCGTGAGTAGCAATACCTGGCGCAGGCGCGTCTGCTGGTCGGGCGTGAGGCTCAGCTCCTGGGCCATGCGCTTGACCTGGCTGGCCACGGCGGCCTGTACGGCGGGGGTAGGGGGCGGCGTGGTTTGGGCACGGGCGCCGACGGCCGTCAGGCCTAGCAGGGCCAGGAAGATAACGGGCTTTTTCATAACCTAAACTGGAAGAAAAATAAGGAAAAAAGGGCAGGTAATCACCAGGCAATAGCTGGGCCAATAGGCCGCTCGCCTACAAGTTTACGCACCGCGCCCGGCCCGGCCAACGCGGCGCGGGCCGGCCAAGCTGCGTCAGTCGCGAAGTTTCGCGTATTTTCGGCCCGCCGTGCTGTACCCCAGCATTACCTAAACGCTAACCATTCCTTACTTATTCCCTCTCCCAAACTTCTACTTCATGCCGAGTATTTTTGCTAAAAAACCGCTGGCCCAGCTCCTGGGCGAAGCCAACTCGACCGGGCACGGCGCGCTCAAGCGCACGCTGGGCGCGGGCAACCTCGTGGCCCTGGGCGTGGGCGCCATCATTGGGGCGGGCCTGTTTGTGCGCACAGCGGCGGCGGCGGCGCAGGCCTCGGGGCCGGGCGTCACGCTGGCCTTCATTTTGGCCGCGTTTGGCTGCGTGTTTGCCGGGCTGTGCTACGCCGAGTTTGCGGCCATGATTCCGATTGCCGGCTCGGCCTACACCTACGCCTACACCACCATGGGCGAGTTTGTGGCCTGGGTTATCGGCTGGGCGCTCATCATGGAGTACGCGCTGGGCGCGGCCACCGTATCCATTGCCTGGAGCGAGTATTTGAACAAGCTTTTGGAGGTTTTCGGGACGAGTATACCCTATAATCTCAGCCACTCGCCCTTCGAGTCGGCCGTGATAAACGGCGTAACCGAGCACGGCCTCGTCAACCTGCCGGCCCTGCTTATCATCGTGATGCTGAGTTTGTTGCTAGTAAAAGGCACCCAGGAATCGGCGTTGTTCAACGCCGTTATCGTGGTGCTCAAAACCCTCATCGTAGTGGTTTTCATCGCCGTGGGCTGGCAGTTCATCAACCCCAGCAACCACACGCCCTACCTCATTCCGGCCGATGCCGTGGTGAAAAACGCGGCCGGCGAAGCCGTCCGCACCTACGAAGGCTTTTTCAAGCACGGCTGGGGCGGCATCATTGGCGGCGCGGGCATTGTGTTCTTCGCCTTCATCGGGTTTGATGCCGTGAGCACGGCCGCGCAGGAGGCCAAAAACCCTAAGCGCGACATGCCCATCGGCATTCTGGGCTCGCTGGCCATTTGCACGGTGCTCTACATCCTGTTTGGGCACGTGCTGACGGGCGTGGCCAACTGGCGCGAATTTGCCGACCCCGCGCTGGGCGGCGAGGCGTCGGTGGCCTACGCCATTCGGCAGCACATGCCCGGCTACGGCTGGCTGGCTACGGCCGTCACGGTCGGAATCTTGCTGGGTTTCACCTCGGTTATCCTCGTGATGCTGATGGGCCAGAGCCGCGTGTTCTTCTCGATGGCCAAGGACGGCCTCATGCCCAAAGCCTTCTCCGAGCTGCACCCCAAGTTCAATACGCCCTATAAATCCAACCTCATGCTGATGGTGTTCGTGGGCTTGTTCGCGGCCTTCGTGCCCGGCTCGCTGGCCGGCGACCTCACCTCGTTTGGCACGCTGCTGGCCTTCGTGCTGGTGAGCATCGGCGTGTGGATTATGCGCAAGTCGGACCCCTCACAGCCGCGCCCGTTCCGCGCGCCGCTCTCCACACCCGCCTTCCCGCTGGTGCCCGTGATGGGCGCTATCGTGTGCACGCTGCTCATCGTGGGTCTCGACTCCTTTACGCTGCAAGTGGCCTTTGGCTGGATGCTGCTCGGCTTCATCGTGTACTTCCTCTACGGCAAGCGCAATTCGATGCTCCAAAAAGGCATCGTAGTGGTGCCCACCGAGATGGATGAGGAAGCTTTCATCAAGCCCAACTCGCCCGGTAGCGAATACTAGGCGAAGAATTACCGGAATCAAAAAGCCCCGTCAGCCCCGCGCTGGCGGGGTTTTTTATCTTATAAACTACGGCAGCGGCTGCGCCAGAATGCCTTCGATAAAAGCCGCAAAGCGCTCGTCGCTGGGCCGGATGGCATCGGGCGCGCGCACTGCGCCCGTGCGGTTGAGCACGAGGTAGTGGGGCACGCCGGTTATCTCGAACTCGCGCAGTAAGCGCGACGCGACGGGGTTGGTAAAGCGGAAATGGTTGGCCGGGCCGCCGCGCAGCCGGCCGAGCGCTTTGCGCCAGTCCTTAGCCTCGCTGTCGATGGAGAGGTAGAGCACGCTCAGGCCCTGCGCCTGGTAGCGCTTGGCCACGGCGGCCGAGGCGGGCAGCTCTGCGAGGCACGGCGCGCACCAGCTGGCCCACATATCGAGCAGCACCACGCGGCCCTTGTGCTGGCTCAGCAGCGCCGCCAGCGGCTGCGCCGGGCCGGCCGGGGCGTCGAGCGAGTCGGTGAAAACCTCGCGCTGGTACGAGCGCAGCGGCACGGTAGGGTCGCCTTTGAGGGCGCGCACAAACTCGGTGTAGGGCGCTACCCAGGTTTGGTAGTCGGCCAGGAGCCGCCGAATATCCTTGTGGTGGAATCGGGCAGTTTCCAAAACTTCGTAGCACGCCCAGGCCCGCTGAATGCCTTGGTAAGTTTGCTTAGCCATCGTGTAGCGGGCGCTGGTGATAGGCTGCCGGCCCGCCCGCAGGCAGAGGTAGGCAGCGTAGGCGCTGAGCGTAGTAGGCAAGCCAGCCGGACTGTCTTGGGGTGCCCGCCGCTGGTACACCGTGAGAATGCCGCTACCCGCCGTTACCGAATCGACGTAAGCAGGCGTAAGCACCCGCAGCGGGTCGCGGGGGAGCTGGTATTCAGCGGGTAGTAGGAGGGTATGAAAAATGCGCAGCCGCAGGTTTTGGGTGAGTAGGGACGCTACTTCGGGCCGGATGCCGGGCGTGCGCTGAAGCTCATTAATCAGCGCCTCGCTTGTGCGCTTGAACTGCGACCAGTCGCGCAAAAACTGGTCGAGCGGCACCTTGCTGTGCGGCACGTTCATCTCAAAAAACCAGCCATCCAAGCCCACGGTGCTCTGCCACACCTTGTAGCAAAAATCCAGCTCGGCCTGGTGCCGGCCCCGAAACTCAAACGTGTACAGTAGGGAGTTAAAAGCCACATCCACCGTGTCGCCAGGCATCACAACCAGCGTTGGGGGCTTGAATAGGTCTTGGCCAGGCGGCGGCTGCCGTTGCCCCGGCTTGCGTCCGGGCTTGAAAGCCGGGAAGTAAATCAGCGTTGGTGAGAAGCTATTCTCATTGAAATGAATAGGGAAAAAGCTGCCCGACCGCATGAGGCCGCTTTTGCCCGCAAAGTAGATATTGCTGTAGTCAATGTGGCTGCCATCGGTGCCGGGCAGGCCGCGCACCACGGCATCGGGCGGCGCGGCCAGGCTGGCGCGGCCCCAGCAACCCAGGAGCAGCAGGTAGCTAAAACGTAGCAGGGTAGTCAGGTTGGGTATAGCAAGGTGAGTGAAAAGGCCATCAGGCAAGCGTGTCATTCACAAAGAATTGAACCACTGCTTACCCGATGCCCAAGCAACTCAAATTGCACAAGTGCCCCGCGTTAATTTAAGCAAAGAGGCTCCCCGCATTATCCTCCGGCCAGGTCCGAAACTGGTGCAGCCAAGCCAGCGCCTCGGCTTCGGTAGTAAACCAGTTTACCCAAAAGGTGGGCGAAAGCTGCATGGGCCGGGGCTGCGCGTAGTGCCGGGCTTGCAGAGCCTGCCAAAAACCGGGCTGCGCGATAAACGCCAAGCACGGCAGGCGGCCCAGCGACTGCCGCACCTGCGGCAAAAACTCGTCCGTCAGCCACGTATATACATCGAGCGGCCGGATTTCGGCGCTGTCGGCGCGCCCGTCGAGCAGCCAGAACGGGCAGCGGTGCTGCTGCGCCGCGTGGTGCAGCATCTCGCAGGCTTCCATAAACTCGGGAATCGACATCGGCCGCTGTACCACGCCGCGCAACAGCGGCGGTTGCGCCTCAAAGCGAACCGAGTAGAACGAAGTGGTAGAAGTAGCCATGTGTGAAAGCCCGGTGGAGGCCGGTAGGGTGGGAAGGGGCAGCATGGCGTAAGATAGTGATGGAGTGGCGGCCGGGCACTGAGAATCTGATTTTCAACAGCAAAGCCCCGGCGCGAACCAACTAGGCATTCGCGCCGGGGCTTTGAAATTAGAAAACGGGCTAGGCTTCCTTGACCTCGCTTTGCAGCTTGAGTACCTTGTCGCCGTTTTCCTGCACTATCACGAGCGCGGGGTCGTCGGCGGTGCCGTTGCGGGTGATTTCGCTGCCTTTGATTTTGCGCGAAATGTGTTCTTTGTGGACGCTTTCGATTTTGCCGGTGGCCGTGCCGGTGCCGTATTTCCAGCTGACAGTGGTGCCTTTACGCATGAGATAGGGGAGGGGAAAAGAGTTGGTAGCTAGGCTTACGCAGCCATTGGCCGGTGGTTATGCGCAACCATGTCGGCTGCTTTCGCTACCTTACCGGCAGCAGCGGCTTTCCGGGCAAACTGCAACTTATCCTGGCTCCCTTTTTATCGACTGCACATTGACTTTCCTCCGTAAAAATGCCCCGCGCCTCGGGCTGGCGCTGTTGGGCCTGGGCGCGGCGCTGCCCGCGCTGGCGCAGCCCGGCACCTACCCGCGCAATGGCGTGTACGACCAGCGCCCCGGCCTCTACGCCTTCACCCACGCCACCATCCAAACCGACTACCAAACCCAGCTCAAGGACGCGACGCTGGTAATTAGAGAGGGAAAAATTGTGGCCGTGGGGCCGTCAGCCACGGTGAAAATCCCGGCCGGCGCGGTGGTGCAAGACTTGAGCGGCAAGTACTTGTACCCGGGTTTGGTAGATATTTTTACCAGCTACGGCGTGCCCGAGGCCAAAGCACCCGAGCGCCAGGGCCGGCGCGGCGGGCCGCAGTTCGACTCCCAAAAAGCGGGCGCCTTCGACTGGAACCAGGCCATTCACCCCGAGGTGAACGCCGCCGAGCTGTTCAAGGTCAACGCCGAGCAGGCCAAAGCCTACCGGGCGCTGGGCTTCGGGGCGGTGCTCACGCAGCAGCCCGATGGCCTCATGCGCGGCACGGCGGCGCTGGTGAGCCTCAACTCCGACCGCAAGGAAAACGAGGTACTGCTGCTCGACCGAGCGGCCAGCGGGCTGTCGTTCGACAAAGGCACTTCGACCCAGGACTACCCCAGCTCGCTGATGGGCAGCATCGCGCTGCTGCGCCAAACCTACCTCGACGCGCAGTGGAACCAACGCAACCCGCGCCGCGAGCAAAACCTGTCGCTGCTGGCCCTCACGCAGCAAAAACCGCTGCCCGCTTTGTTTGAGGTGCGCGACAAAAACTCGGCCCTGCGCGCCGACCGCGTGGGCGACGAGGCGGGCGTGCAGTACATCATCAAGGGCCGGGGCGACGAGTACCAACGCCTGCCCGAGCTGAAAACCACCGGGGCCACCTTCGTGGTGCCCGTCAATTTCCCCGAGGCGTACCAGGTCGAGGATGTGTACGATGCCCAACGCATCGCCCTCGAAGACATGCAGCACTGGGAGCAAGCCCCCGCCAACGCCGCCCGCCTGCGGCAGGCGGGCGTGGCCTTCTGCCTCACGGCGGCCGACCTCAAAGACAAAACCAAGTTCTGGCACAATCTCCGCAAAGCCGCCCGCTACGGCCTCAGCGAGCAGGACATTTTGCAAGCCCTCACGGCTACGCCCGCTCGCCTGCTGCGCGCCGAAGGCGAGGTAGGCAGCCTGCGCCCCGGCCTGCAAGCCAACTTCCTAGTTTGCTCGCGCCCGCTGCTGGCCGACGATAACGTGCTGCTCGACAACTGGGTGCAGGGCGAGCGCTACCAGCTTAGCACGCTGCCCACCGACTACCGGGGCGTGTACACCTTCCGGCTGGGCCAGCAGCCCGAAATGCGCCTGCTCATCCAAGGCAGCAAGCCTGAAACGCCCGAGCTGCGGGTAGTGCCCGCGGCCGGCGATACCGTGCGCGGCAGCATCATGGTGAGCACCGAACTGGCCACTTTGGTATACAACCCGGCCGACAAAGCCAAAAAGCCCGCCAAGCCCAATAACGACAGCCGGCCGCCCGCCAACGCGGGCTCCATCCGGCTGAGCGGCTACTACGCGGTTGAAAACAAGTTGTTTAGTGGCGATGGGCAGCTGGCCGATGGCACCCCCGTGACCTGGAGCGCCCGCCGCCTCGACGAAGCCAGCCGGCAGGCGCGCCTCGACACGGCCAAAGCGCCCAAGCCGCTGGTGCTCGGCCCCGTGACGTATCCGATGGGGGCCTACGGCCTCGGCGCGGCCCCCGCGCAGGAGGCGGTTTTGATTAAAAACGCTACTGTGTGGACCAGCGAAAAGGCTGGTAAGCTCGAAAACACCGACGTGCTGCTGAGCGGCGGCAAGATTCAGAAAATCGGCCGGAACCTGGCCGCGCCGGCCGGGGCGCGTACGCTCGACGGCACCGGCAAGCACCTTACGCCGGGCATTATCGATGAGCATTCGCACCTGGCCATATCGGGGGGCGTGAACGAGGGCACCCAGGCCGTGACGAGCGAGGTGCGGATTGGCGATGTTATTGACCCCGAAGACGTTGGGATTTATCGTGATTTGGCGGGCGGCGTGGTGGCGGCGCAGCTGCTACACGGCTCGGCCAACCCCATCGGCGGGCAGTCGGCACTGGTGAAAATGCGCTGGGGCGCGACCGGCCAAGAAATGAAAATCGCCGACGCGCCGGGCTTCATCAAGTTTGCGCTGGGCGAAAACGTGAAGCAAAGCAACTGGGGCGAGCTCAACATCTCGCGCTTCCCGCAGACGCGCATGGGTACCGAGCAGGTGTTCGTGGACGCCTTCACCCGCGCCAAGCAGTACGAGCAGGAGTGGCTGGCTTACAATAAATTATCGAAGGCGCAGCAAGCCAAAACCGAGACACCGCGCCGCGACCTGGAGCTGGACGCGCTAGTCGAAATATTGCACGACACGCGCCACATCACCTGCCACAGCTACGTGCAAAGCGAAATCAACATGCTAATGGGCGTGTCCGACCGCATGGGCTTCAAGGTCAATACCTTCACCCATATTCTGGAAGGCTACAAAGTGGCCGATAAGATGAAGGCGCACGGCATCAACGCCAGCACGTTTTCGGACTGGTGGGCCTACAAAAACGAGGTGCGCGACGCCATCCCGTACAACGCCGCCATCATGCACCGCGTGGGCCTGAACGTGGCCATCAACTCGGACGACGCCGAAATGAGCCGCCGCCTCAACCAGGAAGCTGCCAAGAGCGTGAAGTACGGCGGCGTGCCCGAAACCGAGGCCCTGGAGTTCGTCACCATCAACCCCGCCCGGATGCTGCACCTCGACAGCCGCATGGGTAGCATCGCGGTGGGCAAAGACGCCGACGTGGTGCTCTGGAACGACAACCCGCTGAGCATCTACGCCAAAGCCGAAAATACCTTCGTGGATGGCCGCGAGTATTTCAGCCTGAAGCGCGACGCCGAGCTGCGCCAGCAGCGCGACCGCGAGCGCCAGCGCCTAGTGCAAGCCATGCTAGCCGCCCGCAAAGCCGGCGCCCCCAGCCAGGCCCCGAAGGAAAAAGCCGCCACCCACTGGACCTGCGACACGCTGGGCCAGGAAGGCGAGGCGAGTAAATAATTGATAGATAATAAAATGCGTTTGTCATGCTGAGCGCAGCGCAGCGGAGTCGAAGCATCTCTACCTCAATACTAACTCCTGACGCCAGCAACGAAGCGGTAGAGATACTTCGACTCCGCTGCGCTGCGCTCAGTATGACAGACGACTTGATACCATGCAAAAACTAGTATATTCCCTCCTCGCCCTCGCGCCCCTCGCCGCCCAGGCGCAGGTGCCCACGCCGGCCCCGCCGCAGGCCGCGCCCATCGTGCTGGTGGGTGGCACGCTGCACACCGGCACCGGCCAGGTGATTGACAATGCCGCCGTGGCCTTCGACAAGGGCCGGCTGGTGTACGCCGGGCCGCGCAGCGGCTTCACGCAGAGCGGCTTCGAAACCCGCGACGTGAGCGGGCAGCACGTGTACCCCGGCCTGATTTTGCCCAATACTACGCTGGGTTTGAGTGAGGTAGAAGCCATTCGGGCGACGGTGGACGACCGCGAGGTGGGCGAGTTGAACCCCAACGTGCGCGCCCTCATCGCCTTTAATACCGACTCGGACGTGCTGCCCACCGTGCGCCTCAATGGCGTGCTGCTGGCCCAGCCTACGCCCCGCGGCGGCCTCGTGACGGGCCAGAGTGCCATTGTGCAGCTCGACGCCTGGAACTGGCAGGACGCCGTGGTGAAGGCCGACGACGGCATTCACCTGACCTGGCCGGAAATGGTAATAAAAACCAACCCTGCCGAAGACGCCGCCCAGCTC
>Ga0182232_1000339_pt1 | contig 12195 bp, 9 predicted proteins | sample G6R1MG_30_FD_155484 | JGI IMG/M metagenome (GOLD analysis project Ga0182232, IMG submission 155484) | Phyllosphere microbial comminities from miscanthus, Michigan, USA - G6R3_NF_07NOV2016_LD2 MG | ecosystem: Host-associated > Plants > Phyllosphere > Phylloplane/Leaf | place: USA: Michigan... | reverse complement strand
CTCGTCGGTGTGCGAGAAGCTCATGTTGTGGAAGCCGCCCCACAGGATGCCCTGCTTGAACAACTCCTGCTGCACGAAGGCCTTTACTTCCAGCGGGTTGCCAGCGCTGGCGTCGAAGGTCACGATGCTGCGGCAGTCGTAGCCGTAGCACTTGGTGTAGCTGCTCAGGCCGAGCTCGGCGGCAATCTGGTTGTAGCCTTCCTTCAGCTTGTTGCCCTGGCTGGCCAGGAAGGCGGGCACGTTTTTCTCGCGCATCTCGCTGATGGTGGCGATAGTAGCCGCCAGGCTCAGCGCTTCGCCGCCAAAGGTGGTGAAGAAAAATACGTCCTGCTCAAACAGTTGCAGCACGTCCTTGCGGCCGGTGAGCAGCGCGATGGGCATCCCGTTGGCGCAGGCTTTCGAGTACACCGCGAGGTCGGGTGTGATGCCGAAATACTCCTGCGCGCCGCCGATGGCAATGCGGAAGCCCGTCCACATCTCGTCAAAAATCAGCAGCGTGCCGTTTTCCTTGCAGAGGCGGGCTACTTCGTGCAGGAAGTTGTCCTTGGGCGCGTCGAAAATGAACGGCTCCAGGATAACGCAGGCCACGTCTTCGGTCAGCACGGCCTTGAACGAGTCGAGGTTATTGTACTCAAACGCGCTCACCAAGTCCTTGCTTTCCTGCGGGATACCCTTGTCGCGGCTCGTGGTGCCGATGTACCAGTCGTGCCAGCCGTGGTAGCCGCAGCACAACACGTCCTTGCGGCCGGTGAAGGCGCGGGAAACCCGCACGGCGGCCGAGCACACGTCGGCCCCGGTTTTAGAGATACGGATGCTCTCGGCGTTGGGGATAATCTCGTGAATCAGCTCGGCTACCTCTACTTCCAGCTCGTGCATCATCGAAAACGTGATGCCGTCTTCGAGCTGCGCCTTGATGGCTTCGTCCACGCGGGGGTAGGCGTAGCCTAGGCTCAGCGGGCCGATACCCATCTGGTAGTCAATGTATTCGTTGCCATCGACGTCCCACACGTGGGCACCTTTGCCGCGCTTCACGTACTTGGGGCTCGCGCCCTTCGTGTACTGGCCCGGCCCTTTGGCGAGGGTTTGGGTCACGGGCGTCATGATTTTCTGCGCCCGGGCGTAGAGGTCGTCGGATTTGGGGAAATTCATAAGGGTTAGCTGATTAGCCAGAATGTCAACGTCAAAACTAAAGACCGTCATGCTGAGCGCAGCGGAGCGGAGTCGAAGCATCTCGCGTGGCGCAGTAATCAACTACGCCCCAAAACGAAGCGATAGAGATGCTTCGACTCCGCTCCGCTGCGCTCAGCATGACGGTCTTTCTAAAAACTACTCGGCAAATTCGTTTTCAACGACCTCCGTTTTCTCATTGAAAACGTGCTGCTTATCGCCCAGCTTCTCGCCGATGCGGCGGGCAATGTGCTGGCCGGTGAAGCCTTCGTATTCGAGCACCTCGCTGAGGCGGCCGGGCTTGTACCACTTTTCCTTGAGGGCCAGCGGCAGTACCTTGGCAGTCAGCTCGTTTTCGAGCAGTAGCTCGGCCAGAATCGAGTAAAGGCCACCCGTTTGGAAATGGTCTTCCAGCGTTACTACGAGGCCGCCGGTTTTCACCACGTTCAGCACCGCTTCGGCGTCGAGCGGCTTGAGGCTGCGCAGGTTCACGAGGCCCACCGAGTAGCCGGCTTCGGCCAGCAAGTCTTTGGCTACCAACGCTTGCTCGAACAGCATGCCGTAGGTGAGGATGGTCACGTCGTGGCCTTCGCTCACGATTTCGGCCTTGCCGATTTCAAACGGCGCGTGCTGGTAGGTAGCCGGGCGGGTGTTGACGCGCACGTAGGCCGGGCTGGGCGAAGCCCAAATGGCGGGCAGCATGGCCAGCATGTCGGCTTCGTCGGCAGCAGCAAAAACCGTCATGCCCGGAATACCGCGCATCAAGGAAATATCCTCGATGGCTTGGTGCGTCGGTCCGTTGCCATCCGACAAAAAGCCGGGCACGAACGAGCTGATTTTCACCGGCAAATTGGCAATACCCACGTCGGTGCGGATAAACTCGAACGCCCGCAGCGTGAGGAAGGTAGCCAGCGCGTGCACCACCGGCACGCGCCCGCGCAAGGCCAGTCCGGCCGCTGCCCCAATCATGGTTTGCTCGGTGATGCCGGTGTCGATGAAGCGCAGCCCCAGCGGCCCCGGCAAGTTGCGGATGAGGGCGCGGTTTTCGGCCGTCATCACGATGAGGCGCTCGTCGGCGAGGGCCGTTTCGTGGATTAATTGCTCGTAATTCATATCAGTAAAGTTGTCATGCTGAGCGCAGCGCAGCGTGACAGTTAGTTATCTAACGGTCAAGGTTTCGCTGGTGAGCGTGGTGGCTTCCTGGCTGTGCAGCTCCTTGAGCAGTTCAGTTACCTCGTCGCTGCTGAAGTTGCAGAACCAGCGGTCGGCGCGGCGCTCGATACTGGGCAGGCCCTTGCCGCGCACCGTGTCGCAGATAATGACCGACGGTTTAGTGTCGCTGAAGGGTAGGGCCGAAAAGGCCTCTTCCAGGGCCACGAAATTGTGCCCGTCGATGCGGCGCACGGCCGCGCCGAAGGCCTCGAACTTGGGCGCCAGCGGCTCCAGCGGAATCAACTCCTCGGTGGCGATATTGGCCTGGAAGTGGTTGCGGTCCACCACGAAGGTCAGGTTGTTGAGTTTGTGGGCGCTGGCTACCAGCACGGCTTCCCAGCAGGTGCCTTCGTTGAGCTCGCCGTCGCCGGTTATCACGATGACTTTCTGGCTTTGGCCGCGCAGACGGGCGTCGAGGGCCACGCCCATCGCCACGCTCGGCAAGTGGCCCAGCGAGCCCGAGTGAAACTCCACGCCCGGCACGTTGCGGTTGGGGTGCCAGTAGATGCTATCGCTGGTTTTCAAGTGGTTGTCCAGGCGCTCTTTGGGCATAAAGCCCAGCTCGGCAAACACCCCGTAGAGCGCCGGCACGTCGTGGCCCTTGCTCAGGAAGAGGTAGTCGCGCTCCGAGTCCGTGAGGTTGCCGGGGTGCACGTTGAGGAAGTCGGCGTAGAGGTACACCAGCAGGTCGGCGCAGCTCAGCGAGGCCCCGGTGAAGCAGCCGCCATCGGTGCTGAGGCGCACAATGTGCTCGCGCACGCGCAGGGCGAGTTCTTTTAGTTCGTTTTGTTTTTCGGAGGTCATATTTTTAGCTGTTAGCCATTAGCTGTCAGCTGTTAGCTGCCGCTCTTTCCGTAAAGAAAAGCTAACAGCTAGTAGCCAGCAGCTAACAGCTTAGTAGGACTTCGTGTTGGCCGCGTCCACGGTTTTGAGCTCGTCCAAGTGGTTGCGGTACCAGTTCACGCCGGCCAGGTTGGCGTTTAGGGCGTAAATGTCCGGCCTTTGTTTTAATAAAGTCAGGATATCGTCCAAACCGAACTTGGGATTGGTCGGGTAAAGCGCTTCGTACACGGCTTTTATGAAGTCATAATCGGCCGGATAATCGATGGTGAAACGGTGCGACATGGAGTAGTCCAGCCCCGTTTCCCAGGTGATATTAGCCAGCCGGAAGCGCTCCGGGTTTTCCCAGAAAAAGGGCGTGGTGTGCTCGCGCTCCAAGGGCCGCTGCGCCTCGCGCCAGGCCGTTTCGAGGGCCGCGAAGGTCATTACCTCCACGTCGTTGCCATCGGGGTAGGTAGCGGGGTGCAGGTTGCTCACGAAATCGTACTGGCCCTGCGTTTCCTCAAAATACCCCAGCACCTGGTCGATAACGGCGGGGTCGATGAGCGGGCAGTCGCTCGGGATTTTCACGACCGCCTCCGTTTCGCCAAAGTGCCGCGCGGCCTGGTAGTGGCGGTCGAGCAAATCGAGGGCCGAGCCCCGAAACACGTCAATATTATAGTTTTGGCACAGCGCGGCCAGCGGGTCGTCGCTGGGCTCATCGGTAGTAATGACGGCCACGCGGCCCGCCTTGGCGGCCTGCTGCACCCGCTCTACTTGCCGCACCAGCAGCGGCTGGCCGCAGAGGTCGAGGCTTACTTTGTCGGGGAGGCGCGACGAGCCGCGGCGGGCCTGAATGAGCGTGAGCATGGATTGCAGTATAAAACGTAACGCGAACGGCACAAAACGTAACGCGATTAGGCCTAAAGTTCCAGTAGTAGTCTAGGTGGCTGGTTCGGCCACGGAGCCAGCGGATTGCAAGGCCAGCGCGGGCTGGTACTGCCGTAAAAACTCTGCCCCGGTGCCCGCAAACCGGCCGTACTGCCGGCAAATGTCGGCGATGCGGCGGGCGCTGGTGCCGCCATTCTGGATGGGCAGCTTGCGCTTGAGGTCCTCAACATCAAAGTAGGAGTGCACCGGAATACCCAGCGCTAACCCCACGTAAGCCACGGTGCTGTACTGCGTTATGAGCTCCACGCAATTCGCAATCATCTCCTCCGTATTGCCGCTGGTGAAGATGCGCGTGCCGGGCGGCGCGTACTTCTGCACTTCGGCCGTGGCACGCTCCATGTTCTCGTTGGGGTGAAACTTGAAGAACATGGGCCGGCCAGCCGCGATGCGCGTGGCGTGCTTGATAAACTTCTTGCGGTTGTCGGGCCGGAAAGTTTCGCGCATATCGGTGGTGGCCACCAGCACGTAGCCGCGGTGCGGAAACGAGTTATTACGCAGCCGCTCGATATTATCGAAGTTCGGAATGCCCGTCACGATGAGCTTTTGCTTATCCACGCCTATCATTTCGAAGTGCTCGGCGTAGCCGGGCGAGGCCACGCAGTACACGTCGCAGCAGTTGTTCATGCCATTGAGGGCAGTGCTGATGGTGAGGATGGGAAAGTTGGTAAGCTTCTTCACCAGCCGCGCCCACAGGTTGAGCGGGTCGGTCATGCCCTCCTGCACGAACACCGACTTGGTGGTTTTCAGCAAGTTCCAGGGCACGATGATGTCGGAGCAGCACACGATGAGGTCGTAGTCGTGGCCAAAAACCCGGTTCTCGAAGTCATTTTGCAGGCGGTGCTCGGCCAGGTACTTGTCGGCTTTCTCCTTGATGTGGCCCTGCACGATGGTACCCGTCAGGATGTTATTGCGAATGAGCCACTTGTAAAAGCCGCGCATCCAGCCATCGTAGTAGAGCTGGCTGAAGTACGGTTCGTACTCATCCTCAAGCAGCTGCGCGATGCCGTGCATCTGGGTAGTCTGGTTGGGCGAGCCGATGAGATAAAGCGCTTTTTTCACAAAAAAATTACGTGTAAAAAATCACGTAAAAGTACGGCGCCCCGGCCGGATGGCCGGGGCGCGGCAACCTCGGCTATTGGGCACGGTAGCTCACGTTGCGGCCCAGCAGGGCGGCCGATTTCACCAGCTCTTCCCAGGCCACGCTGGCGCGGCCCTCGCGCTTTTCGCCGGGGTACACGATGGGTTTGGAGTGCTTGCTGGCCATTTCGGGGGCGTAGGCGCCGGTGAGCACCAGCTGCCGGCCGCGCACGGCGCCGTCGAGCACCACGGCCCCTACCTCCGACACGGCGCGCGGCTCGGTGCGCACCGTCAGCTGCTGCCGGTCGATGTCCTTGATGGTATAGCCCCGATTGACGAGGCCTTGCACGAGGGCCGTGAGGGCCACCAGGCCGCTGTCGCGCCGGGCGATAATGGCGGCGTTAGCGTTTTTGGGCGGCAGCACTACCGGCGTTTTGGCGGCGGCTATTACGGCAGTGGCCGGCGCTTGCTGCGCCAAGCCCAGCGCGGGCAGCAGCGCGAAGCCGAGAAGAAGCAGAGGTTTCATAAAGAACAAGATACGAGGGCGGCTCGAAGCCGCTGAGGTTACTTATTAGCAGGCGGGCGGTGGGCTTGGGGGAGGGGGCCGGGGGCGAAGGTGCCAAAGAGCCGGTCCCAGAGCGAGGTATAGAAGCCAAAATTATGGCGCTCGTCCTGGTGGTGCTGAAAATGGAAGCCCGACGAGCCCAGGTACTTCAGCACGGGGCGGCGCGCCCAGGCGGCCGGAAAAGGCTCGACGCCCGAATGCCCCAACGCGCCAAATAATACATTGACAACCAAATACGCCAGAATGGCCCCAAAATAAGCCGGGTACAGCACCATCAGCGCCAGCCACAGGCCGCCGAAACCCAGGATTTCGAGGGGGTGCAGCACAAACAAATCGAGGGGCTGCGGCTCGGGGTACTCGTGGTGCAGCCCGTGCACCCAGCGGTGGAGCGGCGTGTGGTGAATGGCGTAGTGAAAGACGTACATCAGCAAATCCATCCCCAAAAACAGCACCGCAAAATCGAGCACGAGGCGGGCCGAAGCGCCTTCCCGAATGACGATAAAGCCCTGCCGCCATAGCCAAAAGCCCGCGAAGGTGATGCCAGTATTGAGCAGCAGCGTGTAGGCGGCGTAGCGCAGCTGCTGCCCGCTAACCGGCTGGTAAACACTGGCCAGCGACCGCCGCCGCCCAAAAACAGCTTGCAGCACGTAGCCAAACCCCACGGCCAGCAGTAGTACCAGCAGGTTTTCGGCCAGAAAGAGCGGCAGCGCTTCCCACCAGCCAAGCGTTTTGAAATAGGCAAGCAAATCCATCGCAAACAAGGAAAAGCGGCGGCCGGCCGGGCGCCGCGCCAAGCTAAATTAACCTACCGACCGGCTTTGCGCGGCGGCAGCCGGAGCAGCTTGCCCATTTAAAATTCGGCGCCGTACCTTTGGCTTATCAATTCCTCAATTTGTTGAAGGATTGTTTTTATAAAGAGGCGCGGAGAGACAGGCTCGACGAAACGCCGGCAACCCCCAGCAATGTGCTGGAACGGTGCCAATTCCTGGCCATATAAAAACAAGTTTGCCGTGCGCTGCTTTTCTGCCCTCCGTCTGCCCTACTTCCACGCTGCTACTTTAGTATCGGCGTGTTGTTGTATGTCGGGCCCGGCCGTCTGTATGGCGGGCGGCGAGGCTGGTTGTTGCGCGTAAACCTTTTCATTCTTAGCGGGTTTACCTACTTCCCTAGCCGTGGCCGTCCCACCGGCTGGCTACGGGCCGCCCGGCTACTGCGGTAGTCTTCGGGCTGGCTTCGCGCTCTTGCTTTGGCCCGCCGCTGGCGTGGGCTGGGCAGCCCTTTCTCTTCCTTCGCAATCATCATGGAATCAGCTATTCAGGCCCAGGTCGATGACCTGTGCCGTTTCGTACCCGCGCACTCGGTGCCCGAAACGCTGGCTTTACTAGCCGGGCGCTTTCCGGGCAAGGTATCGTTTTCGACGTCTTTTGGGCTCGAAGACCAGCTACTTACGCACTTCATTTTTGAAAACGACCTGCCCATTCGGGTGTTTACGCTGGACACGGGCCGCAATTTTCAGGAGACGTATTCGACCTGGAACAAGACGCTGCTGCGCTACGGCAAGCCCATCGAGGTAGTCTTTCCGCAGACGGCCAGCGTGGAAAAGCTACTGCGCGAAAAAGGCCCTAACTCCTTCTACGAGAGCATCGAAAACCGCAAGGAATGCTGCTACATCCGCAAGGTGGAGCCCCTGGGCCGCGCCCTGGCCGGGCAGCAGGCCTGGCTAACGGGCATCCGCGCCGAGCAGTCGCAGAACCGCCAAACCATGGCCCCCGCCGAGTGGGACGCCGGCCACAACCTCCTCAAAATTCACCCGCTGCACGACTGGACCTGGGAGCAGTGCGTAGCCTTCGCCCAGGCCAATGGCGTGCCCGTTAACCCGCTGCACGCCAAGGGCTTCGTGAGCATTGGCTGCGCGCCGTGCACGCGCGCCATCAAGCCGGGCGAGGACTTCCGGGCCGGCCGCTGGTGGTGGGAGGAAGCGGCGGCCAAGGAGTGCGGCCTGCACGCTACTACTGGTGAGCACCAAGGCTTTGACCCGGTAGTGGAGGCGATAAAGGAATAAGCTTCCAAAACGGCTGTCAGTGCGAGCGCAGCGAAGCAATCGCACCTGCTAAGCTCACCTATGAACGCCGTTCGGATGCGATTGCTTCGTCGTTCCTCCTCATAATGACAAAATACAAACTAACAACTACTTAGATGGATTATTTAGATAGATTAGAAGCCGAAGCCATCCACATTATGCGCGAAGTGGCGGGGCAGTTTGAGCGGCCGGCGCTGCTGTTTTCGGGCGGCAAGGACTCGATTGCCCTCACGCGGCTGGCCGAGAAGGCCTTCCGGCCGGGCAAGTTTCCGTTTCCGCTGGTGCACGTGGACACGGGGCACAACTTTCCCGAAGTGCTGGCTTTTCGGGACAAGCTGGCGGCCGAGCTCGGCGAAAAGCTGATTGTGCGCAAGGTGGAAGACACCATCCGCGAGCGCGGGCTGGTAGAGCCGGGCGGCAAATACCCAAGCCGCAACCCACTGCAAACGTACACGTTGCTCGACGTGATTGAGGAATTTGAGTTTGACGCCTGCATCGGCGGGGCGCGGCGCGACGAGGAAAAGGCCCGCGCCAAGGAGCGCATCTTTTCGGTGCGCGACGACTTTGGGCAGTGGGACCCCAAGCGCCAGCGCCCCGAGCTGTGGAACATCTACAACGGCCGCATTCGGAAGGGCGAAAACGTGCGCGTATTCCCCATTTCGAACTGGACCGAACTGGACGTGTGGAACTACATTCAGCGCGAAAACATCGCCCTGCCCAACATCTACTTCACCCACGAGCGCGAATGCGTGGTGCTGCCCAGCGGCCAGCTCCTAGGGCTGAGCGAGCACATCACCATCGACGAAGACGACGAAATCGTGACCCGCCAGGTGCGCTTCCGCACCGTGGGCGACTCGACCTGCACCGCCGCCGTGGAAAGCGACGCCGCCACGATTGACGACATCATTCAGGACATTCTGGTGGCCAAGGTGAGCGAGCGCGGCGCCACGCGCCTAGATGATAACCTGTCGGAAACCGGCATGGAAGACCGCAAGCGCAACGGGTATTTCTAACTAGCTGGGTGGCCCTAGGCTGTCATTGCGAGCGCAGCGAAGCAATCGCACCAGAACGGCAGCGCCAGGGCTATTTCTGATTTAACAAGCTCGTCTTGATGCGATTGCTTCGCTGCGCTCGCAATGACAGACGCTTCCCCTACTTATCAAATGGACCTCCTCCGATTTATCACCTGCGGCAGCGTCGACGACGGCAAGAGCACGCTCATTGGCCGCCTGCTCTACGACAGCGATTCGGTATCGCTGGATGTGCTGGCGACGCTCGAAAAGAAACGCAACGCCACCAATAGCGACTCGGTAGACCTGGCGCTGCTCACCGACGGCCTGAAGGCCGAGCGCGAGCAGGGCATCACGATTGACGTGGCGCACAAGTACTTTACCACGCCGCGCCGCAAGTTTATCATTACCGACGCACCGGGCCACGTGCAATACACCCGCAACATGGTGACGGGTGCCAGCAACGCCGACCTGGCCATTGTGCTGGTCGATGCGCGCCAGGGCGTGATAGAGCAGACGCGGCGGCACACGCTGCTGGCCTCGCTACTAGGCATCCGATACTTTGTGCTGGCCGTGAACAAGATGGACCTGGTGGGCAACGACGAGGCCGTTTTTCAGCGCATCAAAGCCGACTACGAGGGCGTGGCGCAGCAACTGCGGCTGCCGCACGTCATCGCCATCCCGCTGAGCGCGCTCAATGGCGACAACGTGGTGCGCCACTCGCCGAGCCTGCCCTGGTACGGCGGCCCTAGCCTGCTCCAGCACCTCGAGAGCGTGCCCACCGTGGCCGATGCCAACCCGCACGAGCCGCGCTTTCAGGTGCAGTACGTTATCCGGCCCCAGACCGATGAGCTGCCCGACTACCGCGGCTACGCGGGGCGCATCCAGAGCGGCGTGTACAAGGTGGGCGACAAAGTGCGCATCCAGCCTTCAGGCCTGGAAACCAGCATTGAAGCCATCGAGGTAAACCAACAGGAAGTACCCAGCGCCGAGGCCCCGCAGGGCGTGATATTGCGCCTGCGCGACGACATCGACATCAGCCGCGGCGACTCCATTGTGCCGGTGCACACGCACCCGGCCGTGGTGCGCGAGCTAGAAGCCACGCTCTGCTGGATGGACGAGCGCCCCCTGCGCGCCGGCCGCAAGCTGCTGGTGCAGCACCACGCCGCCGTGGTGAAGGCCTCGGTGGCCGCCATTTTGCAGAAAACCAACATCGAAACCTTCGAGAGCGTGGGCACCGACGAGGCCAAGCTCAACGACATTGTGCGGGTGCGCCTGAAAACGGCCGTGCCGCTGGTGGTCGATGCCTACCGCTCGAACCGCCAGACGGGGGCGTTCATCTTGGTGGACGAGCAAACGGGCTCGACGCTGGCCGCCGGGCTGGTGACGGCTACGGACGCGGAGTATTTCACGCAGGAAATGGCGGTCGAGCCGGCGTTTTCGATTTAGTGCTTTGCTCGCCGCGCGTGGGCGCCTCCCCCCGGCCCCCTCTCCGAAAAGGAGAGGGGGAGCCGGACGACTAAAATTTTAAAAATCAAACGCTTCACCTACTAAAAGCTACCTCATAAAAGAAAACTCGTCAAGCTCCCCCTCTCCTTTTCGGAGAGGGGGCCGGGGGGTGAGGCGCCACGTTGATATAGCCCAAAACACTAACAATATGCTACCCATCCTTCCCGCCGCCCTCGACCAAACGACTTTGCAAAACCTCACGGCGGGCCTCTCGCCGCAGCAGCTGGTGTGGCTGAGCGGCTACCTCTACGGCCAGGCCACGGGCGCGGGCGGCGGGGTAGCGGCCGCCCCGGCCGTAGCAACTAGTACGGCAGCAGTTCCGGCTGTGGAGAAGCTCACTATTATCTACGGCTCGCACACGGGCAATGGCAAGAAAATAGCCCAGCAAACTGCCGATGCGGCTGCCGCCAAAGGCCTCAAGGCTACGGTACAGGACATGAACGACTACGCTCCGCGCCAACTGGCGCAGGAGCAAAACCTGCTCGTCATCGTGAGCACGCACGGCGAGGGCGAGCCGCCCATCTCGGCTGAGGAGCTGCACGCCTTTATCAATGGCCCTAGGGCGCCCAAGCTGCCGAAACTGCGCTACGCCGTATTTGCCCTAGGCGACAAAAGCTACCTGCACTACTGCCAGACCGGCAAGGACTTCGACCAGAAGCTGGCCGAGCTAGGCGGCACCCGCCTGCTCGACCGCGTGGATGCCGACGTGGCCTACAAAGCCCCCGCCGCCCAGTGGGTAGAAGACGTGCTAAACGCGCTGACCGGCACCAGCACGGCCGCCGCTGCGCCAGCTACCGCCGCCGTGGTGGCCGACGTAGCAACCGAATACACCGCCGAAAACCCCTGGCCCGCCAAGGTGCTCGAAAGCATCCAGCTCAACGGCCGCGGCTCGGACAAGGAGACGTACCACATCGAGCTCGACCTAGCCGGCTCGGGCCTGCACTACGCGCCCGGCGATGCGCTGGCCGTGGTGCCCGCCAACCACCTGCCGCTGGTGGAGGAAGTGCTGCTGGCCGCCCGCCTCAGCGACACTACCGCCGTGCAGGTGGCCGGCGAAAGCCTGCCCCTGGCCGCCGCCCTAGCCACCCACCGCGAGCTAACAGTGCTGACCCGCGACGTGCTGGAGCGCTACGCCACCTTAGCTCCGCACGCTGGCCTACAAGAACTCTTGGCCGACCAAAACCGCCTGCAACCCTACCTCTACGGCCGCGACGTAGCTGATTTGCTCACCGAATTTCCTTCGGAACGGCTCACCGCGCAGGCCCTGGCCGACGTGCTGCGGCCGCTGCCCAGCCGGGCATATTCCATCGCCAGCAGCCTGCTGGCGCACCCCGAGGAGGTGCACCTCACGGTGGGCGCGGTGCGCTACGAGGCCTTCGGGCGGCAAAAGCACGGCGTGTGCTCGTCGTTTTTGGCCGACCGGTTGGCGGTGGGCGACACGGCGCGGGTGTACGTGCAGCAAAACGAATACTTCCGCCTGCCGCCGAGCGGCGACACCGACATTATCATGATTGGGGCGGGCACGGGTGTAGCGCCCTTCCGCGCCTTTGTGGAGGAGCGCGTGGAACTGGGCGCCACCGGCCGCAACTGGCTGCTCTTCGGCAACCCGCACTTTACCACCGACTTCCTCTACCAGGCCGAGTGGCTTCAGCACCTCAAAAAAGGCACGCTGAGCCGGCTCGACGTGGCCTTCTCGCGCGACCAAGCCCAGAAAGTCTACGTGCAGGACCGCCTGCTCGAAGCCAGCCGCGATGTGTTTGGCTGGCTCGAAAACGGCGCCCAGCTCTACGTGTGCGGCGACAAAA
>Ga0182232_1000338_pt1 | contig 12218 bp, 10 predicted proteins | sample G6R1MG_30_FD_155484 | JGI IMG/M metagenome (GOLD analysis project Ga0182232, IMG submission 155484) | Phyllosphere microbial comminities from miscanthus, Michigan, USA - G6R3_NF_07NOV2016_LD2 MG | ecosystem: Host-associated > Plants > Phyllosphere > Phylloplane/Leaf | place: USA: Michigan... | reverse complement strand
AGCCACCGAGATGAGCCAGGTAGTGAACCCGAATGTATTTTTAAATTCTAATCCGTAAGCTAGTATGAGCCAGACTATTGCCACCCCGCCTACCGTGCGCCTCGACAGCGACGTGATTGGCAAACCCATCAGCCGCCCCGATGGCCCGGCCAAAGTGAGCGGCGCGGCCAAGTACGCCGCCGAGTTCGGCGTGACCGGCCCGCTATGGTACGGCTACATCGTGAGCAGCCCCATTGCCAAGGGCAAGATTACCAAGATTCATGCCGACGAAGTGCTGGCAATTCCGGGCGTGCAGCGCATCTTCTCGCACGAGAACGTGCCCTCGCTGGCCTGGTTCGACCGCGCTTATAAGGACGACGTGGCCCCCGGCGGTTCGCCCTTCCGGCCGCTGCACGAGCCCGAAATTATGTTCAGCCAGCAGCCGGTGGCGCTGGTTATTGCCGACACGTTTGAGCTGGCCCGCTACGCCGCCTCGGTACTCAAGATTGAGTACGATGTGGAGGAGTTCAACACCGATTTGAAGCTGGCCACGCCCAAGTCGTTTGACGCGCCGAAGGGTAAAACCGGCTTCCTGCCCCCGCCCAAGCCCAAGGGCGACATGGACAAGGCCTTTGCCGAAGCCCCGCACAAGGTGACCGGCGAGTACACGCACGAGGCGCAGCACCACAACCCGATGGAGATGTTTGCGACCACCGTGGACTGGCTGGGCGACGGCAAGAAGATGAAAATCTACGACAAAACCCAGGGCTCGGGCAACGTGCAGCAGTACGTGGCCAAGGTGTTTGGGTTGAGCAAGGAAGAGGCGCGCATCATCTCGAAGTACACCGGCGGCGGCTTCGGCGCAGGCTTGCGGCCGCAGTACCAGGTATTTATGGCGGTGCTGGCGGCGCTGGAGCTAGAGCACTCGGTGCGGGTCGTGATGACGCGCTCGCAGATGTTCAGCATGGGCCACCGCCCCCACACGGTGCAGAACATCCGCCTGGCGGCCGACGACCTCGGCCACCTGCAAGCGCTGGAGCACAAGGCTTTGGCCGAAACCTCGCAGTTTGAGGCCGCCACCGAAACGGTGGTCAACTGGTCGGGCATTCTCTACAATGCGCCCAACACGAACTTCGACTACCAGCTTACGCGCATCGACGTGAACACGCCGGCCGACATGCGCGCCCCCGGCGCCGCCACCGGTAACTTCGCCATCGAAAGCGCCATCGACGAACTGTCGTACAAAGCTGGCAAAGACCCGCTCGATTTCCGCCTGCTCAACTACACGTACTCCGACCCCACCGAGGATAAGCCCTTCAGCAGCAAGCGACTCGACGATTGCTACCACGAAGGCGCCGCCCGCTTCGGCTGGGACCAGCGCAACCCCGCACCCCGCTCGATGCGCGACGAAAACGGCCTGCTCGTGGGCTGGGGCGTGGCCGCCGGCTGCTGGGATGCCTCCATGCAAAAGGCCGAAGCCAAGGCCATTCTGGCCGCCGATGGCCGCCTCACCGTGCGTAGCGCCACCAACGACCAGGGCGCCGGCACCTACGTGATAATGACCCAGATGGCCGCCCAAACCCTCGGGCTGCCCATCGCGCAGGTCACCTTCGAGCTGGGCGATACCGAGATGCCAATGGCCCCCATCCAGGGCGGCTCCTGGACCGCCAACTCGGTGGGCGCCGCCGTGCAGAATGCCTGCCAGGAAGTAGGCAAAAAGCTGCTCAAGCTAGCCCAAAAAATGGACGACTCGCCCCTCAAAGGCGTCGATTTTGAAGACGCGCAGTTTGCCGACGGCCACATCCGCGCCAACGAGGACATCAGCCGCTCGGTGGCGATTGCTGACATCCTGGCCGCCAGCGGCGAGGCCAAAATTGAAGCCGACGGCAAGGCCGGCCCGAACCCGATTAACATGCTGAAGTACTCGATGCACTCACACAACGCGGCCTTCGTGGAAGTGAAAGTGGACGAGGACCTGGGCACCGTGCACGTGACGCGCGTGGTGAATGCCGTGGCCGCCGGCCGCATCATGAACCCCAAAACCGCCCGCAGCCAGGTGCTGGGCGGCACCGTGTGGGGTATCAGTATGGCCCTGATGGAGGAGGCCTACCTCAACAACGACCTCGGCCGCTACATCAACCACAACTACGCCGAATACCACGTGCCGGTAAACGCCGACATCCACAAAATCGACGTGATTTTCGTGGAGGAGGAAGACGACATCGCCAGCCCCATCGGCGTCAAAGGTGTCGGGGAAATCGGGATGCTGGGCGTCGCCGCTGCCATCGCCAACGCCGTGTACCACGCCACCGGCAAGCGCGTCCGCGAATTACCGCTGACGATTGATAAGCTGCTGTAAGGTTGGGTTAGGTAGAATGTAAAAGCGCCCCGTAGCCGATTGGCTGCGGGGCGCTTTTACATTCTACCTAATCATATTTTTCATTTACTTGAATTTCACCTTCCCAAAAACATCCCACTAGACAATTGGTGTAGGGGTCGGCGCCATTATCATTTAAGCACCATTGCCAATCAACAATTTCTACATTCGTTGGGAATAATAAACTAAAATTATTATTGAACCTAATTTCCAGATTATACAACTCATCAAGTTCTATCCCAATAATTTCTCTTCTCATAGCAGCAGCAACTATGGCACACTTACTAATATAATCTTTGTCAACTGTCGTTTTAAAATGAGAATAATTGCTCTCAAAAAATTTATTGAGATAATCTTCGTCTCCTGATATTACTTCTTGGGCCACTAACCAATAGCCATCGATGTACAAATCCCAGGTGTCACCTACGCTGAACCTTGATATAAAAGAGCCGATTAGCTTACTTTTGAGTACTTCGAGTGCCTGCATCTTTAGTATTAAAACCAGATAAAAAGCTATTCCGCTTGAATCACAAACGGCCCATTCGACAAATTCCCCTTTATCAATGCAGCATTGACTTGAGCCGAAAGCGGCGTTAATACCGCGTAAGTGTTTGCAGGAGCGTTCAGCACAAACATTGTAATCGTGTATTTCTGAAAATTCTGTTGGTATTGTAAATTTTTGTCAAACGTGAGCAAGGCGTCAAAGCCGTCAGCTACCATTAGTTCCAGCAGTTTACCATTCTTGATACCGTTCCAGCCTTTATCGTGCACCGTGAAAATCTCGTGCTCGGGAAAGTCTAGCTTCAGCTTCTTCGGCAGGTTCTCATCAAGCAGCAGCCGCATACAATTGCACTACATTCTTGGCAGTAAGGAGCTTAGTAGCCATATCCAGCAAGGCTATGGCCTGCGTCCTGGTAACAGTGGGAAAGTCGTCCAAGAACTCATCCAGCGGTATGCCCGCTTCCAGATGGTCAAATAAGGTTTCTACTGGTACACGAGTACCAGCAAATACGGGTTGACCACTGAGGATATCCGGGTCAGTAGTTATCAGGTCGGCGACGTTCATGCTTACAATAGTTACTTTTTAGGCTCTGGAAACTTCGGTGGCCTAACTGCTTCAAGCAGCGCGTTGACTTTTGCTAGCCTTTTGGAGAAGAGTACGATGTCGTTGTACTTGTCAATGCTCGGGTTAATCCTCACGACGAGTACCTTCACGGGGAGCATAGATTATTCCGCTAGCAACTTAAAATCAGGCAAGCCGACCGTTTTCAGAATGTGGTTTACCCGGTCTACCTTATCCTGAAACAGGGGTTGGTTAGCATATTGCTCGTCCAAGCCCGGTTTAATGGTAAAGCCTTCGGGCAATTTCTTTTTTGCTGATTCTTTCTTCGATTTCATGGCTGTGAAGGTAAAGATTTGCGACGCACCAAAAATGCGCCATAAGTGACGCCGCGCTGAAAAGGCTGCCACTCTCCTGCTGTCAAACCGAGGACAATAAAATCGCGTTCGATTGCTTCCAGGTTGTTGGCGATGCCCATGCGATAGAGGCGGGTTCGGGCTTCCGTGCTGCCCGTTGCTACTATCAAAGCGGCGGGATATTCATCCGTAAAAACGTATAACGTAGCCGCTACGGTTGCCAGAACTTTTTGGCTGTCGCCATTATTTGTGACGCTCGTATCACTCAGGTAGTTTGTTAGCTCATCTTTATCGCCAAAGCCCATATTGTAGAGGCCTTTCAGATGCGATTCTGTGTAGCGGACAACTTTTGTTACCTTCCCCTTCGGCCCTTCACTCACAAATTCAAACGTAGTAGCCTCTGCGGAGGCGTTTGCTGTGTAATGGTCAGTCATTAACGGGTCTATGGATGTGAGTCTGCTTTAGCGTCATGGCGTTTGCGGTTAGGACCTAGCCATCCTTTTTGCGCGCAGAGCGTGGAGCATTTCGGCCATTTGCTGGGCTTCCGCATCGAGCCGTTGCTTTTCGGCAGCGGGCAAAGTGGCGGACGCGATATCCCACTTCATCTCTTCAAAGCTGCTGTATCTAGTGAGTTTGTTCATGGCCGGGTTGCGGTGCGCTAGAAGTAGCTGTGCTGATTTTACTACGCCTAAGATACCGCTTGTAGCTTATATAGTTACCGGGGAACCGCTGCGAGCTTCCGGGTAAAATCTTCTGGCTTTACTGCTGCCACGCAGGCAGCACCAGTAAATTTGTGGCCGTGGTAACGGGCTTCCCAGCGAATGCCCGTTGCCCGGGCGGGACGACGCGCAGCCCGGTAGCTGGCTGCCCGGCGGCGGGGGCTAGCCCGCGCTGACGTCCGAACTCCCGCTTTTCTCGACCACCCAGGGCGGCCTCGCCCCTTACGATAAGGCTCACTATGAGTACCCTTGCTACCCCCGACGCCCCTAGCCCCCGCGCTACCCCCGGCCAGCCAGTGATTGGCGTGGTCATGGGCTCCAGCAGCGACTGGGACACCATGCAGCACGCCGTGCAGCTTCTCACGCAGTTTGGCGTGGCCCACGAAGCGCGCGTGGTATCGGCCCACCGCATGCCCGACGACTTGTTTGCCTACGCCGAGCAGGCCGGCCCGCGGGGCTTGCAGGCCATCATTGCCGGGGCGGGCGGGGCTGCCCACCTACCGGGCATGCTGGCCGCCAAAACCACGGTGCCCGTGCTAGGCGTGCCGGTGGCCAGCCGCCACTTGCAGGGCGTCGATTCGCTGCACAGCATCGTACAGATGCCCAAGGGCATACCGGTGGCCACGTTTGCCATCGGCACAGCCGGGGCGGCCAATGCCGCGCTGTTTGCGGTGAGCCTGCTGGCCCTGCACAACCCCGAGCTGGCGACCAAGCTCCAGGCGTTTCGCGCCGACCAAACCGAGGCCGCCCGCGCCATGACCCTGCCCGTATGAGCGCCGCTACGCACGAGACAGCCCTGACCCCGATTTTTCCGGGCAGTGTAGATGCCGCCGGCCAGCGGGCCACGCTGGGCGTAGTGGGCGGCGGTCAGCTGGGCCGCATGTTTGTGCACGCCGCCCAGCGGCTGGGCTACTTCACCGCCGTGCTGGAGCCCGACGCCCAGAGCCCCGCCGGGCTGGTGAGCCACCATCACATCCAAGCCGCCTACGACGACCCGGCCGGGCTAGCCGAAATGGCCCGGCTGTGCCAGGCCATCACCACCGAGTTTGAAAACGTGCCGGCCCCGGCCCTGCACGCGCTGGCCCAAACCCGCCCCGTGGCCCCCAGCGCGGCCGTGGTGGGCATCGCCCAAAACCGCATCGAGGAGAAAGCCCACTTCGCGGCCTGCGCCGACGTGTCGGGCGTGACCTGCGCGCCCTACACGGTACTCGAAATGGAAGCCCAGCTCCAGGCCGTGCTGGCCGACCGGGCCGATTTGCTACCCGGCATCCTGAAAACCGCCCGCATGGGCTACGACGGCAAGGGCCAAATCCGCGTGAAGACCGCCGCCGAGCTGGCCGCCGCCTGGGCCGAGCTGGGCAACGTGGCCTGCGTGCTGGAAAAGATGCTGCCGCTCACCGCCGAGTGCTCGGTGCTGGTGGCCCGCGGCTGGGATGGGCAGGTCGTGAGCTTCGCCCCGCAGCGCAACGTGCACGAGGCAGGCATTTTGGCTGTGACCCACGCCTATGAGGGCGCGGTGCCCCCGACCCTGGCCGAGCGGGCGCGCGAGGCGGCCATTGCCATCGCGCAGCACATCAACTACGTGGGGGTGCTGTGCGTCGAGTTTTTTGTGGTGGACGACGGTAGCGCGCACGGCGGCCTGATAGTCAACGAGATGGCCCCGCGCCCGCACAACAGCGGCCACTACACCATCGACGCCTGCGACGCGTCGCAATTCGACTTGCAAGTGCACGCGATGGCGGGCCTGCCCCTACCCCAGCCGCGCCAGCACTCGCCGGCCATCATGCTCAACCTGCTGGGCGACGTGTGGTTTGGCCCCGATGGCCAGCAGCGCGAGCCCGACTGGTACGCCGTGCTGAGTTTGCCCGGCGCGCATCTGCATTTATATGGTAAGCTAGAGGCCCGCGCCGGCCGCAAAATGGGCCACTTGACTATCACCGGGCCGGATGTGGCTGGGGTCAAAGCAGTGGCGCGCCGCGCGGCGGAGCTGCTCGGCTTGCCGGGGCTGGATGCTATTTAGGGCTTTAGTCGGCCAGGCGTGGCGCCTCACCCCCCGGCCCCCTCTCCGAAAAGGAGAGGGGGAGCCGACTGTAAGCAGACGTTCGCAATCGTTGAGTAGGCGTCAGGCTCCCCCTCTCCTTTTCGGAGAGGGGGCCGGGGGGTGAGGCGCCACGCCTGGCCGACGCTCACTTATCACTCCCAAAAGCCACCGCAAATTCCTGGGCAAACTCTTCCAACTTAACCTTGCCCAGAGCCGGCTTATGCTGCGCGTAATCCTCGCCTAGCGTACCATTGCTCATGCTAGCGTAGATGTCCACGATATCGGCGGCAACACTAGCGGGCAGGCCGTTTTGAAGCAGGTTAGCGCGCATTTGCTCGTCGGTAAAGGCGACCCAACGTAGGTCGGGGCGGCCGATGGCGGCGCCCAGGGCCTGCGCTACCTCGTCCTGGGTGCGCTCGTCGCTGGCGACGTAGCGGACGGTGCGGCCAGCGGGGGCAGATTTAACCAATTCTTCGGCGGCCGCGGCGGCAATGTCGCGCGGGTGCACCAGCGCCACTCGGTAGTCACCGGCGCAGTTGGCTCCCATAAAGCCCGCCCCCTTTATCATACCCACGAAGCCGTAGTAGTTGGTAAAAAACGAAGTAGGGCGCAGGTGCGTGAGCATCAGGCCCGGCACCGCCGCCAGGATTTCCTCCGCGTCGTGCGAGCCCAGGATGCCGCCGGTGCCGTGGTCGCGGTGGGCGCCCCAGCTGCTGAGATGCACCACCCGCCGCACGCCCGCCTGCTGCACAGCCTGCGCGTAGTGCCGGGCGATGCGCTGGAAATAGGCCCGCGAATCGGCCTCGCGGTGGCCGCCCCCTATCATGGCATACAGGGCGTCGGCCCCGGCGCAGGTGGCGGCCAGGAGGTTCGCATCCTCAAACGAGCCGATGGCGGCGCTGGCCCCCAGGACCTCGATGGCGGCCCGCCGCTCGGGCTGGCTGCTGATGACCGTGACGGCGTGGCCTTGCCGCACCAGCTCGGTGGCGAGCGGCAGGCTGATGTTCCCGAGGGAACTATCATAATAGCCCTTTTCAGCACGCCAGGGCACTATTTCAGAAGTCGGGGCATTGCCGGGGGCATGTTGGCCCATTTTCATGCCCGCTCAGCGCCCCAACGGCCCACCTTTCAGGGGCAAATAAAGCGAGGAAACCCAACAAGCCACTATGGATTTAGCAGCTTGTAACTGTGATTTTTAGTTGTGGAAAATTTCCCGTAAATTTGTGGGAAATAACCACAAAAATACATGGCTGAAATTTCTGGCGAGGTAGGGGTCCCGTTGGGCAGAAGTGGCACGGGTGCCGCCTACGTGCTCGGGGGCCGCGAGCCGAGCGCCCTCTCTATTCTAGTGCAGGGCGACCAAGTGCGCGCCGTGGCTCAGCAGCGCGCCCAGGCCGCGAAGCTCAAAGCCGACCAGGAGAACGCCAAGCAGTTTAACGACTTCGTAAAGTTCGACCAGGACGGTAGCCCCTACTTTGGCGAAACACTCAACAACGAGGTGTACAAAAAGGTAATGCCCGACCTCACGGGCATTTTCAAGCAAAACAACGGCGACCTGTTCGCCCGCCAAACCGCCGCCGCTGCCTACATGCAGCGCGTCAAAAACGAGACTACCCAAAGCGCCGCCAAGACAAAGTACATTACCGACCAACTGCGTGCCATCCAGGGCGACAAAAACCTATTCGATAGCGAGTACGCTGCGCAAAGCCTGTCGGCCGCCCGCCGCCGTGAGGATGGCACCAATCAACTGCCCTCGGAGTTTGACGCCGAGAAGTGGCACGAAGGCTTACTGGGCGACGAGAAGCTGTACAAGGAGCCGGAAGTAATCCGCCGCGCTACTGAAAAGCTTGCCCCCATCATTACGCAGCGCGTGGCCGAGGCCGGCCAGCTTGGCGGGCAGCACTCATCCGACCAAGTGCGCGGGCGTTTTATCGCCTTCGACGGGAAGGGCCACGCCATCCTCAATGCCGATGGCACGCCCAAGCTCAACCTGACCGCCGACACCCAGGCCCTGCTCGAATCCGACCCGCTATTCAAGCTCAAGGTCGATGCGCGGGAGAAGGCTTACGAGAAGCAACGCGAGGCCGACCCCAGCCTGCCGCAGATGAGCCGCCGTGGCCACATGGCGCAGATGGTCGGCCCACTGGCGTTTTATGACCAGACGAAAGACGAAGGACTCAATGCGCAGGTGCGCCAGCCGCGCGTAACCACCCCCGACCCCAAGCAGCTAGTCGCCACGCCCACCGTGTCGCGCCAAACCTCCTACTACAACGAGCCTGGAAGCTCGGTAAAACTCCCCAACCACTACGCCGCCGTGGGGCGCTCGCTCGGCACGAAGGCCGGCCCAGGTATCCAGGTAGAAACCAACAGCGGCGAAATATCCATTGTCGGGGGCAACGGCGAAGTAACCCGACCCAACACACCCGAGGCCAACAGCCGCGTTCCCGTGCAATTGCTTAGCCGCGACTACGTGCTGTACGCCAACGGCAAGCGCCTTGGCCGCGATAAGCCCTACCAGACCGACGAGGAAGCCCACCAGGACTTGCTCAACACCATTGCCAACTCACCCCACCCCGAGAAGCTGGAGGTGCGCGTGATGGGGCAAGGCGTAATAAAGGACAAGGCCCGCGTGGCTGGCGATGGCCTGGGCGGCACCCCACAGCCTACCGGTTATAAGACTGTTAAGGGAGTTAAAGTGCCCACCTACGACACGAGCACCAGCGAAACGCAGCAGACGGTCCTTGTGCCCATCACCCAGGAAATCGACGCGCAACTGCGGCGGGCCAGCGGCGACAAGTACGAGCCACGCGCCCTCACGCCCCAGGAACGCGAGCTTATCGAGGCCGTGAAGAAGCGCGGCGGCAAGCTCATTTCCCCCTACGGAACCGCGAAATCCACGCCCGCACCGAAGCCCACCACGCCCGCCGCCACCAAGGCCGCGCGCCCCGCTTGGCTGAATCCTATCAAAGCCACGACCAAGCAGCCCACCCAAAAGAAACCCACCAACCGCCCCGACCCATCGGGCGGAATGCTCTAAACCACACGCCGCAACATGCCAGAACTCTACCCCCAGGAATTGCCACAACCCGAATTGCCCGAGCAGGAGCCAACCGCCCCGGCCGGCCCGCCCGACTACTCGGCCAAGCGCCAGAAGTTCCTCGCTAAATTTGCCGAACTCGACCCCGAGGCCGCCATTGACGAAACCACGCTGGCCGACATTATGGCCGACGAAAAGAAGCGCGACGAGTTGGCTGCCTACGTGGGCAAGCTCAACCCGGCGTTTATTCTGAACGGGCAGCAGCTCGGCGAGGGGCTGGGCTACGACGTAAAAAAAAAGGGTGGTGGGGCCGCTTCTGGCGCTGGCTCACCACCTACGCCTAGCATTGAGGAGGGCCGTTTTAATGGCAACCCCGAGACGATGGGGCGCGAACTGGGTATTCGCCCGCAGGACGCACCCGACCAATCTTTTTTGCCCGCCACCATTAGCAACTCGGCCATCGCCGACGCGCTCGACCCCGTGCAGGTCGCCAGCGCCGGGCAGGCCCAAGCCTACGCCCCCGACTTTACCGGCCCCGTTCCAGGCTACCCCTACCAGCGCCCGAGCGACCAGGGCACGGCCGCCGAGGGCACGCAGTACGTGGACAGCGCCGCCCAGCCTACCGCCCCCACGGCCGAAGTGCCCGCTGAGGATGGTTTTTTCTCGGCGTTAGGCAAGGGAATTGCCAACATTCCCGGCGATTTGGTGCGGGTAGGTGGCAACGCGCTCGACTATTTGGGCGACTTCAACCAGCGTTTTCTCACCCCCAAGTCGGACGTACCCGAGGAGTACCGGGACAGGGTGGGCGTAGTGACCGACGATAAGCCATCCGACAAAATCGGGCAGGCTATGCGCGAAACGGGCGACAAAATCAAGTTTGATATTAGCGCTAACGCTCGCAAGAGCGTGCTCGATGAACCCACCAACGGGGCCGCGTGGGGCAACCTGCTCGGCCAAGGCATAAACAGCGTGGTACAGGTTGGCGCGGCTTCGGCCGTGGGTGGCCCGCTGGCCGGCGTGGCAGCCGGTGGCGCGCTGGGCATTTCTGCCACGAAAGACGCGGCCCGCGAGGCCGGCCTGAGTGAAACCGAATCCCTATACACCGCTACCGCCCTCTGGCCGGTACAGGGTGCGTTGGAGGAGTTGGGTGTGGGCTTTATTACGAAAAACCCGGCCCTAACTAAATTGCTCAGCAAAACCATTGTGGCCCGCGCTTTGGCCGAGGGTGGGGGCAAGCTCACCGACGCGGGCCTGGCGCGGGCAGTGTCGGCCCTTATGCCCGAGGTAGCCAAGCGTAGCCTCACGGCGGCGGGCGGCGAGGCAGTTACCGAGTTTTTGCAGGCCGAGGCCGAGGGCATTGTCAAGTTGGCCGCCGACAAGATGCGCGGCAACCTCAACGCACCCGCAGGCCAGGGCCGCTATGGTATCACACCCTACGAAGCCCTCGTAAAAAGCCCCATCGAGCAAGGCGTAGGTGGCGCACTGGTGGGCGGGCTGGCCGGCACCCTGCACGGCGCTAGCACCCAGGCGCAGCCAGCCAAGCGGCAACCCATCCCCGGCACCAAGCCAGTGCCCGCCAATCTGACCCCGGCCGCCCTGCGCGGGCGCACCGTAGTAATAAGCGACGAGCAGGGCAACGCGGCCCTGCGCGAAGTTCACCAAGTCCTCGACACCCCCGAGGGGCGCAAGTTCACCCTGCGCGACGCTGACCAGAAGCTGAGCAGCCACCCGGCCAGTAAAGTATTTGTAAACGATTCCAACGCCCGGCCGAGCGGCCCCGCAGGCAATCGCACCACTCAGGCAGTAGCCAACCTTTTGCCCGCGCCGAGTGGCTTGCAGGCACTAACCCAGGCCACGCCCGTACTCTCTCCTACCCAACCAACTACCACCCCGGCCCAGGCTCCCACGCCCGCCCCACGCGCCCCCCAGCGCACCCAAACCGCCCCCCAGGCCCAACCTGCCGCCCAGGCGCAGCCCACCATCACAGCACCGGCCGAGGGGCCAACGCTGGGCGAGCTGGTGCCCGACGAGCAGCCCGTGGCCCTGACCTACGACGGTGCCCAGGTGCAGGCGTTCCGCAACGCCGAGGGCGACATTGAGCTGCACCAGTCCAACGGCCAAGTGGCCGTGCTCGACAAGGGCGACCAGTTCAACCAGCCCGCCGCCGCTGTCAAGGTAGCCGCGCCCCAGGTGCGCGTACAGGTGGGCGACACGCTCACGCTGGGCGAGGGCGAGTTTGCCACCGAGCAGCCAATTGAGGACGTGTTACGCGACAAGTCGGGGCAGATTGCAGCCGTAATGGTAGCCGGCGAGAACGGCCCGCGCATCATCGAGGCCGACACCCCCGAGGGCAAGGTGGCCCTGGCTGAGCTGAACGCGCGCGAGCAACAGCCCGCCCCAAAGGCCAAAGACAGCCCAGCCCAGCCCGCGCAAGCCGCCCGAGTTAAGCAGCCAAGCCCTGCGCCCGCCGCGCCGGCCACTACGTCTCAGCCCGCCCAGGCCGCACCCGCTAGCGGCCCCGCACCCGCATACAGCACGCCCGCCGAGAACCGCAAGGCGGGCCGCTTCACCAAGGACGGGCAGACCTACACCCGCCAGCAGCCGCTCGCCGGGCGCGCCGTGGTGGGCAACGAAACCAGCGTGAGCTTC
>Ga0182232_1000337_pt1 | contig 12250 bp, 10 predicted proteins | sample G6R1MG_30_FD_155484 | JGI IMG/M metagenome (GOLD analysis project Ga0182232, IMG submission 155484) | Phyllosphere microbial comminities from miscanthus, Michigan, USA - G6R3_NF_07NOV2016_LD2 MG | ecosystem: Host-associated > Plants > Phyllosphere > Phylloplane/Leaf | place: USA: Michigan... | reverse complement strand
CTACCACCACGGCGTAGCGGCCCTGGTCAACTCCTTGCACGAGCAGGGCTACCGTGGAGCTATTTACGTGGGCTACAAGGGCGACCTGCCCACCTGGTCGGCGGCGGCGGCCGAAAACCCGGCCCTGGCCTGGCCCGGCGGCCGCACCCTGGCCGTGACGGCTGACCTGCAGCTGCATTTCTTGCCCCTCACCACCTCGCACCACCTCAGCAACCACAAGCCCGACTTCATGCTACAGCTCTGGAACGGCCCCGCCCGTGCCGCTGAAGCCATGTACTATTTTGACCCCGACATCGTGGTGTCGACCCCTTGGGAGCTGTTTGAGGAGTGGGTGGCCGCCGGCATTGCCGTGTGCGAAGACGTGAACTCGCCGCTGGGCCAGTTTCACCCCATCCGCGTGAAGTGGCGCCGCTACTTCGGCGAGCGTGGCATTGCCCTGAGCTTTAAAGAGGCTACGTATGCCAACTCCGGCTTTGTGGGCGTGAGTGCCCAAAACCGCTCTTTTCTGACCCTGTGGCAGCGGGTGCAGGAGGTGATGGCGCCCGCCATTGGCGGGCTGGCCAAGTCGTCGTTTATGGGCACGATACCGTTGCCATTCGCGCCCTTCGGCAAAACCGACCAGGATGCCATGAACGCCACCATCGAGGCCTGGGAAGACGGCAACGCCAGCTACGTGGGCAAGGAAGGCATGGCCTTTTTGCCGGGCGCCCCCCTCATGACGCACGCCCTGGGCTCGCCCAAACCCTGGGACCGCGAGCCCCTGCGCCTGGCCCTGGCCGGGCAGGCCCCCCGGCCCGCCGACCGCGACTACTGGCGGGTGGCCAATAGCCTCATCAGCACCCAGCCCAGCGGGCTGGTCAAGCAGCGGCAGTTCGCCATTAAGCTGGCGGCGCTGATTGGGCGCTTTTACGGCCGGCGCTAAGCAGGCAAGCAGGTGGCTATTCGACTTCTGCACGCTACCTTGCCATAAAATTTTGCCTAGTAGTTAGTTATGAAAATTCTTGTCCTCAGTAATTCTCCCGTAGTTGAGTCGCAGGGCTCGGGCTACATCATCGTCAATACGGCAAAATCACTGGTCGCTCTTGGCCACCAGGTCGATATGATACCGCCCGACGAGCTGGAGTTTATGCCCTCCTGGCGCAACCGCGCGCGCAATTATCGCCTCACGCTGGGCATTGCCAAGTGGATATACGCCCACCGCGAGCGGGTGGCTGGTTACGATTTGGTTATTTTCTACGGGGCCGAAAGCGCCCTGGCCGTGTACGTACTCAAGCAGGTGCTGAAGCTGAAAATGCCGGTTATTCTGCACTCCAACGGCCTGGAGGTGCACGTGGACTACCGCATGAAGGAAATGGTAGAAGCCACCGGCGAGCTGAAGTGGTACAACTTCGACCAGTCGTGGATTTTCAAGTACTGCTACGACAACGTCGACGCCATCATCACGCTCTCGAAATACGACCGCGATTTTGCGGTAGAAAGTATCGGCATCGACCCCAAGAAAATTCACTTCATCGAGCCTTGCCTGCCGGAGGTTTTCTTCAACTACCAGCCCGCCACCGCGATTGTGCGCAAGCCCATCATCGTGTATTGCGGCACCTGGATACCGCGCAAGGGCACGCAGGCCGTAAAAGAGGCCATTCCGCGCCTGCTGGAACAGTACCCCGAGTACACGCTGCGCATCATCGGCACGGGTGATAAGTTTAACGCGGCCGACGAGTTTCCGGCCGCGCTGCTCGGCCGCATCGAAACCTTCCCGCTGGTGGAAAGCAAGGAAGAAATGATTCGGCTGTATAGCGAATCGTCGATTTTCGTGTTCCCATCCGTGCACGAGAGCTTTGGGCTGGTGATTGCCGAGGCTATGTTCTGCGGCTGCGCCGTGGTGTCGGGCCAAACGGGCTTTGCTACCAACGTGGCCAACGGCACCGAAGCCATCGTGCTCGACAAGCCCGACACGGAGCACGTGTACGCGGCCGTGAAGAAGCTGATTGACAACGACGCGCTGCGCGAAAGCATGTCGCGCCAAGGCCACGAGCGCACGCTGCAACTGCAGTGGGGCAACTACCAACGGCAGCTCGATGCCGTGCTGCAAACCGTTTTTCACCGCCACGCGGTCGCCTAAAACCCTCCTGCCATGTCTTATTTGCTTCAGCAAGGTGGCTTCGTGCTGCGCTTTCGCTACCTGGCTCGACTGCGCGGCTGGCTGCGCGGCCTCGGCTACTCGGCGCTGGGTATGCAGGTGGGCCGCGGCACCGTGCTGCCGCGCCTGCGCGTGACCTGGCCGCACCAAGTAGCCCTCGGCACCAACTGCAACCTGGAGCACGACATCTATTTTAAGTTTGACGGCATTTGGCGGCCCGGCCCCACCATCAAAATTGGCAACGACGTGTTTATCGGCGCAGGCTGCGAGTTTAATGCCCGCTGCGAGGTGGCGATTGGCGACAACTCGCTCATCGCCTCGGGCTGCCGCTTTATAGACCACGACCACGGCACGGAGTTGGGCGAGCTGATGCGCAACCAACCCGGCCCCGAAAAGCCCATCCGCCTTGGCCAAGACGTATGGCTGGGCTGCAACGTGGTGGTGCTGAAGGGCATCGAAATCGGCGACGGCGCCATCGTGGCGGCCGGCGCGGTAGTTACCAAGTCCATCGGGCCCCGCGAAATATGGGCCGGTATTCCGGCCCGCAAGATTGGCCAACGCGACTCTTCATGAAAATAGCTTTTCTCTGCGGCTGCCTCGAGCCCGGGCGCGATGGCGTGGGCGACTACACGCGCAAGCTGGCGGGCCAGCTGCTTCCGCTGGGCCACTCGGCCGTGCTGGTCGCCCTCAACGACCCCTCCGTGACGGAAGCCACCGAGCAGGCGCAGCCCGCCGAGGCCGGCGCTACCCCGCTGCCCGCGCTGCGCCTGCCCGCCGCCTGGCCCCTGGCGCAGCGCCTGGCCCACGCCAAAACCTGGCTCGACGCTGCCAACCCCGACGTGCTCAGCCTGCAATTTGTGCTGTTCTCGTTTCACCCCAAAGGGCTGCCTTTTGGGCTGGCGCCGCTGCTGGCCAAGCTGGGGCAAGGCCGCAGCTGGCACCTTATGTTTCATGAGCTGTGGGTGGGCATGGCCACCAACGATACGCTGAAACACAAAGTATGGGGCCGCGTGCAGAAGGAGCTGGTCAAGGGCCTGATTGCGCAGCTCAAGCCTAAGCTCATCCATACGCAGTGCAGTCTTTATTTCGCCCAGCTCACTAAAGCTGGGCAGCAGGTAGCCAAATTACCCTTATTCTCAAACATCGGCCGGGTAGCAGTAGCCCCTGGTGGTAGCTATCTTTACCAAAACGAGCTTGGCACCGTGCGCCCTACCCGGTTTATTTTCTTCGGGGGGCTGCACCCAGAAGCCAAGCTGGTAGAGCTGATTGAAGCCCTAAAAGGCTTCTACCACCACGACCTTAATGCCTTTGAATTTATTTACGCTGGCCGCAACGGCCAGGAATTAGACCATCACCTTCCAATTTTAAAAGAGAGAAACGTTAAACATCAGGTTTTTGGCGAGCTATCGCCCTCGGAAATTTCGGCGCTGCTGGCCGGCGCCGATTTTGGCGTGTCGACCGGCTCGCCCGAGATGCTGGAGAAAAACGGCACCGTGGCCGCCATGCTGCTGCACGACCTGCCCGTGCTGTGCATCGGGCGCCGCCTGCTGCTCAAAAACCTGCCGCCGGTGCCGATGATGCCGGGCACCTACCGGCTGGCCGAGCTGCCCCAGCTGCTGGCCGAGCGGCCCACCGTAGCCTTCGCCCATACGCTGCCCGCCGTGGCCCGGATTTTTGAACGCGACTTATTATCACTACGCTAGCTATGCCTATCTCAGTTTGCATTCCGACCTATAACCAGGGCCCTTACCTGGAGCAATGCATACGCAGCGTTATGGAGCAATCCGTAAGGCCCGACGAAGTTATTGTTTCCAACGACTGCAGCACCGACGAGTCGCGCGCCATCCTCGACCGGCTGAGTCAGGAATTTGACATTCTGCGCGTCATTCACCAGCCCCAAAACCTGGGCATGGTGAAGAATACCAACACCTGCCTGCAAACCGCGCAGTACGAGTTTATCGTCAAGCTCGACTCCGACGACTACCTGCTGCCCCGCTACGTGGAAACGCTATCGGGCCTGCTGCGGCAGTACCCCGAGGCGGGCTACGCGCATGGCTCGGTGCGCGAGATTGATGGCGACGGCCGCGAAGGCAAGGTGCGGCGGCTGTACCGGCCCACCGGCTTCCTGACGAGCCCAGAGGCGCTGCGCGCCTCGTGCAACGGCTATCAAGTAGCGGCCAACATCATTATGTTTCGCAAAACGGCCCTGGAGGCGGCGGGCTTCATCACGTCGCGCGTGCATTTTGGGGAAGATTTTTACCTGTCGGTGGAAATTGCCAATGCCGGCTTCGGCAATGCCTACACGCAGGAAGTGCTGTCGTGCTACCGGGTGTGGGCCGACGCAGGCAACGTGCGGCAGCGCCGCAAGCTCAATGAAATCAACGGCTTACGCATTATCTTCGACGAGCCTTTGCGCAGTTCCTTCGCCAAGCGCGGCTGGAGCCTGGCGCCGCTCGAAAAGAAGAAAGAGCAGTTTGCCTGCACCCACGCCGACTGCCTGCAATGGAGCTTGTACACGCCGGCCGAAAAAGACGAGGTGGAGGCCGCCCTGTACCAGATGTCGGCCACACCGCGCGTGAAGCTCTACGCTTTTTTGTACAAGAGCGGCCTCGGCGGGCTGATAGACGTGCCGAATGGGGTGCTCAACAAGGCCAAGCAGGCGGCCAAAGCCCTGCTAACCAAATAGCTTAGCTGGCTTTCTCATGCGAGTAGTTTATACCGCGCCCAATCGGGGCCACCATTACCGCTATGCGGCCGCCTTGCAAGAGGCGGGGCACCTGCATGCCTTTATCAGCGGGTTTCCGCGCATTAGCCCGCGCGCCAAGGTGCCGGCCGAGCTGGCCGCCAAAACCCACCACGCTGACTACGTGCAGACCGTTTACATCGCCAGCCTCAAGGCTAAGGCGCCGGCCAAGGTCAGCAACTGGCTGGCCTACATGTCGAAGGCGGCCCAGGACTACGCCTGCCGCAAGTACGTGAAGGACTGCGACATCTTCTTGTTCTACAACGGCAGCGGCCTGCGCAGCAGCCGCTACGGCCAGCGCCACGGGGCCATCAGCATCGTGGAGGCCGTCAACAGCCACGTCTCGTACCAGGAGGACATCCTGCGCGAAGAGCACGAGCGCGCTGGCTTGCCGTGGGAGCCGTTTCCGGTGTACGAAAAGGAGCGACGGCTGCAAGAGTACGCCGAGGCCGACTACATTCTGCTGCCCTCCGACTTTGTCCGCAACAGCTTTCTGGAGCAGGGCTTCCCGTCGCACAAGCTCTTGAAGGTGCCTTTTGGCTTCGACAAAATGAGCTTGGCCGGGTCCGCGCCCGCCGCGGCCAAGGACGCCGACGCGTTTACGGTGCTGTACGTGGGCAGCTTGTCGGTGCGCAAGGGCATCCGGTATTTGCTCGACGCCTTTACCCGCTTGCAGCACCCCAAAAAGCGCCTGCTGCTGGTGGGCCCCGACGCCCACGATGGGGCCCTGGCCGGCATCCTCATTCCGCCCGGCGTGGAGCTCACCGGCTCGCTCAAGGGCGACGAGCTGACGCGGGCCTACCAATCGGCGAGCGTGTTTTGCCTGCCTTCCATCGAGGAAGGACTGGCGCTGGTGCTGGGCGAGGCGCTCTCGTTTGGCCTGCCTATCGTGGCCACCACCAACACCGGGGCCACCGACCTGTTCACCGATGGCCAGGAAGGCTACATCGTACCCATTTGCAGCAGCGACGCTATTTTGCAGAAACTGCAGCACCTGGCCGACAACCCCGACGTGCTGCACCAACTCAGCGCGGCTTCCTTCGCCAAGGCCGACAGCCTCGACGGCTGGCAGCAAACCGGCCACAACCTTGTAAGCGCGCTCTACGGCGTGCACGCTCATGCACATCCTCATTAGCCAGCGCAAAGTATCGGACCAGTGCCGCAAGCTGCTCTATGCGCTCATGACGGTGATGGTGTTCGAAGGCATCCTGCGGAAACTATTACTGCCCCTGAGCATGGTAATATTTTTCATGAAGGACCTGCTGTGCATTGCCAGCATCGCCGTGCTCTGGAAATCGCACCTGCCCTCGGCGCTGGTCAGCCTGAAAAGCACCTGGGTCAAGATGGCCTTCTTATTCATCCCGCTGCTGTACTTCACGGGCTTCAAAGACCCGATTCTGGCCTTTTTCGCCTTCAAGCAGTACCTGCTCTACGCCGTTATCGCGGGGCTGGTGGTGATGTCGTTTCCCCTGCGCGAAACGGAGGCTTTTCGGCGCTTCCTGTTTTTTGCGGCGCTACTGCTGGTGCCCACCACCGTGGTGGCCCTGCTCCAAAACGCGCTGCCCGCCAGCCACTGGCTCAATACCAGCATCGGGGGCGAGTCGCTCGAAGCGTTTTCGGCGGCGGGCTACTTGCGCGTGGGCTCCACGTTTTCATTTACCGCGCAGTACTCCTGGTTTCTCAACGCCGAGGCGTTTTTGCTGGCCACCAGCTTCTTCATTCAGCCGGCCTTCGACTCTAAAATCGGCAAGATTATCAAGCCCTTCATCTACGGCGTGCTGCTGCTCATGCTGGCGGTCAGCGCTTTTGTAACCGGGGGCCGCACGGCGGTGCTGGGCTGCGGTGGCACGCTGGCCGTGGGCATGGCGCTCATCAGCATCAAGCGCCCGCAGTGGTTTTTGTCGAAGGGCTTGGTCATTATCGGCGTGGCCATCTTTAGCCTGGGGGCGCTGCGCGTGGCCCAGCCACAATATTTTTCGGCCTACGAGGAGCGCTCGTCCGACGACGCGGGCGCGGGCGCGGCCACCAACAACGAAAAGGTAGCGGGCCGCATTGGCAATGGCTTTACGGAATGGACCACCTGGTTTTGGGACCAGGATGTACCAGCCATGGTGCTGGGCAATGGCCTGGGCATCATGAGCAACGGCGCCAACCAGCTCAGCAGCTACGCGGCCAACATCCGCAATACCGGCTACTGGACGGAGGGCGACGTGTCGACCACTTTCTGGGAGGGTGGCCTCTACCTGGCTTTTCTCTGGTATGGCTTCCGGCTGATGATGATTGCGCTGTGTTTCCGGCTCTGGTATGCTATTAAAGACCAGACGCTGGCGGCGGCGGCCTCGGTGCCGTTGGCCTACGTGCTCATCCACGGCCTGGTGGCGCAGTTGGGCATGCAGCCACCGCTGTCCATCTGGTGGTGGCTGGCCATCGGCATCATCCTTTCCTTGCACAGCCTATATCAGTACCAGCGGCTCAGCGCTAAAAAACCTAAGCTAGCACTTCATGAAGGATAAGCTAATATTTGTCAACTCGCACCCCATTCAGTACTTCGCGCCCATGTACAAGCGCCTGAACGAGCTGGGCGTGCCGACCAGCTGCTGGTACTGCTCGGAGGGCTCGCTCAAGGGCAGCTTCGACCAGGAGTTTGGGGTGCAGATAAAGTGGGACGTGCCGCTGCTGGAGGGCTACGAGTCGCGCTTTTTCCGCAACAGCTCGCAGAAATCGCCCGAAGACGGCTTCTTCTCGATGATTAACATGGACCTGCTGCGCGCCATGTTCAAGGAGCCCAAATCGGTGTTCGTGGTGCACGGCTGGCACTACTTCACGCTGTTTTTCGTACTGATGCTGGGCAAGCTTTGCGGCCACACCGTGTGCCTGCGCTGCGAAATGCCCCTGAGCCAGGAAAAGCTAAAAACCGGTTTCAAGCAGAAGCTTAAGAACTTCGGCCTGAAGTATATCCTGTTTCCGCGCATCGACTACTTCCTGTACATCGGCACCCAAAATCGCCTCTTTTACAAGAGTTTCGGCATTCCCGACCGCCAGCTGCTCTTCTGCCCCTACTCGGTCGATAACCAGCGCTTCTCGCGCGAGGCGCAGGCGCTGCTGCCCACCAAGCAAGAGCTGCGGCAGCAGCACGGTATTCCGGCCACGGCCAAGGTGCTCGTCTTCTCGGCCAAGTACATCGAAAAGAAGCGGCCGCTGGACGTGCTGCACGCCTTTGCCAAGCTGAATAATCCCAACCTGTGGCTCATCCTGGTGGGTGAGGGCGAGCTGCGGCCCGAAATGGAAGCCTTTATCGCGGCCAAAGCGCTCAAAAACGTGGTGCTGACGGGCTTCGTCAACCAGTCCAAAATACCGGAGTACTACGCCATTGGCGACGTGTTTGTGCTGTGCTCGGGCCTGGGCGAAACCTGGGGCTTGTCGGTAAACGAGGCCATGAATTTCAACCTGCCGCTGGTGCTCTCCGACCTGTCGGGCTGCTCGGGCGACCTGGTGCAGCCGGGCTCGAACGGCTACACCTTCCGGGTGGGCGACGTGGACGACCTAGCCCAAAAGCTCAAGCAAGTCTTGCTTGACAACGACTTGACCGAAACCGTGGCCTCGGCTACCATCGTGCGCGAGTACAGCTACGACACCGTGGCCAAAAGCCTGGGCACGCTGGTAAAACCGACCGCCAACCAACCCGCTATCCGGTGAATATAGTTTTTTTTACGCACCCCACCTTTCTCGGCTCGCAGAGTATGCCCCGCTTCGCCAACTACCTGGCGGCGGGCATGGCGGCGCGCGGCCACCAGGTGGCGCAGTGGGGCCCCGAGCCAGTGGCGTATAAGCTGTCGGCCGCCGGCCCGCTCAAGAAGTGGCTGGGCTACCTCGACCAGTACGTGCTGTTTCCGCGCAGCGTGAAGCAGCGCCTCAAGCAGTGCCCGCCCGATACGCTGTTCGTATTTACCGACCAAGCGCTGGGGCCGTGGGTGCCGCTGGTGGCCAACCGGCCGCACATCATTCACTGCCACGATTTTCTGGCGCAGCACTCGGCCCTGGGCCGCATCGCCGAAAACCCGACCGGCTGGTCGGGCCAGCAGTATCAAGCTTACATCCGGCGGGGCTACCAGCAGGGCAAGCACTTTATCTCGGTTTCGCGCACCACTCGCGAGAATTTGCACCAGTTTTTGCCGGCCCCGCCGGCTACGTCGGAGGTGGTGTACAATGGCCTGAATCCCCTCTTTACGCCGCACGACCCGGCCGATGCCCGCCGCCGCGTGGGCCAGGGCACGGGCCTGGAGCTAGCGGCCGGCTACCTGCTGCACGTGGGTGGCAACCAGTGGTACAAAAACCGCCTGGGCTGCATCGAGCTCTACGACGCCTGGCGCGCGCTAGGCGGGGCCAAGCTACCGCTGCTACTCATTGGCGAAGCGCCGAACGAGGTGCTGCTGAGCCGCCGCGAGCAGTCGCCTTATAAGGATGATATTCACTTGCTGAGCGGCATTAGCGACGAGCTGGTGCGTCTAGCTTACGCTGGGGCTACGCTCTTCCTGTTTCCCTCGCTGGCCGAGGGTTTTGGCTGGCCGATAGCCGAGGCTATGGCTGCCGGCTGCCCGGTGCTCACCACCGAGGAAGCACCCATGACGGAGGTGGGCGGCAAAGCCGCGTTTTACATCCCGCGCCAGCCGGCTACCGGGGCCGCCGCCTGGGCGGCGGTCGGGGCGCAGGTGATTCAGCGCGTAGTGGCCCTGAGCCCGGCCGAGCGGCAGGCCACCGTGACGGCGGGCCGCCAAAATGCCAGCCAGTTTGAGTCGGACGCGGCGCTGGACGAGATAGAAGCCATTTACCGCCGGCTGGTGCCCGCCCCTGTTCGCTCATGAAGCTGCTCCACGTAGTTGCCAGCCTCGACCCGCAGCAGGGCGGCGTGTGCCAGGCCGTTCGCACGATGATAGCCGGCCTAGCCGAGCAGGGCGTCGCTAACGAGGTAACGACCCTCGACGCCCCCGATGCCGCCTGGAGCGCCGAGGCGGCCGACCCGTTTCCGGTGCACGCGCTGGGGCCGGGCCGCAGCTCGTGGGGCTATTCGGCCCAGCTTATTCCCTGGCTGTCAAATAACTTGCCCCTTTACGATGGGGTGATTTTGCACGGTCTGTGGCAGTACCCCAGCTACGCCGTGCGCCGGGCCATGCAGCGCCTACTGGGCCATCCGGCCGCCGTGGCGCCGCGGGTTTTTGTGATGCCGCACGGCATGCTGGACCCCTATTTTCAGCGGGCCGAGGGCCGGCGCATCAAGGCCCTGCGCAACCAGCTCTACTGGCAGCTTATCGAGAAAACGGTCGTTAACCAGGCCACGGGCCTGCTGTTCACCTGCGAAACCGAGCGCCGCCTCGCCCACGAGCCCTTCCCCGCCTACCGCCCGCGCCAGGAGCGCATTGTGAGCTTGGGCGTGGAAGAGCCCCCGGCCTACGTGCCGGCCATGCGGGCGGCCTTTCAGGCGCGTTGCCCGGAGCTGGCCGGCCGGCCTTACTTACTGTTTCTGAGCCGCCTGCACGATAAAAAAGGTGTCGACCTACTCTTGCGGGCCTATACGCAGCTGGCGGCGGCCAGCCCAGCTACCCTGCCGGCGCTGGTGGTGGCCGGCCCCGGCCTCGACACGCCGTATGGCCAGCAAATGCAGCAGCTGGCCGCCGGGGTACCCACCGTTTTCTTTCCTGGCATGCTCAGCGGCGATGCCAAATGGGGCGCTTTTTATGGCTGCGAGGCCTTTGTGCTGCCCAGCCACCAGGAAAACTTTGGCATCGCGGTGGCCGAGGCGCTGGCCTGCGGCAAGCCGGTGCTGATTTCCGACCAGGTTAATATCTGCCAGGAAATCGCGGCCGGTGAGGGCGGCCTGGTAGCGCCCGACACCCTGGCCGGCACGCAGCAACTGCTGGCTGCCTGGACCAATATGGCCCCGGCCGACCAGCAGGCTATGGGGCAGCGCGCGCGGCAGGTGTACAGCAATAACTTTGCGGTGAAATCCGCCACTGCCAAGCTATTAGCCGCCCTATCTTAACAGTCTGCGCTGTTAAAATCTTTGCCCGATTATGAAAATCACGATTTTACAAGGTGCCTTTCTACCGGTCCCGCCGCTTTTGGGAGGGGCAGTGGAAAAAATGTGGTTTGCGCTGGGCAAGGATTTTGTGCGGCAGGGCCACGAGGTGGTGCAGGTATCGCGCAGCTACGCCGACCTGCCCGATGAAGAATGGATAGACGGCGTGCTGCACAAGCGCGTGGCGGGCTACGACACGCCCGCGTCGGGCATCACGCTCAAGTGGCTGGATTTTTTGTACACCCTGCGCGCCCGCCACGCCGTGCCGGCCGACTCGGACGTAGTAGTAACCAACACGTTCTGGGCGCCGCTGCTGCTGCCGGCGGCCCTGCGCCGCCGCTGCATTCCGGACGTGGCCCGGATGCCCAAGGGCCAGATGAAGCTCTACGGCGCGGCGGCCCGCCTGCGCGCCAACTCGACGCCGGTGGCCGACGCCATCCGGCAGGAGCTACCCGCCGCCCAGCACCCGCGCGTGATTATGGTGCCCAACCCGCTGCCGTTTCAGGCGCCGCCCACGCTGGACCTGGCCGCCAAGCAGCCAGTGCTGCTGTACACGGGGCGCATTCACCCCGAAAAGGGCCTGGATTTGCTTATTAAGGCCTTTCGGCAGCTGCCCGCGGCCTGGAAGCTCCAGCTGGTAGGGCCTTACGAAACGGGGGCCGGCGGCGGCGGCCCGGCTTACCTGGAAGAACTCAAGCAGCTGGCCGGGCCGGCCAACGTCGAGTTTACTGGTCCGGTATACGACATGGCCGCCCTCAACCAGTACTACGCCGAGGCGGCCGTGTTCGTGTACCCGTCGGTAGCCGAGCAGGGCGAAACCTTCGGCTTGGCCCCGCTCGAAGCCATGGCCTGGGGCTGCACGCCCATCGTTTCCAACCTGGCCTGCTTCCACGATTTTATTCGCCACGAGCACAATGGCTTGATTTTCGACCACCGCGATGCGCGGGCGGTCGAGCTACTGGCCGAGGCCATTGCCCGCGTGCAAACCGATGCCTCGCTGCGCATGGCCCTGGCCCAGCGGGCGCTGGAAGTGCGCCAGACCCACTCCATCGCGGTTATTGCCGCGCAGTTTCTCGCGGAGTTTGCCCGCGCCTTTCCGGCCAAGTAGCCCGCTTATTTAACGCTTTTTGCTATGAAAATCCACGCTCAAACCAGTTCTTATACCAGCCCCTGGACGGCCGCGCAGCGCGTCAAAATGGTGCTCTGGGAGTACTGCTGGCTAATTTTTTGTTCCTGGACGCCCAAGCCCGCCAATCGCTGGCGCGTGGGCTGGCTGCGTTTGTTTGGGGCCACTATG
>Ga0182232_1000335_pt1 | contig 12340 bp, 18 predicted proteins | sample G6R1MG_30_FD_155484 | JGI IMG/M metagenome (GOLD analysis project Ga0182232, IMG submission 155484) | Phyllosphere microbial comminities from miscanthus, Michigan, USA - G6R3_NF_07NOV2016_LD2 MG | ecosystem: Host-associated > Plants > Phyllosphere > Phylloplane/Leaf | place: USA: Michigan... | reverse complement strand
CCCGGGGCCGCGATTACGGCGACGTGGCGCCGGTGGACGGCATCGTCAGCGGGTCGGGCAAGCAGCGCCTCAAGGTCGAGGTCGACGTCATCCCCGAGACCGAGACGCAGGATTTTTCCCAGCCCGGCCTCGCCCTGGTGGGGTGAAACCACGCCCGGCCGGGTCCCGTGATGGCGACGTGTCCGGGCTGCCCGCTTCGCCTTGACGTTTCCCGTTCTGTCTCCCAATCTGTTACATGTAACGGATGGGGGCATCGATGGTTACGTCCATCGCCGAGCGCGTTCGGAAGCGTCGGGACGCCTTGCGCGCGGCGGGGCTCCGGCCTGTGCAGATCTGGGTGCCGGACACGAGCCGGCCGGGTTTTGCCGAGGAGTGCCGGCGGCAATCGCTGCTGGTGGCGGCAGCCGATGCCTCCGACCCTGAGCTGAACGCCATCCTCGACACCGCCCTCGCGGATCTCGACGACCCGGACGAGACGTGAGGCGCGGCGATCTCGTTACCGTCGCCATGGCGGGCGATTTCGGGAGACCGCGTCCGGCCCTCGTGATCCAGTCCGACGCATTCGCTGAGACCGGCACTGTGACGGTCCTCCTGCTGTCGGCGACGCTGGTGGACGCACCGCTGATCCAGTTGACCGTGCAGCCCACGCTGGGGAACGGCCTGAACAAGCCGTCTCAGATCCAGATCGACAAGGGCATGTCGGTGCGGCGGGAGAAGGTCGGGCCGCCGATCGGCCGCCTTGATGACGCGACCCTGCTGGCGGTGACGCGCTCCCTCGCGCTGTTTCTCGGTCTGGCGTAGTTTTTGGCGACCGGATCGGCCGCCGGCTCTCACCACATCGTCTTGGCGGCCCGGGCTGGCCATTCCGCGTCGTAGGTCTGGCCGCCGACCTCCCCCGCGGTGAGGGCGGCCAGGATCGCCCCGGGGCTCGGCAGCTCCGCCAGATCGACCCGGGCCTCGGGCTCCCACAGCCGGGACCGGATGATCGCCCGGGCGCACTGGAAATACGCGGCCTCCACCGTGATCACGAGGGCCGTGCGCGGCGCGTGGCCGTCCACCCGGAACGAGTCCAGGAGGTCCGGATCGGCCGAGATCACCGCCGTCCCGTTCACCCGGAAGGTCGTGCCCGAGCCCGGGATCAGGAACAGCAGCGCCACCCGCGGGTCGCGCACGACGTTGCGGAGGGAATCGATCCGGTTGTTGCCGCGCCGGTCGGGCAGGATCAGCGTGCGCGGGTCGGCGACCCGGACGAAGCCCGGCCGGTCGCCCCGCGGGCTGCAATCGAGCCCCTCAGGGCCGGATGTGGCCAGCACCGCGAAGGGCGATGCGGCGATCAGCGCCGCGTAATCCGGCGTGATCGTATCCGTGACCTTGGCCACGGAGGCGTGGGCCAGGGACGCGGCGTAGAGCGCCTCTAGCTGCTCTTCGGTCTCGACGATCATCGCGACCTCACGCGACCTTGGCCGCGCCGGCCGTGAAGGCGGCATGCTCGGCCACCAGGGCGCCCGACAGAGCAGCTTCGATCAGCGCCCGGGTCTCCGCCACCCCGTAGAGGGCGACGAAGGAGCCGAAGCGCGGCCCCCGCGCCTCGCCGAACAGCACGTTGTACAGGCTCGTGAACCAGGCCTGCGACACGCCGGGCCGTCCGTCCGGGCTCTTGGCCTTGCCGGACGTATCGGGGAAGTGCCGCCGCCCGACCTCGTAGACCGCCGCCTGCAGGGCCTCCGGGTCGGTGGAGCCGGCATGTGCGGCGAGCGTCTCCGACAGGTCCCCGAGGGCCTCCCGCTCCTCGGACGAGGGCTCCCGGTAGGTCTTGGCCGGGCGCACGAAGTCGGAAAAATACTTCAGGGCGTGGACCACCAGCCGGTCGAGGCCCGGATGGGTCTCCGGCCCGGTCTGCGGCGCGTAGCGGCGGATGAAGCCCCACAGCACCGCCGGGTCCTCGGTGTTGGCCACCGCGGCGAGGTTGAGCAGCATCGCGAAGGTCAGGCTCGCGCCCTCGACCCGCTCGGGCTCCGGCGGGTTGCCGGCATGCAGGTGCCAGACCGGGTTGCCGAGGCGCAGCTTCGCGTCCTGGCCGGCATAGCGGTCGAGGAAGCCGATATACTCGTCCACGTGCCGCGGGATCACGTCGAAGAACAGGCGCTTGGCCTCGCGGGGCTTGTTGTACATGAACAGGCCCAGGGATTCACGCGTGCCGTACTTCAGCCACTCGTCGATGGTCAGGCCGTTGCCCTTCGACTTCGAGATCTTTTGGCCCTTCTCGTCGAGGAACAGCTCGTAGTTGAAGCCCTCCGGCGGCTCGCCGCCGAGCGCCCGGGCGATCTTGCCCGACAGCTTCACCGAATCGATCAGGTCCTTGCCGGCCATCTCGTAATCGACGCCCAGCGCCACCCAGCGCATCGCCCAGTCGGGCTTCCATTGCAGCTTGGCGTGGCCGCCGGTCACCGGGGTCTCGTAGCGCTCGCCCGTGGCGGGGTCGCGCCAGACCAGGGTGCCGGTCTCGACCCGCACCTCGTCGATCGGCACCTGCATCACGTGGCCGGTGACCGGGTGGAGCGGCAGGAACGGCGAGTAGGAGGCCGAGCGCTCGGCGCGCAGCGACGGCAGCATGATCTCCATCACGGCATCGTAGCGCTCCAGCACGCGCAGCAGCGCCGCGTCGAACCGGCCCGACGTGTAGTAGTCGGTGGCGGAGGCGAATTCGTAGTCGAAGCCGAAGCTGTCCAGGAAGGCGCGCAGCCGGGCGTTGTTGGCCGCCCCGAACGAGGGATGCTCGTTCGAGAACGGGTCCGGGATCCGCGAGAGCGGCTTGCCGAGATGGGCGGCCAGCATCTCGCGGTTCGGCACGTTGTCCGGAACCTTGCGCAGCCCGTCCATGTCGTCCGAGAACGCGAGCAGCCGGGTCGGCACCGCGTCCCGGGTCAGCACCCGGAAGGCGTGGCGGACCATGGAGGTGCGGGCGACCTCCCCGAAGGTGCCGATATGCGGCAGCCCCGACGGCCCGTAGCCGGTCTCGAACAGCACTTCGGTCTTGCCGGATTTCTCCAGCCGCGCGACGAGCTTGCGCGCCTCTTCGAAGGGCCAGGCGGCGGCGGTGGCGGCCGCCTCGATCAGGTCGGGGTCGAGGGTCAGGGCAGGTGCGGCGGGCATGATTTCGTGGGTGACGGAACGCTGGGAGCGCGCACCCTAGAGCGGTTCGAGCCCCAGCGGAACGCCCGTGGGCGCAATCCGGTGTCCCGGGGGCGTTCGGGGCAGGCTGATTGGGTTTAGCGCAGCTTCACAGGCCATATTTGGCCCAGATGGCGCGCACCTCGGCATCGCTCGCGAAATCACCCCGCGCGGCTGCGGCCACGGATTCGTCGAGTTCCGCCTCCTCTTCCGGGGTGAACTGGTAGAGGGGCGCGTCCTCATTGACGAAGGCCAGCATCAGACGGGCGATCTCATCCTGAAGGTCGGGAGCGAGGTCCCGCGCCCTGGCCACCGCCTTGTCGAGAAGGTCCGTCATGCCTCGATCCTGTCGGGGAGACCCGGCGCGGTGCAGGATCCCCGATTCGCTGGCGGGAAGAAAGCCCCTCAGAACGGGCTCACCGGGAAGAACCGCAGGTACAGCTCGGTGTATTTCCCGTCGTCCCAGACCCGCTGGAGCGCGTCGTCCAGCGCCCGGGACAGCGCCGCATCCTCCTGGCGGGTGATCAGCCCGATGCCCTCGCCGAAATAGCGGTTCTCCAGATAGTCGCCGCCGATCAGGGCGCAGCAAGTCTCCGCCTCCTGGCCGCCGACATAGAGGGCGAGGTTGAGGCCGTCGGCGAACAGGTAGTCGATCTCGCCGCGCTTGAGCGCGCCCTCGGCGGCCGCGAGGTCGAGGAATTCCTTCGGGACGGCCTTCGGGAAGAAGGCCTTGAGGTAGGCGGCGTGCGCGCTGCCGCCCATCACCCCGACGCTGCGGCCGGCCAGCGCCGCGGCCGAGGGGACCGGCAGGCCCTTGTCGGTGCGGGCCGCGAAGCGCGCCGGCCAGCGGAAATACGGCCGCGTCGCCAGGAACTTCTCGCGCAGGGGCGCGGTCAGCGGGATCGCGGCCGCGATCACGTCGCCCTGCCGGCCGTCCAGGGCGTCGAGCAGGGTATCGAACCGGCGCGCCTGCACCGTGCAGGTGATCGTCAGCTTCTCGCAGACGGCGCGGGCGAGCTCGACCGCGAAGCCGGTCGGGTTGCCGTCGGGGCCGGCGAAGTGCAGCGGCGGGAACTCGTCATCGGTCAGGAACCGGACCGCCCGGCCGGTCTGGGGCGCCTCGACCCGCTCGCCGCGGCTGCGCGGGTTCCAGAAATCGGGGACCGTCACGGTGGGGGTCGCGGCCTGCGGCCCCACGGGCGCCGCCGCGCAGGCGAGCGATCCGTCCCAGGCGAGGGCGGCGAGCACGGCCCATGCGAGCCACGAGCGTGTTCGATGTCCCCCCGACCTTGACGGTGGGATTGTGGCGATGCTCCTCTCGGAGGGCGGGGACAGGGTCTGGCTCACGCCCCTCTCCTACCACGTCCTGGGGCCACCGGGAGAGCGTCGGCGTGTCGATGCAGCGCCTGCCCACGGCCCCGATCTCCCGGCCGATCTCCCTGCCGCCGGAGATCGCCTTCCTGCGCGCCGAGGGAATCGACCCCCGCCTGCTCGCCCGGGCCGCCCGCGACGCCGCCGGCGCCGGGACCGACGCGGCGACCGCGCTGCTGAATGCCGGGCTGATGGACGAGACGGCCTATTACCGCGCCCTGGCCCGGCGCCTCGGCGCCCCGTTTCTCGACGGGCCGATCCCGTTCGGCCCGGGCCTGCGCTTTCCCGACAGCCTGGTCGCCGGCCTCGCGCCCCTCGCCCTCGGATCCGTCGCCGCCTCCGTGCTGGCGCCGCGCGGCCGGCTGATCGCCGAACTCCTCGACGGACCGTCCCGTGCCGCGATGCCCGCGATCACCAGCCCGACGCATCTGCGCGAGGCGGTGTTCGCCGCGATCCCCGGGGCGGTGGCGGATTACGCCGCGCAGGATCTGCGACGGCACATGCCCGAGCGGGCCGTGCCGCACGAGCCCGCGAGCCGGTGGCTGCTGCTCCTGGTGCTCGGATCGATCGCGGCCCTCTGCCTGTTCGCGATGCTGCCGCCGGCCCTCGCCCGTACGCTGACCCTGGCGGGGCAGGTCCTGTTCCTGGCGATGACGACGTTCCGGTTGGCCGCGCCGGTCATCGCAGCCCCGGTGACCGCCGAGCCGGTGGACCTGCTCGCCGACGCCGCGCTGCCGGTCTACACGGTACTGGTCGCCCTGCACCGCGAGGCCGCGGTGGTGCCGCGCCTGATCCAGGGGCTTGCGGCGCTCGACTACCCGGCGGCCAAGCTCGACATCAAGCTCCTGATCGAGGCGGACGACCCGGAGACCGCGGCGGCGCTGGCGCGGATCGCCCTCCCCGCCCGGTTCGCGGTCATCACGGTGCCGCCGGGGATGCCCCGCACCAAGCCGCGGGCGCTCAATGCGGCCCTGCCCCTCGCCCGCGGCGCCCTGCTCACGGTCTACGACGCGGAGGACGTTCCCGATCCCGGGCAGTTGCGGTTGTCCGCCTCCCTCTTCGCGCGCCTGCCCGAGCGCACCGCCTGCCTGCAGGGCCGGCTCGTGATCGACAATGCCGACGATTCCCGTCTGGCCCGGGCCTTCGCGCTGGAATATGCGGGCCTGTTCGACGTGCTGAACCCGGCGCTCGCGCGTCTCGACATGCCGGTGCCCCTCGGCGGCACCTCGATGCACCTGCGCACCCGGATATTGCGTGCGCTCCACGGCTGGGACCCGTGGAACGTCACCGAGGATGCCGATCTCGGGATGCGGCTCGCCCTGGCGGGCTACGCTGTGGGCGACCTGCCGAGCGCGACGATCGAGGAGGCGCCGGCGCGGCTGGGTCCCTGGCTGGCCCAGCGCACCCGCTGGCTGAAGGGCTTGATGCAGACCAGCCTCGCCCATGGGCGCCGCCCTCTGGCCAATGCCCGTCGCCTCGGCACCCTGGAGGCGCTCTGCGCGATCGCGCTGGTGCCCGGCACGGTGGCTTCGGCGCTGGCCTACCCCGTCTGCCTCACCTACGCCGCCTGGCGCTACCTGGTCCTGGAGATCCCGGTCGCCCCGAACTTCCCGGACAACCTCGCCGCCGGGGTCGCCATCACCCTGTTCGGGGTGGGATTCGCCGCCATGGTCCTGCCGGCCCTGGTCGGCTGCGTCCGGCGCGGCTGGGGCGATCTCGCGCAGGCGGCGCCCTGGGTGCCGGTCTACTTCCTGCTGGTCAGCCTGGCCGCCTGGCTCGCCCTCATCGAGTTGGTCCGCGCCCCGGTGCGCTGGAACAAGACCCCGCACGGTCTGTCGCGCACCTCGCGCAGCGGCCGGCTGCACCGGCGGGGGCTCTGAGATGCGGAATCGGACGGCCCGGCCGTTGCGGGCGTGCGGAACTTTGGGAACAGTCGGCCAAGCCGGCTCGTTCGGCCCATGCGGCACGTCGCTTTGGCGAGCCGAAGACGACTAGGACAACTCTATGGCTACCGGTACCGTGAAGTGGTTCAACGAGACCAAGGGCTACGGCTTCATCCAGCCCGATGATGGCGGCAAGGACGTGTTTGTCCACATCTCGGCTGTCGAGCGCGCAGGGATGCGCAACCTGATCGAGGGACAGAAGATCTCCTACGACGTCGAGGCCGATCGGCGCAGCGGCAAGGAGAGCGCGGCCAACCTGAAGGCCGACTGAGCTTTCCCGATCCGGGACCGAAGCGTGGGCGCTGGCTCGCGCTTTGGCTAACCGGAGCCGGCTACCATCGGTCCCGCGAGCCATGTTGCGTATCGGCTCGCGCCGGTGAACTCGACGACCTCCCGCTGGTCCGTGATCGGATCGGGCAGCGGGGGGCGCATCACGTCCGGCGTGTCCCGGAGCGGCCGCGCCCTATGGGTCCGGGCTCATCAGGGTCGCATGGCGGTCATACGCCTTCCAGACCGGCAACGAGCCCTCCCGGACGAACATCGCGAAGGCCTCGATCGCTTCCCAACGCTCGAAGGCCTGCGCGCCGTCCAGCGCTCGACCGACGATGCAGGCGCCCTCGGATGCGCCCGGGCCGGGAGGGCGCCGTTCCAGCCCAAAGACCACGCCGGATCGGTCGGGCCTCAGGGCATCCGGCAGGGCCGCGATGCGGCGCCAGAGACAGTGCCACTGGGCGCAGGCCTCGGGCCGCTCCGGGTAGATCGCGCAGGACCGGCCGGTGCTGTGCCGGCACAGGACGCCCGCCGGCTTGTCGAGCGCCTTGATCTCCAGGATTCGGCAGCAGGCCGTGCAGGATCCGCAGGATCGGCCGGGGACGAGACCGCCGGCGGCGCGAGAGGCCGTCACGCGCGGGAAGCCGCAATCGCGGAGGTCGAAGCCGCAATCGCGGAGGCCATCGCTGATCCTGTGGAGAGCCGACGCGCACGGGGCGCGCCGGCATGCCGGCCCGGGGTGTTACGGTGTTGCAGCTCGTCGCCCGCGGTGGAGAACCCGATCGATGCCCGAGAACGCCACGCTCTGGGACCTCGTATCCGAGGAACGCATCGCGATCGAGGAGGTCGGGTGCGCGGTCGACGCCTATCTCGCCGAACCCACCACGCAGAACCACGCGATCGGGCCGGATCACATCCTCGACCTGGCCGCGGCCGTGGCGGCGCATGCCTTCGCCCCCGCCACGCTGGTCGATGCCGAGGCCGACGCGCCGTCCCGCCGCATGGCCGTGCGATCGGCCCTGCTCATGGCACGCCCCACGGTGCGATGACGCCTCTGGCGGCGTCATCGCGGGCAGGCGTCCTTGGAACACCTCACAGAACGCCCGATCACCGGGCGTCCCCCCTCTGCACGAGACAGCGCAGAGGGCGTGCTGTGAGAGGCTCTTACTCGTCGTCGTCGTCGTTGACTTCCACGAGATCGGCGGTGTTCTCGTCGTCCTCGTCGACCACGAGGGTGTCGTCCTCGACCGTCTCGCCGTCATCCTCGATGTCCAGGGCGTCATCGCCCTCGGTATCGGTATCCTTGTCGGCTTCCTCGGCCTCGACCTCGTCGAGCGACACGAGCTCGGGGCCCTCGGCCTCGTCCTCCTCGTCGGCCGGCGCCTCCTTGCGGGCCACGACGGGCGGGGCCGCCCGGCCGAACGACGTCGCGACGGCGGTCGGGACGACCTCGCCCGAGTAGGGGGAGACGACCGGATCCTTGTTGAGGTCGTAGAACTTCTTCCCCGTCGTCGGGCAGATCCGCTTTGTACCAAGGTCCGGACGCGCCACTGCAACTCTCCTTAGAACGTGTTCGATGCCGGATTGCCGGCGTGGTTTCGACGGTGTGTAGCACAGGACGGCGCCGGGTGGCCTGCCCCTGCCGAAAGGATCGAAAGGGCCCGCCGCCGGGGCAGAGATTGGTCGGACACGCCTGTCCGGATGCCCCGGCCGTGGTGCCGCGCCGGTGCGTCGCCCCCAGCCTATGACAGATTGCGCCGCGGAATGTCCGCAGATGACTGGCATCCGCGCGGCAAGGCTGGCATAGGGCACTTATGTCAGACGTACCACACCCCTACTCCATCGAGGTCTCCCCCATTGCCAAGCCGGAGGGCCATTTCCAATGGGCCATCCGCCGGAGCGGCAAGCTGATCGAGCGATCCGATCGTCCGCACCGCAGCGAGGCGAAGGCGTTCGAGAGCGCCATGGAGGCGATCGAGCGGGCGATGAAGCCCGGCGCCGACGGCGGCCGTCGCTGAATCCGACCTGCGCCGGCGACGTCACGATCCGTGACGCGCCACGCCGAATCAGGAGCGATTTCGGCGTAAGGCTCGACATGCGCGGCCGTCGGATCAGCCATCGGCGGCCGCGGCTAGAACCAACGGCGGTCCCGCTCGTTGTCGAACATGTCGCAGCGGAAAGACCAGCCTGACTGCTCCTGTTCGACGTTGCGCGAACGGCTCGCGTTCAACATCCTGTTGGACGAGTTCGCCATCGCGGCGTTGTCGGATGCGCTCGCCCTCCTGCACGCCACCGGCGATCCGGGGGTCACGCAGATCGAGCACACGATCCGCACCCACCGCATCGCCATCCTGAAACAGCGCGTGATCCTCGGCGCCGCGGGCATCGAGCTCGAATGACCGCCCCGCCGCCCTTCGTCGTGCGGGCACGGAAACCGCACGGCACCGCCACGTACAATTGTCCGACGCCGGAATGGGCGCTCAAGAAGCTCGCCGACTTCCAGGCCGCGGGCCATGACAGCATCACCATCACCGGGCCGGACGGGCAATCTCTGACCGAGGCCGACCTCCTGGCTCTGGTGGCGGACCCCGACGGCGCGGCGCGCAAGGCCGCGCGCGTGACGGCCGACCTCAAGTCCTGAGCCGGCGGGCGGTCGCCCTCCCCCCGCTTCGCCAGGCGCGATCCGGCCTCAGCATTCCGGGAGGTTGACCGCGAGCCCGGCCAGGCTCGTCTCCTTGTACTTGGCGCTCATCTCCTCCCCGGTCTGGCGCATCGCCGCGATGCAATTGTCCAGCGGCATGAAATGCGAGCCGTCGCCCCGCAACGCGAGCGAGGCCGCCGCCACCGCCTTGGTGGCCCCGATCCCGTTGCGCTCGATGCAGGGCACCTGCACCAGGCCGGCGACGGGGTCGCAGGTCATGCCCAGGTGATGCTCCAGGGCGATCTCGGCGGCGTTCTCGACCTGGGCCGGCGTCCCGCCGAGGACAGCGCAGAGACCGGCGGCCGCCATGGCGCTGGCCGAGCCGACCTCCCCCTGGCAGCCGGCCTCTGCCCCTGAGATCGAGGCGTTGTGCTTGATCAGCCCGCCGATCGCCGCGGCGGTCAGCAGGAATTCCGGGATCCGTGCCGGATCGGCCCCGGTGCAATGATCGGTGTAGTACCGGATCACCGCCGGGATGACGCCGGCGGCGCCGTTGGTCGGGGCGGTCACGACCTGTCCGCCGGCGGCGTTCTCCTCGTTGACCGCCATGGCGTAGACGCTGAGCCAGTCCGTCATGACGTGCGGCTGGGCGATGTTCGAGCCCTGCTCCCGGTCGAGCTGATCGCGGATGCGCTTGGCCCGGCGCTTGACCCGCAAACCGCCCGGCAATTCGCCCTCCCGGGACAAGCCGCGCTCAATGCAGGCATTCATGGCCTGCCAGATCCGGGTGAGGCCCGCATCGACCTCCGCCTCGGCACGGCCGACGACCTCGTTGGCACGCTTCATCGCGGCCACCGACAGGCCGCTGTCGCGGGCCATGCGCAGCATCGCCGCCGAGGTCTCGAACGGATAGGGCCACAGCCGCAGATCCGCGGCCGCACTGGGCGGCGGCAGGTCGGCCGCGCGCTGGGCCGCCGTCACCACGAAGCCGCCGCCGATCGAGTAGTAGGTCTCGGACAGGACCGGCGTGCCCGCCGCGTCCAGGGCGGTGATCACCAGCCCGTTCGCGTGCCCCGGCAGCGGCGGCCCGTAATCGAACACGATCGCGGTCGCGGGGTCGAAGGCGAGGCTTGGCAGATCCGCCGGAGCGAGCCGCTTCTCGGCCTGAAGGGCCTCGAGTCGGCGCTCGGCCTCGTCCATGGCGATGTCGGCCGGGCGGAATCCGAGGAGGCCGAGGGCCACCGCGCGGTCGGTGGCATGGCCCCGGCCGGTGAAAGCCAGCGAGCCGTGCAGGCTCACCCGGAGGGCTGCCGCCGCGGCGCGGGCCTCGTGCCGACGCAGGCAATCCAGGAAGTCGGCGGCCGCCGTCATCGGCCCCATCGTATGGGACGAGGAGGGGCCGATCCCCGGCTTGAACACGTCGAACACGCTGAGAAACATCGGTCTGCCTGTTCCGGCCGCGGGACCCCGTCATGGGCCCCGGTCAGTGTTTCGAGGCCGGCGGGGACCCGATGGAAGAAACGCGCCAAGCCTGGACAGGGGCCCGGCCCGGAGCGGAGCCGGCCCACAGCACCGTCTGTCGCGATGCTTCCTTGCGCCGGACTGGCGGCGCCGCCGACCGGCCGGGGCGTCGTTCACGGGGTGCCGGGTTTGTCGCCCTCGGCCCCGCGGCGCGTGCCGCCCCGGGCCGCCGCCTCCGCCTCGGTGCCGGCCCGATCCATCGGGCCATCCTGGGGCTTGACCGTGCCGGTGGCGGTGTCCAGCGGGGCATTGGCGAGCCCCTCCCGCGTCTGCTTGCCCGGGGGCATCCGCTGCGCCTGCGTGTCGGTCGGCACGTCAGCCATGCTGTGAGCCTTGTTCATCCTGCGGGCCAACCGGCGGGCTCCCGTCCGAGGGCGCCCGGGGCGCTTCCTCGGGAGCCGCCGGAGGCCCGGGTTGATGCGTGGCTCCCGCCCGTGCCCGGCGCTGCGCGTCGTACTCGGTGTTGGCGAGGTCTTGGGTGTTGGCGAGGTTCTGGGTGTTGGCGAGGTCCTGCGTGTCGGTCTTCGGCGCGTCGGGCATGCGGAGGCTCCCTTTCGGAGGCAACCGCGTGAGACGCCCTCGGTATCCGGCCGCCATTCGGTCGCACGCCGCGACCGGGCCTCACAGGAACAGGACGGCGAGCCTCGTGTTGACGCCGATTCTATCTTCGCGAGGCGCAGCGATGTCGGGAACCGCCCGAAAGACCGATCCGAAGCTGTGGGACAAGGTCAAGCAGGCGGTCATGGAATCCGACAAGGGCGGCAAGCCCGGCCAATGGTCGGCCCGCAAGGCGCAGATGGCGACCGCCGCGTACAAGAAGGCGGGCGGCGGCTACGCCGGCCAGAAGGGCTCCGACAACCACCTCCAGCAGTGGACCGAGGAGGAATGGGGCACGAAATCGGGCGCGGAGAGCGGAAAGACCGGCGAACGCTACCTGCCCAAGACGGCCCGTGAGAGCCTGACCGACGCGGAATACGCGGCGAGCACCGCCAAGAAGCGGGCCGATACGCGCAAGGGCAAGCAGTTCTCGAAGCAGCCCAAGGCCGTTGCCGAGAAGGCCGCGGCGGCGCGGGCGGATGACGCATCCGGTCCGACGAAGGCCGAGCTGATGCGTCAGGCCAAGGCGCAGAACGTGTCCGGTCGCTCGCGGATGTCGAAGGCCGAGCTGGCCCGTGCGGTTCACGCCTAGGCCGGCCCCTACGAAAGACGTCCCGGGATGTGATCCCGGGACGCTCCTCGACTAAGCGGCCAGTCTGATCGGGCTGGGGATGCTTAGGTCAAGCGGAGTCGGTTCGGTCTTAGTACGAGCCGAACTTGTAGTTCAGGCCGGCGCGGACGACGGCGAACTCGTCGTCGCGGCGACCGATGGCGCTGTAGGCGACCGGGACGAGGTTGGCGGCGTTGACGACGAGGGCGCCCTGGT
>Ga0182232_1000334_pt1 | contig 12354 bp, 7 predicted proteins | sample G6R1MG_30_FD_155484 | JGI IMG/M metagenome (GOLD analysis project Ga0182232, IMG submission 155484) | Phyllosphere microbial comminities from miscanthus, Michigan, USA - G6R3_NF_07NOV2016_LD2 MG | ecosystem: Host-associated > Plants > Phyllosphere > Phylloplane/Leaf | place: USA: Michigan... | reverse complement strand
CGCCGTGGGCGAAGAGGTCGGCGTGCGAGAGGCCATCGGCCAGCTCGCGGGCGTGGCGCTTGTCGCAGAATTTTTGCCAGAGCGGGTGCATGGCCTCGGGCAACTCGGCGTGGGTTGCGTGGCCGGGCACGGTTTCGATATCAATAAAGAAGACGCGGGTGAGGTCGACGTGGCGCAGAATGTTCATAGGAGCGAAGCAAAAGACTAATGGGCAGTACCCCAAAGCTAGCCGTAATGTTTGGCCGCTGGCGCCCTACTGGCCTGTACTTTCGCCCCATGCTTTTCGAGTTTGGTTTGCGTAGCTCGCTGCTGCTGCCTTTTGTGGTGCCCGGCGCGGTGGCTACGGGGTGGCTGCTGCTGCGCGCCGCCCGGCGCGGCACCCCTTCCGATGCCCTGCTGGCCCTGCTGCTGGCGGTGCCCACGTTCAGCGCCGCGCAGTGGATGCTGGGCTACGCGGGCTGGTACGACAGCCACGATGGCTACTCCACCTTCATGTTCTACGTGCCCTGGCAGCTCAACCTGCTGCTGGGGCCGGGCTACTACCTGTATTTCCGCAGCCTCACCAACCAGGAGTTTCGGTTGCGGCCGCGCGCCTGGTGGCACCTGCTGCCGGGCTTACTCAAAATCGGGCTTTTTGCCGGGGCGGCGGCCTACGACCTGGGCTGGTGGCACGGGCTGCGGGGGCAGCCGCTGCCCTACCACTTTGGCACCAAAGGCCCGGCGGCCGAGTGGCTCGACGGCCTCGACTGGCTGCTGAGCTACCCGCTCTACGTGCTGCTGCCGCTCTATAGCTGGCTGGTGCTGCGCGCCTACCGCCGCTACACGCGCTACCTCGACGATAATTTTTCGGATGCCGAGCGCCTGCGCTTTGCCGGGCTGCGGCAGCTGCTGGTGCTGCAAGTGCTGAGCTGGACGCTGAGCCTACTCTTTGAGCTGACGGACGTAACCTTCGGCTTCAGCTACGACGAGGCCTGGAACTACTTTGCCTTGCGCGGGCTGCTGCTCTACGGCCTCATCGGGGCGGGCGTGCAGGCCAACTATGCCGCCGCTACCACCCCGCTGCGCTTCGAGCCCGACGGTGCGGGCGAGGCCTCGGAGACCACGTCAGGAGTGTCGGAAGCCACGTCAGGAGCCTCGACAACCACGCCGGGAGCCTCGGAAGCCACGCCGGGAGTATCGCTGACCTCACCGGGAGCCTCGACAACCATAGCGGGAGTGTCGGAAGCTATACCGGGAATGTCGGAAACCACATCGGGCGCTTCGACGGCTATGCCGGGAGCCTCGGAAGCCAATGCAACTGGTGCGCCAGCCCTACCGACCGCCCCGCCGCCCGCCCCGGCCGGGGCGGGGCTGCCGCCTGAGCTGCTGCCCTGGCGCGACAAGCTGCTGCGCCTGATGGCCGACGAGCGCCCCTGGCTGGAGCCCGAGCTGACCCTGACGGAGCTGGCCCAGCGCCTGCGCACCCACCCGGCGCTGCTCTCGAAGGTCATCAACGCGGGCTGCGGGCAAAACTTCAATGACTTCGTGAACACCTACCGCGTGCAGGAGGCCCGGCGCAAGCTGGCCGACCCGCGCTTTGGGCACTACTCGCTGGTAGGTGTGGCGCTGGAAAGCGGTTTCAATTCTAAATCAACGTTTAACCGCGTGTTCAAAAAGCTGCTGGGGCAGGCCCCCAGCGAGGTAGCCCGGCCCAAATCATAAGTTGGGACGGGCCACATTATGGCCTGGGGCGCTTGGCGTGGGGTGGGCGAGGACTTTTGCCTCGTCTTCACTTCACGCCTTTTTGCTATGTGTTCGCTTGTCTGCCGCCCGCTTCTCGTCGCGCCGTTGGCGCTCCAAAATTATTTGCCAGGCCGCCGTAACGTTTGGCCCTCGGGGCCGATAGTGGGGGCGAAGAAGCGGCAATATGATGCTATTGCTATTTTTTCAGACTTAGCTCATCCGGGGGGCAACGTTTGCTGCCCGGCCTGCATCTATCGCCCTGACACCTCTACTTCCTTTTCCTTGAAGACCTTTTCTGCTGCCCGCCTCGGGCGCTGGCTGCTGCCAGCGGCCACCCTGTTTACCACATCGCTGGCCCTGGCCCAAAGCCCGGCCCCGGCCGCCGCGCCAGCCGCCACCGGCGCGCTCACCGGCACGGTGCTCGACTCGGTGAGCCGCCAGCCGGTGTCCTACGCCACGGTGGTGCTGCTGCCAGCCGCTGCGGCCGACACCAAGGCCATCACGGGCGTGGGGGCCGACGACGCGGGCAAGTTCTCGCTCACCAAGCTGCCGGCCGGCACCTTCCGGCTGCGCCTGAGCTACGTGGGCTACGCCACCCGCACCCGCACCGTAACCGTGACGGCCGGGGCCACCGCGCTGGGTAGCATCCTGCTGCCGGCCGCCGCCACCGCCCTCACCGAGGCCGTGGTAGTAGGGGAGAAGCCGGTGGTGGAAGTGCGCCCCGACCGCCTCGTGTACAACGCCGAGCAGGACATCAGCAACGCCGGCGGCACGGCCACCGACGTGCTGCGCAAGGCCCCGCTGCTGGCCGTGGATGGCGACGGTAAAGTGACCATGCGCGGGTCGAGCAATTTTCGGGTCTTGATTAACAACAAGCCCTCGCCCACACTGGCCAGCAACCTCACCGAGGCGCTCAAGAGCATCCCGGCCGACCAGATTAAGAGCGTCGAAATCATCACGACGCCGCCCGCCAAGTACGACGGCGAGGGTACGGCCGGCATCATCAACATCGTGCTGAAAAAGGGCGTGAACCAGGGCCTCAATGGCCGGGTGGGCGCCGCTAGCGGCAACCGCAACAGCAACTTCAACTCGGCCCTGAACTTCAAGCAGGGCAAAATCGGCTTTACCTCCTCGGCCAGCGCCGGGGCCTGGTACAACCCCGGCTACTCGGAGCGCACCCGCGTGGGCTACAACGAGCAGCGCCAGGAGGTGAGCAACCTGCTGCAAACCGCCGACGTGTACAACAAGGGCAAGTGGTACTACGGCACGGTGGGCCTCGACTACGACCCCGCCGAGCACCACAGCATTTCGCTGGCCGGCTCGATAAACGGCTACGGTGGCAACTCGACCAACGATATGCTCAACCGCCTCACCGGCAGCCGCAACCAGCTCTACACCCGCCGCACCGACAACCGCTTCAGCGGCCTCAACGTGGAGGGCACTGGCACCTACACCCGCACCTTCAAGCAGGCGCGCAAGGAGTGGAGCGTGCTGGGGCAGTACGCGCTCAATAATGGTACGTTCGGCTACGACTTCGACCAGTACGACAACTCCGGCGTGCTACTGCCCACCGAGCAGGCCACCTACCGCGAGCGCAGCCGGGGCCGCACGCCCGGCCACGAGGTGACGCTGCAAACCGACTTCACGCAGCCTTTCGGCGACAAGAAAACCCTGGAAATGGGCGTGAAAGCCATCTTCCGCCGCACCGGCTCGGTGGCCGGCGTGGACACGCTGCGCGCGGCCGACAGCCCCAATTTCCTGCCCGACGGGCGGCGCGTCACCGATTTCAGCTACGCCCAGGATGTGCAGGCGGCCTACGCTACCTACTCATTCGGGCTGGGCAAAAAGACGAGCCTGAGCCTCGGCAGCCGCCTGGAGCGCACCGCGCTCACGGCCGATTTTCGGGCCACCAACACGCCGCCCTTCGACCGCAGCTACCTCTCGCTGCTGCCCAACGGCAGCGCCCAGTATAAGCTCAGCGAGGCCAGCAGCCTGCGCGCCGCCTACAGCCGCCGCATCACGCGCCCGTTTATCGACTACCTCAACCCCTTCGTGGACCGCTCGGACCGGCAAAATCTGTCGTTCGGCAACCCCTACCTCGACCCCGAGCTGACCGACGCCTACGAGCTGAGCTACAACACCAACTTCAAGAGCAACTCGGTCAATATTTCGGCCTCGGTGCGCCACACCGGCAACGCCATCGAGTCGGTGCGCTTTCTCACTACCAACCCCAGCGCCCCGCTACCCGCCGACGTGGTGCCCGACCCCAGCGTAACGGCCCAGACCTTCCAGAACGTGGCCGCCAATACCTTCTACCAGCTCAATTTCTACGGCTCCTTCAAGCCCACCGAGAAGTGGGACCTCAGTGGCGGCCCCGACGTGCAGTACATCGTGCGCCGTTCGCCCTCGCTCAATGCCAACCGCCAAGGCTTCACGGCGGGCCTCAACCTCAATACCTCGTACAAGCTCAAGAAAGGCTTTAGCATCCAAGGATTTGTGTACGCCTCGCTGCCCACGCCCGACATCCAGGGCCGCGGCTCGGCCAACCTCTACTACCAGATGGGGGCCAAGAAAACCTTCCTCAAGGACAAGGCCGACCTGGTGCTCAACTTCGGCAGCCCCTTCAACAACTACTGGCCCTACCGCAACACCGTGAGCACGGCCCTCTTCGAGGAGCGCAGCGAGTACCGCGCCTACCAGCGCTCGTTCCGCCTCAGCTTCAGCTACCGCTTTGGCCAGGCCCAGCAGGGCAAGCAGCGCAAGCAAATCAGCAACGACGACACCAAGGGCGGCGGCAGCAAGCAGGGCGGCTAAGGTTATTAATGACTAGTGACCAGTGACTAGCGAACAACGTCCGTCATGCTGAGCGCAGTGAAGCATCTCTACCGCACCGCTGTATGAAGCGATAGAGATGCTTTGCTGCGCTCAGCATGACGGACGTTGTTCTTTGAATGTTATTGCTCGTTAAAAGCATTGCGCATCGAATGAGCCTCGGCTCGGCGGCCCCACTGCGCGCAGCGATTCTGCATTTGCTGGCGAAAATTCTCGCGCTCCTCGGGCGAGAGGTTGGATACTTCGCGGGCGATTTCCTGCTTCCACTGGCGGCGCTTTTGCGCCCAGGAACCCCGCCCGCGCCCAAAGCCACCAAACAAAATGCGCGTGAGCACGAGCAGCCCCAGCGTTTGGCCGAAGCTGATGGCCGGACCGTGGAAAAGCTCGGGCACCAGCCAGTTCCACAGGCTTTGGGTCACGAAGCCGGCCAGCACTACGAAAAGCGAGGCGAAAAAAACGAATTTGACGGCTTTCTTAAGCCAGAAGGTACGGTTCATAAGCGTAAGGCAAAGTGGCGCGCAACGGTGCCGCGCGCCGCGTGAGGGTAGGAATGCGAGTGGGTAAGGCCGCCCGGCCGCAAGATAAAAGCGCCGTGCTAGTCCGTGAACAGCTCGTCGTAGAGCGTGCGCAAGCGCTTGCGCAAATGCTTCACGGCGTAGTGCTTGCGCGAGATGAGCGTTTTGAGCGGCACGCCGGTTTCAGTTACCATGTCGTTGAATGACTTGTCTTCCAGCTCGTGCCACACGAACACCTGGCGCTGCTCGGCGGGCAGCTCGGCCAGGGCGTCGGTGAGGGCGTCCATGATGGTTTCGCGCAGCAGGCGGTTTTCGGGCGCGTCGTCGGCGGCGGGCAAAATGTCTTGCAGCAGGCGGGCGGGCTCGTCGCCCTCGGTGGCCGCGCCTAGCGGCGCATCCAACGACACCGTGGCCTTGGGCCGGCGGTAGCGGTCAATAATGCGGTTGCGCGCTACCCGGAAGAGCCAGGCCGCCGCCTGCTCCACGGGCTTAAACAAGCGGTAGCTTTCCACCAATTCGGCAAAAACATCCTGCAGGATGTCCTCGGCCTCCTCGGGGTCAGGCACCCGCCGCTCGATAAAGCGCAGCAGCCGCCCCCGCTGCTCGCGCACCGTGGCCTGAATCTGCTGGTCTTGCTGGCTGGCCGTCATGGCGGCGGAGAGGGTAAGGGCGCTCGCGTTCATCGTGCTCAAGCAGACGCGGGGCGCGGGGCGATATTTTACAAGTACGCCACAAAAAAAGCGGCCTCCAGAGGAAGCCGCTTTTCGATTCATAGAACAGATACGTGCGACAGCACAAATTGAGTGCCGGAATAGTCAGCTGTAGCTTGGACATTGTAGTCCGAGCGCGAGCGCAGCTCGCCTCCGCGCCAAGCAAGTTTCCCCAGTGCGCTACTCAATCGCAGATGCGAGCTACGCTCGCGCTCGGGCTACAATGTCCAAGCTACACTGATTCGCACTTTTCGGGTACCTTTGCCCGCTAAGAGCCGCCCAGCCCCGGCCCCCGAACACTCCCGCATGAATCCGACGATACCCGAAGTCATCCGCACCGTTCCGCTCCAGTACTACGTTTTCTTCGCCACCGCACTGTTCTGCATCGGTGTCACGGGCGTGCTGGTGCGGCGCAATGCCATCATCATTTTCATGTGCGTCGAGCTGATGCTCAACGCCGTCAACATCTTGCTGGCCGCTTTCGCCGCCTACCGCTCCGACCCCAACGGGCAGGTGTTCGTGTTCTTCATCATGGCCGTGGCCGCCGCCGAAGTCGCCGTGGGCCTGGGTATTATCGTCATGATTTACCGCAACTTCCAGAATACCGACGTTAACCTGCTTAGCCGTTTAAAGTGGTAATTTTCATGGCTGAATGGTTGGACTGCTAAATGGCTAAACTGCTCGCCGGCTACAAGTGAAGCCAAGCGACTCAGTTCAACAATCCAACCATTCGGCCATTCATCAATTCTCCGAATGGAAACTGTTTTACCCGGCGCTACCGCGCCTTACTCGGCCCTGTTCTACGCCGCTATTCCGGGCCTGCCCTTCCTTGGATTTCTCCTCAACGGCCTGCTCAATCGCAAGCTATCGGGTACGCTGGCCGGGCTCATCGGCAGCGCTACCGTGCTGGGCTCTTTTTTGCTATCGCTCACGCTATTTCTGGGCTTCAAGTACCAGTACACGGTGCAGCTCTTCGACTGGATTTCGGTCGGTTCGCTCCAGATTCCCTTCGGCTACCAGATTGACCAGCTTAGCCTCATTATGTTGCTGCTGATTACGGGCGTGGGCTTTCTTATCCACGTCTACAGCATCGGCTACATGGGCCACGACGAGAACGCGGGCAAGTTCTTTAGCTTCCTCAATCTCTTCGTGTTCAGCATGTTGATTTTGGTGATGGGTTCCAACTTCGTTATCCTCTTCATCGGCTGGGAAGGCGTGGGGCTGTGCTCGTACCTGCTCATCGGCTTCTGGAACAAAAACACGAGCTACAACAACGCCGCCAAAAAAGCCTTCATCATCAACCGTGTGGGTGACCTGGGCTTTCTGCTCGGTATCTTCCTCATCTACCTCACCTTCAACTCGGTGCAGTACGGCGAGGTATTCCAAAAAGCCAGCCTGAGCCAGTTTGGTGCGTATGGCGTGGGCGTTTGCACGTTCATCACGCTGCTGCTCTTCGTGGGGGCCATGGGCAAGTCGGCGCAGCTGCCGCTCTACACCTGGCTGCCCGACGCCATGGCCGGCCCCACGCCCGTGTCGGCCCTCATCCACGCCGCGACCATGGTTACGGCCGGCATCTACCTCGTGCTCCGCGCCAACGTACTCTTCACGCTGGCCCCGCACACGCTGGAGGTAGTCGGCATCGTGGGCCTGGCTACGGCGCTGTTTGCGGCTACTATCGGCCTAGCGCAGAACGACATTAAGAAAGTGCTGGCTTACTCTACCGTGTCGCAGCTGGGCTATATGTTCCTGGCGCTGGGCGTGATGGGCTACACCTCCTCGTTCTTCCACGTGCTCACGCACGCCTTTTTCAAGGCGCTGCTCTTTCTGGGGGCTGGTTCAGTTATCCACGGCATGAGCAACGAGCAGGATATGCGCCGCATGGGTGGCCTGCGCAAATCGATGCCCATTACGTTCGTTACCATGCTCATCGGCTGCCTGGCCATCGCCGGCATTCCGCCGTTCGCGGGCTTTTTCTCGAAAGATGAAATCCTGAGCCACGTGTATGAGCACAGCAAAGTGATGTGGGCCATCGGCGTCTTCACGTCGCTACTGACCGCCTTCTACATGTTCCGTTTGCTGTTCCTTACTTTCTTCGGCGAGTTTCGAGGCACCGAGGAGCAGCGCCACCACCTGCACGAGTCGCCGGCCAGCATGACGCTGCCGCTCATCGTGCTCGCGGTGCTGTCGGCCGTGGGCGGCTTCATGGGCGCGCCGGTGTTCTTGGACGGCAAGCACTACTTGGCCGACTTTTTGGCCCCGATTTTCACGTATTCCAAGCAGATTCTGCCCGCCGCCTTTGGTGCCGAGCCCGACCATAATACGGAATTAATGCTCATCGGCATTTCGGTGCTGGCGGCCGTAGTGGGCATCGTGGCGGCCTACGTAGTGTACGTAGCCCGCGCTCAGCGCCCTGCCGAAGAAGAAAGCCAGCGCTCGGGCCTCGACAGCCTCGTGTACCACAAGTACTACGTAGACGAACTCTACAACTCGCTGTTCGTGAAACCCACGATGGCACTGTCCAGTGGCCTTTACAAGTTTGTAGAAAACGGCATCATCGACCCCATCGCCAACGGTGTGGGCCGCGTGACGCTGGCCGGCGGCCAGCTCCTGCGCTTTGTGCAAACCGGCTCGGTCGAAACCTACCTGCTGCTGATGGTGCTCGGCATCGTGCTCATCCTGGGCCTGAACATGGGCCGGATGTAGTAGCGCGAACTTTGTAGTTCGCGTTTTAGACGCCACGCTAACGTTGCAAAAACGCGAACTACAAAGTTCGCGCTACCAAAATCCCGACCTGACAAGAAGTTGTCAGGTCGGGATTTTTCATACATAATCCATTCATAGTACCTTCGGCAGAAGCAGCCGGCCACGTCCCCGGCTGTCCTTCGTGCATGAAGTACCTCTTACCCGCACTGGCGCTGCTAGTCGCTCCCGCCCTTGCTATGGCTCAAGATACCCAGTACCAGCAGCCGCCGGCCGCTATCCGCGACCTACTGCTGGCGCCGCCCACGCCGCGCATCAGCCTCTCGGGCGACGGCCGCACGATGGCCATCCTGGCCGTGCAGGATTTTCCGACCATCGCCGAGCTCTCGCAGCCCGAGCTGCGGCTGGCCGGCCTGCGCCTCAACCCGCGCACCAACGGCCCCAGCCGCGTGAGCTACGCCGTGGGGATGCAGTTTAAGCAGCTGCCCGGCGGGGCCTCAACGCCGGTGCAAGGCCTACCCGCCCAGGCCCGCATCAGCAGCCCGAGCTGGTCGCCTGATAATAAGCACGTGGCCTTTGCGCTCACCGTGCCGGCCGCCGAGGGTAGTGTGGGCCACGTCGAGCTGTGGGTGGCCGACGTGGCTACCAACTCGGCGCGCCGCCTGCTGGCCACGCCGCTCAACGACGTGTTTGGTTCCTCCTTCGAGTGGGTGTCGGACAGCCAGACGCTGCTGGCGCGCACCGTGCCCGCCGGCCGCGGCGCGGCCCCGGCCGCCGATGCTACGCCTACCGGCCCCGCCGTGCAAGAAACGGGTGGCGGTAAAAAATCGGGTGCCCGCACCTACCAGGATTTGCTGAAAAACCCCGCCGACGAGCGGCTGTTCGAGTACTACGCCACCGCGCAGCTGGTGCGCGTGAAGCTGGCCGACGGCGCGGCCCAGCCCCTAGGGCAGCCGGGCGTGTTGCGCTCGGTGTCGCCCTCGCCCGATGGGCGCTACGTGCTGGTGCGTACCGTGCACCGGCCGTTTTCTTATACGCTGCCCGTGAGTAGCTTCCCGCAGCGCATCGACGTGCTTGACCTGGGCAGCGGCGCGGTAGCCAAGTCGATAATCGACCTGCCGCTGGCCGACAACGTGCCTACTAATTTCGACGCCGTGCCCACCGGCCCGCGCGACCACGGCTGGCGCACCGATGCCCCGGCCACGCTCTACTACGCCGAGGCCCAGGATGGCGGCGACCCCAAAACCCAGGCCGCCGTGCGCGACAAAGTGTACCTGCTGCCCGCGCCCTTCGGTGGCCCTGCGCAGGAGCTGGCCGCCCTGCCGCTGCGCTACGCCGGCCTCACCTGGGGCACCGACCACCTGGCGCTGGTGGAGGGCTACCGCTGGGCCGACCGCCACGAGACCACCTGGCAGCTCGACCCCGCCGCGCCTGGCCAGGCGCTGAAAGTGCTGTTCGATGGCTCGTCGCAGGATACGTATCACAACCCCGGCGCGCCCTACACGCGCCGCAACGCGCAGGGCCGGCCGGTGCTGGCCCTGGGGCAGGGCGGGCAGGCCATCTACCTGTTTGGGCAGGGCGCGTCGCCCGAGGGCGACCGGCCGTTCGTGAACGAGCTGAACCTGAAAACCGAGAAAATCACCGAGCTCTGGCGCTCCGAAGCGCCCTACTACGAGGTGCCGGTAGCGCTGCTCGATTCCAAAAAAGGTGCGCCCGAGCTGCTGACCCGCCGCGAAGCCATCGACCAGGTGCCCAACTACTACCTGGAGCCGCTCGCCAAGAAAGGCAAGCCGCTGGCGTTGACGCATTTTGCCAATCCCTACGCGGCGTTCGGCGGCAGCTTCCGCAAGCAGGTGCTGCACTACAAGCGCGCCGATGGAGTAGACCTTACCGCCAACCTCTACCTGCCGCCCAACTACAAGAAAACCGACGGCCCGCTGCCCACGCTCATGGAGGCGTATCCGGTGGAGTTTAAGGACAAAGCCAACGCGGGGCAGGTGAGCGGTTCGCCCTATACCTTCACCCGCCTCAGCTGGGCCACGCCCGTGTACTGGGTCACGCAGGGCTACGCCGTGCTGCAAGGTGCCACCGTGCCCATCGTGGGCGAAGGCACCGCCGAGCCCAACGACACCTACACCGAGCAGCTGGTAGCCAGCGCCAAAGCTGCCATCGACGAGGGCGCCCGCCTGGGCGTAGTAGACCCCGCCCGCGTGGCTGTGATGGGCCACAGCTACGGCGCCTTTATGACGGCTAACCTACTGGCGCACTCCAACTTATTCAAGGCCGGCATCGCGCGCAGCGGGGCCTACAACCGCACGCTCACGCCCTACGGCTTTCAGGGCGAGGAGCGCACTTACTGGCAGGCCAAGGGCGTGTACGATGCCATGTCGCCCTTCAATTTTGCCGACAAGGTGAAGACGCCCATCCTGCTCATCCACGGCGAGGCCGACAACAACTCGGGCACGTTTCCCATTCAGAGCGAGCGCTTTTACGCCGCCCTCAAGGGGCAGGGCGCTACCGTGCGCTACGTGGTGCTACCCGCCGAGTCGCATAGCTACGCCGCCCGCGAAAACCTGCTGCACATGCTCTGGGAAATGAATACCTGGCTCGATAAGTACGTGAAAAACCCGCACGCGCCCGGCCTCTCGGGCCGCGCCAACTAGCGTCTAGCAGAAGCGCTAGCCGGGCTTTTTGGCCCTCAAAAAAACCTGGGTTACGCCCGGGTTTTTTTGTGCAGCAGCATAAAAATTACCACAACCGCTAGCTTGAAATAAATGTCTTATAAACAGTAAATTGAATTATGAAAAAAAGGTGTGCTTTTAACTACGTTCGGCAAAGCCGGATAAATGGACAACCCTATCGGGCTTTTTGCGATACATAGCCCACACAGCACGTACTGCACTCCATTTTCTCCACCCTTCTTAAACTATGCGAAAACTATTTCCTTCGCTGCGAGCACCACTGCCGGGGGCTATTGCCCTGGCCGGTAGCTTGGCTACTTTTACCGCCCACGCCCAAACGCCCGACAAAAAGACGGCAATTGGGGTCAACGTCAGTATGCTGCAATACCAGGGCGACCTGGGCAGCGACTGGGGCCACGCCACTTTTCCGCTGCAAGTCGGCGTGGGCGCGCACATCACGCGCTACCTGTCGCCCACCTTCGACGTGGCCGTGCTGGGTAACTACCAGAGCTACCGTTTCATCGCGCCCAACGCGCCCTATAACACATTCACGGCTAAAACCGGGATGTTTGACCTGGGTCTCAAGCTAAAGCTCAACAACGGCAAAATCCTCAAAGAAGACTTTTTCTTGCAGCCCTACCTGATGGGCGGCGGCGGCTTCTTCGTGGCCAATAGCCGGGGCAACTACACGACCAACGCCGCCAATCAGCCCGTCAGGGGCAGCTTTTTCAACCAGGTGCGCCGGCCCGAAGTATTCGGCCTGGCCGGGATGAAATTCCGCCTGTCGCCTTCGGTGGGCCTGGATATTACCGCCAGCCAGCACTATCCTTTTACGGAAGGCACCGACAATATTAACAACCCCAACAAGAAGCTGCACGACCGCTTTCTGGTGTACTCGGCCGGCCTGACGGTGGCCCTCGGCAAAACCAAAGACACCGACGGCGATGGCGTGCCCGACCGCAAAGACAAGTGCCCCGACACGCCGGCCGGCGTGAAAGTGGACCTCACCGGCTGCCCCGTCGATACCGATGGCGACGGCGTGGCCGATTACCAGGACAAGTGCCCCGACGTGAAGGGCCTGGCCGCCCTGCAAGGCTGCCCCGATGCCGACGGCGACGGCGTAGCCGATACCGACGACAAATGCCCCAACACCCCGGCCGGCGTGCGCGTCGATGCTTCGGGCTGCCCGCTCGA
>Ga0182232_1000333_pt1 | contig 12448 bp, 18 predicted proteins | sample G6R1MG_30_FD_155484 | JGI IMG/M metagenome (GOLD analysis project Ga0182232, IMG submission 155484) | Phyllosphere microbial comminities from miscanthus, Michigan, USA - G6R3_NF_07NOV2016_LD2 MG | ecosystem: Host-associated > Plants > Phyllosphere > Phylloplane/Leaf | place: USA: Michigan... | reverse complement strand
TGAGCACCGTGTGCACCCTGTAGGGCACGGCCTCGATGAGATGGCGGAGGAAGTCACCCGCAACCCGCCGTGTCGCCTTCTGATGGAGCTCAACGAAGGCGAACTTGGTCGTGCGGTCGATGGCGACGAGCAGGTAGAGCCGCCCTTCCGCCGTGTGGACCTCACCAGATCGATGTGGAAGTACCCGAGCGGATAAGCCTTGAAGCGCGAGCGCTTGGGCTTGGGCTTGTCGCCGTCGACCTCCGGCAATCGGCTGATGCCGCGGCGCTGCAGGCAACGATGCAGCGAGGAGCGGGTCAGGTGCGGGATCGTCGCCTGTAGCGCGTAGAGGCAGTCATCGAGCGGCAGGAGCGTATGACGGCGAAAGGCGACAACGATCGCCTCGTCCTCGGGTGACAGCACCGTCGAACGCGGATTCTTCGGCCCCGTGCGCTGGTCGGCGACCGAGGTCCGCTGCCTTCACTTTGCAACCGTCTTCTGGTTGATCCCATAGCGCTTCGAGAGTGCCCTCAGGCTCGCTTGATTATGCTGAATCGCTCGACGGATCGCCTCAGTCGTCGTGGCGCTGCCGTGAAGAATTTAGCCCCATAGCGCGTCCCTCCACTCCGACGTGAAGAATGCACCATCAAACCCGGGGATCAAACATCTAGATAGATGGCATCGTGGCCTCACAGAGGGGGCGGGGCCAAATTAGGCCAGCGCACTACATCGAGGATGCAATCCGAACCACCGGAGCCAGTTTTGTCCTTATCCCTTGAGAACGTCCTGCTCGAAGAGCTGCGCGACCTGACCGTCCGAGTAGATGTCCTGCAGAGGACGTTGGGGACCGCCATCTCGCTGATGAACGCGAAGCAGCGCGAGACCATCATCGAAGCGCTCGCCCAAGGCTTGAAGATGACCGGCAGCGAGGATCCGCGCGGCGTCACTGGGCCAGCAGTGAAGGAGCTGATGGACTACGCTCTGTTGCCCGCCTACGCAGCGGAGGGGCGATCAGAGAACGCCTGAGTGTGGCTATCACATAGTTCAGCATCAAGAGCGTGGGCGCCTCGATGGAGCCTATCTCGTAGGGGGCTGGCCCTGGTCGCGGCGACCCTGGCTCAAGCTCAATAGCCGTCGTGACGTTGGTGCCGGCTTTGCCTACCAGCCGAGCCCCAGTTCACTCGTGACTGCGTCGGGCTCCGCCTCTTGCAGCCACACGATCAATTCACTGAGTGCCGCCAAGGCATCGGCACGCAGACGCCCGATATCTGCCCGCCGTTCATCCAGCGCGCTAGCCAGGACGTTGGTCGCCATCCGAGCCTGCACGAGTGCGTGATCCAGTAGGGGCGTCGGTATGATCCGTCGTCGGATGCCGGCGGAAGCGCTCGCGGCCGCCGCGGACAAGTGCTCGCCCATGCCATTGGTCGCCGTCTCAACGGCGCTGATCCACGGCCGCAATGCGATGGCAAACGTCGACGGGAGGCTATCCGTGCGGGGGGTATACAGCGTGATCCTCGTCGTTCGCGTCAGTCGATGACGAATTACGGCCTCAGGTGCAAGCTAGGAGGCCTACAGCCCCAAGAGCATGCTGGCTGAGCCGACGAGCGTCACGAGGAGCCCGACCACAAAGACCGCAATCATCGCGTAGGAGACAGCCTTGAGCTTCATCGCCTATCTGCCGGATCAGCAGCGGTAGCCGCCGGCGGTCTGGCCGTACTGCTTCACCGGGCGTGTCTGCTGATCGGCGTTGCCTTCGGCCGCCGAGCTCATCGGGCAGCGGTCATAGAACGGCGTATCGTGGACGCCGAGCCCGAGTGCGCCGGTGGTCTCGACCTCCTGCGTGGCAAAACCCGTCCAACGGGCGCCGTTGGCGGCCATGGCTGACGAGATCGGAGCGACGCCAAACACAAGCGCAGAGACGACAGCGGCGATACGAGTCTTCATTGGTGAGGTCTAGTTCCTACAAGGTACGGCTCGGTCAATCAAGCCTGTTTCGCCTTGTGTGAGACTTAGATGGATAGCCACTCCCTGTTGTGACGTGCCGACACGCACGCGCTGAGGCGGATTAAAAGCGAACCTTTGCGATCTGATGGGTCAGACGACCGTAGCTCAGACCCAATCCACGAACTCGACGCTGATCTGTCCGCCCTCGCGCCACACCGCCCGGCACCGACGCGAACCGCCGGATAGGTCGGTGGCCAGCTCGAACTGATCCGGTACGGTCTCGGGCCGAGCCACCAGTAGCCGCGCACCGCTGACCGAGATGTCGGCGACGGTGCACCCGGCCATCCATCCGCCCTGCGAGATGACTGCAGCCTTCGATACGGGACGGGTGGTTGGACGAGCGGGAAGAGTAGACACGGCCACGCCTTGCATCTCATCCCCCACTTTCACGGTAGGGCGCATAGGTTGAGTAAATGCTGTCGCGGATAGAGACGCGCGAAGGCCTGCATCTGCTTTTCACACAAGTGGCGTGAAATCTGATAGACAGTGCTATACTTTTTCACGACGCAGCCAACCTGGCTGTTCCCAGGCTGTATTTACAGCCAGCTCGGATGATGGACACGACCGATGCGAGGCGACGGCAAGGCGTTCGAACCTGGTCAGAGCGGCAACCCCGCCGGCCGTCCCAAGGGCGCCGGCAACCACACCACGCGCGCCATCGAGGCGCTGCTGGACGGCGATGGCCCCGCGCTGCGCCTCTGCCTAGACCGGCTGCTGCCGGTCCGCCGAGACCGACCGAGGCTGTGTCAAAAGTCCCTTCTGGGATAGACTTGCGACCTCATCTGCGGAGGCCAGCATGGGTCGGTTCGTCGAAGGGCAGGATCGTCGGCAGTCCTGGTTGCTGCCCAGTTCGCTGGACGACTATGTCACCGTGGACAATCCGGTTCGGGTGATCGAGGCCTTCATCGACGAACTCGATCTCGGCACCCTCGGCTTCACCCGCTTCGAGCCCGCGGCGACGGGACGGCCTGCCTTTGATCCGGCCACGCTTTTGAAGCTCTACCTCTACGGCTATCTCAACCGGGTACCGTCGAGCCGGCGGCTTGAGCGGGAGGCACAGCGCAACATCGAGGTGATGTGGCTGACCGGTCGCCTGGCTCCCGATCACAAGACGATCGCCAACTTCAGGCGCGACAACGGGCCTGCGATCCAGGCCGCCTGTCGGCAGTTCGTGGTCCTGTGCCGGGATCTGCGACTCTTCGCCGGGGCGACCGTCGCCGTGGACGGATCGAAGTTCAAGGCGGTCAACAATCGGGACCGCAACGACACCGTGGCCAAGCTCGCCAAGCGCCTGGAACAGGTGGACGCCAGCATCGCCCGCTACCTCGTGGCGCTCGACCGGGCGGACAGGGAAGGCAGCGACGTTCCCGAGGCGCGGACGCAGCGCATCGGCGAGAAGATCGCCGCTCTGCGCCGACAGATGGCCTTCCTGCGCGCGATGCAGGAGCAGGTAGGGACCGCGGACGACGGGCAGGTCTCCCTGACCGACCCGGACGCGCGCTCCATGGCGACGAGCGGGCGCGGCACCGGCATCGTCGGCTACAACGTCCAGATCGCCGTCGATCCCGAGCATCATCTCGTCGTGGCCCATGACGTCGTCAACGAGGGCCACGACCGAACCCAACTCGTGTCGATGGGCGATCGGGCCAAGCAGGCCATCGACGTAGGGGAAGTCGTGGTCCTGGCCGATCGCGGCTACTACAGCGGCGACGAGGTTCTGGCCTGCGAAGGCACAGGCATCCTGCCGGTCATGCCGCGGGCCGACACGTCGGGGCGAGCCAAGAAGGGGCTCTTCGTGCGCGCCGACTTCGTCTACGACGCCGCGGCCGATCACTACGTCTGTCCCGCCGGCGCCGTGCTGACGAAGTCTAATGCGCGCTCCGATCGACACGGTGACATCGACCACTACCGCAACTTGGAAGCCTGTCATGCCTGCGCGATGCGGGCGCATGGCACGACAGAGAAGGTCAAGCGCTTCAAGCGCTGGAAGCACGAGGCGGTGCTGGAGGCCATGCAGAGGCGGCTCGATGCAAGGCCTGACGCCATGGCGGTACGGCGCGCCACGGTCGAGCACGTCTTCGGAACGCTGAAGGCTTGGATGGGCAGTACGCCCTTCCTAACGAAGGGCCTGAAAGGCGTGAGAACCGAGATGAGCCTCGCCATCCTCGCCTACAACGTGAAGCGGATGATCTGCCTGTTCGGCGCAACCTGGCTCATCCAGGCCATTCGAGCCTGAAGCTGCCCGCCGCGCCGCCGTCGTCATCCTGCTGATCGACCCTGGCAGCCACGATCAATGCGTTTTGACACGGCCTCGGCCCATCGCATTCACGCTTCCGCCGATCGACAAACCGGCCGACCTCACCCGGGCGACCCACGCCTTGATGCAGGGAGTAGCGGCCGGCGAGATCACGCCGAGCGAGGCTGCCGAGCCGTCCAAGCTGGTCGACGCCCACGTGAACGCGATTAAGACGGCGGATCTAGCCAAGCGCCTGGCCCGGATCGAGGAGGGCGGGCTGTGACGGTTGTCAGCCTGGAGGCTCGGCTACGGAAGATCGAGGCGCGGCGCTTCGCGGCCGATCCCGCCCTCAAGGCGATGCCCGACGACGAGTTGGCTGAGGCCCTGCGCGAGGCGTCCGCCGATCCGGTCGACCACGCCCTTGCCGCTTGGTTTCAGGCCGGGTGCCTGGGGCAGCTGCCCGTCGGCGCCTTCGACAGCTTGCAGAGGAGCCTCTGACGATGACAGCGAGCAGTCTCGAGAACCGTTTGCGCAAGATTGAGGTTCGACGCATCTTCAGGGGCGAGATCGCCAGCGCCAGCGATCGGCAGCTTATGCCGTTCATCCGCAGCAGTTATCCCGACCTGCGTGCCGAGCACGGCGGCCTCGCCGAGGCAGCCTGGCGCTTACGCGAGACCGGGGATGCCGGAGACGCCGCCCTCGCCACCCTGATTGAGGAAGACATCGGAGGTTCGGATGCGCGCTTCCATTGAGGCTCGGCTGGCTAAGGCAGAGCAGCGGTTTCGCCATCGGGTCCAGGGCGTCCACCGCTACACCGACGACGAACTGCAAGGCCTCATCGCTTGGTTGAAGGACCCGCACCCAGCCGATGAGGAATGGGCCGCCGCGCTGCTGCGCCGGGAGGGCCTACTGGCATGAACATCATCGACCTAGAGCGTCGCCTTGCCCGCATTGAGGCCGGCCGCCGCACCGGCGCCCCGACTGCCATCCTTTCAGATCATCCGATCAATGATACGGCCGGCGACCTCGCCGCCGCCGATGCCTTCACGAACTGGCAGCGCTGGGTCGCGCAGGGCAAAGCCATCGTCAGCAACGGCGTGCTCTGTCTCATCAGCCTGGAGCTTACTGCGGAGGAATGGGCGGACCGGTTCGTCACCGAGCACTGAGGTTTGCGCTAGCTGACCACAACACTACCATCGAGGCGTTGCTAAGAACGTTCGCAAAGGAAACTGCAGCTTCCTCTGTCAGCGATCCCCAGGGTTTGATCGTCGTGCCGTAAGCCTTGCTTTGGTTCATAGGATCGAGTGGGGTCTAATGAACTCCATCCCTGTCTCAGAGGCGGATGCTCGTATTGAACGTCGCATCGCTGAATGGCAGTCGGAACTTGACCGCGATCACTGTGTCCTCGACCCGCACCACGCTCGCGTAGCGTTTGCCGACGGTCACGGACGCGTCAACCACCGCGGTGGTCACACACGGAAAGCGGATCTTCGCCCCGGTCCTCGACATGTCCAGGATCAACCCTTGCAGAACTTGCTCATCAGGCAGGCGCACAAGGACGTCGCGGTGCTCAGGTACAATGCGCAGCGCTACTCGCTGCTCTGCCGTCCACGCTACACGTGCCGTATGCCACGCCAGTCGAACGGTGATGCGAGTTCGACGCTCAGCGCTCAGAGTTGGATGTAGGGTGAAGCCTGCTGTATCTGTCGTACCGATCCGGCCTGGCAACGCGCCGATTTCATCGAAGTAGCAGACCGCGGTATCGCGCGGGCGGCCCGGCGCCAGGGTTTGGATCGCGACCGCATCGAGATTGTCGATGCGCGCCCGGCAAGCGTACTCCGGACCGTCCTCGACCATCACGCGGCCTGATAGGATAGGACTGTCTACAGCCCTTGAGGTCTCGTTCGATCGATCTGCCGTCGCGCCTTCATCCAAGCCGCTCATGCCGCTACCAGCGCACGCGGCAGCTGCAGGTACGCCAGCGCCTCATCGGCGGGGAGTGGCTTGCTAAACAGGAAGCCTTGAACCTCGTGGCACCCCTCCTGGCGGACCAAGTCGAGCTGCTCGGCGGTCTCGACGCCCTCCGCGACGATGCCCATGCCTAGGCGATCGCCGATGTCGACCACCGCCCGCACGATCGCGGCCGCATCCGGATCGGCGATGTCGCGGATGAAGGCGCGGTCGATCTTCAGCTTGTCGAACGGGAAGCGGCGCAGGTAGCTAAGCGACGAGTACCCGGTGCCGAAGTCGTCCAGGGCGATGAGTACGCCCAAGCTTCGCAGCCGGCGCAGGCGAGCAAGGGCTGCGTCGGCATCCTGCATCAGCACGCTCTCGGTCACCTCCAGCTTGAGCCGATCGGCTGGTAGTCCGCTAGCAGCCAGCGTGGTCAGTACCGCATCCTCCAAGCCGTCGCGTCGCAGTTGCACCGCTGAGACGTTGACCGCGACGCGAACGTGCGCGGGCCAGTTCATCGCCTCTCGGCAGGCTTCCTGCAGCGCCCAGGCGCCGAGCGGCACGATCAGTCCGGTCTCCTCGGCCACCGGGATGAACACGCCCGGCGAGATCTCCCCACGGGTCGGATGGCGCCAGCGCATCAGCGCCTCGAACCCGACGACGACCCCCGTCTCAGCCACGACGACCGGCTGGTACACAAGCCGGAACTCGCCGCGCCGAATTGCATCCTTCATGTCGAGGCCGAGTTGGCCGCGTGTTGCTATGCGAGCGCCTGCATCCGCGCAGAACTCGCGATAGGTGTTCCGACCCGCCGCCTTGGCCTCGTAGAGAGCGATGTCGGCGCGCTTGAACAGCTCGTTGGCGCCGACATCGCCACCTGTGGCGACGGTGAGCCCGATGCTAACGCCGACTTCGACACTGTAGCCATCCAGGTCGACCGGCGCGCTCACGGCCGTAATGATCCGCTCGGCAATGCAGGCCACGGAGTGTGGTTCGTCCAGATGGGGGACGACGATCGCGAACTCATCGCCGCCCAGTCTCGCGACGGTATCGTAGGGACGGAGCACGGCCTGCATCCGCATTGCCACGACCCGCAGCAAGGCGTCGCCCGCGGGGTGTCCGAGACTGTCGTTGATCGCTTTAAAGCGGTCGAGATCGCAAGCGAGAACCGCGAAGCAGTGGCGCGTCCGTCTGGTGAGCGCCAGCGCTTGGTCCAAGCGATCATGGAACAGGATGCGGTTTGGGAGACCGGTGAGCGGATCATGGAGGGCTATGTGCCGGATTTGAAGTTCAACCCGTTTGCGCTCACGCACGTCGCGCACGGCGATCAAGCGATGAGGCGTTCCCCCGTAGTCGATCGTCTGCACGATCACTTCGACGTCGATGGACCGACCGGCGGCGTCCAGCATGTCGGTCTCGGTCGGCCGCTCGTCGCAACTATCACCGCCATCCAGGATGGAACGGTCCGGCAGGAAGCGATCGATCGCCTGACCAGTTAGGTGCGCGATCTCGCCGCCTACAAGACGAGAGAAGCTGGTGTTGGCGGTTACGATCAGACCGTCTCGACAGATGAGGAGCCCCTCGACGGTAGCGTCGGCAAGCTGACGCATCCGCTTGGTTTCCTGCGCCAAGCACACCTGGTCGCGCAGGCGCAGGATTACGACCGCAGCCGTCGGTAGCAGAACAATAAGGCTGGCCATCGCCACAACATTAGCGAGCCCTGCGGATGAGATGGACGTCGTGGGAAGCGCGATATTGGGATCGAGCGCGATGGTCACCGCGGCCATGCCGGTAAAATGATGCGCGCAAATCGCGATCGTGAGAAGCAGGCCGCCTAATAATCCGGACAGGGTCGAGGTCCATTCGAGGCTGATCTTAAGTGCAGCTCCGGCGAAAATCATCCCGGCTGCGAGCGAGACGTAGATCAGACGGTGATCCCAGACTAGATGCCCCTCCACGTTGTAGGCAGACATGCCAGTGTAGTGCATCGCGGCGATACCGATACCTAGAAGGACCCCACCGAGCCAGGGAGCACTCTTGGTGGTTCGCAATGCAACCGTCAAACCCGATCCGGTTAGGGCTAGGGAGAACAGGAGGGAAAGCAGGGTCAGTTTAGGATCGTAGGCACTTGGGATGCCCGGTTCGAAGGCGAGCATCCCGATGAAGTGCGTGGCAAAGATCCCGGATCCGCTCGATAGAGCCGCTACGAGTAGCCATAGGCTTCGAACGTTCGAGGCACTGTCGCGAGCGAGCCGGACAAGCTGTACGGCGGTCGTGGTAGCGATACAGCAGATGAGCGCTGCCACAGCGATGAGAGAGGCGTCATGCTTATCGACGAAGCACCCTACGACTTTGAGCATGACATCAATTCCAGCCTAGGTGATTTGTTACAGGGGCTGATTGGCGAAGAAGGATACGCTCATTAGATATGTATCGGGCGATGATCTGCTTAAACACCGTAGAAATTTGTTCTCGAGGAACTCGCGATTAAGCAGTGGGCTCTTTTATGATTTCGATGACTTGATTTCTAAATTGGTGTCCGACGGAGTTTCACTCACAGCTTGACTCTCTCATCGAAATTATCGGCCGCGAATGGCTCGACGAACTGAACGGCGACGCCGCCCTCGATCGCCCGAACGACGGTGGAGAAACGCGATCCAACGCGGACGAGTGCGCCGACGAATAGCCCGGGATTGGGGCGCAAAGTAATTTTGGCGCCGGATATCGAGATGTTGAGGATCGTCCCCGCCAAGACGACAGTCTCGGCGAGGCGAACTTCGACGGAACGGTCGAATGGGACGAGACGGGGTGCACGACGCAGCTGTGCGGATCGATAGGACTGGACAACGTGCCATTCCAAACGCGCAGCGACTCTTTCGCGGTGGCTGCGCTTGACCATGAAGTCGACGCTGAAGCCCGCGGGTCGAACCTCTGTAACCTTGCCAACAAGGATGCCGACGCCGTCGAGAACACAGACGACGACTTCACCTAGCGTGGCCTTGGCTTCGAGGAAGATCTCACCTTGCATTGGCGATGACAGAACCGCCCTGCAGGTGACCTCATCGCCGCTGGCGAGTAGCACGCGCCCGAGCAAGGGCTCTGGGTCCGAAGGCACTTGCGCGCCATGGGATTGTGCGCGACCTTGTGGGTCGGAGTTGTCTGTTTTCGACCTCGTACCGAGCATTGCAAGAGACCGTCATTTGATGGTTTTAGTACGTCAGAGCTGCAAATCAGCATTCGAAGATAGTGGATGCAACTCAAGGTAATAATTATGGATATGTATTAAACAAATATGAACGGTGGATGCTTATGACGCGCAGTTGATTGTATTCAAAATTATATGCCTCGTACTTTGGTCCATAGTTCGATTTTATCCGAGTAACCAAGTGGTGTTTATTGATCTATGTGGTTTTTTTACGGTCGGCTTCAACTTATCACGAGCCATGCCTTGCGCTGGACGCTGGGACGCCCCGTCAACTGCATTCTGCCCGACGCGTTCGGGGGCAATGGCAAGGCCGATGGTGAACGCACCCATCTCACAAGCCGACCGCAGTTCTACGTGCGCAGGGGTTGCCACTATTCGCCGACCGCTATTAATTGCTTCTTCGGTAGTCAATAGCGGTCCTGAAGACCGCTACATGCAAAGGCGCATCGGGGCCATGTCGAGGATCCTAGACGAGTACGTCGACGATCCGACTAACAGTTGCGTTGAGATTGGGCGGAGCCGGTAGCGGGGCCTGCTCTTGAACCGCCACGGACATAGATTGCTTATTATCCGTAGGCAAATCCGTTCGAGCTGCCTGCAGCTGCCGCTCGCATCATAGTAGATATCAGTCGAAACGCTAACCATAGCTCGCCCCTATAGTGTGAGCGATCATTGTTTTCGCAGATTAAATGTTTATTGAAATACAATTCTACTTTGTGTGCACGATTGTCATTCCCAAATATGGCAGTCGTCGATAGTTATCAGATCTATAAATCTGATTTACCGGTTACCCCTCAATGGCGCTGTAGCGCAGATGCTCCGCGTCGACAGAACGCGCCACCGGTCCAAGATCTGGCCTCCTAATGCCTCGTACTCCTGCAGAAAAACAGAACCTCAGTACCCTGAGAGGGTATAACCCTAGCAGGTATCGCCGACCACCGTCCGCGGTTCCCAGTGGTCGGACTGGTCCATCATCGCAGCGATGTCGTAGAGCCGCACCTTTGCCTCAGACCACATCCACGGTGCCCGCCCGACGTGCCAAGCCAGGCGGACACTCATGAAACCCACCCTCGCGCTCATAGCCGCCTTAACCGCCCTCACCTGCCTTCCCACCGTGGGAACCGCCCAGAGTCGGTCGGAGCCTGACGAGGAGAACGCCTCCGCCGCATCATCCCCGGGTGAAGAGGCCGCTGACGACGTCGATCCGGAGGTGCTGGCACGCTGCCGTCGACAAGCCGCGGATCAGAAGCTGAAGGGCCCTACTCGGAAGGCCTTCTTAGGCACCTGCGTCACGCCAGAGGATTGAGCCCGGGAGCCAAACTACTTCTCTATCTGATTGACGTGACAACGCTGTCGCGTGACCACGTGGTTACTCACCCCGGTTCAGAGCATCGAAGTCGCGGCCATGCTGGCGCAGCACGAGCCGCAGCCCCTCGATGTAGAGATCATGGGGCTTGCAGTCAGTCGCCGCCGCTATCTCGCGCAGCGCCTTGAATACCTTCGGGTGCGCGTAGATCGAGGCGTGGGGCTTCTCATACCGAACGCGGCGCTTGTACCCATCCGGTCCGACGGGCTCATCTGCGTGCTGCGCGCTTGTCACGTTGAGCCGTGGAGACGTTGCCACGTCATCACGTTGTAACGTGGTCACGTTTTCATGTTGAGACGTGGAAACGGCATCACGGGGCGGCTCGGCGGCGGGTGTCTGCGCCGCGATCCGGGCGAGCTGATCGTTGATCGAGGGCCGTGGTTCTTGCTCATGCCTTCACGCCTCCGAGCTGCGCCTTGATCCACTGCCAGAGCAACCGGACCTCGACGGCTCCCTTCCCTTTAGGCGTCAGTTCTGTGACGCCCTGACCTGTCGTCATTGAGTCGAGAAAATCCGAGCGCGTTGCCACCATCGAGGGCGCGAGCGTGCCCGTGCTCACCAAGGCCGTCGCCGCGTCGAGCGTCCTCGCTTGGGTCGTGGGGTTGCACTGGTTGAGCACGAAGGCGAACTGCCTCTTGAGGAGCCGCAACTGCTCGACCGTCGGCCGGGCCGCCTCGACATCGAGGATGGACGGTTTCACCGGTAGAAGGCACAGGCTGGCCTCGCGGAGCACGAGAGCGACGTCAGGCCCGAAGCGGCCAGGCGTGTCGACGATCACCAACGAGACGGCGCCAGCCTTCCGGATCCGTTCGAGCGCGCCCGCGAACGCTGACGGCTCGACCCGCTGCACGTCCAGACCGTTCGCCTCGCGCCGCTTCCCCCAGCCGGCAAGCGACGCCTGCGGATCGGTATCAAGCGCGACGACAGTCTCCCCGTCTTGCATCGCCGCGACGGCGAGCGAAGCGGCCAGGGGCGACTTCCCTGAGCCGCCCTTCTGAGTCGTAAGAGCCAGGACGCGCATCACAGCCCCGCCATCCCGGCCGGGTTCTGCTTGAAGAGCTGTCCGGACCGGATGTAGCCGCTCGTCGTGTCGAACCACTTGCGTCGGAGCTGCCGCTGGATCGCATGGCCTGGCGCATCGTTGGCTGCGGCCGACGTGGCGAGACCGGACCGCAGCGAGTGCCCGGCATAGGCTGATGCGAGCCGGCTCGCCTCCTCCGGCGAATGCCCCTTTGCCAGCGCAGCTGCTTCAACCGTGCGCTGGACGATCCGTGCCACGGCCCGATCCGTCACTGCATCGGTGCCGAGCCGCCCGTGCCGGTCGATAGGCCGGAACGCCGGGCCTTCCTTCAGGCGAGCTGCCTGTATCCACGGACGATAGCTGCGCACCGGGCACGTCTCCATGTTCGACCCGTAGGGCACGCAGATCTCGATGCCCTCGACCTGCTGATCCGTCTTGCTGCGGGCGAGGTGGACCACGAGGCCGTCGGGTCGTTCTTCGACCCAGGCCGCACCGTCCCTACAGGCGACCTCAAGCCCGGCAAGCTCGGAGCGCCGTAGCGCTGCGGCGAAGCCAACCAGGATCAGCGCCCTGACCTGACCGGCTGGCTTTGGACCGGACTGATTGAGAGGATCAGCCAGGACCGAAGGAGTCGGACATGCGGCGAGGTCAAAAGACGAGCGCGGAGCAGGTGGTGCTGAAGCT
>Ga0182232_1000332_pt1 | contig 12502 bp, 9 predicted proteins | sample G6R1MG_30_FD_155484 | JGI IMG/M metagenome (GOLD analysis project Ga0182232, IMG submission 155484) | Phyllosphere microbial comminities from miscanthus, Michigan, USA - G6R3_NF_07NOV2016_LD2 MG | ecosystem: Host-associated > Plants > Phyllosphere > Phylloplane/Leaf | place: USA: Michigan... | reverse complement strand
CCAAGCGCCGCCCGAGCTTGAGCAGCCGGCATTCCGCCAGCAGATCGCCCGGGGCGGGCCTGCGCAGGAAGTTGAAGGTCAGGCTCGTGGTCACCGCGAGCGCGACCGGGCCGATCTGGGCCAGGATCGCGGCGTAGAGCACGTAATCAGCCAGCGCCATCATGGCCGGCCCCGACACCGTGCCCCCCGGCCGCAGGAACCGCTCCTGCCCCTCCATCCGCATCCGTGCGGAGAGCGGCCCCACCGCCTCCAGATGGAACGCCCGGCCCCCGGCCTGCATCTGCGGGAATTCCCGGTCGAGGAAGCTTTTGGTCTCGTCGAGGGTGAGAATCGGGGCGCTCATGCCTGCTTGCAGCATGGGATAGGGGATGGGGCAATCCAGGCAGGACGCTGAGTCCGCCTGACGTCGCGGCGAGCCCGATCCACTTCAGCGTGCCTGGTGAACCGCCCCGTCATTCCGGGGCGCCGCAGGCGAGCCCGGAATCCAGATCCGCTGTCGGCGCAGGACCTTGAACGGTCGGCGGTTATGGATCCCGGGTTCGGCTACGCGGCCCCGGGATGACAAGGTGGATGTTTGACCGGCCGTGCGAGCCACGGGCCTTCGGACAATCATTCTTCAAGCCACCGTTGCTGTGCCGCGAAGAGGCATGCACGAGATGGCAGCGGATCCCCTGGTCAGAAGAAAATCGGCCGCGCGCTGGCGCTGATCTCGCCCAGCACCGTGCCGGTGGCCGGTTCGACTTCCTTGAGGACCACGTCGTAGCCCCAGAGGTCGGCGAGGTGCTGGAGCACCCGCTTGGCATCCTCCTTCTGCAGGGTGATCTTGTTGATCGCCTTGTGGTGCAGGATCAGCCGGCGGTCGCCTTCGAGATCGACATCCACCACCTCGATATCCGGGTCGAGCCAGGCGACGTCGTACTGGCGGGCGAAGGAGCGGCGCATCTTGCGGTAGCCGCGCTCGTCGTGGATCGCCTCGACGCGCAGCTCCGGCTCGTCGGGGTCGTCGACCACGTGGAACAGGCGCAGGTCGCGCATCAGCTTGGGCGACAGGAACTGCTGGATGAAGCTCTCGTCGCGGTAATTCGACCAGCAATCGCGCAGAACCGCCATGGGATCGCCGGTGCCGGCGATGTCGGGGAACCATTCGCGGTCCTCAGGCGTCGGCTGCTCCACGATGCGGGCAATGTCCTGCATCATCGCGAAGCCGATCGCGTAGGGGTTGTGGCCGCCATAGGAGCGGTCGTCGTAGTTCGGCTGCCGGATCACGTTGGTGTGCGATTGCAGGAATTCGAGATAGGCGGCCTCAGTGATCTGCCCCTTCTCGGACAGGGAATTCATGATCCGGTAGTGGTTGTAGGTCGCGCAGCCCTCGTTCATCACCTTGGTCTGGCGCTGCGGGTAGAAATACTGCGCCACCAGCCGGACGATCCGCAGGATCTCGCGCTGCCAGGGGCGCAGCCGCGGGGCGACCTTCTCCAGGAAATAAAGAATATTCTCCTGCGGCAGTTCGAGCAGGGCCTTGCGCCGCTCGGCGGCCAGGTCCGGCCGCACGGCGCCGACCTTCTGCGGCAGGGTCCGCCACAGGTCGTTGTAGATCTGCTCGCCGTGCTCGACCCGCTCGCGCTCGCGCCGCTGCTCGGAGGCGAGGTCCGGCCGCTTCTTGCGCGGATACCGGTGGACGCCCTGGCTCATCAGCGCGTGGGCGGCGTCGAGCACCTGCTCCACCGCCTGGTGGCCGTAGCGCTCCTCGCAGCGGGTGATGAAGCCCTTGGCGAAGTCCAGGTAATCGAGGATGCCCTCGGCATCGGTCCATTGCCGGAACAGATAGTTGTTCTTGAAGAAGTGGTTGTGGCCGAAGGCGGCGTGCGCGATCACCAGGGTCTGCATCGTCGCCGTGTTCTCCTCCATCACGTAGGAGATGCACGGATCCGAGTTGATGACGATCTCGTAGGCGAGCCCCATCAGGCCGCGCCGGTAGCCGGCCTCGTGCTGGGCGAAATGCTTGCCGAAGGACCAGTGCTTGTAGAACAGCGGCATGCCGATCGACGCGTAGGCGTCGAGCATCTGCTCGGCCGTGATGATCTCGATCTGGTTCGGATACCAGGACAATCCGAGTTCCGGCCCGGCAATGGCCTCGCAGGCGTCGTGGATGCGCCGGATCGTGTCGAAATCCCAGTCGTTGCCGGTGAACAGGGGCTTTTGGCCGCCGGAGATCGGCGACTTGCTCGACGGACGGCTCAGGCTGGTCACCATGAAACCCTACTCCTCGACCTGTCTCCCCTCCCCCTTGCGGGGAGGGGCCGGGGGTGGGGGTGGTGCAGAAGAGCCCACGACGCTCGATCCTGAACGACCCCCACCCCTACCCCTCCCCGCAAGGGGGAGGGGACATCGCTACGCCTCCGCCTCGGCCCGCGCGTCCTTGCGGCCGAACAGCTCGCGGAACACCGGGTAGATCTCCCGGCGGTGGTTGACCTTGCGCATGGCGATCGGGCCGCCGGCCTTGGCGATGGCCTCGTAGGTCCGCCACAGGGTGGTGCGGTGCTCCACGAAGCCGGCCCGGGGGCCGTTCTCGTCGCCGACCTCGAGATAGGCGAAGTGCTGGCAGGCCGGCAGGATGTGGGCGCGCAGGAGCTCCGTCGCGGTCGGGCCGTCGGAGGAGACGTTGTCGCCGTCCGAGGCCTGGGCGGCGTAGATGTTCCAGTCGTTGGGATCGTAGCGCTCGGCGATGATCCGCTTCATCTCCACCAGCGCCGAGGAGACCAGCGTGCCGCCGGTCTCCCGGGAGCCGAAGAAGGTCTCCTCGTCCACCTCGGTGGCCCGGTCGGTGTGGCGGATGAACACGATCTCGACGTGCCGGTAGCGGCGGGTCAGGAAGATGTGCAGCAGGATGTAGAACCTTTTGGCGAGGTCCTTCATGTGCTCGGTCATCGAGCCGGACACGTCCATCAGGCAGAACATCACGGCCTGCGCGATCGGCCGCGGATAGGGCTCGAACCGGCGGAAGCGCAGGTCGATCGGGTCGACATACGGAATGCGCTTGGCGCGCTCACGCAGCTTCAGCAGCGAGAGCTCCAGATCCGGCCGGCCCGGATCCGACTCGCGCATGGCGGCGAGCTGCGCCTCGAGCGCCGCGACCTCCTCGGGCTTCGGGCGCTTGAGAGCGATCCGCCGCGACATCGAGTTGCGCAGGGTGCGGGTGAGCGCGAGGTTGGCCGGCGAGCCGGTCACCGTGTAGCCGGCCCGGCGCATCCCCTCCGTCTCGACCACCGCCAGGCGGCGCTTGGCCAGATCCGGCAGCTCCAGGTCTTCGAGGAAGAGTTCCAGAAACTCCTCGCGGGTGAGCACGAAGCGGAACGCGTCCTCGCTGTTCTCGCCGCCCTCCCCGCCCTCGCCGGAGCCGCGTCCGCCACCACCGCCCGGGGGGCGCTCGATGAGATCCCCTTCGACGTAGGTCTTGTTGCCCGGCAGGATGTGATCCTGCAGGCCGGTTCCGGGCTGGCGGGAGAACCGGGGCTCGCGCACGCCGTCGGCGGGCACGGTCACCCGGCCGTCCTTTCCGAGATCCTTGATGTCCTTCTCGCGGGCGGATTCACGCACGGCGCGCTGGGCGACATCCTTCACGCGCCGCAGGAAGCGCTGCCGGTTGGGGAGGCTCTTGCCCCCCGGATTCAGGCGTCGGTCGACGATGTGCATTCGCTGCGAAAACCCTCGTCCCGCGTGCTCCGGCCGGTTCTAGGCCCCGATTATACCATGCTGCTCTCCGAAAGAGGCTTCCCCCTTTCGCACAGTCTGGTCTAACGCTCCGCTCTCGCATGATGTCTTAGGAAAAGGAGATTCGCCTTGTCCCACATCATGCTTGCGAGCCTCGCCGGCCGGTCGTCCGAAACTATGGCGGCGGAGGGTCGAAACTTGGCCGCCCGGTCTGACCCCGAGCGGCCTCGCGTCCCTCAGCCGGCCTGCTTCACCCGCATGTACCATTCCACCAGGCGGCGGACCTGCCGCTCGGTGTAGCCCCGGGCGACCATGCGCTCGACGAACTCGCCGTGCTTCTTCTCGGTGTCGCCGTCCTTCTTCGAGCCGAAGGAGATGACCGGCAGCAGTTCCTCGACCTGGCTGAACATCCGCCGCTCGATGACTTCGCGCAGCTTCTCGTAGCTGGTCCAGCTCGGGTTCCGGCCACCGTGCTGAGCCCGCGAGCGCAGGGCGAACTTGACCACCTCGTTGCGGAAATCCTTCGGGTTGGCGATCCCGGCAGGTTTCTCGATCTTGGTCAGTTCCTGGTTGAGAAGTTCCCGGTTCAGGAGCTGGCCGGTCTCGGCGTCCTTGAAGTCCTGATCCTCGATCCACGCATCGGCATAGTCGATGTAGCGGTCGAACAGGTTCTGGCCGTAATCATGATAGGATTCGAGATAGGCCTTCTGGATCTCGTGGCCGATGAACTCCGCATAGCGCGGGGCCAGCTCGGTCTTGATGAATTCCAGGTACTTCTTCTCGGTCTCCGGCGGGAGCTGCTCGCGGCGGAGCGACTGCTCCAGCACGTACATCAGGTGCACCGGGTCGGCCGACACCTCGGTGGTGTCGTGGTTGAAGGTCGCGGCCAGCACCTTGAAGGCGAAGCGTGTCGAGATCCCGTCCATGCCCTCGTCGACGCCGGCGGTGTCCTTGTATTCCTGCATCGACCGGGCGCGGGGATCGACCTCGCGCAGCGATTCGCCGTCATAGACCCGCATCTTCGAGAAGACGTTGGAATTGGCGTGCTCGCGGAGCCGCGACAGGACCGAGAACCGGGCCAGCATCTCCAGGGTGCCGGGGGCGCAGGCGGCGTCCGACAGTTCCGAGCTGGAGATCAGCTTCTCGTAGATGTGCTGCTCCTCCGCCACCCGGAGGCAGTACGGGACCTTGATCACGTAGATGCGATCGATGAAGGCCTCGTTGTTCTTGTTGGTCTTGAAGGTCTGCCACTCGGATTCGTTCGAGTGGGCCAGGATCACGCCGGTGAACGGGATCGCGCCGATATTCTCGGTGCCGACGTAGTTGCCCTCCTGCGTCGCCGTGAGCAGCGGGTGCAGCATCTTGATCGGCGCCTTGAACATCTCGACGAATTCGAGAACGCCCTGGTTCGCCCGGTTGAGGCCGCCCGAATAGGAGTAGGCGTCGGGGTCCGCCTGGGACAGGGTTTCCAGCCGGCGGATATCGACCTTGCCGACCAGGGAGGAGATGTCCTGGTTGTTCTCGTCGCCCGGCTCGGTCTTGGCGATGGCGATCTGGCGCAGCCGCGAGGGCCGGACCTTGATCACCTTGAAGCGCGAGATGTCGCCGTTGAACTCGTCGAGGCGCTTGAGCGCCCAGGGGCTCATCAGGCCGGTGAGCCGCCGGCGCGGGACGCCGTAGCGCTTCTGGATCTCCTCGCCCATCGTGTCGGGATCGAACAGCCCGAGCGGGCTCTCGAACACCGGCGAGACCTCGTCCCCGGCCTTGAGAACGTAGATCGGGTGGACCTCCATCAGCGCCTTCAGGCGCTCGGCCAGGGACGACTTGCCGCCGCCGACCGGGCCCAGCAGGTAGAGGATCTGCTTGCGCTCCTCCAGGCCCTGCGCGGCGTGGCGGAAGAACGAGACGATCCGCTCGATCGTCTCCTCCATCCCGTAGAATTCGCGGAAGGCCGGGTAGGTCCGGATCGTCCGGTTCATGAAGATCCGGCCGAGGCGGGAATCCTTCGAGGTGTCCACGAATTCCGGTTCGCCGATGGCCGCCAGGATGCGCTCGGCGGACGAGGCGTACATCAGCGGCTCGTCGCGGCAGGCCTCGAGATACTCGGAGAGCGTCATCTCCGTATCGCGGCGGGCCTCGTACCCTCGGGCGAAGCTCTGGAAAAGGTCGTTCGTCGCATGCATCGACATTCGATAACCCTCTCAGACCCTGACAGCTTCATCCTGTCTCGGCTTGGATGCAACCGACAGGCCCGCTTTTGTCGCAGCGCGGCGAACGCGCCGCGGGCCTGTCGATTGCGTGCAACACTCATCTGGCCAAAACGCGGCCTCCACCAGGTTCAACGTTGATTTCGATCTCCTTCAGGCGCGCGATGTAGGATGAAAAACTATGCACGCCCCTGGGTATCCTGCCTCTGCTTAGAGATCCGTGCCTTCTTTCTTGGCATCATCGCCGGATTTTGATCCGGCGGCGCCGACCGTGATCTTGATGTTCTGGGTCTGCACTTGGCCGTCGGCGCCCTTGACCTCGAAAGTCACCTCGTCCGAGCCCGTGAAGCCGTTGTTGGGCTGGTAGAACAGCGCCTGGACCGCGGCCTCCTTGTTCGGGCAGCGGTAGCTCGCCGGGGTCTTCAGCTTGCCGACCTTGGTGATCACGGAGCCGTTCTTGGGCGCGCCGGAAACCTTGAATTCCGGCATCGGGCCGGGGGTGCAATCCTTCTTGAGATTCGGGGCGATCTCGAGCCGCACGGTCTTGCCGGGGGCGACCGTCTTGGAGCGCGTCACGGTGGTCTGGGCGAAGGCCGGGACCTGGGCCGGCCCCGCGAGGAGCAAGCCGCTTGCGAGCAGCACGGCGAGCGGACGAAGGGCGGTCATGCGGCGTCTCTCCGGTTCCGATCCGGGGCCGGATTCCGGGCGCGTCGCCGGTTGCCCCTTCCATCGGTTGGAGCGCATGTGGGGATGCCGGGCACGGCCGTCGAGGGTTCTGGGACCAGCGTCCCGGCCCGGACGGAGGCGTCGGGCCGAATCTTTTCCGGAACCGATCCTATTCCTGCAGCACCGCCGCCACGACCCCGGTGACCCGGGCGATCTGGGCGGCGTCGAACTCGCCGGCGAGGGCGGCGGCAAGCCGAGCCTCGACCCGGGCGCGCTCCCCGGCATCGGCGATCGGCACCGGCGGGATCTGGTCCTCGGGCAGGCGGCAGACCCGGCGGATCGTCTCGGCGGCGGTCAGCAGCTTCTCCCGGTCGGGCGGCCCCATCTCCCACAGGGGATTGCGCAGGCGGCTGATCACCCGCTTGGCGTCCCGGTAGTCCCGATCGATCGTGGTGGCGGCCTCGATCTGGCTGACCAGGAACATCAGTTCGAGGACTTCCGAGGCCGCATCCGGGCAGGAGCGGACGATCCGCATGAGGCGGGCCATCAGTTCCTGGCTGGGTGACAGCTTGGGTTTGGACGCGGCCATGCGGGCGACAACGCGGGTTCCGGCAGGAAAGTTCGCTGGATCCGCAAGTTGCGTGCTCATCACGCTTCTCGCGTAGGGCGAGAGGCCGCGGCGCGTGTCACACGTCGCGGTCGTAGGGCCTGCGCAGGGCGTCGAGCAGGGCGCGGCAGGCGTGCAGATCCTCCAGCACGCCCATCAGCGCCGCCCGGTCGGGCGTGTCGGCCCGGAGCGCGGTCGCGCCCTCGACCTCCTGGATCAGCGGCTCGGCGGCCTTGGCCTCGCCGCGGCCCACGGCCTGGACGAAGCGGATGCCGTTCTCCTTGAGCACCCGCTGCGCCCCCGCGATGGTGTAGCGCTGCACGTAGAGGAGCTGCCGGATGCCGGCGACGAGCTCGACATCCTGGGGCCGGTAATAGCGCCGGCCGCCTGCCCGCTTCACCGGGCGGATCTGGCCGAAGCGGGTCTCCCAGAACCGCAGGACGTGCTGGGGCACGTCGAGCTCGTCGGCGACCTCGCTGATCGTCCGGAACGCACCGGCGCTCTTCTCGCCGAGGGGTTCGAGCGGCATGTCGGCGGCGAGGGCTGAGGGCATGGCTGTCTGAATGACGGGAGCGGGAAGCCCGATCTTGCCGGTCTGCGCGGCCGGGCTCAAGCCTCGTCGGCCATCCTGGGCGACCGGGAGGGAAGACTTTTCGCGTGGCGGCGCCGCGACGCCGGCCGAACGACGGGCTTTCGCCCGCAGCGATGCCCGCCGGAGGGCCCGCTCTTCGGACGATGCATCCGCAATGGCCCCGCGCCATCCTGCGCGCGGCCCGCCCCAAGTCCCGGATATCCGGGATCACGCGACCCCTTGGGACGTGCGCTCGCGCACGGACCAAGCTGCGATGCTGCGGTGCACCTTGGCATCTCTGCGTCGCGACGCCAATTCGGCGCCTGACCACCGGACGCGGCGTTGCCGCACCAGCACGAGGTTTCCATGCCGTCCCTGCTAGACCCGATCCGTATCGGCGCCATCGAGGCGAAGAACCGGATCTTCATGGCCCCGCTCACCCGCGGCCGCGCGACCCGCGAGCACGTGCCGACCCCGCTCATGGTCGAGTACTACGCCCAGCGCGCCGGCGCCGGGCTGATCCTCACCGAGGCCACCGGCATCTCCCAGGAGGGGCTGGGCTGGCCGTTCGCACCGGGCATCTGGTCCGACGCCCAGGTCGACGCCTGGCGGCCGATCGTGAAGGCCGTGCACGATCGCGGCGGCAAGATCGTCTGCCAGATCTGGCATATGGGCCGGCTGGTCCATCCGGACTTCCTGGGCGGCGAGAAGCCGGTCTCGGCCTCGGCCACCACGGCCCCGGACCAGGCCCACACCTATTCGGGCAAGAAGCCCTACGCCGAGGCACGCCCGCTCGAGGTCGCCGAGGTCCCGCGGCTGCTCGCGGATTACGAGCGCGCCACCGCCAACGCCCTGGCGGCCGGGTTCGACGGGGTGCAGATCCACGCCGCGAACGGCTACCTGATCGACGAGTTCCTGCGCGACGGCACCAACCACCGCACCGACGCGTACGGCGGCTCGATCGCCAACCGCGTGCGGCTGCTGCGCGAGGTGACCGACGCGGTCGCCAAGGTCGCCGGCCCGGAGCGCACCGGCGTGCGCCTGTCGCCGAACGGCGAGATCCAGGGCTGCAACGATTCGGATCCGGAGGCCCTGTTCGTGGCGGCCGCCCAGGCGCTGGCCGACAGCGGCATCGCCTTCCTGGAGATGCGCGAGCCCGGCCCGGACGGCACCTTCGGCAAGGCCGACCACCCGCCGATCGCCCCGGCGATGCGCAAGGTGTTCCGCAACCCGATGATCCTCAACGCCGATTACGACGGCGTGAGCGGCCAGAAGGTGCTCGATGCCGGGCAGGCCGACGCGATCGCGTTCGGCCGGACCTTCATCGCCAACCCGGACCTCGTCGAGCGCATCGCCAAGGGCGCGCCGCTCGCCAAGGACGAGGCCGCGACCTGGTACAGCCAGGGGCCGAAGGGCTACACCGACTATCCGACCCTGGGCGAAGCCCGCGCCGCCTGATCGGCGCTCCGTCCAGCCCAATCCCCACATCCTGAGGCCCGGCGATCGACGATCGCCGGGCCGCGAAGGAGCCCTCCCGCGGACCGCACCGGGATCCGGAGGGTGCCAGCGAGACTGCGCGGCATCTCCGGATGCGGGCGCGGCCGGGAGAGGGCCCGTCGCTGGCCGCAGGCCGCACAGGCGATCCGCCTCGCCGCGCATTCGCGTCCCGGGGCATTCGGAATCGCCGACGGTGTCGGCCCTGGGCCATGCGCTGTCGTGCGGCGAGCGGCCCCCGATAAACCCCTTTCGGTAACCCGGTTTCGCCCCTGTAGGCTTGAATCTGCGGCCGCGCCTATGCAGGCGGCCTCCTCGCGCCTATTTGTGCGCAAGACCATGGATGTGCTGCCCCTCAATACACGCGCGGATACCGGAGTGACCGACGGGCGCTGGAGCACCGCGGCCCGGCTCGCGGAGCTGCACGACCTCGCCATCCTCGATAGCGAGCCCGAGCCGCTCTACGACGACCTCGTCCGGATCGCCGCCCATGTCTGCCGGGCTCCGGTCGCCCTGGTCAGCCTGGTCGATGCCGAGCGGCAATGGTTCAAGTCGGAATTCGGTCTCGGCCAGCGCGAATTGCCGATCAACTGCTCGGTCTGCGCCCATACGATCGACGCCGGTGACTGCCTCATCATTCCCGATCTGGCGGACGACCCGAGGACCATCGACAACCCGTTGGTGACCGGCGGGCCGGGGTTCCGCTTCTACGCGGGGGCGGTGATCCGCGGTGCGCAGGGCATTCCGCTGGGGGCGCTCTGCGTGCTCGACCGGGTGCCGCGGCAGGAGGGACTCGACGCCGACCAGACCGCCACCCTGACCGCCCTGGCGCGCCAGATCTCGACCCTGCTCGAATACCGCCGGACTCACGCCCGGGTGGCCGCCCGGGAGGCCGAGCTCGCCGCCAGCGAGCGCCGCTTCCGGGTGATGACTTCGGCGATGCCGCAGATGGTCTGGACCACCCTGCCGGACGGGTTCCACGACTATTACAACGACCGCTGGTACGAGTTCACCGGCATGCCGTACGGCTCCACCGATGGCGAGGGCTGGAACGACGTGTTCCACCCGGACGATCAGGAACGGGCCTGGACGCGCTGGCGCCATTCGCTCGAGACCGGCGAGCCCTACGAGATCGAGTACCGCCTGCGCCATCGCGACGGCACCTACCGGTGGACGCTGGGCCGGGCCATGCCGATCCGCGACGCGGAGGGGCGGATCGAGCGCTGGTTCGGCACCTGCACCGACATCGACGATCTGAAGCGGGCCGAGGACGAGGCGGGCAAGCTCGCCGCCATCGTGGAGACCTCCAAGGATTTCATCGGCCTGTGCACCCTGGACGGGGCCGTCACCCATCTCAACGAGGCCGCCCTGGCGCTGGTCGGGCTGCCCGACCTCGCCACCGCCCGGCAGCACCGGATGGAGGATTTCTTCTCCCCGGACAGCCGCCGGGTGCTCGCCGAGATTGTGATGCCGGCCCTGAAGCGGACCGGCTCCTGGGAGGGCGAGCTGGCCTTCCGCCATTTCGGCACCGGCGAGCCGGTGGCGGTGCTGTACAACATCTTCCCGGTGCGCGACCCGACCGGAGCCGAGATCGGCTACGCCACCGTCACCCGGGACCTGCGCGAGGCCAAGCGCGCCGAGGAGGCCCGCGACCTGCTGATCCGCGAGCTGTCCCACCGGATCAAGAACATCTTCGCCGTGGTCGGCGGGCTGGCGGCGCTCACCGCCCGGAGCGACCCGGCGGCCAAGCCGTTCGCGGCGGCCTTCCGGGAGCGGCTCGGCGCCCTCGCCCGGGCCCACGAATATGTCCGCCCGCACTCCCCCGAGAGCGCCCCCGAGGTGGAGGGCCAGACGGTGCTCGGGCTGATGCGCCTGATCATGGCCGCCTACGAGGAGGGCGGCCGGGCGCGCGTCGCGATCTCCGGCGACGATGCCGCGATCGGCGAGCGCACCGCCACCGCGCTGGCGCTGATCATGCACGAGCAGGCCACCAACGCGATGAAGTATGGCGGGCTCTCCACCAAGGAGGGCGGCGTCACCCTGAGCGGGCTGCGCGAGGGCGGGCGCTACACCCTGACCTGGGCCGAGGCCGGCGGCCCGCCGGTGACGGCCAAGCCCTCCCGCAAGGGCTTCGGCACCGTGCTGGCCGAGCGCAGCGTCGCCGGCCAGCTCGACGGCGTGCTGGAGCACGATTGGGCGCCCGGCGGTCTCTTCATGCGGCTCAGCGTGCCCCTCGAGAATCTCCGCCATTAGGATGACGCGCAGCCCCGGTGAGGCCGGGCCATCGCTGGTCGTGCTCGATTTCGACGGCACGCTGGCGGACAGCTTCGACTGGTTCTGCTCGGTCCTGAACGGGGTCGCCGACCGCTACCGCTTCCGCCGGGTCGAGGCGCACGAGGTCGAGGCGCTGCGGCTGCAGGGCGCACGGGCGATCGTTTCCCATCTCGGCATTCCGCGCTGGAAGCTGCCGTTCATCGCCCGCCACATGCACGCGTTGGCGGCGCGCGACGCCGCCCAGATCGCGCTGTTTCCCGGCGTACCGGCCATGCTGGCGGATCTCCGGGACGCGGGCGTCCCGCTGGCGATCCTGTCGTCGAACCGCGCCGACACGGTCCGCCGGGTGCTCGGGGCGGAGAATGCGGACCGGATCGAGGCCTATGCCTGCGGTGCCTCGCTCTTCGGCAAGGCCCGGCGGCTGCGGACATTGCTGGCACGTCGCGGCGTCGCGCCGGCGCAGGCCCTGTGCATCGGCGATGAGGTGCGCGACCTGGAGGCGGCGCGGGCGCTCGGCTGCCCGTTCGGCGCGGTGGCCTGGGGCTATACCGACGCGCGGGCGCTGGCGGCGCTCGGCCCCGAACACCTGTTCGCCGAGCCGGCGGACATCGCCCGCCTGGTGAGACGGCGCGAATTGGTCTGAGGCAAGTCGAGGTTTCAAAAGGTCCGGGACCTTTTGCGGGTCCAGGGCGGAGCCCTGCTGTCGGGCTTCGCCCGATACTTCGGGGGCTCCGCCCCCGAACCACGCCAAAGGGCTCGCCCTTTGGCAACCTCCGGCTCTTGTTAGAGCCCGCGACCGGCGCCCGGGACGACGCTGGTGCCCTTGCCGGAGCCGAACGGCTCGTAGCGGGTCAGGCCGCGGAACAGCTGGCTGAGGAAGGCCCGGTCGGCACCGCTGGTCGGCGTGGTGCGCTCGATGAAGTCGAACACCTTGCCGTCCTGGAGGCCGTAGAGGGCCACGCGCTCGACCTT